>Ga0209156_10000248_pt1 | contig 44580 bp, 39 predicted proteins | sample GraSoiAngelo_124_FD_185881 | JGI IMG/M metagenome (GOLD analysis project Ga0209156, IMG submission 185881) | Grasslands soil microbial communities from the Angelo Coastal Reserve, California, USA - 14_0927_05_20cm (SPAdes) (version 2) | ecosystem: Environmental > Terrestrial > Soil > Grasslands... | reverse complement strand
TGGCTGGCGCAGAGTCTCATCGCGCACGCCTGGGCACGGACCCTGAGCGGCGAGCGCCAGGCAAAGCCCTGGCCGTGGGCCGATACCTGGCCCGTCGCCCGGCTGACTGTGCCGCGCCTCGGCATCGAGCGCTACGTGCTGGCCGGCGCAGACGGCACAGCCATGGCTTTCGGCCCCGGGCATGTTTCCGGCACGCCGCTCCCGGGCGAAGCGGGAAACAGCGTGATCGGCGGGCACCGGGACACCCACCTCGCGTTCCTCGCCAAGCTCAAGCCGGGCGACATGCTGATCGCCGAGCGCGCCGATGGCCGGCGCGTGACCTACCGGGTCAGTGCGATGGAAGTGCTGGACCGGCGCGAAGTATGGGTAACCAAGCAGGAAGGGCCGGCGCGGCTCACGCTTGTGACCTGCTATCCGTTCGATGCTTGGCGCGCCGGCGGTAGCCAGCGCTACGTTTTAGTCGCGTTCCTGAGTTGATCTGAAGGCGCTACTTTTTCCTCAGCCTGCGAATTGCGGCAAGCTGCGCGGCGAGCATCGCCACCTCGCTCTCCACTGCCGCGACCTCCTGCTTGTCGCGCGCCGCGCGCCGCGCTTCTTCCGCGCGTTTCAACGCTTCGTTCGCCTTGGCCTCGTCGAGGTCGGCGCCGCGGATCGCGGTGTCGGCGAGCACGGTGATGACCTTGGGCTGCACTTCCAGGATGCCGCCGGCGACGAAGATCAGATGCTCCTCGCCGCCGCCCGCCGGAGTAATGCGCACTGCGCCGGGCTTGATGCGCGTGATGAGCGGCGTGTGCCGCGGATAGATGCCGAGCTCGCCGGCTTCGCCAGGAAGCACGACGAACTCGGCTTCGCCGGAGAAGATCGACTCTTCGGCGCTGACTACATCGACATGGATAGTCGGGGCAGCCATCACTGCAATGTTTTCGCTTTCTCGAAGGCTTCCTCGATCGGCCCCACCATGTAGAACGCCTGCTCGGGCAGCGCGTCGCACTCGCCGTTGACGATCATCTTGAAGCCCTTGATGGTGTCCTTGAGCGTGACGTACTTGCCTGGCGTGCCGGTGAAGTTCTGCGCCACGGTGAACGGTTGCGAGAGGAAGCGCTGGATCTTGCGCGCGCGCGCCACCGCGAGCTTGTCCTCCGGCGAGAGCTCGTCCATGCCGAGGATGGCGATGATGTCGCGCAGCTCCTTGTAGCGCTGCAGCGTCGCCTGCACGGCGCGCGTGGTGTTGTAGTGGTCCTCGCCGATGACGTTGGGATCGACCTGCCGCGAAGTCGAGTCGAGCGGATCCACCGCCGGATAGATGCCGAGCGAGGCGATGTCGCGCGAGAGCACCACGGTCGCGTCGAGGTGACCGAAGGTCGTCGCGGGCGAGGGATCGGTAAGGTCGTCGGCCGGCACGTAGATCGCCTGCACCGAGGTGATCGAGCCGGTCTTGGTCGAGGTGATGCGCTCCTGCAGCCGGCCCATCTCCTCGGCCAGCGTCGGCTGGTAGCCGACCGCGGAGGGCATGCGCCCGAGCAGCGCCGAGACCTCTACGCCCGCCAGCGTGAAACGATAGATGTTGTCGACGAAGAACAGGATGTCGCGCCCTTCGTCGCGGAAGTGCTCCGCCATGGTGAGGCCGCTCAGCCCGACGCGCAGGCGGTTGCCCGGTGGCTCGTTCATCTGCCCGAACACCATCGCCACCTTGGACTCCTCCAGGTTGTCGAGCTTGACCACGCCCGCTCCGATCATCTCGTGGTAGAAGTCGTTGCCCTCGCGCGTGCGCTCGCCGACGCCGGCGAACACCGACAGGCCCGAGTGCTGGGTGGCGATGTTGTTGATGAGCTCGAGCATGTTGATCGTCTTGCCCACGCCCGCGCCGCCGAAAAGCCCGATCTTGCCGCCCTTGGCGAACGGGCAGATGAGGTCGATCACCTTGATGCCCGTCTCGAGCAGCTCCGCCGAAGGCGAGAGCTCGTCGAACTTGGGCGCAATCTGGTGAATCGAGCGACGCTCGTCCGACTTGATCGGCCCGACCCCGTCGATCGGCCGCCCGAGCACGTCCATGATGCGCCCGAGGGTGCCCTTGCCCACCGGCACCGAGATCGGCTCCCCGGTCGCCTTCACCTTCATGCCGCGGCGCAGGCCGTCGGAGGAGCCGAGCGCGATGCAGCGCACCACGCCGTCGCCGAGCTGCTGCTCGACCTCGAAGGTCAGACCCTTTTCCACCAGCGCGTTTTCCGTGCCCTCCTCGAGCAGGAGCGCCTCGTAGATGCCCGGCATGTCCTCGCGCGGGAATTCGATGTCGATCACCGCGCCGATGGTTTGAACGATCGTCCCTTGTGACATGTTCGGTCCTCTGGTCAGACGGCGGCTGCGCCGCCGACGATTTCGGAAAGTTCCTTGGTAATGCCGGCCTGGCGGTTCTTGTTGTAGATGAGCGTCAGCTCATCGATCAGGGTGGCTGCGTTGTCCGATGCGGCTTTCATCGCCACCATGCGTGCCGACTGCTCGGAGGACATGTTCTCCGCGACTGCCTGATAGATGATCGCCTCGATGTAGCGCGTCATCACCTGATCGAGCACCGCGCGCGCCTCGGGCTCGTAGATGTAGTCCCATACCGTCTCGGGCGCGCCTAAGCGCTCGCCGGCGAGTGGCAGCAGCTGCTCGATCACCGGTTGCTGCTTCATGGTATTGATGAAGCGGTTGTAGGCGAGCAGCAGGCGGTCGAAGCGGTCCGAGATGTAGCCGTCAAGCATCACCTTAACCGTGCCGATCAGCTTGTCCATCTGCGGCCGGTCGCCGAGCTGCGTCGCCTGCGACACGATGTTCGCGCCCAGGCGCTGCATGAAGCCCAAGCCCTTGTTGCCGATGGCGCAGACGTCGATCTCCTCGCCTTGCGCCTGCCATTCCTTGTACTGCCCGAGAACCAGGCGCAGCAGGTTGGTGTTGAGCGCGCCGCACAATCCCTTGTCGGTGGTGACCACGATGATGCCGACGCGCTTCACGGTGTCGCGCGCGACCAGGAACGGATGCCGGTACTCGGGATTGGCGTGCGAGATGTGCGCAGCGACGTTGCGGATTTTCTCGCCGTAAGGGCGGGCGTGGCGCATGCGCTCCTGCGCCTTGCGCATCTTCGAGGCGGCGACCATCTCCATCGCCTTGGTGATCTTCCGCGTGTTCTGCACACTGCGGATCTTCATCCGGATTTCTTTGGTGCCGGGCATCGCTAGAAGCTGCCGTTCTTCTTCCAGTCCTTGATGGCGTCGTGCAGGCTCTTCTCGTCCTCCACCGAGAGGTCCTTTTTCTCCTCCATCCTGCCGACGAGCTCGGCGTACTTGCCCTTGAGGTAGTCGCGCATCGACTTGTCCGCGGCGAGCGCCTTCTTGACGTCGATGTCGTCGAAGTAGCCGTTGTTCACCGCGAACAGCGTCAGGGCCATCTCCCAGACCTGCAGCGGCTGGTACTGCGGCTGCTTCATGAGCTCGGTCACCATGCGGCCGCGCTCGAGCTGCTTGCGGGTGGCCTCGTCGAGGTCGCTCGCGAACTGGGCGAAGGCCGCGAGCTCGCGGAACTGCGCGAGCGCCAGGCGCACGCCGCCGCCGGTGTCGCGCCGCTTCATGATCTTGGTCTGCGCCGCGCCGCCGACGCGCGACACCGAGATGCCCGCGTTGATCGCCGGGCGGATGCCGGCGTTGAACAGATCCGTTTCGAGGAAGATCTGCCCGTCGGTGATCGAGATCACGTTGGTCGGCACGAACGCGGTAACGTCGCCCGCCTGGGTCTCGATGATCGGCAGCGCGGTCAGCGAGCCGGTCTTGCCTTTCACTTGCCCATTGGTGAATTTCTCGACGTACTCGGGATTGACGCGCGCCGCGCGCTCGAGCAGGCGCGAGTGCAAATAAAACACATCCCCCGGGTACGCTTCGCGGCCGGGCGGCCGGCGCAGGAGCAGCGACACCTGCCGGTACGCCCAGGCCTGCTTCGTCAGATCGTCGTAGATGATCAGCGCGTCCTGGCCGCGATCGCGGAAAAATTCGCCCATGGTGCAGCCGGCATAGGGCGCGATGTACTGCATCGCCGCCGATTCGGAGGCGGAGGAGACGACCACGATCGTGTACGCCATGGCGCCGTGCTCCTCGAGCTTGCGCACCACGTTGGCGATGGTGGAGGCCTTCTGCCCGATTGCGACGTAGACACAGAAGAGCTCCTTGCCCTTCTGGTTGATGATGGTGTCGACCGCGACCGCGGTCTTGCCGGTTTGCCGGTCGCCGATGATGAGCTCGCGCTGGCCGCGGCCGATCGGCACCATCGAGTCGATCGCCTTCAACCCGGTCTGCACCGGCTGCGACACCGACTGGCGCGCGATCACCCCCGGCGCGACCTTCTCGATTACGTCGGTGAGCTTGGCGTTCACGGGCCCTTTGCCGTCGATCGGCTGGCCGAGCGAATTCACCACCCGCCCGAGAAGCTCCGGGCCGATTGGCACCGAGAGGATCTTGCCGGTGGTCTTGACGGTGTCGCCTTCGGTGATGTGGGTGTATTCGCCGAGAATCACCGCGCCCACCGAGTCGCGTTCGAGGTTGAGCGCGAGGCCGAAAGTGTTCTTCGGAAACTCGAGCATCTCGCCCTGCATCACGTCGGACAGGCCGTGGACGCGGCAGATGCCGTCGGTCACCGACACCACGGTGCCCTGGGTGCGCATCTGCGCGCCGGCATCGAGGTTCTGGATGCGGCTCTTGATGAGTTCCGAGATTTCGGAAGGGTTGAGTTGCATCGAAGCTCCTTAGGCTTTGAGAGCAGTCTCGAGCGCGCTGAGTTGCGCGCGCGCCGAGCCGTCGATCACTTTGTCGCCGAGCAACAGCTTGACGCCGCCGATCAGCTCGGGGGCGATCGAGACCTGCGCGCGCACCTTGCGCCCGGTCTTCTTCTCCAGGCGTTGGATGAGATCGGCGAGCTGCGCTTCGGTGAGCTCGAACGCCGACTGAACTTCGGCTTCGACCACGCCCTCGCGCTCGTTCTTGAGCGATTCGTACTGGGAGTGGATCTCGGGCAGCAGCTCGAGGCGCTTGTTCTCGGCGAGCACGCGGGCGAAGTTTTCGGCATCAGCGGTGAGTTTCCCGGCAAGGATCGAGATGAACAGCCCGGCCACCTTTGCGTCGGACAATCTGGGATCGCGGATGGCGCGCAGCACGCGCTCGTCTTGGGCAACCACCGCCAGCGCAGCAAGCATCTGCGACCATTCGCGCAGGCGCCCGGCGGCGTCTGCCAGCTTGAACACCGCTTCGGCGTACGGTCTGGCGATGGTGCTCGGCTCGGCCATCTAAAATTGCCTCTTTATCTCTTCCAGCAACTGGGCGTGGGCTCTGGCGTCCACCTCGCGGCGCAAGATTTTCTCGGCGCCCGCGACCGCGAGTTCAGCCACGTGCTCGCGCAGCAGCTCGCGCGCACGCGCTACTTCCTGCTCGATCTCGGCCTTGGCGGTAGCCTTCTCACGGCTGCCTTCTTCCTTGGCGGCGACTTTCGCCTCCTCGATCAGCTGCGCGGAGCGCTTCTCGGCCTGGCCAAGGATCTCCGCGGCGCGGTTGCGCGCCTCCTTGATCGCCTCGTCGGCCTGGCGCGTCGACAGCTCGAGCGAGCGGTGTCCCTGCTCGGCGGCGGCGAGGCCGTCGGCGATGGTCTTCTGCCGCGTCTCGATGGCCCGAAGCACGTAGGGCCAGACAAACTTCGCGGTGAACCAGATAAAGGCCGCGAAGACCAGCGCCTGGGCGATGAGCGTGAGCGTGATGTTCATGGCGTTCGTCGCGGACCGCGCTTCAGCGGAAAGCGGCCGCCAGCGGATTGGCAAAAGCGAAGAACATGGCGATGCCCAGGCCGATGATGAACGAAGCGTCGATCAGGCCGAGCAGCAGGAACACTTTGGCTTGCAGCGAATTGGTCAGCTCGGGCTGGCGCGCCGCAGCCTCGAGAAAGCGGCTGCACATGATGCCAACGCCGATGCACGCGCCGGCGGCGCCGAGGCCGATCATCAGGCCGACGCCGATGCCGGTGTACGCCTGGACCATCGCCAGCAATTGAAGTTTTTCCATTGGTTTTTCCCTTTGTCAGTGGTGCTCGTGCGCCATCGAGATGTACACGATCGTCAGCATCATGAAGATGTAGGCCTGCAGCAGAACGATCAGGATATGGAAGATCGCCCACCCCAAGCCGAGCAGAATAGCGAAGAGGGTGCCGGCCGGGCTAGTCGCGGCGAGCAGCCACAGAAGCAGGAACAGGATCTCCCCGGCGTACATGTTGCCGAACAGCCGCAGCGAGTGAGACAGCGTCTTCGAGACATACTCGACCAAGTTGAAAAGCAGGTTTGCCGGCCACAGCAGCGGACTCGCGCCGAATGGCGCGCAGAACATCTCGTGCAGCCAGCCGCCTAGGCCCTTGACCGCGATGGCGAAGTAGATGCTCAGCACGAACACCGACATCGAGAGCGCGAAGGTGGTATTCACGTCCGCAGTCGGTACCGGCCGCCACTCATGCAGGTGGAACCAGCCGAGAACGATGGTGATCATGTCGATCGGCAGGAGATCCATCGCGTTCATCAGCACAACCCACACGAACACCGTGAGCGCGGCGGGAGCGATGAACTTGCTGCGATCGCCCTGGTAAAAGATTCCTTTCGCCTGATCGTCGACGAACTCGATCAGCAGCTCGACAAAAGCCTGGCGGCGATTCGGCACGCCCGAGGTCGCGCCGCGCACCACCCACCAGATGGAGCCGAGGCCGATGACGCCCAGAATGATGGAGGTGGCGAGTGAATCGACGTTCAGCGTCCAGAACCCGTCTTCGCCCACCGGCTTGGCGAAAAACGTCAGGTGATGCTCGATGTATTCGCCCGGGTTGTTGTAAGTTCCAGCGGCCATCTTGATCGTGCCGAACTCAGTATTCGCGGACAAAAAACGCCATGGCGAATATCAGCATCGTGACGATGAATGCTGCGACGAAGACGCCGACCACCACCTCAGCGTAGTTCGCCAGCACGAGCCACAGCAGCAGCACGGCGATTCCGAGCTTGACTGCTTCGGCCCGCAATGCGCCGAACAGAATTCCCCCTGCTGACTTCGCGTCGCTCCTCGAAGCCACGAATGCAGACGCCAGCCCCGCAACGACGCTCACCGAACCGCCGGCGGCCGCCGACACCGCAGTCTGCGCGCCCGCCAGCAACGCCGCGGCAATCGTCATTGCAGCCGTTGCCGCGAGCTGCCAATGCAAAACCGTACGTATCGGCTTGCCCAGATGGCGAAGCATGGCGTTGGTTCTCTCCGCACCGAGCAAGGCCGCAAAATTATACACGTCAGCGCAGTTTCTTGAGTAGCTGCTCGAGATGATCGAGGCTCGAGTAATGCAGCACGAGTTTGCCGGCGCCCTTTTTCGCCGCACGGATCTCGACCGTAGTGCCGAGCCGCTCCGACACTTCCTCTTCCAGCCGCGCGAGATCGCGGTCGGTTCTCTTGCGGCGCCGCGCTGCCGGGCCGCGCAGCAGGCCCTGTACCAGCGCCTCGGTCTCGCGCACCGACAGGCGCTTCGCCGCCACGCGCGTGCCGGCTTCGATCTGCCGCGCCGCGTCGAGCGCCAGCAGAGCGCGCGCATGCCCCATCTCGAGCGCGCCTTCCAGCAGCATTTCCTGCACCGGCCGGGCGAGCTTGAGCAACCGCAGCAGATTGGTCGTGGCGCTGCGCGAGCGACCGACCGCATCGGCCGCCTGCTCGTGCGTCATCTTGAACTCGTCGACCAGGCGCTGCAGTCCCGCCGCCTCTTCCATCGGATTGAGGTTCTCGCGCTGGATGTTCTCGATGAGCGACATCGCGAGCGCGGCTTCATCCGGCACCTCGCGCACCAGCGCCGGCACTTCCTCCAGCCCCGCCATTTGCGCCGCCCGCCAGCGCCGCTCGCCGGCGATCAGCTCGTAGCGGTCGCGGTCCACCGGCCGCACGAGCAGCGGCTGCATCAAACCCTGCGAGCGGATCGACTCGGCGAGCTCGGCGAGTGCCTGCTGGTCCATCTTGGTGCGCGGCTGGTAGCGCCCGGGCCGGATGCGCGCCACCGGCAGCGTGAGCAGCGCTTCGCGCCGGGCTTCGTCGCCGCCGAGCAGCGCGTCGAGTCCTCGTCCCAGTCCCTTGGGCTTGATCATGCGGGCGCTCCCTGTGCGAGGATTTCGTCGGCGAGCGCTAAGTAGGCCTGGGCGCCCTTCGACGCGGCGTCCCAAAGCACTGCCGGCACGCCGTAGCTCGGTGCCTCGGCCAGCCGCACGTTGCGCGGTACGAGCGTGCGGTAGACCTTGTCACCAAAATGTGTTTCCAGCTGCTGTGAGACCTGCTGGGAAAGCGTGTTCCTCGGGTCGTACATCGTGCGCAGCAGACCGGCGATCTCGAGCTCGGGATTGAGATGCGCGCGCACCCGCTTGATCGTGCCCACAAGGTCCGACAACCCCTCGAGCGCGTAGTACTCGCATTGCATCGGGATCAGCACGCGCTGTGCTGCAGTGAGCGCGTTGACGGTGAGCAGGCTGAGGGACGGCGGGCAATCGATGAGAATGAAGTCGTAGTCGCCCACGACGCGCTCGAGCGCGGCCTTGAGCCGCGCCTCGCGCGATTGCAGTTCGACCAGCTCGACTTCTGCCCCCGCAAGCTCGCGATTGGAGGGCACCAGGTCGTAGCCACCGCGCTCCGAGCGCACACGTACTGTTGCCAGCTCGGCGAGCCCGAGCAGAACGTGGTAGACGGTGCGGGCGACAGTGCGCTTGTCCACGCCGCTTCCCATCGTCGCATTACCCTGCGGGTCGAGATCAATCAGGAGCACGCGCCGAGCAGCCTGAGCAAGCGCGGCGGCGAGGTTAACGCTGGTCGTCGTTTTGCCGACACCACCCTTTTGATTCACGACCGCGAGCACGTGCGTCAAGCCTGGGTCTCCACGCGGCAAAGCACCAGGTGGCGCTCGGCGTTGAGCAAAGGCACACGCAACCGAAATGCCTGATCGCAGCGGCAGCAGGCAGGCAAGCGCTCAAGCTCCTCGCCCGGATACGTGCCCTTCATCGCAGCGAGCGCACCACCGCGCGCAACTAGATGCCCGCATGCTGAAACAAAGCTGGCGAGTTCCGCAAAGGCGCGCGAGATCACCACTTCGAAGGGCCGCGCCGGTAGCCACGCCTCGACGCGTCCTTCCTGGACTTCGACGTTTCGCAACGCGAGCTCGATCGTTGCCTGGCGGAGGAATGCGCACTTCTTCTGGCTTGCGTCATTGAGCGTCACGCGCCATGCGGGCCGCGCGATGGCCAGCGGAATGCCGGGTAGCCCCGCGCCCGAGCCCACATCGGCGAGCACCGCGTCGCCCGAGGGCATCGGCAGGTAGGGAATGACGGCGAGCGAATCGAGCAGGTGCTGGCTGACCATCTCGCGCGGGTTACGGATTGCGGTCAGGTTGTAAGTCCGGCTCCACTTCGCGAGAAGCGCGACATATCGCAACAGCTGCCCGCGCGCGCCCACCGGAAGCGTCAAAGCAAGTTCACCGAGCCCCTGATCGAGCGCGGCCTGCGGCGTCATGCTGTCTTCTTGTGGGGCTCGAAGCCTCGCTTCAGATGCACCAATAGCAACGAGATCGCGGCCGGCGTAATGCCTGAAATACGCGATGCCTGGCCGACTGTCTGCGGCCGATGCCGGTTAAGCTTTTGCTGCACCTCGACCGACAGACCGCGCACTGCGCGGTAATCGATCTCCCGGGGCAAGGCTAGCGTCTCGAGCTTGCTGCGGCGCTCGACCTCCTCACGCTGCCGCTCGATGTAGCCTTCATATTTCGCTTGGATCTCGACTTGCTCGGCGACCAGTGGGTCGACGGCTGGCTCCTCCACCAGGCTCGCGTAGGTTACATCAGGTCGGCGCAAAAGCTCAAAAAGAGATTGCCTTTGCTGAAAGCCTGCGCTTACATACGTTGACTTCAGGCGCTCCTGCTCGCGTACCACGGCGTCGCGCTTTCGATTGAACGCATCCCAACGGGCATCGTCGACGAGTCCGAGTTGGCGACCCGCCTCGGTGAGTCGCAGGTCGGCATTGTCCTCGCGCAGCGTTAAGCGATACTCGGCACGGCTCGTGAACATGCGATACGGCTCCGAAACGCCGCGCGTGACGAGATCATCCACCAGCACCCCGAGGTATGCCTGGTCGCGTTTCGGCCACCAAGGCTCACGCCCCTGCACCCGAAGCGAAGCGTTGACGCCCGCAAGAAGCCCCTGGGCTGCGGCCTCTTCATAGCCCGTGGTGCCGTTGATCTGACCGGCCAAGAACAGGCCATCAAGGTTCTTCGTTTCCAGCGACGTCCGCAGATGGCGGGGGTCGAAGTAGTCATACTCGATTGCATAGCCTGGCCGCACGATGTGCGCCCGCTCGAGGCCCCGGATCGACTGCACCAGCTTCAACTGCACGTCGAAGGGCAAGCTAGTGGAGATGCCGTTTGGGTAGATTTCGTTGCTGGTGAGACCTTCAGGCTCAAGAAACAGCTGATGGCTGGACTTGCCTGCGAACCGGTGGATCTTGTCTTCGATCGACGGGCAATAGCGCGGCCCCACGCCCTGGATCACGCCGGTATACATCGGCGACCGGTCCAGGGCGCCGCGAATGATTTCGTGAGTCCCCTCGTTGGTATGAGTGATCCAGCACGGCAGCTGGCCGGGATGCATGTCGCGCCGCCCCATGAAGGAAAACACGGGCTCCGGGGTATCGCCGGGCTGCTCCTCCAAGCCGGAAAAATCGATGCTGCGAGCGTCGAGACGCGGCGGGGTCCCGGTCTTCAATCGACCCACCGGAAGACTCATTTCCCGCAGCTTGGCGGCGAGCGTGCTGGAAGCGGGATCCCCGGCGCGACCTGCCTGATAGCTTCGCAAACCGACATGTATCAGGCCGGCGAGGAACGTTCCGGTCGTCAGTACAACCGCCTGCGCGCGGAAGCGCAGGCCCAGCTGCGTTGCTACCCCGATCACCCGCTGTCCCTCGAGCAGGAGGTCGTCCACGGCTTGCTGGAAGACCACCAGATTGGGCTGATTCTCGATTCGTCGGCGAACGGCTTGCCTATACAGCACCCGATCAGCCTGCGCGCGCGTCGCCCGCACCGCCGGGCCCTTGGATAAATTCAGCGTCCGGAACTGTATCCCGGCCTCGTCGGTCGCCAAGGCCATGGCCCCTCCCAACGCATCGATCTCCTTGACGAGGTGGCCTTTGCCGATGCCTCCGATCGAGGGATTGCACGACATTTGCCCCAGCGTCTCGACGCTATGGGTCAACAGGAGGGTGCGGGAACCCATGCGGGCGGCGGCAAGCGCAGCCTCGGTGCCAGCGTGGCCGCCACCGACCACGATGACGTCGAATTCGACGGGAAACTCCATGGGGACGGCGCAATTTTACGTCATGGTTTCACGTGGAACTAGCGTACTCCGTCTGCCGCCGTAAGGCTTCACGTGGAACCAAAGCGGATGCTGCGATGCAGCATCCGCTAGGCTATTGCGCGGCGAGCTTCTGGTGCATATGACCACGTCGCGCGTCGAGTGCGGCAGGCAGGCGCTTGCCAAGCTTGGCGAAAAGCTCGTCGTGGGCGGCGAGTTCGTCTTTCCACGCCGCAGCGTCGATCCGGGCAAGTTCGGCGTACCGCGCGGCCGAGAGCTTTTCCAGGCCGGTCCAATTGAGGTCCTCGTAACGCGGCATCAGGCCAAGCGATGTTTCTTCCACATCGCGGGTGCGTCCCCGGGTCCGCTCGACGACCCATTGCAGCACGCGCATGTTCTCGCCAAATCCCGGCCACATAAATCGGCCCTGCGCGTCGCGCCGAAACCAGTTGACGCGGAAGATCTTCGGCGGATGCTGCACAGTGCTGCCCATGTTCAGCCAGTGAGCGAAATAGTCGCCCATGTTATAGCCACAGAACGCGAGCATCGCCATCGGATCGCGCCGCACGACGCCCACCTTTCCGGTAATCGCGGCGGTCGTTTCGGAGCCGAGCGTGGCCGCCATATAGACACCCTCTTCCCAGCTGGGCGCCTCGACGACGAGCGGTACCGTGGAGGAGCGACGACCACCGAAAATGAAAGCAGAAATGGGAACCCCCTGCGGATCCTCCCATTTCGGGTCCATCGACGGACACTGCGACGCCGGAACCGTGAAGCGCGCGTTGGCATGCGCGGCGAGACGACCGGACTGGGGGGTCCATTCCTTGCCCTGCCAATCGATCAGGCGTGCCGGCGGCTGCTCGGTCATGCCCTCCCACCAAACGTCACCTTCTGGAGTCAGTGCCACATTGGTGAAGATGACGTTCTCGCGCAGCATGCGCATGGCGTTGGAATTGGTGTGTTCCGAAGTCCCGGGGGCCACGCCGAATAGTCCGTATTCGGGGTTGATGGCATAGAAGCGGCCATCGCGGCCCGGCTTGATCCACGCGATGTCTTCGCCGATCGTAGTGACCTTCCAGCCTTTGAACGCTGGCGGCGGAATCAGCATCGCCAGGTTGGTCTTGCCACAGGCCGAGGGAAACGCCGCGGCGATGTAGCTCTTTTCTCCCACCGGAGAGTGCATGCCGAGGATCAGCATGTGCTCGGCGAGCCAACCTTGGTCGCGCGCCATCACCGAGGCGATGCGCAGGGCAAGGCATTTCTTCCCGAGCAGCGCGTTACCGCCGTAGCCGGAGCCGTAGGACCAGATCTCGCGCGTCTCGGGAAAATGCACAATCCACTTTTCCTTCTCATTGCAGGGCCAAGGGACGTCCTTCTTCCCCGGCGCGAGCGGCACTCCGACCGAGTGCACGCCAGGCACGAAGCTGCCGTCTTCGCCGAGCCACTCCGCGACTGCGCGGCCCATGCGCGTCATGATCTGCATGTTGACCGCCACGTACGCCGAGTCCGAGATCTCGACGCCAATCTGCGCAATATGCGAGCCTATGGGGCCCATGGAGAACGGCATCACGTACATCGTGCGTCCCCGCATGCAGCCGTCGAACAGACGGTCCAGCGTCTGGCGCATCTCACGCGGCGCGATCCAGTTGTTCGTCGGTCCGGCGTCGTCCTTGTCCTGGCTGCAAATGAAGGTGCGGTCCTCCATGCGTGCGACATCGCTCGGATGTGACCGCGCGAGGTATGAGTTTGGCCGCAGCTTCTCGTTCAGGCGGATGAACGTGCCCGCCCTCTCCAACTCGGCGCACAAGCGGTCGTATTCGGCCCGTGAGCCGTCACACCAGTGGATGCGCTCGGGCTTGGAAAGACGCGCGACCTCCGAGACCCACTGCCGAAGAGCGCGGTGGCGCACCCACGCGGGGGCGTTCGATTGGTCGGCTGCGGAGGCGGGTGCACTCATTGCGCGAGACTCCCGAAAGGCAAACGGCCCAGCGCAAAGGCTGGGCCGGTCGAAGACCGGGGCGATTGTAGCACCGCGAGCCTAGCGCCAGCTGGCACAGGGGTGCAGTGCAAACGGATAAACAAGAATATTATCAATAAGTTCTTCACTGCGAACCTGCCGCCGAGCCGCGCGCGGACGGCGGACAGAAAAAAGCGCACAGTTAGGGCTTGGAGCCACCATTAGGGGAGTCGATGGCTAATCTGAATCCGCTGAAATATTGTTTCCACGGGCAGCACTCCAGGCCTCGCGCGACCTTTCGCACCTTGCCCGGAATCAAGCACAAACGCGAAGTTTGCGCCCAGTGCTACGAAAAGATCATGACCGAGCGCACGAAGAAGAAGAAGTAGCTATTTGCCGATACAGAAGCGGGCGAAAATCTCGCCGAGAAGGTCGTCTGCGGTGAACTCCCCGGTAATGCTGCCGAGCGCGTTCTGCGCGAGTCGCAGCTCCTCTGCAAAAAATTCCCAGCGGCGCAGTTCTCCGGCAGCCGCCTGAAGTCGGCTGCGAGCGCTCTCGAGCGCGCGCAAGTGCCGCTCTCGGGCGAGAAACAGCGATTCGCCCGTCGAGGCCCACCCGGCCGCATGGAGGATCGCTCCGCGTAACTCATCCAGGCCGACGCCGGTTTTCGCCGATACGACAACCGCGGCATGCCCCGTGGCCGGCGGCAAGAAACCCGGCGCCAAATCGGCCTTGTTGAAAACGTCAATGCGCGCGGCCCCGGCCGGCAGATGGGCGAGCGGCTCGACAACCTGACCGGCTTCGAACACGGCGAGCACCACGTCGGCGCGCTCGAGCTCGTGCTTGGTACGCGCGACGCCGAGGCGTTCGACCTCGTCCGCGGAGGCGCGCAGGCCCGCAGTGTCGACGAGGATTACCGGCACGCCCCCGATATCGAGAGGCTCACGCAGCGCGTCGCGCGTCGTGCCTGGAATGGGCGTGACGATCGCGCGCTCTTCGCCCACCAAGCGGTTCATAAGACTCGACTTGCCCACGTTGGGCCGCCCGGCCAGAACTACCTGAATGCCGCTGCGTAACAGACTGCCCTGCCGGCTCTTGCCAAGGACCTCATCGAGCGCGGCGCGCACGCGCGCCAGGCGTGCGGCGGCATCGTCCACATGGAGACGGTCGAGTTCTTCTTCCGGAAAATCGAGCATGGCCTCAACCAGCGCGCGCAACTCGATGAGCTGCGCGTTCAAGGCGCCGATCACCGCGGAGAACTCTCCCTTGAGCGAGCGCAGCGCAGAGCGCGCCGCCTGGCGGCTCGCCGCGTCGATCAGGTCGGCGACCGCCTCGGCCTGCGCTAGATCGAGCTTGCCCTCGAGAAAAGCGCGCCGCGTGAACTCGCCCGGCTCGGCGAGCCGCGCGCCCGCGTCAAGGCAGGCAGCGAGCACCGCCTGCATCACCACCGGCCCGCCGTGTCCCTGAAGCTCGAGCACCGCCTCCCCCGTGTACGAATGGGGTGCCGGGAAATAGAGCACGATGCCTTCGTCGATGCGCTCGCCGCGGGCGTCCTTAATCAGGCACAGCGACGCGTTCCTCGCCTTGGGCAACCGGCCGGTCAACGCTTGCGCGATTTCCCGCACCTTAGGCCCCGAGACGCGAACTACGCCGATTCCGCCTCGCCCGATCGGCGTGGCGATCGCGGCAATGGTGTCCCGCGCTACCTCATCTTTTTCCATGGGCAGGCTTGTCGCGGTCGAACATGCGCTGGATCTGCCACTGCTGGAGGATCGAGAGGATGTTGTTCACCAGCCAGTACAGCACCAGGCCGGCCGGGAAGAAAAAGAAGAAAATGCTGAATACGAACGGCATGAACTTCATTACCTTGGCCTGCACCGGGTCGGGCGGGACTGGATTCATGCGCGTCTGCAGCACCATCGTGATGGTCATCAGGATCGGGAGCACGTAATACGGGTCGAGCGCCGACAAGTCCTGGATCCACAGCATGAACGGCGCGTGGCGCAATTCGATCGCGGCAAGCAGCACCCAGTACAGGGCAATGAATACCGGGATCTGCACTAGGATCGGGAAACAGCCGCCCAGCGGGTTGATCTTCTCGGTCTTGTAGAGCTCCATCATCGCCTGATTCATCTTCTGCCGGTCGTGCCCGTACATCTCCCGGAGCTTGGTGAGCCGCGGCGTGATCAGCTTCATCCTCGCCATCGACTTATAGCTCGCCGCCGAGAGCGGGAAGAACACCAGCTTGATGAACAGCGTCAGCAGGATGATGGCGACACCCCAGTTGCCGCTGAGCGCATGGAATTTCTCGAGCAGCCAGAACAGCGGCCAGGCGATAATCGTCAGCCAGCCATAGTCCACCACTAGGTCGAGACCGGGCGCGGCCGCCTCCAGACGGCGCTTTTCCTGCGGTCCGGCGTAGAGCCGCACCGACACGCTCGCGCTGGTACCCGGGACGAGCTTCGTTCCTATCAGCACGCGCCCTGCGTAAATTCCGTCGGCCCGTTTTTCGACGACGTAATCGCGCTCTGCGCCGTCGGGCGGCAACCAAGCCGATACGAAGTAATGCTGGACGAATGCTAGCCAACCGTTATTCGCATGCTTGCTGTGCTCGCCCTTCCCCTTGTCGAGGTCGGCCGGCGCGATCTTCTCGAACTTGCCTTCGCTGGTATAGATGGCGAAGCCGGTAAAGCTCTGGGCGCCGAACGATTGCGCGAGGGAACCTCCGCTCAGCTCGGGTTTGCCGTCGTGCGCCAGTTGGAAATACGCGTAGGCAGGCACAGCGGCTGCGCGCGGATTGCGGATATTCAAGCTGATGCCGATTTCATAGCTGTTGCGCCGGAACGTGTATACCTTCTCCACCTCCGCGCCATCCCGGCCGGTGGCGGTCAGCCGCAGCAGCAGCGCGTCCTGCCCGGGCGCCAGGCTGCGCTCTGCGGGCAGCGCTCGCCAAAGGCTGCGGTGGTTCGGGCCATTCTCTCCGGTAAGCCCGCTTTGGGCTTCGTACCCATGATGCGGCCCGAACAGCACGAAATTCCTGCTGGGATCGCTCGAATCCTTGTGTCGAAGCAACTCAAGGCGCTTCAGCGTGCCGCCCAACGTGTCGATCTCCGCAACAAGAAGATCCGTGCTGACCCGCACCGTCTCACCGCCGGCCGCCGACTCGGCCGCGGCTGGGACGCTACCGGCGGTTGCCTTCGCTTCCGCTGAAGGTACCGGCTTAGCCGCGGCAGGCACCGCCTGCGGCGCGGTCGGAACAGCCGGCAGGGGCTTCGGCCGGTGCTCCTTGTCCCAGGCTTCCCAGAGCATCAGCAGGGAAAAGCCGAAGATGAACAACAGAATGAGCCGTTGCGTGTCCATCCTCAGGGCAGCGGGTCGTAACCGCCCGGATGCCAAGGTCCGCAACGGCATAGCCGCCGTGCGGCAAGCCAACTGCCGCGCCATGCGCCATGCCGTGCCAGGGCCTGTTCCGCGTATTCGGAGCAGCTGGGATGGAAACGGCAGGAGATCGGCAGCACCGGGCTGACAAACCAGCGGTAGGCGCGCAGCGCAGTTCGTAACAGTCTTGCAATCATGAATTCAGCTTGCCGAGCAATTCGCGCAGCCGCAGCAGCATCGAGGCCGACGGCTTAATGCCATAGGGCGGCCGTACCAGCACGTCAACTGCACCGAGCGCCTCCTGCTCCAGACGAAACGCCTCGCGGATGCAACGCTTGATCCGGTTGCGTTCGACCGCCCGCGCCGCGTGCTTGCGCGAAACGAGAATGCCAAGGCGCGCGCCGCCAGCATCGCGCCGCTCCAGATAGAAGGTATAGCCGTCGAGACTGCGCCGTGCGCCTTCACGCAAAAGACGCTCGAATTCGGCTTTTCGCCTTAGCCGGCGCCCGGAGTCCAGCCCGAAGCGGTTACCGACCGCGACTACAACCCGAGCCGGCGGCGGCCCCGAGCGCGCCGGCTGCGCAGCACCGCGCGTCCGCCGCGCGTGCGACTACGCACTAGGAATCCATGGCGCCGCGCGCGCCGCGTTTTAGATGGTTGGTAGGTCCGCTTCATCGCTACCCAGCCCGAAAAAGGGCGGTATTAGAGCGTGCGCGCCAATGCATTGTCAAATCGTTGCGCTTGCCTATTGAGCGCGCTCGCGGCTGTGGATAACTCATACCGAAGAAGGTAAAATTCCAACTCACCTCGGCCAACCACAAGATGCAAAACCTCTGGGACGCCTGCCTGCGTCGACTCGAGCAGGAACTCCCCGCGCAACAATTCAATACCTGGATCCGGCCGCTTGCGCCGGAAGGCGGTGCCGGGGCCGACACGCTGGTACTCGCTGCACCCAACCGCTTCGTGCTCGAACTGGTGCGCGAGCGCTTCGTCGCTCGCATCGAGCGGCTCGCCGCCGAGGCTGCCGGTCGCGACCTCGGCGTGCGCCTGGTTCTTGCACGCGGCATCGATGCCGCCGCCCCGCGCGCGCCGCAGCCCGCACAACACGGTGCGAGCGAAGTACCAACGATTCTGGAACGTGGGCGCCTAAACCGGGCGTTTTCGTTCGACAGCTTCGTGACCGGCAAAGCCAACCAGCTGGCCCGCGCGGCTGCCATCCAGGTGGCCGAAAATCCGGGAATTTCGTACAACCCCCTGTTCATCTACGGCGGCGTGGGGCTCGGCAAGACGCACCTTTTGCAGGCCATCGGCAACCAGCTGGCCGACCAGCGGCCCCAGGCGCGTATCCGCTATTGCCATGCGGAGCAATATGTTACCGACGTAGTACGCGCTTACCAGCAGAAATCCTTTGATGAATTCAAACGCTACTACCATTCGCTCGACCTACTGCTGATCGACGACATCCAGTTTTTTTCCAACAAGGGGCGCACCCAGGAGGAGTTTTTCTACGCGTTCAACGCGTTGGTGGAGGCGCGCAAACAGATCGTCATCACCTGCGACACCTACCCGAAGGAAATCGCGGGCATGGAAGAGCGCCTGATCTCGCGCTTCGGATGGGGCCTTACCGTGGCCACCGAGCCGCCGGAGCTGGAGATGCGCGTCGCAATCGTGCTGAAAAAGGCTGAGGCGGACTCGATCGCGCTGTCCGAAGACATCGCGTTTTTCATCGCCAAGCACATCCGCTCCAACGTGCGCGAGCTCGAGGGCGCTCTCAAGAAGGTGCTCGCTTTCGCGCGCTTCAGCAACCGCGAGCTGTCGCTCGACCTGGCGAAGGAAGCCCTGCGCGATATCCTCAACCTCAACAGCCGGCAAGTCAGCGTCGAGGGTATCCAGAAAACCGTCGCCGAATATTTCAAGATCAAGGTGGGCGACATGCATTCGAAGAAACGCAGCCGCAATCTCGCACGCCCGCGCCAAGTGGCGATGGCGCTCGCCAAGGACCTTACCCAGATGAGCCTGCCGGAAATCGGCGAGGCGTTCGGCAATCGGGACCACACCACCGTGCTGCACGCCTGCCGCACTATCGCTAGCCTGCGTACGCACGACAGCGCGCTCAATCGCGACTATCTGGTGCTCGAACAGGTACTGAAGGGCTAGATACGATGCTGAACAAGCTGTGCGCGAAGCGCGAACAAAATGTGGACAGCGCCCCGTCGGCTTCGCGACGCGCAAACTATCCACAGCCCTTCACACGAGGTCCACAGTTTTTCCCTTATTCCGTGGAGATACAACATCCGAGGCCGAAAGCGTTTTCTTACTTATCCAGCGGTCCGCGACCACTCTATTAATAACTATTACTTACTAAGGTAATAAAGACTAGAAGGTAATAACTCCATGGTTCTGGTCAAAGACAAGTGCAATAACATTCTGGACCCGCTTTCTGCGGTAAGCGGCATCATCGAACGCCGGCATACGCTGCCGATCCTATCCAACGTTTTGATTGAGCGGACCACGCAGGCGCTGTCTTTCCTGGCCACTGACATCGAGATTCAGATCACCGCGCGCAGCACGCTGATGGCTGGCGGTGACCCGCGCGCTGTGACTGTGGGTGCGCGCAAGCTGGTCGACATCCTGAGGGCCCTCCCTGAGGACACGGAGGTCACGCTTCAGCAGCAGGACAAACGCTTGCTGGTTAAGGCAGGCAAGAGCCGTTTTACGCTGCAAACGCTGCCTGCCGAGGATTTCCCGCGCCTGGCAAGGCCCGCCGGGGAAGCCGCCCGCTTCGTGCTCAGCCAGAAAGCGCTGCGCAGGCTGCTTGGTCTCGTGCAATACGCAATGGCGCAGCAGGACATCCGTTACTACCTGAACGGCTTGCTGATGGTGGTCGAGGATCGGCAACTGAAGCTGGTGGCGACGGACGGACATCGACTGGCCTATGCGTCGCTCAAGCTCAACGCGGAGCTGCCGCGCCAGGAGGTCATCGTGCCGCGAAAGACGGTGCTGGAGCTCGTCAAGCTCCTCGCGGACAGCGACGAGGAAGTCGCAATCGAGCTGTCGACGACGCAGGCAGCATTCAGCTTCGGCACGGTCGAGGTGGTGTCGAAGCTGGTCGACGGCAAGTTTCCGGATTACACGCGCGTCATCCCCACGCAGCACAAGAACCGGCTCCAGACAGAGCGCGAGCCCCTGCGCCAGGCCCTGCAGCGGGCCGCGATCCTCTCGAACGAGAAATTCCGCGGCGTGCGCTGGGTGCTGACAGAGGGCAGCCTGAAACTGGTGTCGTCCAACGCCGAGCAGGAGGAGGCGCAGGAAGATCTGGATGTGAGGTACTCCGGCGACGCGCTCGATATCGGGTTTAACGTCAATTATCTGCTCGATGTGCTGAACAATGTCCCGGGCAGTGCCGTGGAATGCGCCTTCGGCGATTCATCGTCGAGCGCGCTCATCAGCTACGCGTCGGAGCAGGATTTCAAGTATGTGGTGATGCCGATGAGGATCTAGGGTGGGAGAACCGGAAAGACATCTTCCCGACGCCAACGGATACGGCTCGGACGCGATCAAGGTCTTGAAAGGCCTGGAGGCGGTTCGCAAGCGCCCCGGCATGTACATCGGTGACACGTCCGACGGCACCGGCCTGCACCACATGGTGTTCGAGGTCGTCGACAACTCGGTGGACGAAGCGCTCGCCGGCTTTTGCGACGAGATCGTGGTCACGATCCATACCGACAACTCCATCTCGGTCCTCGACAATGGGCGCGGCATCCCGACCGGCATCAAGGACGATGATGAGATGAAGCGCTCGGCGGCCGAGATCGTCATGACCGAGCTGCACGCCGGCGGCAAGTTCGACTCCAACAGCTACAAGGTGTCCGGCGGCCTGCACGGCGTGGGCGTTTCGGTAGTCAACGCGCTCTCGGAATGGCTGCGCCTTACCACCTGGCGCGACGGGCAGGTGCACCAGATGGAATTCCGCAGCGGCGTGCCGGTGGCGCCGCTCAGGGCCACCGGTGCCACCGAGCGTCGCGGCACCGAGGTGCACTTCCTCGCTTCGAAGGAAGTTTTCGGTACCGTCGATTACCACTACGACATCCTCGCACGGCGCCTGCGCGAGCTTTCATTCCTCAATAACGGCGTCAAGATCGTGCTCATCGACCAGCGCGCCGGCAAGGAGGAGAACTTCGCCTTCTCTGGCGGTGTGAAGGGCTTTGTCGAGTACATGAACCGGGCAAAAAACGTCCTGCACGGCAGCTTGTTCCACGGCATCGGCGAAAAGGACGGCATCACCGTTGAAGTCGCCATGCAATGGAACGACTCCTACCAGGAATCGGTGCTCTGCTTCACCAACAACATCCCGCAGAAGGACGGCGGCACGCACCTCACCGGGCTGCGCGCGGCGATGACCAGGGTGCTCAACAAGTACATCGAGGAAATCGAGCTGGCGAAAAAGGCGAAGGTCGAGACGACTGGCGATGACATGCGCGAAGGCCTCGCCTGCGTCTTGTCGATCAAGATGCCCGAGCCGAAGTTTTCTTCGCAGACCAAGGAAAAGCTGGTTTCGTCCGAAGTGCGACCGGTGGTCGAGGAGATCGTCGCCGAGCGGCTGCGCGCGTACCTCGACGAGCGTCCGGCGGATGCGCGCGTCATCACCTCGAAGATTGTCGAGGCCGCCCGGGCACGCGAAGCGGCGCGCAAGGCGCGCGAAATGACGCGCAGAAAAGGCGTCCTCGATTCGATGGGCTTGCCGGGCAAGCTGGCCGACTGCCAGGAGCGCGACCCCGCGCAATGCGAGCTGTACCTGGTCGAGGGCGATTCTGCCGGCGGGTCCGCCAAGCAAGGGCGCGACCGGCGCTTTCAGGCCATCCTGCCGCTCAAGGGCAAGATTCTCAACGTCGAGCGGGCGCGCTTTGACAAGCTGCTGTCCTCGGTTGAAATCGCGACGCTGATCACCGCTCTGGGCTGCGGCTTCGGCAAGGACGAATACAACGCCGACAAGCTGCGCTATCACCGCATCATCATCATGACCGACGCCGACGTCGACGGCTCGCACATCCGTACGCTGCTGCTGACCTTCTTCTACCGGCAGATGCCCGAGCTGGTGGAGCGTGGCCACATCTACATCGCCCAGCCCCCGCTGTACAAGGCGAAGCTCGGCAAGGAAGAGCGCTACCTCAAGGACGAGCACGAACTGAACGCTTTCATGCTCAAGCTGGCGCTAGTCGAGGCCGTCCTTTATCCCGGGGCGGAGCGCGAGCCGATCACGGGCGATGCCCTGGCGGAGCTGGCGAAGTCATACCTCCTCGCCGAAGCGGTGATCGAGCGGGTCTCGCGGCTCATCGACCGCGAGGTCCTGCAGGCGATCCTGCACGGGGTGCAGGTCGATCTCACGCGGCGCGATTTGGCGGAGGCCGCCGCCGAGGCGCTCGAGGCCGCGATCGGCATCAACGGCGTGGCGGTCGCCCCGCACTTCGACGCGAAGACCGAGCGCTATCAGGTGCGCATCGAGCGCACGAGGCACGGAAACATCCGCATGAGCACGATCGACACCGAGTTCGTGCACTCGGGGGACTATAAGCAGATCCGGCAGACTGCCGAGATGCTGCGCGGCTTGATCGGCGCCGGAGCGTATGTGCAGCGCGGCGACAAGAAGCAATTGGTGCGCGACTTCCCGGAGGCGATGCGCTGGCTGCTCGGCGAGGTGGAGAAATCCATGACGCTGCAGCGTTACAAGGGGCTGGGCGAAATGAACCCGGAGCAGCTCTGGGAAACCACCATGGACCCAGGCTCGCGGCGCCTCCTCAAGGTGCAGATCGACGACGGCATCGCCGCCGATGAGATCTTCACCAAGCTGATGGGCGACGAGGTCGAGCCGCGGCGGCTGTTCATCGAGTCAAACGCGCTCGGCGTCCGCAACCTGGACGTCTGATCAGGCGGCGCGGCTTCTTTTCTTCGCCGGTTTTTGCTCGTCGGGCTTCTCTTTGGCGGCGCGCGGCTGGAATTCGAAGCCGACTTTCCCGTCCGGAGTCTTGACTAGGAAGGCTTTAAACCGCCTTCCCTTCTTCGAGACAAAGCCGGTGAGCAGGTCGGTGCGGCCGGTCGCCAGCAGCTTTTTCATCTGCTCTCGCTCGACCGGCTGCTGCAGGATCATGCGGCCGGACCGGAAGTCGCACGTCCGGCCCGCCCCCACGGTTTTCTCGCACGTATAAGTCACCCCGTGTTCAAACACGCGCGCCCCGCACTTCGGGCACGCGCCGAGCGGCTCCTGCGCGCTAAAGTCCGGCACCTCCTTGCCATCACCGTCAGCGCTGCGCCCTCCGAAGTCGAATTCGAGGCGCAAATCGTCAGTGAGCCGCAGGCCGGCCGCGAACGGCCTGCCCTGCTTGCTGCGAAAACCGGTGAGCGGGCCGATGAAGCGCTTGGTGATGAGCTCGGCCACTTCGTCTGGCGACCATTCGCGGCCAGAGACCACTTTCCAGAGCGAGAAGTCGCATTTCTGGCACTGGAACTTGCGGTAGTTTTCCTGCACCACGCTGCCGCACTTCGGGCAGGGCGCGGGCACCGTGGCAAAGGCGGTGTCGGGGATGTCGCCGGTCTTGATGATCGAGACGACATTGGTCACGAGCTGCGAGATGTGCCGCATGAACTCCTCGCGCGTGAACTTGCGCAGCTCGATCAGCTTCAGCTTGTGCTCCCATTCTCCGGTCAGTTCCGGCGAAGCAAGCTCCGGGATGCTCATTACGTGCAGCGCGAAAAGCAGCGAAAACGCCTTCGGGGTCGGCACCAGCTCCCTGCCTTCGCGATGAACGTAGCCTTCGTAAATCAGTCCTTCGATGATCGCGGCACGTGTTGCGGGGGTTCCCAGACCCTTCGCTTCCATTGCCGCGCGCAACTCGTCGTCCTCGACCAGCTTGCCTGCCCCCTCCATTGCCGAGAGTAGCGTGGCCTCGTTGTAACGCGGCGGCGGCCTGGTCTGACTGGCGTGCGCTGCGACTTCGAGCACGCCGACTTTTTCGTTCTTCGCGATCGGCGGCAGGTCCTCATTGTCCTCGCCGGAGGCGCGGCCGTAGACCGCGAGCCAGCCGGGGTTCTGGAGCACTTTGCCTTCGGTCTTAAAGTTATGCTCGCCCACCCGCGTGATGCGCGTGGTCTGCAGGTATTCCGCAGCCGGGTAGAACACGGCAAGGAATCGCCGTACGACCATGTCGTAGAGCTTCTGCTCGGCCTCGTTCAGTTGCTTGGGCGCCTGCAGGGTGGGGATGATGGCAAAGTGGTCCGAGATCTTGGTATTGTCGAACACACGCTTGTTCGGCCTTACCCAGCCCTGCTTCAGTATGTGCCGGGCAAAGGCGGAGAACGCCCGGCTGGCGCCGAGCGCCTCGAGCGTCTTCTTCACCGTGCCGACGTAATCCTCGGGCAGCGCCCGCGCATCCGTTCGTGGATAGGTGAGAACTTTGTGCCGCTCGTATAGAGCCTGGGCGAGCGACAAAGTCATCCGGGCGGGAAAACCAAAACGGGCATTGGCGTCGCGTTGCAGGCTCGTCAGATCGAATAACAGCGGGGAGAGCTGGGTCGAGGGCCTGGACTCCTCGCTCGCGATCCCGCTCTTGCCGCGGCAATCGGCGACGATCGCCTCGGCCTTGGTGGCGGCCCAAAGCCGCTCTGCCCTGCGCTCAGCGTCGTCATCCTTCTTGAACCCGGGATCGAACCAGCGCCCGGGGTACTCGCCGGCCCGGGCGCCAAACCTGGCGTGCACTTCCCAGTAGCCTCTCGGGGTGAAGGCGCGGATTTTCTCCTCGCGCTCCACCAGGATGGCGAGCGTCGGGGTCTGCACGCGGCCGACGGTAGTGAGGTAAAAGCCCCCCTCCTTGGAATTGAAGGCGGTCATTGCGCGAGTGCCGTTGATACCCACCAGCCAGTCGGCCTCGGAGCGGCACTTGGCGGCATCGGCGAGTGGCAACAGTTCCTTGTCCGCGCGCAGACTGTTGAAGCCGTCGCGGATCGACTGCGGCGTCATCGATTGCAACCAGAGGCGCTCGATCGGCTTTTTGATGCGCGCGTGCTGGACGATGTAGCGGAAGATCAGCTCGCCCTCGCGGCCTGCGTCGCAGGCATTGATCAGGCCGCTCACATCCTTTCTCTTCATCAGCCGCAGCAGCAGGTTAAGCCTCTGCTCGCGCTTCTCGAGCGGCGCCAGCTCGAAGTGCGGCGGAATCACCGGCAGGTGTTTGAATGACCACTTGCCCTTCTTTACCGCGTACTCGTCCGGAACCGCGAGCTCGAGCAGATGGCCGACCGCGGACGACAGCAGATATTCGTCACTCTCGAAGTAATCGCCCTTGCGCGCGAAACCACCGAGCGCGTGCGCGATGTCGGCGGCGACCGACGGCTTCTCTGCGATGACGAGTTTTTTTCCCATGGGGCGCGAAAGGCCGGAGATGATAAGTGCAAACCGGCAAGCGGTTCAACCGTGCGTCGCCAGTAGGGAACGCGCACGCGCGCGAGCGCGCACGCGCGGGCGCGCGCAAGAGTGTTAGTTGGGAAGCCGCGCGTGCGGCGCGCTGAAGAGATCTTCGGCGACGAGGCGGCTGGTCGGCATCTGCTGGTTCCACAGCACCATCAGCACGATGAGCTTCAACTGATCCGGCGTCAGGCTGTCACCGGTGGCGGCGAGCGAGCGCTCGATCACGAGCTCGCGAGTCTGCGGGCCGAGAATCCCAGATTGCTCCAGCGTCAGGAGAAAGCCGCGGCATTCGGCGTCCAGTTTTGCCAGCTCGCGAGGCGCGAAGGCCCGAAAGCTGGTGCGCGAGTCCGGCAGCTTTTGCGGCACCCCGTGAGGCGCGCGCAGCACGCCCGCCAGCCAGTGCAGCGCTTCGCTTATGTCCGAGTCGTCGAAGCCCGCCGCCGAGAGCTTCTTGGCGACGCGCTCGCGGTCGTAAGTTAGTTCGGCCTGCTGGCAGTTCTCGAACAGGTAGACGAGGATGTCGTACATAGCAGTCTCCCTCTTAGTAACGTGTCACCGGGGCTTTGCGTTTACCCGCGCTTCCCTTTTTCAAGACGTTGAAACAGCCCGCCGGGCAACGCCGTGACGCGTCCATCGAGCTCGAGCCGCAGCAATTCCGACGACACCTGTTCGGCCGACATGCCGGCGCGCGCACACAGCGAGTCGACGTCGACCGGATCGTGTCCCATGTGCGCAAGCAGGCCCGCGGCAACCTCCGCGCCGCTCGCGCCCGATTCCATCGTCGACGCGTGGCCGCTGCGCCGAAACCCGGTCAGCTCTGCGAGCACGTCCTCCGCCGACTCGACGAGCTTGCCCCCCGACTTGATGAGCGCGTGACAGCCCTTGGAAAGCGGCGAATGGATCGAGCCGGGAATGGCGAACACCTCGCGTCCCTGGTCGGCTGCGGTGCGCGCGGTGATGAGAGAGCCGGAGACGAGCGCCGCCTCGACCACCAGGCAGCCCTGCGCCAGCCCGCTGATCAAGCGGTTGCGGCGCGGAAAGTTGTGCGCAAGCGGTGCGGTGCCGAGCGGGAATTCGCTGATGAGAAGCCCGCGCTCCGCGATCGCCGCCACGAGCTCGGCGTTGCGCTTGGGATAGACAACGTCGATGCCGGTGCCGAGCACAGCGATGGTGGAGGAGGCGCCTGCCAGACCGCCGCGATGCGCCGCGGCGTCGATGCCGATCGCGAGCCCCGACACGATGCTCAGTCCGGCGTTGCTCAGCGCCTTGGCGAAGCTCTCGGCGTTATGCTCGCCCTGCGCTGTGGCGTTGCGGCTGCCGACGATGGCGAGCGAGGGATGCTGCAGAAGGTCAGTGCGGCCGAGCGCATAAAGGACGGGTGGCGGGTCCGGCGTCTCCAGCAACGCGCGGGGATAGTGTTCGTCGGCAAGCGTGACGACGCCGTGTCCTGGGGCAGCCGCCCAGTCCAGCGCGCGCGCTACTGCATCGCGCACGGACTGGGAGTCGAGCGCCGCGATGACCGCCGGTGCGGCGTGCGCGGTCAGCTCAGAGCGCCTTCTTTCGAGGACGGCCTGTGGCAGGCCGAATTGGCGCAACATGCCGCGCATCGCGCCGGCACCAAGCCCGGGAGTGAGCGAGAGTTGCAGCCAGCTCGCCAGCCCGGGATCGCGCGTCATGCAGGCGGCGACGAAGCGGGGAAACTGGCCTCGGTTTTGTCCTTGTTATGGCGTCTGGACGACATCCAGAGGACTGACAGGCCTCGTGGCGTGCATCACCAGCGCGTAGGATACCCGGTCGAAAACGCGAAACACAAACGAAAGTCCGGAACGTTCCTCCGGAAGCTTGATGAATGCATCGGGCGCGCCCCTTGGCTTTGATGTGTCGCGCACGGTGCCGCCAAGCGCGTAAAGCGCGAGAACGTGGCCGACTTCCAGGCCATCGGCTCTGCCGCGATTGATGGTGATGACCGAAAGCGGCCCGGCTTCACCGACCTTGCCCAGGCCGCCGTAGATCGACATCACACGGCCCTTGAGGAATGTTGCAGGCGAGTGGGGCGCATAGTTGATCGGCGTCACCACGCTAGCAGCCACCAGCTTGTCGCCGGCGCCGACTTCCTGCACCGCGCTCGTGAGCACCACCGTTGCCGGATCGCCGGGACGCGTGACCCGCGCGGTGCCGAGATAGATCGCCTCGTACGCAAGCGTCTGATTGGTGTCCGGATCGACCAGTGGGCTGCCGCGCCGGTACACGTACCAGCTTTCCTCTCCCGAACCCGCGATGCCACGCACATAGGCTGTGTTGCCCGCCGAGAGCAGCACGCTGTCGTGTTGGGTCGCGACGATCGTGGGCGCCCTGTCAAGTCCGTCGGGTTCAATCACCAGCGGACGAGTCAGGAACGGCTCGATCACCGATGCCGGAATGCTGGGGATCTCCTCGGGTGGAAGCGGCTCGGCCCGCACGCGCGGACTCAGTTTCGCGCCGGCCCCAGTCCCGGGTGCTGCCCCGGGCCGGGTTCCGGGTTCGGTGCCCGGGCGCGCGAGCGTCAGAGTGCCCTTTGCCCGGTCGAGCAGGATCACATACCCGGGATAGATCAGGTGCGGGTTCTGAATTTGCTCCTTGTTCATGTTCCAGAGTTCTGGCCAACGCCACGGCGAATCCGTATACCGCTCTGAAATGCCCCAAAGCGTGTCTCCGGGCACCACCACGTAGCGGTCGGGCGCTTCGGGCTTGAGGGTGAGCGGGGCCTGGGCCGGCTGCCCGGATACCGCCGCCGAGATAACGAAGAAAGCGAGCGCTGTGATAGACTTACGCACTTGCTGGACCATGGCGACCCCGTCCCTTTCGCGGCATCCTGGACCGGCTGGAAAATCGGATTGTCTACCCCAATGTAGCACAAAGGCTGAACAGCTTATACGTTGCCTGAGATTCTCCACATAATCTATTCAATTTGCAAATAAATTGTCTCTAGATGGCGCTTCTGAGCATTCTTCGTTATCCCGACGCCCGGCTGCATAAGGTAGCCGCCCCGGTCACCGTCTTCGACGGGTCGCTGAAAAAACTCGTCGCCGATATGACCGAAACCATGTACACGGCGCCCGGCATCGGACTTGCCGCCACCCAGGTCGACGTGCACAAGCAGGTGATCGTCGTCGACGTCTCCGAGCGCCGCGACTCCCTGGTGGTGCTCGTCAACCCGGAGATTGTCGAAGCGACCGGCGTATCCGACATCGAGGAAGGATGTCTCTCGGTGCCCGGCATCTACGAGCTGGTCGAGCGCGCCGAGCGCGTGAAGGTACGTGCCTACGATCAGAACGGCAAAGCATTTACGCTTGAAGCGCAGGGCTTGCTTGCCGTTTGCATCCAGCACGAGATGGATCATCTGCAGGGCAAGGTGTTCGTCGAGTACCTGTCGCAGCTCAAGCAGCAGCGCATCCGCGCCAAGCTCGCAAAGCAGCTGCGCAAGTCCGCCTGATCTCGCTTTCCTGCGCCTAGTCTTCGCGGGAACTCCCGAATTTGCCGAGCGAGCACTGGCGCGCCTGTTGCAAGCAGGCCATGATGTCGCTCTCGTACTGACGCAGCCGGACCGGCCCGCCGGGCGCGGCCTGAAGGCGGCCGCGAGCCCTGTAAAGCGCTTCGCGCTGGGGCGCAATCTCGAGGTGTTCCAACCGCACAGTCTGAAGACTGACGGCAGCGCCCGCATCCGCGCCGCGCGGCCCGATGCGCTTGTGGTCGCCGCTTATGGCCTCATTCTTCCGCAAGCCGTGCTCGATGTCGCGGCACATGGTGCCCTCAATATTCATGCTTCGTTGCTGCCACGCTGGCGCGGCGCGGCGCCAATCCAACGCGCGATTCTTGCCGGCGACGCGCAAACCGGCGTTTCGATCATGCAAATGGACGCGGGCCTCGATACCGGCGCAGTGCTTGCACAGAGCGGCGTTGCGATCGCGGCGGACGACGACGCCGGTACGCTGCACGACAGGCTTGCCGCGCTGGGCGCCGAAATGATCGTGGCCACGCTTGCCGACGTGCAGGCGGGACGCGTCCTCCCTGTGCCCCAGCCGCAACAGGGCGTCACATACGCGAGCAAGCTCGGAAAGCGGGAGACGCTTCTCGACTGGTCGCGGCCGGCGGTGGAGTTGGAGCGGGCGGTGCGCGCGTTCCGGCCGTCGCCTGGCGCGGCGACGTTGCTCGATGGCGCGCCTCTCAAGGTCTGGCGCGTAACTGTGACGTGCGGCCGCGGCGCACCGGGCGAATTGCTGTCAATCAGCGATGCCGGCCTGGTAGTGGCCGCGGGCAAGGGCGCGCTCGCGATCACGGAATTGCAGCGCTCCGGGGGCCGGCGGCTCGCCGCGGGCGAGTTCCTCCGCGGGCATCGGCTCGCGCCAGGAGTGCGCTTCGGGTGAAGCCCGCGGCAGCGCTCGCTCAGGCGCTGCGCGAGGCGGCCCGCATGGTGGCGCGCATCGCGGTCGGCAGAAGTCTTGCCAACGAACTCGATCGCATCGCCGAAGAGGGCAGCGAAACGCCGCGCTCCGCGCTCATCGACCTTACGCACGGCACCCTGCGCCGTTATGGCCGGGTGCAGGCTTTAGTAGGTGAGCTGTCACGCCGCGGCCGGCCTGATGCGCTGGTCGAGGCGCTGCTATGGTGCTCGCTCTACGCGCTCGAATCTGGCCGTTACGCTGAATATACCGTCGTCGACCAGGCGGTGCGCGCGTGCGCACTGCTCGAGCGCTGGAGTGCAAAAGGCTACGTCAACGCGTTGCTGCGCGGTTTTCTCCGCGAACGCGCTTCGCTCGAGGCGCGGATCGGCGCCGATATGGAGGCACGGTACCAGCACCCGCGGTGGTGGATCGAGATGCTGCGCGACGCGTATCCCGAGCGCTGGGAGGAACTACTTGCCGCAGGCAACTCGCATCCGCCGATGTGCTTGCGCGTCAATCGTCGTCGCGCGCACTTGGCCGAATACCACGCGCGGCTCAGAGAGCAGGCTATCGCCGCACGCCGCATCGGCGAAGAGGCGCTCCTGCTCGAGCGCCCGCTGCCGATGGAGCGCCTGCCGGGATTTGCACAGGGTGAGGTGTCGGTGCAGGACGCGGGCGCGCAGCGCGCCGCGCGTTGCCTGCAGCTGGCGGAGGGTCAACGCGTGCTCGACGCGTGCGCCGCGCCGGGCGGTAAAACCGCGCACATCCTGGAAACCGCGACGGTCGCGATGACGGCGCTCGATGCGGACCCGGCGCGCTGCGTGCGCATGGCTCGCAATCTTGAGCGCCTGGGACTGACAGCGCTCATCAAGCCCGCCGATTGCACCCGGCTTGACGGCTGGTGGGACGGCGTGCCCTTCGACCGCGTTCTCGCCGATGTGCCGTGCTCGGCATCGGGCGTCGTGCGCCGCCATCCGGATCTCAAGTGGTTGCGTCGGCCGCGCGACGTGCCGGCCTTTGCCGCGAAGCAAGCCGTGATCCTCGATGCGCTGTGGCAGGTGCTGCGCCGCGATGGTAAATTGCTGTATGTTACCTGCTCGGTTTTTCCGCAGGAAAACGAACAGCTGGTTGGAGCCTTCGTTTCGCGAGCGCCTGGAGCAAGTCGCCTCCCGCTGCCCGATGGCGGCCCGGCGCAATGGCTGCCCAGCGCGGAGCACGACGGGTTTTACTGCGCCCTGATCAAGAAAGAAGCCTGACGCGACGCGCAATGCGCCGCATGGTCCTTGTCATCGGCATCGCTGCGGCACTGGCATGGCTCGCCGCGCCCGCCGCGCACGCCGATGAAATCGAAGTGCGCGCGGCGAGCCTGCGCGCGGTCGAGGATGGGCTGGTGCTGGACGCCGACTTCGCGTTTGAGCTGACGCCGCGCCTGGCGGAGGTGCTGGTGAACGGGGTGCCGCTTTACTTCCGCGTCGATTTCGAGCTTAAGCGTCCGCGCTGGTACTGGGTCGACGAAAAGGCCGCTTCCAAGCGGCTGCAGCTGCGCCTGTCCTATCATGCCCTGTCGCGCCAGTACCGGCTCTCGACCGGGCTGCTGCAGCAGAATTTTGCCACGTTAGACGAAGCGCTGAACGTGCTCAAGCGCCTGCGCAACTGGCTGGTCGTGGACCGCACGGTGGGTTTTTCAGACGCTGACTACGAGGCGGCGCTACGCATGCGGCTCGACACGACGCTGCTTCCCAAGCCTTTTCAGCTGAGCGCGCTCACCAGCCGCGAGCTGCACCTCGAGTCGCCGTGGAAGCGATTCACGGTGCGCTCGCCCCAGCAACTGCCCGCACCGGTCGAAAGCCGCGATCCGCGGGGGGCGAGCGAAAGATGAAGCTGCTTCTCATCTTCGGCGGTGCGGTGGCAGCCGTGGGCCTGTTCCTGCTTGCCACCGCGAGCGCGGACACTACGTTTTTCGCCCAGCAGTATCCGCTGCTGCTTGCACTCAACGCGGCGCTCGCCGCGCTGCTCGCCGGGGTAGTGGCGTTTCAGCTGCTGGCGCTCGCGCGGCGCTATCGGGCTCGCGTATTCGGAGCCCGCCTCACTTTGCGGCTGCTGATGCGCTTTGCGCTGCTCGCGGTAGTGCCCGGTCTGATCGTCTACGCGGTGTCGGTGCAATTTATCACCCGCTCGATCGAGTCGTGGTTTGACGTCAAGGTCGACGCCGCGCTCGAGGGCGGCATTACGCTTGGCCAGCAGGCGATCGATCAGACCGTGCTGGACATGCAGGCCAAGGCGCGCGCAATGGCGCTCGAGCTGGCCGGGCGTTCGGCACCGCAGATCGTGTCCCAGCTGGAGCGCTTGCGGGAGCAAGCCGGCGTCCAGGAAGCGACGGTCCTGACGGCAAGCGGCCGCCTCATCGCGAGCGCGAGCGAAGACGTAACCAAGCTTCTGCCGGACCTGCCCGGCGTGCAGTTGCTTCGTCAGGCGCGCGTCAACCGCGGCTATGCTGCCGTCGATTCAGCGGCCGGCCGGCCGCTCTCGTTGAGGGTGGTGGTGCCGATGGGTCCGATGGCGCTATCTGATGAAGCGCGCTTCCTGCAGCTGCGGCAAAGCGTGGCGCCGGCTTTTTCGAGAAGCCTCGAGGCGGTGGAAGCCGCGCACCGCGACTACCGGGAGCTTGCGATCTCGCGCGACGGCCTGAAGCGGATCTACGTCGTCACCCTCAGCTTTGCGGTGCTGATGGCGCTGTTCGTGGCGGTCGCCGTCGCGGTGACGCAATCCAATTTGCTGGCCGAGCCGCTCGCCAACCTCGCCCAAGCGACGCAGGCGGTGGCGCGGGGCGACTTTTCGCGGCAGTCCCCGGTGACCAGCCGCGACGAGCTCGGCGTGCTGACGGAATCGTTCAATTCCATGACGCGCCAGCTGGCCGAGGCGCGGCGCGTGGTCGAGGCCAACCGCATCGCGCTCGAGGCGGCGAAAGGTCATCTCGAAAACATCCTCGCCAACCTGTCGGCCGGAGTACTGGTGTTCGATCACGAGCTGCAGCTGACTATCTCTAACCGCGGCGCGGCGGCCATTCTCGGCGCCGAGGCCGAATCCTTCGCCAGCCGCATGCAGGAGCTATTCCGCGAGCACGGCGGGAAGAGCTGGGAGCTGGAGCTGACGCTGAAGGGCACGGGCAAGACGCTGCACGCACGCGGCGCGCGCCTGCCCCAGGCCACCGGCGGCGGCTACGTCGCGGTGTTCGACGACGTGACGCAGCTGATCCAGGCGCAGCGCGCCACCGCCTGGGCGGAAGTGGCGCGCCGCCTGGCGCATGAGATCAAGAATCCGCTGACCCCGATCCAGCTCTCCGCTGAGCGGCTGGAGATGAAGCTCGCTGAGCGGCTGCCGCGGGAAGACGCCGAAACCTTGCGTCATGCCACGGAAACGATCGTCAACCAGGTCGCCGCCCTGAAGGCGATGGTCGACGACTTCAGGGACTACGCACGCATGCCGGCGCCCGAGCCCGGGCGGCTCGATTTGAACGAGTTGGTGAACCAAGTGCTGGCGCTGTACGAGAATTCGACGGTGCCGATCGCCAAGCGCCTCACCGACGGGCTGCCGCCGGTGTGGGCCGACTCGGCGCAGATCCGCCAGGTGATCCACAATCTCGTCCAGAATGCGCAGGATGCGCTGGAGAACGTCAGGCAGTCCGGCGCCAGCCCGGCGATCGAGGTGCGCACCGAGCTCGCCGGCGATCGCGTGAAGCTTGCGGTGTCTGACAACGGGGCCGGCTTTCCCGAGGAACTGATGGCGCGCATCTTCGAGCCCTACGTCACCACCAAGCCGCGCGGCACCGGCCTCGGCCTGGCGATCGTAAAGAAGATCGTCGATGAGCACCACGGCAGCGTGGCGATCGAAAATCGGCCCAGCCGCGGCGCGTCGGTGAGCGTACTGTTGCCCTTGGCGAAAGCGGCGTAGCGATATGGCGCAAATTCTGGTCGTCGACGACGAAGTCGGAATCCGGGAACTGCTGTCGGAGATCCTGTCCGACGAGGGGCACCAGGTGATGGTGGCGGAGAGCGCAGGCGATGCGCGCCGGCTGCGCGAGCGCGCCCGCCCGGACCTCGTCCTGCTAGACATCTGGATGCCGGATACCGACGGCATTACCTTGCTCAAGGAATGGGCTGCAAGCGGGCAGCTCACCATGCCGGTGGTCATGATGTCGGGTCACGGCACCATCGAAACCGCAGTCGAGGCCACCCGCATCGGGGCGCTTGACTTCCTCGAAAAGCCGATCGCTCTGCAACGGCTGCTGAATACCGTGAAGCGCGCGCTGCGCAATCCCGAAACCGCGGCAGCGCCTCAGCTCGCGCTGGCCGCGCTTGGCCGCTCGACGGCGCTCGCTGACGCCAAGAAGCGCCTCGCGCAGCTGGCGCAGTCGGCCGCGCCCTTGATGCTGCGCGGCGAGCGCGGCATGCGGCCGGAACTCTTCGCCCGGCTGCTGGTCGCCCCTGGAGCGCCGTTCCTCGCGAGCGCCGAACTGCTGGCCGAGGCGCCCTCGGAGCTCCTCGGCAAGGCGGCGGGCGGCGTGCTGTTCGTCGCCGACCTCAGCCGCCTCGGACGGCCCGAGCAGCGTAACCTCGAGTTCCTGTTGCCGCGCGCCGAGAAGCAAAAGGTGCGGCTGGTGTCTTTCTCGCCGGTGGATGTGCGCAGCCTCGCGGAGAAGCATGACTTCGACGTCGAGCTGGGAACTCGCCTCGCGGAGCTGACGCTCAGGCTGCCGGCGCTGCGCGAGTTTGCCGAAGACGTGCCGGACTTGGCTTCCCTCATGCTGGCGCAGCTCGTCGAGGCGCGTGTCTGCCCGCCGCGGCGGCTGGCGATCGCCGCGCTCAACGCGCTGCGTCATTACCCATGGCCGGGGAACCTTGCGGAGCTGGAAAGCGTGGTGAAAGACCTCGCGTTCACGTCGCTCGAGGAAGAAATACAGCTCGAAGACGTGGAGCGCGCGTTCGCCGCGCGCGCGGCGCCCGGCGCGTTGCCGGAGGTAGCGTTCGATCGTCCGTATCGCGAGGCGCGCGAAGCGTTCGAGCGAGTGTACTTCGAGCATCTTCTCGCGCGCGAGCACGGCAGCATGTCGCGCGTCGCCGAGCGCTCGGGGCTCGAGCGCACGCATCTTTATCGCAAGCTGAAAGCGCTCGGCCTGCCCGTCGGGCGGCGCGAGGAGAGCTGACCACCGCTTCAGGTGGTTTTCTTTGCCTTCTTCTTCGCGCGGTGCGGTCGTTTCTTGCCGTAGCTGGCGCGATAGATCTTGCCGCGCCGTGTACGTTTGTCGCCTTTACCCATGTGCGGATTATAGCGGCGCCGGCGTCGCCTCAGGCTCGTACGCGAGATAGGGTGCGAGCCATTTCTCCGCCTCGGCGACGCTCAGCCCGGCGCGACGTGCGTAGTCCTCGAGCTGGTCGCGGCCGATCTTGCCCACGGCGAAGTAGCCCGACTGCGGATGCGACAGATAGAACCCGGATACCGACGCGGCCGGCAGCATGGCGAACGACTCGGTGAGCCGCATGTCAGCGTTGCGCCGCGCGTCGAGCAGGCTGAAGAGCGGCCCCTTCACCATGTGATCGGGGCACGCCGGATAGCCGGGCGCAGGCCGTATGCCGCGATACGCCTCGGCGAGCAGCTCCGGGGCTCCGAGCTGCTCATCGGCAGCATAGCCCCAGAACTCGCGCCGCACGCGCTCGTGCAGGCGCTCCGCAAACGCTTCCGCCAGGCGGTCGGCAAGCACCTTCAGCATGATGGCGGCGTAATCGTCGTGCTTGGCTTCCAGCTCGGCCACGCGCCGCTCGATGCCGCCGGCGCTGACCGCGAAGGCGCCGATCCAGTCCTGCACGCCGCTTTCCCCGGGAGCGACGAAGTCGGCGAGGCAGAGATTGTCCCGTCCGGTCGGCTTGTGGTTCTGCTGCCGCAGGTTGTGCCAGGTCATCAGCACATCGCGCCGGCGCTCGTCGCGGTAGATTTCGATGTCGTCGCCATTCACCCGCGCCGCGGGGAACAGGCCGAACACTCCGTTCGCCGTGACTTGATTCGCCGTCACGATGTGCCGCAGGGTCTCCTGGGCCTCGGCAAACAGCATGCGGGCTGCCTCGCCGACGACCGGATCCTCCAGGATCTTCGGATACGGACCCGAGAGCTCCCAGGCCTGGAAGAATGGCGTCCAGTCGATGTAGTCGACGAGCTCGGCCAGCGGATAGCGCTTGAGCACCGTGATGCCAGGTTTACGCGGTGCCGGGGGCCGGTAAGCGCCCCAGTCGGTCTTCAGGCCGCGACGTCGGGCCTCCTCGAGCGAATGCAGCGGCCCGGGCCCCTTCTTGTCGCGATGCGCGGCGCGCAGCTTCTCGTAGTCGGCTCGTACCTGGGCGACGAAGGCATCGCGGCCGTCGGCGGAAAGCAGGCCCTGTACCACCGGGACGCTGCGTGAGGCGTCGGGGACGTAGACCACGGGCCCGGAATAGCTCGGCGCGATCTTCACGGCGGTGTGCGTGCGCGAGGTGGTTGCGCCGCCGATCAGCAAGGGCAGGCCGAGGCCGACGCGCTCCATCTCGCGCGCCACATGTGCCATCTCCTCCAGCGAGGGGGTAATGAGGCCCGAGAGCCCCACCGCGTCGGCGTTCTCGCGCCGCGCGGCCTCGATGATGGTCTGCGCCGGCACCATCACGCCGAGGTTCACGACCTCGTAGTTGTTGCACTGGAGCACCACCGCGACGATGTTCTTGCCGATGTCGTGGACGTCGCCCTTGACGGTGGCGATGACGATGCGGCCCTTGGAGCGCGGCGCCTCGCCGCTCTTCGCGCGCTCGGCTTCGATATAAGGCACGAGATGCGACACCGCCTGCTTCATGACCCGCGCCGATTTGACGACCTGCGGCAGGAACATCTTGCCGGCGGCAAACAGGTCGCCGACCACGTTCATGCCGTCCATCAGAGGACCCTCGATCACCTCGATCGGCCGCGAATGCTTGAGGCGCGCTTCCTCGGTGTCCGCGACGATGTGCGCCGCGATGCCGTTGACGAGCGCGTGCACGAGGCGCTCCTCTACAGTCGCGGCGCGCCAGGCTTCGTCCTTTGCGCTTTCCTTGGCGCCCGCCCTGACGGTGCTGGCGACCTCGATCAGCCGCTCGGTGGCGTCCGGCCGCCGGTTGAAGATGACGTCCTCGACGCGCTCGCGCAGCTGCGGCTCGAGCTGCTCGTAGACGCCCAGCTGACCGGCGTTGACGATGCCCATCGACATGCCGGCGCGGATGGCGTGATAGAGAAACGCGGTGTGCATCGCCTCGCGCACGGCGTTGTTGCCGCGGAACGAGAACGAGAAATTCGACACGCCGCCGGAAACCTTGACGAGTGGCAGGTTGGCGCGCAGCCAGCGCACTGCCTCGATGTAGTCGATGCCGTAGCGGGCGTGCTCCTCGAGCCCGGTTGCCACGGCGAAAATGTTCGGGTCGAAGACGATGTCCTCGGGCGGGAAACCGACTCGCTGCGTGAGGAGCTCGTAGGCGCGCCGGCAGACCTCGGTGCGGCGCTCGAGGCTGTCAGCCTGCCCCTTCTCGTCGAAGGCCATCACCACCACCGCGGCGCCGTACTTGCGGCAAAGGCGCGCCTGGCGCAGGAACTCCGCCTCGCCCTCCTTCATCGATATCGAGTTGACGATCGGCTTGCCCTGCACGCACTTGAGGCCGGCCTCGATCACGCTCCATTTCGAGCTGTCGATCACGAACGGCACGCGAGCGATGTCGGGCTCGGCAGCGGCGAGGCGCAGGAAGGTGGCCATCGCTTTTTCCGAGTCGAGCATCGCTTCGTCCATGTTGACGTCGATCATCTGCGCGCCGTTCTCGACCTGCTGGCGCGCGACGCTGAGCGCCCCCGCATAGTCGCCGGCGAGCACCAGACGCGCGAACGCCCGCGAGCCCGTGACGTTGGTGCGTTCGCCGATGTTGACGAACAGCGAGTCGTCGCCGACGTTGAGCGCCTCGAGGCCCGAGAGGCGCAGCGCGCGCGCGCGCGCGGGAACCGGCCGCGCGGCGACGCCGCGGACGGCGTCGGCCATCGCGCGGATATGCTCCGGCGTGGTGCCGCAGCAGCCGCCGACGATGTTGAGCCAGCCGCTTCTCGCCCATTCGCCGATATGTGCCGCCATCGCCTCGGGCGTGTCGTCGTACTCGCCGAAGGCGTTCGGCAGTCCGGCGTTCGGATGGCACGAGACGCGCGTCTCGGCGATCGCTGACAGCTCTTCGACATAAGCCCGCAGCTCCTTGGCGCCGAGGGCGCAATTGAGGCCCACGGCGATCGGCTGGGTGTGCCGCACCGAGTTGTAGAACGCCTCGGTGGTCTGGCCGGAAAGGGTGCGCCCCGAGGCGTCGGTGATCGTTCCGGAGATCATTACCGGGATGCGCAGACCGTGGCCCTCGAGAGCCTGCTCGATCGCGACCAGGGCCGCCTTGGCGTTCAGCGTGTCGAACACCGTCTCGACGAGGAGCAGGTCGACGCCACCCTCGAGCAGGCCCTCCACCGCCTCGCCGTAAGCGGCGACCAGCTCGTCGAAGCTCACGGCGCGAAAGCCCGGGTCGTTGACGTCGGGCGAAATAGACGCGGTTTTGTTCGTCGGACCGAGCACGCCCGCGACGAAGCGTGGGCGCTGCGGATTTTTGGACTCGGCCTCCCGCACGGCGTCCCTGGCGAGATTCGCCGCCGCGCGGTTGAACTCGCGGGCGAGGTCCCGCATGCCGTAATCGGCCAGCGCGACGGCGGTCGAGTTGAAGGTATTCGTCTCGATGATGTCGGCGCCCGCCTGCAGGTACTGCGCGTGGATATCGCGCACCAGCGCCGGCTGGGTCAGCGACAGCAGGTCGTTGTTGCCTTTGAGCTCGCGGCCCCAGTCGCGAAAGCGCTGGCCGCGATAGTCCTCTTCGGCGAGCCGGGCGCGCTGGATCATGGTGCCCATTGCGCCGTCGAGCAGAAGGATGCGCTCGGCGAGCAGGGCTTCCAGCCTGGCAGCGTGCGGCGGAACGCTCATGCGGCTCCTGAAAAGCGAAAGGCCCGTTCAGCTTTCGCAGAAACGGGCCCGACCTCGGATGCGGCGCGTCTCTTTAGCGGCATTTGTAGCGCGCCCGCAAGCTGAACATCAAATCGGCGCGTGCCCGCAGTATAACATTCCCGCATGAGCAAAGAGCAGTTCGAATCGATCGTCGGACGCTTTCCCTGCCAGGTGCACTGGGGGGACTGCGACCCGGCCGGGATCATCTTCTACCCCACCTATTTCCGCTGGATGGACGCCGCCACCTGGGCCTTGATGGAATCCGCCGGTTACGGCGCGAAGCGCATGCGCGCCGAGCACCTCGCCATGCCGCTGGTATCGGCGGAATGCCAGTTCCTCGCACCGGCCGAGCACGGCGACCGCTGTGAGGTGCGCTCGCGCATTGCGCGCTTCGGCGGCAAGTCGTTCGTGGTCGCGCACGACATCGTGCGCGCCGATGGCACCACGCTCGCCAGAGGCACGGAAACGCGGGTGTGGGGCCGCTTCGCGAGCGGCCCGGGCACGCCGATGAAGGGCGAGACAATCCCGGAAGCGCTGAAGGCGCTTTTCCGAGCTAAGTAGCGCGAGCCTCAGAAATCGAAGAACACCGTCTCGTTCTTGCCCTGCAGGACGATGTTCCACTCGAGCACGGCCTTGGCCTTGTGCTTCGCGATCAGCGTGGCGCGGCGCGCGGGTGGAACGAGCTTGAGAAGCGGATCCTCGGCGTTGCTCGGCTCGTCGGGAAAATAGATCCGGGTCGCGAGGTGCTTGAGCATCCCGCGCATGAAGACCGCCACCACGAGATGCGGCGCCTGCAACGTGGCGCCCGGCCCGGGCACGCGCCCTGGCTTGACGGTGGTGAAGCGAAATGCGCCCTGGTCGTCGGTCGGGATGCGGCCGAAGCCCCTGAATCCGCGCTCCAGCGGTTTTTTCTGCTGGTCCTCGGGATGCGCGTACTTGCCGTGCGAATTCGCCTGCCAGATTTCGACCAGGCCGTCGCTTACACCGACGCCCTCGCCATCGAGCAGCCGCCCTTCGATCGCCACCCGCTCGCCCTTGGCGCCGCGCGCGGCGATGTCGCGCGTGGTGAGCCAGTCGAGCCCGATGTGGAGATACGGCCCGACCGTCTGGTTGCCGCTCGCGTACAGGCTCATATCAGCGCTCCATCGGCGTGGCATCGCGGCCGCGCAGCACGATGTCGAAGCGGTAGGCGAGCGCCCATTCCGGAACGGTGTTCTCCCAGTCGAACACCGAGATCAGGCGAGCGCGCGCTTTCTGGTCGGCGATCGAGTTGTACATCGGGTCGTACTCCAGCAGCGGGTCTCCCGGAAAATACATCTGGGTGACCATGCGCGTGAGGAACGCGGGGCCGAACAGCGAGAAATGGATGTGCGCCGGGCGCCAGGCATTGTAGTGGTTGCGCCAGGGATACTCGCCCGGCCGAATGCTGACGAAGCGGTAGCGGCCTTCGGCGTCGGTCATGGTGCGCCCGGCGCCGGAGAAGTTCGGATCGAGCGGTGCATCGTGCTGATCGGTGCGGTGCGGGTAGCGCCCGGAAGAGTTTGCCTGCCAGACTTCGACCAGGGTGTGCGGCACCGCCTTGCCGTTCTCGTCGAGCACGCGCCCGCTCACGACGATGCGCTCGCCGATCGGCTCGCCCCGGTGCTGGCGGGTGAGATCGCTGTCGGTCGGCTTGATATCGCCGTAGCCGAAGACCGGGCCGGTCAGCTCGGACAAGGTTTGCGGCGCCACGACGAGCGGTTGCGTCGGGCATCGCTTCTGCGTCGAGGCGTACGGCGGGTAGCTGTACTCCGGCTGGGTACCCGGATGAAAACTGCGGTAGCGTGGCAACTCGCCGCGCTTGGTGGCAGCTCTCTTATTCACTGGCGTCGGGTTGCTTGGAAGGCTGAGCGCGGTCGAAAGCCTCGAGCTGCATGCACTGTTCGAACACGCGCATCGCCATAGGATAAGGCGTCAGGTCGGATTTGTAGCGCTTGGCGTTGAAGATCTGCGGCACCAGGCAGCAGTCCGCCATGGTGGGCGCATCGCCGTGGCAGAAGCTGCCCGCGCCGGGGCTCTGCGTCAGCTCGGCTTCCAGCTTGGCGAGGCCCTCGGCGATCCAGTGGCGGTACCAGGCATTCACCTGCTCCTCGAGCAGCCCGAGGTCTTTTCGCAGGTAATTGAGCGCCCGCAGGTTGTTGAGAGGGTGAATCTCACAGGCGATGAGCAGCGCGAGCGAGCGCACGCGCGCCCGGCCGAGCGCGTCCTCCGGCACCAGCGGCGGCTGCGGATACCTCTGGTCGAGAAACTCGATGATGGCGAGAGATTGGTTGAGGCGCGTGCCGTCATCGAGTTCGAGCATCGGCACCAGCGCCTGGGGATTCACGCGAGCGTATTCGGGTCTGCGGTGATCACCCTTAGGCAAGCTCACCGGTTGCGGCTCGTAAGCCAGCCCCTTCAGATTGAGCGCGATGCGCACGCGGAAGGCGGCCGAGCTGCGGAAGAAGGTGTACAGCTTCACAAGGCGGGCGCGATTGTCGCCTTCAGCTCGCCGACGGCATCGATGCCTGCGTGCAGCTCGTCCCCCGGCTTCACAGGACCTACGCCCGCCGGCGTCCCCGAGTAGATGAGGTCGCCGGGCTCGAGGGTGTAGAACTCCGAAAGGTAGGCGATCTGCTCGGGCACCGACCAGATCATTTCGGCGAGATCGGCGCGCTGGCGCTGCTTGCCGTTTACTCTGAGCCAGAGGGCGCCTTTGGCAGGATGCCCGATTCTGCTGGCCGTCGCGAGCGCGCCGCATGGTGCCGCTTCGTCGAAGTTCTTGCCGAAATCCCAGGGCCGCCCATGGTCCTTCCCCCACTGCTGCAGGTCGCGGCGCGTCATGTCGAGGCCGACTGCATAGCCGAAGACATGATCGTTGGCCTTCCTCGCGTCGATGCGGTGCCCGCCCTTGGCGATCGCCACCACCATTTCCGTCTCGTAATGGTAGTTGGACGTCTTCGCCGGGTAATGCACGATGCCGCCTCCCGGCACTAGAGAGTGCGCGCTTTTCAGAAAGAAGAACGGCTGCTCGCGGCCGTCACCGCCCATTTCCTTCTGGTGCTCGGCGTAGTTGCGCCCGACGCAGAAAATGCGGCGCACCGGAAAGGACTCCGAGGACCCCGCAATCGGCAGTGCCGGCGGGGCCCATAAAGAGATTGCGTAACCCATGCAGATCCTCGAAAAAAGCGGAATTCTATTCCTTGCGCGCGAGCTCGCGCTGCAGGATTTCGCGCAACTTGTAGCGCTGCACCTTGCCGGTCGCCGTGCGCGGCAGCTCGGCCACGGCGCGGACCCATCTCGGGCGTTTGTGCCGCGGCAGTCTCAGCTCGCAGGCCCGGGCGGCGGCCCGCAGCGCCTCTGCGGCATCGCCGCGCGCGGTCACGAACAGTGCCAGGCGATCGAGACCGTCCGCATCGGGCACCAGGACGCAGGCGGCCTCGCCGACCGCCGGCTCGAGCGCCGCAGCCGCCTCGAGCTCTCCCGGCTGCACCCACTGCCCGGCAATCTTGACCAGCTCGTCGGAGCGGCCCTGGTGTACGAAAAAGCCGTCGGCGTCCTGCACGAACACGTCCCGCGAGCAGAACCATCCATCGCGAAACTGCTCCTGCGTCTGGTCGGACAGATTGGTGTAGCCGCTCGCCTGCGCCGGATGCTTCACCCAGAGCACGCCTTGCCGATCGAGGCGGACCTCGACTCCGGCGAGCGGCCTGCCGGTGCGCGTGCCGTCCGAGGTTCCGGGCGGCGTGATCATGCAGGCACAGAATGTCTCGGACATGCCGTAGAGGTTGAGCAGTTCGCCGCCAACCGCCTGCTTCCAGTGCTCGACGAGCTGCGACGAAAGCCGCTCGCCACCGGCGACGAAGCGGCGCACCGAGCGGAAGGCGGCAAGGCGCGCGCCGGGTTCGCCGAGAAGGCGCCGGTAGACGGTCGGCACGCTGAACAGGGCGGCCGGCTGGTGTCGCGCGACGATGTCGATCACGGCTTCGGTATCGGGCCAGTCGGCGAAGAGAATCGAGGTCGCGCCGAGCGCCAGCGCGCCGAGCAGCGCGTGCTCCAGGCCGTAGGCGAAAAACAGCTTCGAGGTAGTGAACACGCGGTCACCGGCGCCGATGCCGATTTCCCGGAAGGCCTGGCCAAGCGAAAGGAATCCCCGGTGCGAGTGCAGGATGCCTTTTGGCTGCCCCGTCGTGCCCGATGTGTACAAGCCGAATGCGGGCGCATCAGGCAACGCATCGAAGGCGAGCGCTTCCTTTGACTTGTCACAGCGCTCACGCCAGCGCAACGCAAGGCGGCCGTCGCGAGCAAGTTCGGCAGCGAGGCCCGGGCGCGCGTCGGCGAACAAGTCCTCGACGACCGCGAGCCGCGCCGAGCTGTCGTGCAAGACATGCCGGTATTCAGCCTCGGAGAGCCTGTTGTTCAGCGCGATCGCCACGGCGCCGATACGCACCGCGCCGAGCCAGGTCGCGGCAAATTCCGCCGTGTCGCGCATGAGAAGCAGCACGCGGTCGCCGGCACCGACGCCGAACGAGGCAAGCGCGCCCGCGGCGCGCTTCATGCGAGCGGCCAGCTCCGCGTAGGTTACCCGCTCCTCGCCGCTGAGCAGCGCAATGCGCCCGCCATGGCGCGCCAGGGGCTCGTCGCCGAGCAGGAGTTCGGTGGCGTTCAAGCAGCGAGCGGCACTTCGGGCAGCCTGAGGCCGAGCTTGTCGACTGCGTCCTTGGCGCGTGCCATGTAGTCGTCGCGCATCTCCTCGTTCTTGCGCATCTTGATGGCGTACTTGCGGAAGATGGCGTTGTTCTTCGAGCCGCTGGAGCCGAAGAAGCGCGGCGCGCCCGGGTAGAACCGGTTCACTGCATCCTGCACGCGCGCTTTGCCTTCGCGCGTCTCGCACAGGTCGCCGCAGAAGTCCAGGCCGAACTGGGCGTGGAAGCGTTCCTCCGGCATGGTGATGCGCGCCACGTTGCGCAGCGGCAAATACGAGCAGTGCAGCAGGTCCTCCACCTGCAGGATCTCGGCGAGGTCGCCGAGCATCTTGATGGCGCAGAACTCCTCCCACGTTTGCAGCGGGAACTCGAAGATGTTGAGCGGCCGTTTCTTGTCCGGCTGCATTTCATCGGCGCTGACGCCGATCTGGTCGGCAAGCTCTTTGAAGCGCACATGATGGTGGTACTCCTCCATTGCGACGCGGCAGGTGAGCCATTTCGCGTAAGGGGTCGGCGCGAGCGCGATCGCCGGCTCGTCGAATACCTGCGCGCCGTACAGCTCGTTGAGCGCATGGCTGCGGATGATCTTCCTCACCGCCTCCTGGTATTCGACCGGCTGGTGGTGGAAATCGTCGGCAGTTTTTACCTCGGGGTACTTGGACACGTTTTGCTCCTCACAAGATGGGGTCGCCGGAGAATGCCTCCAGATCGGTGACCAGGTCGGCGAAGCCCGGCTCGAGCGCCCTGGCGGCGGCGCCGAACGCGGCGAGCTCGAATCCGCCGTGAGGCTGCAGCAGCCGTTGCGCCGGGCGTGGCTGCGAGAACACGAACAGCTCCCGGCCGCGCGCGCCGAATAATTGGCCGCTTACGTGGGACGCCGCATCGCTCGCAAGGAAGCTCACCAGCCGCGCAACGTAGAACGCTGGGACCCTGAGCGCTTTCCCCTGGTAGGCCGCCTGGGCGTCGTTCGCCGGCTTGATGCTCTCGGTGACCCGCGTCGCGGCAAACGGGGCGACCGCATTGCAGCGGATGCGCGAGCGCGCGAGGTCATGCGCTACGGCCCGCGTGAGACCCATCAGCCCCGCTTTTGCCGCCGCGTACGCCCCCTGCCCGAAGTTGCCGTAGAAACCGGCAGTGGACACGATGTTCACGATGGAGCCAGGGGCGCGGCCGGACT
>Ga0209156_10000247_pt1 | contig 44637 bp, 35 predicted proteins | sample GraSoiAngelo_124_FD_185881 | JGI IMG/M metagenome (GOLD analysis project Ga0209156, IMG submission 185881) | Grasslands soil microbial communities from the Angelo Coastal Reserve, California, USA - 14_0927_05_20cm (SPAdes) (version 2) | ecosystem: Environmental > Terrestrial > Soil > Grasslands... | reverse complement strand
TCGCGCCAGCCAGGGCTCTCCGTTCACCCTCGCCAGGACCGTACTGTCTTCCCCCTTCCCCCTTCCCGCCTCGCCGACGGCGTCAAGACGATATCGCCGCGCCACCTGGATTCCGTCCATTCCCGCTACCGCGGACGCCGCGACGGGGCCGGGAGTTCCCGCTGACCCGAGCCGCCACAGGGCTCCGCGGGCCGCGAGGGCGCGGTTCAGCTGACCGATGAGCGTCGGATCGGCGGGCGGCAGTACGACGCTGACCGCAGCCCCTCCGTCGAGCCGATCCCCGATCACCACGTCCGTGCCACGTCGCACACGCTCGCCCTCCTCGAGCACAGCCAGCGCCGCCGCCACAAACGGTCCCGCCCCGCTCGAGGCCGTGACCCGTGCCGGCGGCGCCACCCGCCACGCGAATACGCGCCGATCGTCCGCCCGCAGCTCGTCGGCGTCGAGCATCGCCTCACCGACCCACCACCCGGGTCCCCCCGGCGGCAGCGCGATCGAGAGCGTCGATCCCGGTGCCGCGAGTCCCCGTCCCACCTCGCGGCCGCGCACCTGCAGCGTCACCGCCGCCGGCCGGGCGCCCGGCGTCCCGACGATCGGCACCGCCACTGCGCCGCCAGACACGCGCGCCGGGCCGACCCCCCGGTTCGCCGGCACATCGGAGGCCGGGGCGAGCGTGAGCACGCGGACGCCCCGCGGCACGCCCGCACGGCCCGGGCCGAGCGCACTTCGCTGGAGATCGCTCATCACGTGCACCTCGCGCCCCTCGAGCGGCTCCGCGTTCACGAGGCGCACGGCGGCGCGCACGGCCGCCGTGAGGTCCAGCCGCCGGGGCGAGACGCCGGCGCTGTCTATGGTCGCGAGCAGCGCCTCGCGCGTCCCGGCCCGTGCCACGCCGTCCGCGAGAACGAGCCACACCCGGTCCGACGCCGCGGCCGCCGCCAGGGAGCCTCGGGCCGCGGCCCGGAGCCGTGCGAGCACCGGCCGACCGTCCACCACCACGCCCGACGACACCGAGTTGTCGAGGATCACGACGAGGGCCGTCCGCTGATGCACGGCCGCGCGCCGCACGGCGCTGGGAGCCGGGACGAGCGGCCTCGCAGCCGCCAAGACGATCAGCGCGATCAGAGCGGTTCGCAACAGCAGCAGCAACACGTGCCGCAGCCTGAGACGCCGCGCACTCTGCCGCTCCGCCTCGCTCAGGTAGCGCAACGGCGGAAACTCGGCCTCGGGCGGGACGCGCCGCTCGAGCAAGTGCAGCAGCGCGGGGATCGCCGCGGCCGCGAGCCCCAGCAACGCGAACGGATGCAGGAACGTCACGCGAGCATTCGGAGTGCCATGCCGAAGGGCAGGTCGGTCAGCACGTGATGGTACGCGATCCCATGTCGCCGACACGTGGTACGCCACGCGGCGATCTCGCGGCGCACGGTCTCGCTGTACGCCCGCGCCAGCTCGCGCGGCCGGACCACCACGCTCACCGCCGATTCGGGATCCCGGAACCGCACTTCCGGCGCCCCCGAGAGCTCGGCTTCCGCGGGATCCATCAGGTGCAGCACGATCACGTGATGCCCGCGATGCCGCAGGTAGCGCAACGCGGTGAGCGCGAGGTCACGGTCGAACAACAGATCCGACACGAGCACCACCAACCCCCGGCGCGCGAGCAGCGACGTCAGGCGACCGAGCGCCGCCTCGGCGGCCGTACCGCCGCCGTCGGGCGTGCGCTCCAGGCCCCGGACCAAGCGCGCCCACTGACCCGCCCGCACGCGCGGCGGTACGACCTCGCGCACCGCTTCGTCGAACGTGATGAGCCCGGTCGCATCCCGCTGCCGCAGGAGAATCAGCGCAAGCGCCGCGACCAGACGGTCGGCGTAGGCTCGCTTGGTGAGACGCGCCGGCGCGCCGCGCCACGCCATCGAGCGACTCACGTCCACCAGGATCATCGCCCGCAGGTTGGTCTCCTCCTCGAACTGCTTGACGAACAACCGATCGGCGCGGGCCAGAATCCGCCAATCGAGGTAGCGCAGCTCGTCCCCCGGTTGATAGGCGCGGTGCTCGGTGAACTCGACGGAGAAGCCGCGAAACGGGGAGCGGTGGATGCCGGCGAGGAAGCCTTCGACCACTCCCGCGGCAACGATCTCGATTCCGCCCAGCCGCGCCACGTCGGCGGGGTCGAGCAGATCGATGCGGGCAGTGTCAGCCATGGGGCTCGCGGAAGCTAATGATCGGCCGATTGTCCCGGGTAGAGGACAATCGCGGGGGCGTGACACCATCCGACCGTCGTTGTAAGGTCCTCATCGACAATCGGTTGGGAGACGGTACCGCTACTCGCGGCATGGCATGGCGCCTGCACCTCTCGAGGAGCGGGAGGCACTTATGTTGACCACGTTCGGCTTGCTCAGCCTGCTCGTCGGCTCCGCCGGCGGCGCCGCGCTCCAGCCCGCCGCCCTGCCGTACCGCCCGCATGTCGAGATCTGGACCGACCGGGGCGACGACCCGTACTCGAGCGGCCAAGGCGTGCGGGTGCACTTCCGCGCCGAGCAGGACGCCTACGTCACCATCCTGCGCATCGACACCGACGGCCGGGTGCGGGTCCTGTTCCCGCGCGAGCCGTGGGAGGACAACTTCGCGCGCGGCGGCCGCGACTACGAGGTCCCGGGTCGCGACTCGCGCGACGCGTTCTACATCGACGATTCCCCGGGGGTCGGCTACATCTTCGCCGTCGTCGCCGGCGACGCGTTCGTGTACGACGCGCTCGAAAGCCAGGACCATTGGGACTATCGCGCCATCCCCGACGGTCGCGTGCATGGCGATCCCTACGTGGCGGTCACGGACCTGGCGGAGCGCATCGTGCCCGCGGGCTACGGCGACTGGGACTACGACCTCGCGCCGTACTACGTCCAGCGGCACTACGACTATCCGCGGTTTCTGTGCTACGACTGCCACTCGTACGTGAACTATTCCTCCTGGAGCCCGTACGACTACACCTGCGTGCGCTTTCGGATCGTGGTGTTCGACGATCCGTACTATTACCCCTATCGCTCCTACGACGCGACGCGGGTGGTGTTCACACGGCCGCTCCGGCCCGAGCCGCGCTTCATCTTCAAGGACCGCCAGGCATCCGACGCGTTCGTCACCCGCGTGCGCGCCCGTCCCGCGGATGACGACCAGCGGCGCGACGTGGGCGCGCGCGGCCGCGATCCGGGCGGCACCGGCGTCATTCCACCGCCCGGGGTGAAACCCCGGCCCCGGCCCATCACCGGCGATCAGGGCGACGGCGTTGGCGACCGGGCGCAGCCCCGCCCCCGCGAGCGACTCCGTCCGCCCGACCGTCCAGCTCAGCCCGAGCAACACGCCCGTCCCGAGCAGCCGGATCATGCCGAGCGTCCGGCGCCGGCAGGGCGTCCCGACCGCTCCGAGCGGCCCGAGCGACGGGAGCCACCCGCCCGTCGGCCCGAGCCGCCGGTCGCCGCGCCGCCACCCGCGCCCCGTCCCGCCCCGCGCGCGGAGCCGCGGCGTGAGGCTCCGCCTCCCAAGAGCGAGCCGCGCGTCGAGCCGAAGCGCGATGCCCCGAAGGAGAAGCCGCGGCCCGAGCCCGAGTTGAAACGTCGCAAGCCGTGAGGCCCGCCGGCACGCCGCGCGCCCGGCCGTGGTCCCCCACGGTCGGGCGCGTTAGCTTGTTCGGTCCCCTCATCGAGGCCACCAGGGATGCGGTACCGTCTGACCCTGCTGCTCGCGGTGCTCACGGTGCCGGTCGCGGCGCAACGACGACAGCCAGCTGCCCGGGGCGCCGCCGCGATCACGACCGAGGACGTGCGGCGCCGCATCGGCATCATCGCCGCCGACTCGATGCTCGGCCGCGCGACGCCGAGCCCGCAGCTCGATCAGGTCGCGGCGTACGTGGCCGCCGAGTTCCGTCGCTTCGGCCTCAAGCCCGGCGGCGACAGCGGAACCTACCTGCAGCGCTACCCGCTCGAAGTCCAGCGCTTCGACCCCGACAGTGCGAGCATCCGAATCGCGGGCCCGATGCCTACGACCTGGCACACCGGTCAGGACGTGCTGCTGGTCGATGGACAGCCCCCCGCTGGAGACAGCGCGGGCCCCGGAGCGGTCATCACCGGCTCCCCGCAGGGAGCCGCCGCGCTCGATTCCTCGGCGGTGACCGGAAAGGTGGTCTTCCTCGCGTACGGGCCGGGTGTCAACGCGGTGGCGGTGAAGATCCTGCCGTTGCGCCCGCTCGCGCTGATGCTGGTGGCGGACTTCCCCGACTCGATCTGGCAAAAGTTGCCGGGTCACCAGGCGAGCGTCCACGTGCGCAACCCGAGCGAGGAAGGCGGATCCGCCATCCCGGCGGTGTTCGCTGTGCGGGCGCGGACGGCCCGGGCGCTCTTCACCCAGGCGGGCGTTCCTCCCGACTCGCTCCGCCTCTGGGGTGACCGGCCGCTCGCCGCCCATCCCCTCGCCGAGGTCAAGGTGCAGCTCGCGGTGCATCAGCAGCTGCTGGAGCGCACGTCCGCCCCGAACGTGGTGGGCATTCTGGAGGGCACCGACGCCGCCCTCAAGAAGGAATACGTGCTCTTCACGGCGCACATGGACCACATCGGGACGCCGGGCGCGGGGGAGGGGTGCATGGCCCGCGGCGCGGACTCGATCTGTAACGGCGCCGATGACGACGGTTCGGGAACGGTCGCCGTGGTCGCGCTGGCCGAGGCGTTCGCGACGGCGCTCGAGCGCCCCAAGCGCTCCCTGGTGTTCATGACGGTGAGCGGCGAGGAGCGTGGCTTGTGGGGCAGCGCGTATTTCGCCGAGCACCCGACCGTGCCGCTCGCGAGCGTCGTAGCGGACCTGAACAGCGACATGGTCGGCCGCAACGCGAAGGATACCCTGGCGGTGATCGGACGGGAGCATTCGAATCTGGGCGGTGCGGTGGACAGCGTCGCCCGGGCGCATCCCGAGCTCAACATCAAGCCCGTCGGCGACCTGTGGCCGCAGGAAGGCCTCTACTACCGCTCGGACCACTACAATTTCGCGAAAAAGGGCGTGCCGATCCTGTTCTTCACGACGGGGTTGCACCCCGACTATCACCAGGTGAGCGATTCGCCGGACAAAATCGACGCCGAGAAGGAAGCGCGGTTCGCACGCCTGGTGTTCTACCTGGGCCTGGCCGTGGCGAATACGACTGCACGACCGCGGTGGAACCCGGAGAGTTACAAGCAGATCGTGAGCGGTACCAACTGACGTTCAGCTGACCGCTTTGAGCAGCTCGGCGTTGGTCTTGGTGCGCCGCAGCTGCGCCAGCAACCCTTCCATCGCTTTCTCCGGCGGGAGGCCGACCAGACCGCGCCGCAGCTGCTGTTTCGCCGCGACCGTGGCGGGATCGGCGAGCAGCTCCTCGCGCCGCGTGCCGCTGGCCGCGACGTCGACGGCCGGATAGACACGCCGGTCGGCCAGGGCGCGCGACAGCCGCAGCTCCGCGTTGCCCGTCCCCTTGAACTCCTCGAAGATCACGTCGTCCATGCGACTTTCCGTCTCGACCAGCGCGGTGGCGATGACGGTGAGGGAGCCGCCCTCCGGAACGGCCCGCGCGGCGCCGAACAATCCCTTGGGCTTGGCGAGGGCGTTGGCGTCCAGGCCGCCGGACATGGTGCGACCGCTCCCGCGCCCGGTGGTGTTGTGCGACCGCGCCAGCCGGGTGAGCGAATCGAGCACGATCACGACGTCGCGACCGAGCTCCACCTGCCGGCGCGCGTGCTCGAACACCATGTCCGCGACCGCGACGTGCCGCTCGTGAGACAGGTCGAAGCTCGACGCGATCACCTCGCCCCGTCCCCAGTCGATCATCTCGCTCACTTCCTCCGGCCGCTCGTCCACGAGCAGCACGAGGAGGGTGGCCGTCGGATGGTTGAGCACGACGCCTTCGGCGACGGCCTGCAGCATGACGGTCTTCCCCGCCTTAGGGGGCGACACGACCAGGGCCCGCTGGCCGAAGCCGAGCGGGCAGATGAGGTCGATGACGCGCTGGGTCTCCGCCGTGCGCGGGCTCGACGCGCGCGGCGACTCGAGCCCGAGCGGACGCGCCGGATGCACCGCGCCGAGCTTGGCGAACTCGGGTCGCTCGCCCAGGCGGCCGGGCGGCGCGCCGTTCACGCTGGCGACCCTGCCGTTCTCGAGCGTGACGAGATCGCCCCGACGCAGTCCCGGGAGCCGTACGCCGGGATCGCCCTTCGCGGGCAAGTAGCTGTTGGCGGCGAGCCGCACGGCGCCGCCGTTGGAGGTGGGGTCGAACCAGCCGGTGATGGGGGGCAGAGACAAGGCCTCGGTCCGTTAAAGATAGCGCCTATATTTCTCCCGCACATGCGCCAGGATCACATCCGCAACTTCTGCATCGTGGCCCACATCGACCACGGGAAGTCGACGCTGGCCGACCGGCTGATCGAGCTCACGGGCACGCTGGACAAGCGGCTGATGCGGGAGCAGGTGCTGGACACGATGGATCTGGAGCGCGAGCGCGGCATCACGATCAAGCTCAACGCCGTCCGCATGAACTACCATTCGCGGGACGGCGGCATCTACGAGCTGAACCTGATCGATACGCCCGGCCACGTGGACTTCACCTACGAGGTGTCGCGGTCGCTGCAGGCGTGCGAGGGGGCGATCCTGGTGGTCGACGCCTCCCAGGGCATCCAGGCGCAGACCATCTCCAACCTGTTCCTGGCCCTGGACGCCGGGCTCGAGATCATCCCGGTGCTCAACAAGATCGACCTGCCGGGAGCCGAGCCCGATCGGCGGGCGCTGGAAATCCACGAGCTGATCGGGGCGAAACCGGAGGAGATCCTCCGCATCTCGGCCAAGGAGGGCACGAACGTGCCCGAGCTGCTCGAGGCCGTGGTGCGCCGCATCCCCGCGCCCCGGGGTACGGCCGAGGCGCCGCTGCGCGCGCTGATCTTCGACTCGTACTACGACCGCTATCGCGGCGCCATTCCCAGCATCCGCGTGGCGGACGGCACGATCCGGCCCGGCATGAAGATCGCCTTCGGGGCGCACCGGGAAGACCTGTACGAGGTGGACGAGGTCGGCTACCTGCAGCTCGGCCACAAGCCCACGGAGCAGCTCGAGGCGGGGGAAGTCGGGTACTTCGTCGCCAACGTGCGCGGCGTGCGCGAGACCCGTCCCGGGGACACCGTGCTCGACGCCGAGCACGCGGACGTGGCGCTCTTGCCCGGCTACCGCGACATCAAGTCGATGGTGTTCGCCGGGCTGTACCCGACGGAGCCGAACCAGTTCGAGGAGCTGCGCGACGCGCTCGCCAAGCTGCAGCTCAACGACGCGTCGCTGCATTACGAGCCCGAATCGTCCGTGGCGCTGGGCTTCGGGTTCCGCTGCGGGTTCCTCGGTCTCTTGCACATGGAGATCGTGCGCGAGCGGCTCGAGCGGGAGTTCAATCTCGACCTGATCAGCACCGTCCCGAACGTGGAATATCACGTCCATAAGACCGACGGCACCATGGATCTGGTCGAGAACCCGAGTCTCTTGCCGCACGGCTCGGCCGTCGATCGCATCGAGGAGCCGTACGTGAAGGCGCGGATCGTCGCGCCGGCGGAATACATCGGCGCGATCATGAAGCTGGGACAGGAGCGCCGCGGCGTGTACGGGGGCATGCACTACGTGGACCCGACCCGCGTGGACTTCACCTGGGAGTTCCCGCTTGCCGAAATCATCCTCGATTTCTACGACAAGCTGAAGACGATTTCGCGCGGCTATGCCTCGCTGGACTACGAGTTCCTGGAGTACCGGCCCTCCGACCTCGTCAAGCTCGACATGCTGCTCAACGGCGATGCAGTGGACGCGTTTTCGGTGATCATCCACCGGGACAAGGCCTACGAGTGGGGAAAGAAAATCGCCGAGAAGCTGCGCGAGCTGATCCCGCGACAGCTGTTCGAGGTGGTGATTCAGGCCGCGATCGGCACGAAGGTGATCGCACGGGAGACGATCCGCCCGCTGCGCAAGAACGTGACGGCGAAATGCTACGGCGGCGACGTGACACGCAAGCGCAAGCTGCTCGAGAAACAGAAGGAGGGGAAGAAGCGGATGAAGCAGGTAGGCACGGTGGAGATCCCCCAGGAAGCGTTCTTGGCGGTCTTGCAGGTTGACTAGCCTCGTCATCCAGACCGCGTTTCTCGGGGACGTCGTGCTCACGACGCCGCTGCTCGAAGCCCTCGCGGGGCGGCACGGGCCGGTGGACGTCGTGACCACCCCCGCCGCGGCGCCGCTCCTCGAGACGCACCCCGCCGTCCGGCAGGTGATCCCCTACGATAAGAAAGGCCGCGATCGCGGCCTGGGAGGGTTGTTCCGACTCGCCCGCACCCTGCGGGCGGAGCGGTATGAATGGGCGTATCTTCCGCATCGCTCCCTGCGGACGGCGCTGGCGGCGTGGATCGCCCGCATCCCGCGGCGGGTCGGCTTCCACGACGGCTGGCGGTGGCTCTACACGGACGTACGCAGCCGCGCGACCGAGAGTCACGAGATCGACCGGCTGCTGGCGCTGGCCGGCGCCGACACACGGCTCGCGCGGCCGTCGCTGCACATCACCATCGCCGACACCGCGGCGACGGAGGGCTTCCTGCGCGAGCACGGGATCGGTGCGGACTTCATCGCGCTCGCGCCGGGATCGATCTGGGGCTCGAAGCGGTGGCCCTATTATAGAGAGCTGGCGGAGCGGCTGGCCGGCAACGGGGCGATCGTGGTCGTCGGCGGGCCGGAGGACGCAGGGCTGGCCCAGGACATCGTGAAGGCAGTGGAGGGCGGCGGAGGACGGTGGAGGGCGGCGAGTGGGTGCGGCACGCTGACACTCCGCCAATCCGCCGAGGTGATCCGGCGTGCGGCGGTGCTGGTGACGAACGACAGCGCCCCGTTGCATTTCGCGCAGGCTGTCGACACGCCGACGGTGGCGATCTTCGGATCGACGGTGCCGGCCTTCGGGTTCGGGCCGCGGGGACCGCGGGACCAGGTGGTCGGGCTCGACGGCCTCCCGAGCTGCCCGCTGGGCCATCACCGCTGCATGCGCTCGCTGACCGTGGAAGACGTGCTTCACGCCATCGAGGAGACCGGTGCGCTACGTCGTCGGGATTGACATCGGCGGAACGAACATCGTCGCGGGCACCGTGGCCGAAGACGGCTCGGAGCTCCTGGGCCTGGTCTCGGAGCCGACCTTCTCGGAGCAGGGCGCCGACGCCGTGCTGACCCGTATCGTGAAGTTGACGCGCGCGTCGATGGCGACGGCGCGCGGCAAGGAGATCGCCGGCGTCGGCATCGGATCGCCCGGCCCGCTCGACACCAAAACCGGCGTCGTGCTGCTCACGCCCAACCTCGGCTGGACGAATTTTCCGCTGCGCGACCGGCTCACGCAGGCGCTGGGGCTGCCCGCCACGCTCGACAACGACGCCAACTGCGCCATCTTCGGCGAGTGGTGGCGGGGCGCGGCGCGCGGCGCCGACTACGTCGTCGGCCTCACGATCGGCACGGGGATCGGCGGGGGCATCGTGCTCGGGGGCCAGGTCTACCGGGGCGCGTCCGACATCGCCGGCGAGATCGGGCACATGACCATCGACTCGACCGGGCGGCTCTGCAAGTGCGGCAACTACGGCTGCCTCGAGGCGTACGCCTCGGGCCCGGCGATCGCGGCCCGGGCGGTCGAGGGGATCAGGCCGGGCGCGGACACGTCCCTCCCCACGTATGTGAACGGCGATCTCTCGAAGATCACCGCCCAGCTGGTGTACGAGGCGGCGCACGACGGCGACGACTACGCCCGGGAAGTGGTGAAGGACACCGCCAAGTTCCTGGGCGCGGGCGTCGCCAGCATCATCAACATCTTCAACCCCGAGGTGGTGGTCATCTGCGGCGGCGTCACCCTCGCGGGAGACCGCTTGTTCGAGCCGCTGCGGGCGGAGGTGCGACGGCGTGCGTTCAAGCCCGCCGTGGAGATATGCCGGATCGTCCCCGGCGAGCTGACGGGTACCGCCGGCGTGTACGGCGCGGCCGCGGTGTTCATCAAGCACACGTGGGGGCGCGTGTGAAGCGGGTCGGCGTGATCGGGTCGATGGTGTGGGACACGATCTACGGGCGCGACCCGGCGCGACCCGCGATCGAGGAGTGGGGGGGCATCTCGTACTCGCTCGCCGCGCTCGACGCCACGCTGCGTGACGACTGGCAGATCGTGCCTCTGGTAAAGGTCGGCCGCGACCTGGCGGCGCGGGCGAACGAGTTCCTCGGCACGCTGCACCACGTGGCCCCGGGGGCGCGCTTCCTGGAGGTGCCGGCGCCGAACAACCGGGTCACGCTACGCTATTACCAGACCGAGCGCCGCTGCGAGCAGATGTCGGGCGGCGTGCCCCCGTGGACCTGGCCGGAGCTCGGGCCCCAGGTGCGCGACCTGGACGCGCTGTACGTGAACTTCATCTCCGGCTACGAGCTCGACCTCCAAACGGCGCGGCTGTTGCGGCGCGGCTTCCCCCGCTTCGTTTACGCCGACTTGCACAGCCTGTTCCTGGGGAAGGAGCCCGACGGCACGCGCGTGCCCCAGCCGCTGCCGGACGCGCCGGCGTGGTTCGGCTGCTTCGACGTGGTGCAACTGAATGAAGAGGAGCTGGCGCAGCTCGGCCCCGATCCGCTGCTCGTCGCGGCGGGCGCGCTGGCGCTCGGCTGCGAAACGCTGGTCGTGACCCTAGGGCCCCGGGGCGCGGCCTACTTCACCGGCCGGCCGGTGCGGAGCGCCCGGATCGCACCCGATGTGGCGGCAGACCCGGAGGGCGATCCCACGGGCTGCGGCGACGTGCTCGGGGCCACGCTCGCGGCCTCGCTCTTAGGGGGCGCCCCGCTCGAGAAGGCGCTGCGGCTCGGCACGCGCATGGGCGCGCGCAACGTGGCGCACCGCGGCGCTACGGGGCTGCGCGACCACCTGCTGGGCCGCCTCTCCGCGGTATGACGCGGCTGGTCGACGTACCGGCCCAGTTCGACGATCGCTCGTTCGAGCAGTTCGCAGGAGCTTACGCCGAGGCGGCCAAAGACGCCGAGCGGTTGCTGTTCGACGCGCACGCGGCGGAGTGGGCGTCCCCATACGGCCTGGTCGGCCTGCTGGCGGCGGGCCAGGCGGCTCGGGGTGCCGGCTCTCCCGACCGGCCGCTCCTCACGGCGCCGACGCACGCCGAGGTGCTGACCTACTGGACGCGCGCCGGTTTTTTTCGCGAAGCCGCCGAGCTGTTCGAGATCCACGGCAAGCTGCCGCGGGTGAAGCCGGCGGAGCAGAGCGACGTACTGCTGCCCGTGACGCCGGTGCGGGCGGCGGAGGACGTGCATGCCGTCGTGTCGAACATCCAACAGCGCGCGTCCGCCATTTTGGCGTCAGAGCTGGGGCTCGATCCGAAGGCGACGATGGGTTTCGCTATGGCGCTTTCGGAGGCCTGTCAGAATATTGTAGAACACGCCGGCACGGGCGGCTGGGTCGCGGTGCAGGCGTACCACTGGCGCCGCAAGCTGGCGCGGCGGGTGGTGATGATCGCGGTGGCGGACGCCGGGGTGGGGTTCCGCCACTCGCTCGAGCCGACGCAGAGCAAGCGGTTCGGCGCCCGCTGGAGCGACGCGGCGGCGCTCGAGGCGGCGTTGTTCCAGGGGGTCAGCCGGTTTCGCGATCCGGGGCGGGGGCAGGGTCTCGCCGGGATCCGGCGCTATCTGGCCCGCTGGGACGGCAAGATCGCGATCCGCAGCGGCACGGCGCGGATCGCGATCGTGCCCAGGTGGGACGACGACGTACCCTTGAAGGACGGCCTCCCGGCCTTTCCGGGTGCCCAGGTGCTCATCATCATCCCCGAGCAGGGATCCACGACGCCGTGATACAACACATCGATGTGCACGCGGTGCTCCAGGAGTCGGTGTCGGGCGTCTACACGGACCTGGTCACCCGGCCCACGGGGCGTGTGGTGCGCGAGCGGATCGAGCGCGCCATGGCCACTTCGCGGGACGCCGTCACCGTGGCCCGCATCGACTTCACGGGCGTGGGCTGCATCGACTATTCTTGCGCCGATGAGATCGTGGCGAAGCTGCTGCGCGACCGGCGCGCGGTGGTGGTGCTCTCGGGGATCTCGGACGGGCACCGCGAGGCGATCGAGCCGGTGCTGGCGGGCCACGGGCTCGCGGCCCTGATCGAGCGGCGCGACGGGAGCGGCGAGCTCGAGGCGCTGGGGGCGCCCGAGGCGGCGGCGGCGCTGCTCCACGAGCTGGTGGCGCGGCGGCTCGTCGTGCGCACGGCCGTAGGGACCATCGCGCTGACGCTGGCGTGATCGGACGAGGCCGGTGAAGCGCCGCCTCGGCTTCTCGACCCACGCCGTGCACGGCGATCCGGAGGCCCGTCCGGATTGGGCGCCCGTCGTGACGCCCCTGTATCAGAGCGCGACCTTCACCAATCCCATCGGCTCGACCCAGGAAGTCATCTACGCCCGCTACGGGAACAATCCCAACCACGTCGCGATCGCCAAGCGGCTGGCGCTGCTCGAGGGCGCGGAGGCGGCGATCTTCGTGGGCAGCGGCATGGGCGCCATCGCCCTGTCGCACCTGGCGGTGCTGCGGCCCGGCGATCATCTGCTGGCGAGCGAGTGGATCTACGGCGGTGTGCAGCGGCTGTTCGCGCAGGAGTTCGGGCGGTTCGGGATCGACGTGTCGCTCGTGAACCCGCTGGAGCAGCGTACCTGGAAGCGCGCGCTCAAGAAGAACACGCGCGCCATCTTCGTGGAGACCCCGACCAACCCGCTGCTGCGCGTGCTCGACCTGGAGCCGATCGCCACGCTGTGCAAGACGGAGGGGCTCGCCCTGCTGGTGGATTCGACGTTCGCCACGCCGCTCAACTTCAGGCCGCTCGAGCACGGCGCCGACGTGGTGATTCACAGCGCCACCAAGTATTTGAATGGCCACGACGACGTGCTCGCCGGCGCGGTGGCGGGGAGCGAGTCGGTGATCGAGGAAGTGCGCAAGCTGCTGCACGTGTGGGGCCAGGCCCTGGACCCGATGGCGGCGTGGCTGATCGATCGAGGGATGAAGACGCTGGGCGTGCGCGTGGCGCGGCAGAACCAGACGGCGCTGGCCGTGGCCGAGTGGTGTGCCAAGCAAGCGCAGTTCGCCGCCGTGCACCACCCCGGTCTGGCCTCGCATCCCGATCACGACGTGGCGAAGCGCATCCTCGACGGGCTCGGCGGGATGGTGGCGGTCGAGCTGAAGGGCGGTGCCCGGGCGGCGGAGCGGTTCCTGCGCGCGCTCACGATCGCCGCGCACGCGCCGAGCCTCGGGGGCGTGGAGACGCTGGTGTCGGAGCCGCGGCTCACGTCGCACGCGATGCTCACGCCCGATGCGCGCGCGCGGGCTGGCATTCCCGATGGCTTCCTGAGATTTTCCATCGGACTGGAGGACGCCGACGACCTCATCGCGGACTTTGCGCAGGCCCTGGCGCAACTGTAAGTGATCAAGTTCACGAATGTCTTCAAGGCCTTCCCCAAGGGGGGGCTCGCCCTGAAGGACGTCTCCTTCCACATCGCCAAGGGCGAGTTCGTGTTCCTCACCGGCCACTCCGGGGCCGGCAAGTCGACGGTCCTCAAGCTCGTCTTCGCCGAGGAGCCGGTGACGAGCGGCGAAGTGCGCGTCTCAGGATTCAACGTGGCGGAGTTGCGCCGCAAGGACGTGCCGATGCTGCGGCGCCGGCTGGGCATCGTGTTCCAGGACTTCCGCCTGCTGGAGGACCGCAGCGCCGAGGAGAACGTCGCGTTCGCGCTCGAGGTCACGGGTGCGCGCCGCTCGACCATCCCCGCCCGGGTGATGCGCGTGCTCACGCAGGTGGGGCTCGCCGCCAAAGCGCAGGCCTACCCCCGCGAGCTGTCGGGCGGCGAGCAGCAGCGGGTCGCGATCGCGCGCGCCCTGGTCAACGAGCCCACCGTGCTGCTCGCCGACGAGCCGACCGGCAACCTGGACGAGCGGGCGACCCGCGGCGTGTTCCAGCTGCTGCGCGACATCAACGCGAGCGGGACCGCGGTCTTGATGGCCACGCACGATCTGGACCTGGTACGCCAGGCGCCGTACCGCGTGATCGAGCTGCAGGAGGGAGCGCTCGTGTACGACTCGGTCGTGGACGAGCCGCGCGACCAGGCGGCGTCGCCGTGAACCTCACGATCCGCGAGGCCCTGCTCACGTTCCGCCGGGCGCCGCTCCTGTCCGCGCTGTCGGTGACCACCATCGCGTTCTCGCTGTTCGTGGTCGGCCTGTTCGGGCTCGTGGCGGTGAACCTGCAGGACGCCCTGCGGGGCGTGGCGGAGCGCGTGGAGATCGTCGCCTACCTCCTGCCGGGCACCCCGATCGAGACCATCACGCTGGCAGAGAAGGACATCGAGGCGTTCCCCGAGGTGCAGTCCGCCGTTTACGTGAGCGAGGACTCGGCGCTGACGCGGGCGCGGGGGGAGCTGGTCGAGTTCCGCGACGTGCTGCAGGAGCTGGAGCGCAATCCCCTGCCCGCCTCGATCGAGCTGAAACTCAGGCCGCGGTTTCGCGACGCCCAGCACGTCAACGAGGTCGCCGACCGGCTGCGCGGGTTCGGATTCGTGGACGACGTCCGGTTCGGGCGGGACTGGGTGGAGAAGCTGGACCGGCTGCGGCAGGTCGCCGCGGCGGTCGGCCTCGTGGTCGGCGCGGCGTTCGCGGTGGTGGCGATCATCATCATCGGCACCACGATCCGCATGGCGGTGCTGCAGCGCAGCCGCGAGATCGCGATCATGCGGCTGGTGGGCGCGACCGACGGCTTCATCCGGCGGCCGTTCCTGCTGCAGGGCGCGATCAAAGGCCTGTTGGGCGGCCTCGTGGCCATGGGGCTCGCCTACGGCGCCTACACGCTGATCAATCGCTGGTTGATCCAGGCGGCGTTCTTTTCGAAGGAGCAGGCGGTTGCCATAGTCGGTTTCGGCACTCTCATCGGACTCTTTGGAAGTGCTGCATCGGTGGGGCGACACTTACGACGGGTATGAGACGTCAAGCATGAGACGTCACGCAAGGGCGTCACGCAAAGACGTCGGGCAGAACCGGGGACGCGCTTCCGTCTTTGTGCGACGCCTCTGCGCGACGTCTCTGTGCTACGTCTGTTGCGTGACGTCTTTGGTCTCTCAACGTCCCCAGCCGTTCGACCAGCAACTGCGGGATAACCAGCAACGGTTAGAAGGCATCCGCCGCGAACGCTCGGAGGTCGAGCAGGAACTCGAGCGGCTGCGCACCCAGGCCCATTCGCTCTCCGACGAGCTCGCCAACATCGAGCGCCAGAAGGAGACGACCAACCGGATCGTGAACGAGCTGGACCGCCAGATCGCCGGGCTCTCGGACCAGATCGACCGGACCACCGTCGATCTGCTGCTCGCCCAGAACGCGCTGGCCGAGAAGCGCGCCGTGCTCGAGCGACGGCTGGTGGACATCTACAAACGCGGCGCGCTTTACGCCTATCAGGTGTTGCTCGCCGCCGAGAGCTTCGGGGACCTGTTGTCGCGCTACAAGTATCTCTACCTGGTGAGCCGGCAGGACCGCCTGCTCGCGAACGACATGTCCAAGCTGCAGCGGCGCATCGAGGGGGAGCGCAAAACCCTGGTGGACGCGCGCGACGCCCTGGCGCGCCGCAAGACCGAGCGCACCGACGAGCTGGACCGGTATCTCGGGATCGAGCGGGAGCGGCAGGCGTCGCTGCGCGCCACCCGGCGCAGCGCGCGCCAGGCGCTCGAGCGGCTGTCCGAGCTCGAGCGCGGCGAGAAGAGCCTGAATGACCGGATCGCGGCGCTCGAGCGGGCCCGGCTCGAGGCGGAAGCGCGTGGAGCGGCGGCGGCGGCCGCGATCACGACGGCGGACCTGGGTCAGCTCGACTGGCCCGTCGACGGACGGATCGTGTACCGGTTCGGCACCGCGACGGGCCCGAACAAGACGCGCATTCCGTGGCACGGCATCGGCATCGCGGCGGCCATCGGGACGCCGGTGCGGACCGTGGCCGCCGGCACCGTGAGCCTGGCCGGCCCGCTGGGCACGTACCTCCACTCGGTGCTGATCGATCACGGAGGCGGCTTCTACACGTTCTACGGATACCTGAGCGACGCGGCGGTGGCTCCAGGGGAGCGCGTCCTCAAGGGACAGCTGGTCGGCCACGTGGGCGGGGGGTCGAGCGACCAGGGGCCGCACCTGCACTTCGAGATTCGCGGGCGTGGAGGGATCGCCCTGGATCCCGTAAACTGGCTGAAGACGCGCCGCTAAGACGTTTCAAAAAAGTCGCGCGGAATCGTCCCGCACGGTCGTCGCGCAGAATCGGCACGCCGGTTCCGCGTGACGCCCTTGCGTGACGTCTCTGCGTGACGTCTTCTAGCCTAAGGTTCTCCAGCCACCCCGATCCGGTCCGGCGCGGATTTTTTCCCCCGGTCGAGCGCCACCTCCACCTGTGCAAACATGTCTTCGGGGCGCAGCACCTCCGAATGCGGGAAGGCAACGACGCCGGCCGACAGGCCCGGTACCTGGCCGGGGCCCAGGTCGGGGAAGGTGTGGCGCAGCAGCAGCTGGCGCAGCCGCTCGACGAACTGGCGCCCGCCCTGCGCGTCGGTCTCCGGCAGGATCAACGCGAACTCGTCGCCGCCGTAGCGCGCGACGAAATCGGGCGCGCGGATCTCGCGCTGCATCATGGCGCCGAGCTCGCCCAGCACGCGGTCGCCGGCCTGCTGGCCGAGCCGCTCGTTGATGTCGCGCAACCGGTCCACATCGATCACCACGAGGGCGAAGCGCCGCGAGTAGCGGCGGGCCCGCTCGAACTCGTCGCGCAGCCGGCGATCGAGCCCATCGAGGCTCGCGCATCCCGTGAGCACGTCGGTCACACCGGCCGAGATCTGGCGACGGTAGATCGCCGCGCGCCGCTCTTCGTTTTCGAGCACGCGCGCGGCGGCCTGGGCGATCGTGTTGGCGAACGCCACGTCCTGGGTGCGGAGGCGGGGATCCCCCGGCACCGTGCGCAGGAAGAAGACGCCGGCGGCGCGGCCCTGCACGAACACGGGCAGGGCGACCGCCGACTGCACGTTCACCTCGATCTCCTGCTGCAGCCAGCGCTTGCGGATCGTCTCGAACAGGGGGTGATCGTGCACGTCGTGGATGATCACCGGCCGCTCCGTGCGGATCGCCTCCTTGATCTCGGGATAGCGCTCGAGCTCGACCCGGAGGTCGCGGATCGCCGGGTTCTCGTACACGGCCACCACGCGCCCCTTGTCCTCCCCGGGGGCCGTCAGCACGAACGAGCAGTGCGTCAGGCCGAACGCCTGCCCCACCCGGCGGACCAGGGTCTGGAAGATCTCGTCGGCGCGCAGCGCGGCCGACACTTCCTGGAAGATGTCGAACAGTAGGTCCCGGGTGCGCAGCGCGTCGCGGGCGTCGTGCAGATCGCGGCGCACCTGCAAGTCCGCGTCGATCCGCGCGCGCAGCTCGCCGAAATGCACGGGGGTCGTCATCGCGTCCCGGGCCCCGGCCTGGAGCGCGTCCGCCACTGCGTCCGCGCCGCCGTCGGCCACGAGCACGATCACCGGCGCGCCCGAGAACCGCGTCGCGGTCGCGAGGTCGCGCACCTGGTCCGCCAGCCGGGCGTCCTTGGCGCCGATCGAGAACACCACCAGGTCGGGAGTCTCGTGCCCCGGCCGATCCGGGCCGGAAGGAGGGTAGTCCGCTTCGGTAACCTGGAAACCACCGCGAATGAGGAACCGCTCGAGGCCGTCCGGGCGGGCCCCGGCGTCGCCGACGAGGAGGATGCGCTGTTGGAGCTGTTCCGGCAACGGTCCCGGCCGCAGAGTGGAGGGTGTCAAGCTATAGTTCACAGTATGGGACGGCAACCGCGGAGGGCGGAGGATGGGCGGGCCGGCACCTGAGACGCGGCGCGCGCGGCGCCGCATGGTCGTGAGCCAGCTGGCGAATCGGGGAATCCGCGACTGCCGGGTCCTCGCCGCCATGGCGTGGCTGCCGCGCGAATGGTTCTTGCCGCCGCACCTGGCCCGCGACGCCTACGAAGACGCGCCGCTCCCGATCGGCAGCGGCCAGACGATCTCCCAACCCCTCATCGTGGCGCTCATGACCGAAGCGCTGGCCCCGCGCCGCGGCGACCGCGTGCTCGAGATCGGCACCGGCTCAGGCTACCAGACCGCGATTCTCGCGCACTTAGGCGCAAGGGTGTACACCGTGGAGCGGCTCCCCGATCTGCTGGTCGAAGGCGAAGAGCGGTTCCGCCGGCTCGGCCTTCGCACCATCGAGACCCGGCTGGGCGACGGGGCGGGCGGCTGGCCGGAGCGTGCCCCCTTCGACCGCATCATCGTGACCGCGGCGGCGCCCGGTGTACCGACGCCGCTCACCGAGCAGCTCGCTCCGGGCGGGCGACTCGTCATCCCCGTCGGCGACCTCTCCGGTCAGGAGCTGGTCATCCTGCAGCGGGGGCCGGGCGGGAGCCTCACGGAGCGGCACGCCGGCGGCGTGCGGTTCGTGCCCTTGATCTCGCGGCTCGCGTTCACCGAGGAGCCGTGGACGTGAGCCAAGCGGCGGGCGACCTGCTCGGCGCTCATGCCTCGACGCAGGGCGGCGTGTCGCGGGCCCCGGAGCGGGGCGTCGCGATCGGGGCGAGCGCGATCCAGGTGTTCACGAAGACACCCAACCAGTGGCGCGAATCCGTGGTGCGGGACGGCGACGTCGCCGCGTTCCGGGCCGCGCTCGCGGCCAGCGGGATCCGCGCCGTCGTGTCGCACGACAGCTATCTCATCAATCTCGCGTCCCCGGACGAGGCATTGTACGAGCGCAGCGTGGCCGCGTTCAGGGGCGAGCTGGTCCGGTGCCGAGCGCTCGGGATTCCCTGGGTGGTGTCGCACCCCGGCAACTACATCGACGACCAGGCCGCCGGGCTCGAGCGCAACGCCCGCGGCTACACCAGCTGTCTCGACCAAGTACCAGGTGAGGTCGGCGTGCTGATCGAAGGAACGGCGGGCGCCGGGACCGCCCTGGGGTCGAGATTCGAGGAGCTCGCGGCGCTGCGGCACGCCCTGCCGGCGGCCCTGCGGGCGCGGGTGGCGTTCTGCCTCGACACGGCGCATCTGCACGCCGCGGGGTACGACGTCACCGCGGGGCTCGAGGGGGTGTGGGAGCGGTTCGACCGCGTGGTCGGGCTCAGCCTGCTCAAGTGCTTGCACCTCAACGACTCCAAGAGCGCGGCGGGCTCCCGGGTGGATCGCCACCAGTGGATCGGCGAGGGGACCATCGGGCCGGAAGCGTTCCGGCGGATCATGCGCGACCCGCGCCTCGCGCCGGTGATTAAGATTATCGAGACGCCGAAGGGCGACGATGCCGTGTTCCACGATCGCCGCATGCTCCGACGGCTGCGTGCCTACCAGCGCGCCGCCCGTCGCAACGGCGGACGTACCCGAACCGTAGGCAGGGCGTGATCGTACTGACGACGACGCCGACCCGGTGGACGCGCAGGCTCGCGGCACTGCTCCTGGTGCTCCAGGGGCTGGGCGGCAGCGCCGTTTCGCTGGCCCACGCGTCGGAGCGGCTCAGCGCGCCGATTCACGTCGAGGCGCAGCATGCCACCGCATGCATCGCGCTGCACGACGAGCTGCGCTGCACGCTGTGTCATTACGCCGGCTCGCAGTTGCAGTCGCAGCAGCCGCGGACGCAGCTGGCCGCGACCGCCGCGACCGACGATCCGCTGCCCGGCCGGGGCGCGGCGCCGGCGTGCCGCCCCGACCGCCGCACCGCCCCACCCCGAGGGCCTCCCACCTCCCGTTCGTAGTCTGGCGGCCGGCCGTGCCGGCCGACCGATCGCGCGCGTCCGGCATGCGGCTGTACGCGCGCCCGGAACACTGGAACGGGAGACCCTCAGGATGATTCGAGATCACTATGCCGTCGCGGCCGCGCTCGCCTGCCTGCTCGCGCTACCTGGACGCACGTCGGCCCAGCAACCGGCCGAGCAGAGCCGGGTAGACTCGCTCGCGGCCGAGGTCCGGGCGCTCAAGGCCCGGCTCGACAGCATGCGGGCCCAGCTCATCCATCGTCCGGCGGCCGCCGAGGCGGTGGCCGACACGTCCCTCGCCGCCCTGCGCGCCGCCGCCGCGGTCGCGGCGGGCACGGACACCACGACGATGAAAGGCGACACCGCCGGCCCCACGAAATTCGTCGGCCGGGAGCGCAGCCAGCCGCAGCTCAATCCGGAAATCAGCGCCACGGGCGATGTACGCGCTGGCGCGCGTCTAGAGGGCATCCAGCGCGAGAACTTCGACCCGCGGGAGTTCGAAGTCGGCTTTCAGTCGCCACTCGATCCCTACTCGAGCACCAAGATTTTCGTGAGCTTTGAGAACGGCAATGTCAGCATCGAAGAGGGGTATGCATACTGGACCGGGTTGCCGGGACACATCCGGTTCGACATCGGCAAGTTCCGCCAGCAGTTCGGCGAGCTGAATCGCTGGCACCTGCACGCCCTCCCGGAGACCGAATACCCCCTCGCCCTCCGGACCTATCTCGGAGACGACGGGCTGGCCGGTGCCGGCATCTCGCTGTATCGGGCGTTCGGTGGGCTCGGAACCCACGAGGTCACCGGGCAGGTCACGCGCAGCGCGAGCGATGCCGAGCTATTCGGGGGCACCGGCCGGCCGACGTACCTCCTGCACCTGCTGAACTTCTGGCAGCTGACGCGCTCCACCTACATGCAGCTCGGTGGCACGGCGCTGTACGGCACCGACCCCGATTCGAGCCTCCGCACCAAGGTGGGCGGGATCGATTTCCGCCTCACGTGGCGTCCACCGGCTCGGGGGCTGTACCGCGAGTGGACGCTGCGAGGCGAGCTGTACGCGCTGCGGAAGGAGTACAGCGGCTCCGGCACCACGCGGCTCGGCTGGTACGCCGGCACCACGTATAAGCTCGGTCAGCGCCTGATCGCGGGAGCTCGATACGATTACGTCGAGGATCCGCTCTCCGGTCTCATCACGCGCCAGGTCATCCCCTCGCTGACGCTGTGGGAAAGCGAGTGGGTGGAGCTCCGCGCCCAGTACACGTGGGCCCAGGTTACCGGGCAACCGTCCACGAACGATTTCGCCCTCCAGGCCGTCTGGGCGATCGGACCACACAAACACGAGACCTACTGACATGCTGCCAGCCATCGCTCTGCTGCTCGCGCTCCACACCCCCGCGCCGGTCCGCCCGCCCCGCCCCGCGGACAAGGTGAAGGTCGTCACCTCGCTCACGACCTACGCTGCCATCGCGCGGGAGATCGTCGGAGACCGGGGCGTCGTGAACTCGATCGCGACCGGCGACGAGAATCCGCACTACGTGCAGCCGAAGCCCAGCTTCATCCCCATGCTCTCCCAGGCGGACGTGTTCGTCACGACGGGCCTTGATCTCGAGTTGTGGGTGCCGGCGCTGCTCGACAAGGCGAACAACCCCAAAGTGACGGAGGGCGGACCCGGCTACGTCGCGGCATACGCCGGCATGGATCTGCTCGACGTCCCCACGAGCTTCTCGCGCGCCCAGGGCGACATCCACGTGTACGGCAACCCGCACATCTGGACCTCTCCCCTCAATGCCGTTCAGATCGCCCGCAACATACTGACGGGCTTGAAGCGGGTCTCGCCGGAGAACGCCGATTACTTTGCCCCGCGAGAGAAGGATTTCGAGGACCGCGTGTATCGTGCGCTGTTCGGCGACGAGCTCGTGAAGCTGTTCGGGGGTAAGACCCTCTCCGACCTGGACCGACAGGGGAAGCTGCTGGATTTCCTGAAATCGAAGCAGTATCAGGGTGCCCCCCTGTCCAGCCGGCTCGGCGGGTGGCTTCAGGAAGCGATGCCGTTCCGTGGCAAGTCGGTCGCGTGCTACCACAAGGAGTGGGATTACTTCTCCCGCGAATACGGCGTGCCGTGTGTCGACTACATCGAGCCGAAGCCCGGCATTCCACCCACACCCGGCCACGTCCTCGAGGTCATCAACGAGATGCGCGAGCAGCACATCCAGGTGCTGCTCTCCACCAACTACTATGACCGGAATCAGGTCATCGAGGTCGCGCAGAAAACGGGAGCGAAGGCGGTCATCGTACCGTCCAACACCGGTGGGGCGACCGGAATCAACACGTATTTCGACCTCATGAACCTGTGGATCTCCGAGCTCGGCCGCGCGTTCGCGTCGGGCGGCGTCACAGCCAACTGACAAAGGACGGTGAGATGAGCGGTCTCCAATTGATGATCCCGCCGTTCGTGGCCTGCATGGTCCTGGTCGCGATGCTGTCCTACCTCGGGCTCCACGTCATCGCGCGCGAGGTCATCTTCGTCGACCTGTCACTGGCGCAGATGGCCGCGCTCGGCGGCCTGTCGGCGCTGCTGATACACGTGGAGGCCGATTCGACGTGGGCCTATGTCTTCGCCCTTTTCGCCACGGCGGTCGGGGCCTTGCTGTTCGCGCTCACGCGCACGTCGCCCCGCGAAGGCCGGCGCGTGCCGCAGGAGGCCTTCATCGGCATCGTGTACGTCGTCGCTTCCGCGGCGGCCGTGCTGGTCGCCAACAAGGTGCCGGGCGGCGGCGAGGCAATTGAGAAGACCCTGACCGGGAGCATTTTGTGGGTCACGTTCAAGCCCACGATTATCAAGCTGGCGGTCGTCTACGCCGCGCTCGGCCTGTTCCACTACGCCCTGCGCCACCGCTTCCTCACCATTTCGTTTCACCCGGAGGAGGCCGAGCGCCTGGGATGGAGGATCAAGTGGTGGGACTTCCTGTTCTACCTGTCCTTCGGCGTCGTGATCACGCTCGCCGTACCGGTCGCCGGCGTCCTGATGGTGTTCAGCTTCCTCGTCGTCCCGGCCGTGATTGCTTTCCTGTTCACCCGTGACATGAAGCGACTGGCGTACATCTCGTGGGGCTCGGGGGCGCTGGCGTCGGTCCTCGGGCTCTGGCTTTCACTCGCCGGGGATCTGCCTACCGGCCCGCTGATCGTATGCATGTACGGGATGGTGCTGATGGGAGCCATCGTGCTCCGGAAGTACATGCCGGCGCCAGCGTGATCCGCGCGGCCCGGCGTCCCCCCGGGGCGCGTAGAGTGTGGCTCCTCGGAGCCCTCCTGCAGCTCGCGCTGCCGGGCGCCGCCGCCTGGGCGGACGCCCGGCTCGACGCCGCCGGCGCCCACGCGACCGCGCACATCGAGTCCCACACCACCAAGAGCTGTGCGCGCATCCACGCACCGGATTGCGCGCTGTGCCATTTCCTCACGGCCCCGGTCCTCACGGGCCGGGCCACGCCGCTGCGTCTCGAAGTCGCCACCCGCCGGGCGGTGCGTCCGGTCGACCCGGCGGGCGCGCACCCGCTCGCCCGACCCCACCCGCAACCCCGAGCCCCACCGACGCTCTCCTAGCGACGCCGCCTGACGCTGGCGTCGCCCAGCCGTGACATCGATCCGTCGCGCTCCCTGGTCGGGAGTGGCGCCGGCTCAGTGCAACGCACTCACGACAAGGAGAGCACATGACGTTCAAGACATTGTTGCAGGTGGCACTCGTGACGGGGCTCGGGGCGGCCCTCGTCGCCCGCCCCGCCTTCGGTGCCGACGGCGACATCGGCGGCGCCGTGGCGGACAGCGCGACCGGCACGCCGCTGCCCGGGGGCGAGGTGCGCATTCTGCGGGGCGGCAACGTCATCGCGACCGCCATCACGGACGCCTTTGGCCGCTACGCAGTCCACAACCTTCCCGGCGGATCATACCGCGTGGAGGTGCGCTATCTCGGATACCGCGCGGAAACGCACGACGTATCAGTCGGCGGCACCGAAGCCGTCAGCCGGGCCGACTTCCGGCTGGCGCCCATTCCGATTAATCTCGCGGCGGTCGAGGTGTCGACCACCGTTCCCCTGGCGGTCGACACGCGTACCGGAAACCAGATCTACAAGCAGAACGATTATCACGGCGCGCCCACCAACACGACGTCGCAGATCTTGCAGCAGTCGATCGCCGGCTCCGTGCGGGCGCCGACGGGCGAAGTGCACATCCGCGGCCAACACGCCGAGTACACGTACTACGTGGACGGCGTTCCGGTGCCCTCCGGCATCTCCGGAAGTCTGAACGAGCTGTTCGATCCCCAGGTAGTGAACCAGATCGATTTTCAAACGGGCGGGTGGGACGCCGAATACGGCAACAAGAACACCGCGATCGTCAACGTGAACACCCGCATCCCGAGCGGCGGCTTCCACATGGACGTGTCCGGCTTCGGGGGTTCGTTCAGGGAGGGGTTCCCCGCCCAGTCGCAGTACTCCAACGGCCAGACGCTCACGCTCAGCACCAATGCCGGGAAGTGGGGGTTGTTCGCTTCCGGCGCCCGCCAAGAGACCGACATGCGGCGCGAGCCCGTCGTGTTCGACACCGCGCGTAAGGCCGTCGAGAACTTCCACAACGACGGTTCCGATATCTTCGGATTCGCCAAGGTCCAGTACGTCCCCACCGACCGGGACGTGGTCAACCTGGAGGTGAACCGCTCGCGGACCCGTTTCGCCGTGCCCTTCGACTCCGCGGAAGGGATCATCGACGACCACCAGCAGGACGTGAACGGATTCGTGAACCTCGGCTGGCGTCACCGTTCCGTCGAGGGCACGTCGGGCGGTTCGTCGGAGCTGTTCACGGGCGCGTTCTTCCGGGATGGGAGCCTCGACTACGTTCCGGGCCTCACGGACGCGGCCACCTTCCAGTTCCCCGGCGACACGAACCACTACGTCATCGCGGAGGACCGGAATTTTCACACGCTCGGCATCAAGCTGGACTACACGTTGCAGCCCCACCACGGGCTCGAATTCAAGACCGGCGTGCTCGCATCCTACACCGGTGGCCACGAGGACTTCTCGTCGATCACCAACCAGGGCAGCGCCGGGCCCGCGTCCATCTCTGATCTCAAGGGTAGTGACGTGGGGGTGTACGCCCAAACGGCGATAGCGCCGTCAGACCATTGGGAGCTCCGGACTGGCGTGCGGTTCGACAACCACAACGCTCCGTTCGCCGGGAACCGGAACCAGGTGAGCCCGCGTGTGAAACTGAGCTTCTTCCCCGATCCCGCCAACACGTTCTGGGTGTACTACGCCCGGCTGTTCCTGCCGACGAACGTCGAGGACCTCCGTGCCATCACCAGCACCGCGCAGGGAGGCGTTGCGGCCGCCCCGACCTTACCCGAACGGGACCACTTCTTCGAGCTGGGGTATGTGCACCGCTTCCCCTTTGGCGTGGTCACCAAGCTGTCCGCGTACCAGAAGCAGAGCACGCCGGGCATCGACGACGCTACCGTGCCCGGAACGGCGATCGTCACGTCGGTAAACATCGGCCAGGTCCGCATCACAGGCCTGGAGGGTGTGGTGGAAATTCGCCCCGCGGGACCCGTTTCGGGGTATGTGAATCTGGCGCTGAACCACGCTTACGGAAACCACCCGATCACGGGCGGGTTCTTCCCGACGGACTCGACGCCTGGATACTTCGACCTCGACCACGACCAGCGACTGTCGAGCGTGGCGAGCCTAGTATACTCGAGCCATGGGTTCTACCTGTCCGCCACCGGCACCTACGGGTCCGGCCTGATCAACGCCAACGATCCCGACTCCACCTACGGACGGGGTCTCTTTGATTTCAACACGCATAATCACGTGGACCCGAACTTCATTCTGAACGCGAGCGCGGGGTACACGTTTGCGACAGGCGCCATCGTGATCCGCCCGCAGCTGTATGTCGACAACGTGTTTGACAACAAGTATCTGCTCAAGGGAGCGTTCTTCAGCGGCGCATCGGTCGGCAGGCCCCGCAGTGTACAATTGCGGGTTAACATCGGAGCCTGAGGATCGTCACGGGATGCCAACGCGGAGGCAGGAATGAAGCATGGCACGGCGGAACGAATCGTCACATGGGCGCTCGTGGCCACGGCCGCGTGCAGCGGCGACAGCACCGGCCCGGCGCCCACCTGCAGCTCCGCGCTGGCATCTCAGCTCACCCTCGCGATCGGCGCGTACTCATCGATCGACCCCGCATCGGACGGGGGATGTGTCACGTTCCCGGCGAACGCGTCCGTGGACTCGGCCGAATATCTGCTGGTGGCGCAGTCCGCGGCGGGCACGTTCGGCCAGTCGTCGCCCTTCGCGCTCCGCGCGGCGATGCCGAGCCCCGCGCCGATGGCGGTGGCCCCACTGCTGGCCGAGCCCACCGCGCCGCCATCGCCGGCCGTGCGGTTCGACGGCATGCTGCGCCGGCTCGGGCGCGAGCACGCTGCGCGCGCGGCGGCTGCCGCCTCGCGCCGCCTCCCCGGGACGGCGCTGCGGCCCTCCCCACCCGTCGCCGCACCACCGGCGCTCGGCAGCCTCCGCCGGTTCACGGTGTGCGCCAACGAGACGAGCTGTGGCGCAGCCGCCGACTTCAAGACCGTCGGCGCCCGCGTCCTGGCGGTCGGCGCCCACGTGGCGATCTATGTCGATACCCTGGCCCCGGCAGGCGGCCTGAACTCCGCGGACCTCGACACGCTGCGCCAGGTGTTCGACACGCTCCTGTACCCCCTCGACTCGGCGACCTTCGGCGCCGTGTCGGACCTCGACGCGAACGGCGTGGTGATCGCGCTCATGACCCCCGTCGTGAATTCCCTCACGACGAAGGCGGCATGCAGCGCTTCGGGAGGGGCCTACATCGCGGGATTCTTTTTCCCCGCCGACCTGGACCCGAGCGCACCGGCGTTCCAAACGAACAGCGGCGAGATCTTCTACTCCATCGTGGCCGACCCGAACGCCACGCTCAGCTGTGCGCACTCGGCCACCGCCATCAAGACGGGGACGCCCGGCACGTTCGTGCACGAGTTTCAGCACATGATCAACTACGCGCAGCATACCCTGATTCACACCGGCTCCACACCCGAAGAGGGCTGGCTCGACGAGGGGCTCTCGAAATACGCCGAGGAGCTGACCGCCCGGCGCTATCTGCAGGCCGGTGACATGGGAACCTGGAACCGGCTGGTCGGCAACGACGTGTTCGACGCGTACCAATATCTCAGGGCCACCGGCGCTTCCCCGCTGCTGATCGAGGTCGACCAGGGCACCCTGGCGGAGGTGGGCGCGAGCTGGCTGTTCACGCGATATCTGGTGGATCAGTACGGGGCGGCCCTTCCCGGCAGGCTCGTTCAGACCACGTTGGCCGGCGCCGCCAATGTCGCCGCGCAGACGGGGCACGGCTTCGACACGACCGTCACGCGCTGGGCCCTTTCCAACTGGGTGTCGGACCTACCCGGGTTCGCCACGCCGCCCGAGCTGAGCGACACGTCGTGGCACTTCCGCACGCGGACCTTCGCGTCGCTGCACCAGCAGGACCCCAATACCTTCCCCTTCGCTTACCCGCTCGTCCCGACCGTCAGCGCGGGGAGCGCCGTGAGCCTCAGCGGGACGCTGCGATCCGGCTCGGGCGTGTACGGGCGGGCGCTCCAGGCGCCGGGGGCGCCGGCATTCACGTTGCTCTTCAGTGGCAGCGGGGCCGGCGCGCTGCCGGCTGCGGTTGTGCCGCGGCTCACCGTCATTCGGATCCGGTGAGGCGAGCGGGGCGTCGTCTGCTTGACAGGGAAGGCCGACGCGGATAGCATAACCCCTTCACAAAAAAGGACTTGTGCCCGCGATGTCGATCCGGCGCCAGGAGGCCCTCGATTACCACTCGCAGGGCCGGCCCGGCAAGATCCAGGTCTCGCCGACCAAGCCCTTCAAGAACCAGCGCGACCTGTCGCTCGCCTACACACCGGGCGTGGCGGAGCCGTGCCGCGAGATCGCCGCCCGCCCGGACGACGCCTACGCCTACACCGCCAAGGGCAACCTGGTCGCCGTGGTCACCAACGGGACGGCCGTGCTCGGCCTCGGCAACATCGGGGCGCTCGCCAGCAAGCCGGTGATGGAGGGAAAGGGGATCCTGTTCAAGGCGTTCGCCGACATCGACGTGTTCGACCTGGAAGTCGGTTCCGAGGACCCCCAGGATCTGATCCGCTTCTGCCAGCTGCTCGAGCCCACCGTGGGCGGCATCAACCTCGAAGACATCCGCTCCCCCGCCTGCTTCTCCGTCGAACAGACGTTGCGCGAGACGCTCTCCATCCCGGTGTTCCACGACGACCAGCACGGCACGGCGATCATCACCGGGGCGGCGCTCTTGAACGCGCTGGAGCTCGTGAGCAAGGACATCGCGGCGGTCCGCGTGGTGTTCGCGGGCGCCGGCGCCGCCGCGGTCGCCTCGGCGAAGCATTACGTGCGGCTGGGCGTGCCGCAGGATCAGATCACGCTGTGCGACGAGAAGGGCGTGCTGCACGCAGAGCGCGATGACTTGGACGAGTACCGGCGCCGCTTCGCGGTGCGGGGCAAGGCCCGAACCCTGGCTCAGGCCCTGCAGGACGCCGACGTGTTCGTGGGTCTATCGGTGGGCGGGATCGTGACCGGGGAGATGCTCGAGGCTATGGCGCCGCGGCCCATCGTCTTCGCACTCGCGAACCCCGACCCCGAGATCAGCCCCGAGGAGGCGCGGCGCGCCCGCGGCGACGCGATCATCGCCACCGGCCGCTCCGATTATCCGAACCAGGTGAACAACGTGCTCGGCTTTCCGTTCATCTTCCGCGGCGCGCTCGACGTACGTGCCCGGAAGATCAACGAGCAAATGGAGATGGCGGCGACGCGCGCGCTCGCGGCGCTCGCCAAAGAGGAAGTCCCCGATGCGGTGATGCGCGCCTACGGTGTGGAGCGGCTGCGGTTCGGTGCCGACTACCTCATTCCCAAGCCGTTCGATCCACGGGTGCTCTTGTGGGTGGCGCCGGCGGTGGCATGGGCGGCCGTGGGCTCGGGCGTGGCTGGCCGCGTGATCGACGTGGACGAGTACCGCGCGGAGCTCGATGCGCGGCTGGGACGCGCGCGGGAGGTGATGCGCGGCCTGTCGGGGCGGGCGCAGCAGGCCGCGCAGCGGATCGTGTTCCCCGAAGGGGAGGATCCCCGCATCCTCAGGGCGGCGCGCATCCTCGCCGACGACGGCGTCGCGGAGCCGGTCCTGCTGGGGGACCCGGACGCGATCCGCCGCCAGGCCGACGACGCGGACGTGACGCTGGAGGACATCACGCTCGCCAACCCGCGCGCCAGTACGCATCTCGACACCTTCGCCCGGGAGCTGTGGGAGCGGCGTCGCCGCAAGGGCATCACGCTGCGCGAGGCGCGCGACCGCGTGCGCGACCCGATGTACCACGCGCTGCTGATGCTGCGCGCCGGCCAGGCAGACGCCGTGGTGGCGGGCGTGGACATGTACTATCCCGACGCGATCCGCCCCGCGCTCGAGGTCATCGGGGCGGAGCCGGGCCGGCGGCACGTCAGCGGCATCTACATGCTGGTGCTGCCGCAGCAGACGTTTTTCTTCGCCGATTGTACCGTGAACATCGATCCCGACGCGGAGACGCTGGCGGAGATCGCGTCGGCGACGGCGCACTTCGTGCACCGGCTGGGCATCGAGCCGCGCGTCGCACTGCTCTCGTTCTCGAACTTCGGTTCGGTGCGCCACCCCGCCGCCGACAAAGTGCGACAGGCCGTGGCCCTGCTGCACGACCGGGAGCCCGGCCTCCAGGCGGACGGAGAAATGCAGGCCGACACCGCCGTGGTGGAACGGATCTTGATGAAGAGTTACCCGTTCTCGAGGCTCAAGGGCGCAGCTAACGTGCTCATTTTCCCCAACTTGGACGCGGCCAACATCAGCTACAAGCTGCTCGACCGGATCGGCGGAGCGGAGGCGATCGGGCCGATCCTCGTGGGGATGGCCCAGCCGGTGCACGTGCTGCAACGCGGCTCCGACGTGAACGACATCGTCAACATGGCGGTGATCGCCGCGGTGGACGCGCAGGAGCACGGGCGGCGCCCGCGCGCCGGACCCGACGCATGACCGCCCACGCCACCCGTCCCGCCGAGGGCAAGCGCGGCTCCGCCCTGGAAGCCGCGGGGCTCGCGCCGCAGCGCCCTGTCCACTGGAACCTGGGGCCTCCGGCGCTCTACGAGCACGCGTCACGGCGCGGCGAGGGCGTGATCGTCGAGGGAGGGGCGTTCTGCGCGGTGACCGCGCCGCACACGGGCCGCAGCCCCAACGACAAGTTCCTCGTGCGCGAGCCCTCCTCGGGCGGCGACGTCGCGTGGGGCCGGGTGAACCAGCCGCTCGCTCCCGAGCACTTCGAGCGACTCAAGGCCGCCACGCTCGCTCACCTGGCCGCGCAAGAGCTGTTCGTCCGCGACCTGTTCGCCGGCGCGGACCCGAATCACCGCTTCGGCATCCGCTTCGTCACGCCGGGCGCGTGGTACGCCCTGTTCGTGTACAATATGTTCCTCCGCCCCAGCCCCTCCGATCTCGTCGGATTTGCGCCCGCGTGGACCGTGCTGCACGCTCCCGAGCTGCACGCCGATCCGGCGCTGCACGGCACCCATTCCGGGACGTTCATTGTGATCCACTTCGGCCAGCGGACGATCCTGATCGGGGGCACGCGCTACGCCGGCGAGCTCAAGAAAGCGGTCTTCACGATCCTCAATTACCTGCTGCCCAAGCGCGGCGTCCTCTCGATGCATTGCTCCGCCAACCTCGGCCGCACCGGCGACGCGGCGTTGTTCTTCGGGCTGTCGGGCACCGGGAAGACGACGCTGTCGGCCGACCCCGAGCGGGCGCTGATCGGCGATGACGAGCACGGTTGGTCGGATCTGGGCGTGTTCAACTTCGAGGGGGGCTGCTACGCCAAGGTCATCCGGCTGTCGCGCGAGGGCGAGCCCGAGATCTTCGCGGCCACGCGGATGTTCGGCACGGTGCTCGAGAACGTCGTGGTGGACCCGATGACGCGCGCCATCGATCTCGACTCGGCGGAAATCACCGAGAATACGCGCGCCTCGTACCCGATCCATTACGTGCCCAACCACGTCCCCGGGGGGATGGGAGGCCATCCGTCGCACGTCGTGTTTCTCACGTGCGACGCCTACGGCATCCTGCCGCCGCTGGCCCGCCTGTCACCGGCCCAGGCGATGTACCACTTCCTCTCAGGCTACACGGCCAAAGTGGCGGGCACCGAGCGCGGCGTCACCGAGCCGAAAGCGACCTTTTCCGCCTGCTTCGGCGCCCCGTTCCTGCCGCTCAGCCCCAATGTGTACGCTTCGCTCCTGGGAGAGAAGATCGCGCAGCACGGCGTGCAGTGCTGGCTCGTGAACACGGGCTGGAGCGGCGGGCCGTACGGCGTCGGCGAGCGGATCCGCCTGGGCCTGACACGCGCGATGGTGCGTGCCGCGCTCGCCGGCACGCTCGACCGCACTCCCACCGCGCCCGAGCCGGTATTCGGGCTCGAGGTGCCGCTGCAGGTACCGGGGATCCCGGACGAGCTGCTGCTGCCCCGCGGCACGTGGAGTGACCCGGCGGCGTACGACGCGCAGGCGGCGCGGCTCGGCCAGATGTTCCGTCAGAACTTCGAGCAGTTCCGCGATCTCGTGCACGCTGCCGTGCGAGAGGCGGGCCCGCGGTTGTAGGAGCGAGCGAATCCGTCGGAAGAGTGGCGAGTAAACTCGCGGCTCGGCCCTGTCAGTGAACTGACCCGTGCACCGCCGCTTCAGCGGCAGGGCCGAGCCGCGGCTTCAGCCGCGCCTCCTGGCGAGCTGCAGCCGCGGCCTTCTCGACGGCTATCTTAGGATCGCTCTTTTCCGAGGCGCACCGTGTGACCCGGTTCGAGGTCGTCCGCGACCCGCTCTGGAACAACATCCGGCTCGACCCCGAAGCGCTCGCCGTGGTCGACACCCCCGCCGTACAACGGCTGCGCTACGTGCGGCAGCTGGGCCACGCGTTCCTCGTGTATCCGGGCGCTACGCACAGCCGCTTCGAGCACGCGCTCGGCACCTATCACCTCGCCCGGCGCGTGCTCGATGCCCTGGAGGACGCGGGGGACGTGCGGCCCGACGCCGCGGAGCGCACCCGCCTGAAGCTGGCCGCGCTGCTGCACGACATCGGTCATTACCCCTTCTCCCACGCGCTCGAGGAAGCGGGCCTGCCGCGCCACGAGGCGCTCGCCGCCAGCCACCTGACGAGCGGCGCGCTGGCCGCCCGGCTCACCGAGCTGGGAACCCCCGCCGAGCGGTTGCTGCCCCTGATCCGGGGTGAAGCCCGCGGGCCGCTCGTGGGCCTGGTCGCGGGCTCGCTCGACGTGGACAAGCTCGACTACCTGTCCCGCGACGCGTGGATGTGCGGCGTGCCCTACGGCGTGATCGACGTGGACCGGCTGCTGTCCGCGCTCACTGTGGCCGCGGGACCGGACGGGCGCCCGACGCTGGCCCTGCACGAGAAAGGGCTCGCGGCGCTCGAATCGCTGCTGTTCGCCAAGTATCAGATGTACCGGAACGTCTACTGGCACCACGCCGTCCGCAGCGCGACCGGGATGTTCAAGCGACTGGTGCGGTGCGCCATCGCGGGCGGACGCCTCTCCCCCGAGGCGGTCGCACTCGCCACGGACGACGGGCTGATCCACGAGCTGATGGGGGACGACCCGACCGGGCTGGCGCGCGCGCTGCGCGAGCGCCGACTCGCGAAGCGCGCGCTCGACCTCCCCGCCACCGACCTCCCGCCCGCCACGCCCCCCTGGCCTTCCGACGATCCGGACCTGCTGGAGGGCGTGGAGAACCGCCTGGCCCAGGAACTCGGCCTAGCCTCCGGCGAACTGTTCCTCGACTTCCCGGCAAAGACGGACATGCTCGCGCTCGACCTGCCGCTGGTAAAGCGCGACGGCGCCGTGACCCAACTGGCCGGTGCCGACGCGGGCGCACACCTGGGACTGCCGCGCGTGGCGGCTGAGTTGTACCGCTCGGCGCGACGGCTGCGCGTGTTCGTGATGGCGCCGGCGGCGGTGCCGGCGAAGCGGATCGTGGACCTGGTGATGGCGCCGCGGGAGGACGTGGCGGCGCGACTCGAAAGAGGTGGGTCGCTCTTGACCAACGGCTGAGCAATCTAGCGCGATCGTCCCCCCGGCTGCGTCGTGGCCTGCCCACCGTCGCCACCCCCGCTCCCCCGGCCATCCGGGGCGTCGACCGCGTCCACCCGCACCACGATCGCGGTGATGTTGTCGAGCCCACCGTGGCGGTTGGCTTCGCCGATCAATTCGTCCACCTGCTCTTCGGGCATGCGTTTGCCGCCCAGCAGCTCCGCCAACTGGGGATCGTCCAGCATTCCCGTGAGCCCGTCCGAGGCGAGCAGGAAAAGATCGCTCGGCTTGACCGTGCCGAGGTACACGTCGGGCATCACATCGCTGTTCGCGCCCACGCAGCGGGTGATCACGTTGGAGTAGGGGTGCGAGCGCGCCTGCTCGGGGGTGAGGTAGCCCGCGTCGACTTGCTCCTGCACGTACGAATGATCTTTCGTCAGCTGCACCAGCTTGTCGTCACGGTACAGGTAGGCCCGGCTGTCCCCCACCTGTCCGATCAGGAAGCGGCTGCTGTACAGCACCAGCGCCGTCACCGTGGTCCCCATGCCGCGCTTATCGTGCTCGGTGAGGGTGCGCTGGAAAATGGCGCCGTTCGCGGCCCGGATCGCCGTGCGCATGCGGTCGGCCACCTGGTCGTCGGCGAGACCCTTGAGGGATCCGAGCTCCCGCGCCACGAACCGCACCGCCATTTCGCTCGCGACTTCGCCGGCGGCGTGCCCGCCCATCCCGTCCGCGACCACGAAGATGCCCCGGTCCGGGACGACGATGAAGTTGTCCTCGTTCCCCGACCGGATGATGCCGACATCTGACCGACCTGCGCAGGTGATGTGCACGAGACTCCGTTAGGCCAGCAACCGGTACAGGAGCACGACCACCGTCGCGCCCCCGATCACCAATACCGCCGCACTCGAGCCGCAACCCTTACCCTTCTTGGGACCCGGGGGCTGCTGCCCCACCGGCCGTCGGGGAGCAGGCTTCGTGCCGGGGCGAGGGGGCGGGGGGGGAGGCGCCTGCGACCCAGGGGCCGGAGGGGGGCGCAGGGGCGCGGCCGGGGCAGCCGGAGCGGGAGGAACGGAGCGGGCGGGGGAGGCGGGAGGAGGGGGCGGAGCGGCGAGAGCCGACGAGTGCGGTGTCCGCAGCACCTGGGTGCCACCCCCCTTTGCGACGCCCTGCTTCTCATCCGCCGGCTCGAACAGCAGCTGCACGTCTCCCAGCCGCACCGTGCCGCCCGGCGCGAGCGGGGCCTCGCCCCTCACTCGCTCCCCGTCCACGAACGTCCCGTTGGTCGAGTCCAGATCCACGAGCACCCACACGCCTTCGCGGCGCTGCAGCTTGGCGTGGCTGGTGGAGACCGACGGGTCCGGAAGCACGATGTCGTTGTAGTCGGCGCGCCCCAGGTTCACCACCGGCGTCTTCACCGGGAGGCGCTGGCCCGTGAGCCCGCCGCTCCGCACCAGAAAGCTCGCGAACGCCGCGGCGGAGGCGCGCGGCGGCGCCACGGCTTCGATCCCATGCACCGTATGCTTCAGCTGCTCCGGGCTGACGGCCCGCCCCGCCGGTGGAGCGGAGCTGGCCGTGAGGGGAGCCGCCTCCGCGTAGAACCGGAACTGCTCTTCCCCGATGCGGATCACGTCGGTCCGCGCGAGGATCCGCTGGCCCTGTACCTGCTCTTCATTGACGAAGGTGCCGTTGGTGCTCGAGTCGACCACGAGATAGCCTCGCGGCGTGTGGACGATCTCCGCATGCCGACGGGACACGTCCTTTCCGGACACCACGACATCGCATCCGGCTTCGCGGCCGAACACGAGCGACGCGCCAGTGATCAGGTACTCGCGCCCGTCCGTCAAACTCACCACGCGGCCGCCGGACGTCCCGATCGCCGCCGGCTTGGCGCCCGCTCGGGGCGGTCCCCCACCCGAGCCCCCGGGGCCCACTGGCCCCTGGGGTAGGCTCAGGGCCTGCACATACTGGGTGCTCCCCGAGCGGCGCTCGTCCACGAAGGTCAGCTCGTGGTCGCCGACCTCGACCTTGTCGCCGTGCAAGAGCGGAGTCGGCTCGGCGCCCAGCCGCACGCCGTTGATGAGCACGTCGGCGGCAGGCGTGGCCTTGCGGATGATCACCTGGCCATCCGCTTGGCCCTGGAGCACAGCGTGCCGGGGCAACACACCGGCCCCCCGGAGCGAGATCGCGCAGCCGGCATCACTGCCGAGCACCACCTCACCCACCGGGATGGTGAACGTGTTGCCACCCAGTTCAAGCAGCGACATCTGGGAGCGTCCTCAAGGCAAAAAGAGGCAGCGTCGGAAGTTTACGCCCGGCCGCGTAACCGCGCAAGGAAACACAGGTTACGCCCACGATACTCACAGCTCGGGGCCCTCGGCGATCACCGCCTCCTCCCGCCCGACGAGGCCGCGCTTGATCCAGTGCCAAAACAGCAGCGATCCCACGATCACCGTCGCATAACTGTTGATGAAGCGCCAGACGAGCGTGTAGGTGGGCAGCTCGGCGGGTTGCACGTAGATCTTCATCACGGCCGCCGACAGCAACTCTGCCAGGCCCGAGGATCCGGGCGTGGGGGCGAAATAGAGCAGAAACGTGATGAACGTTTGCAAGAGCAGGATGTCGACGAAGTTGGTGTGCAGGCCGAGCGTGCGCAGGGCGACATAGCCGGCGAGCAGCTTGTTGGCGTGGGACGGCCCGGACAGGAGCACGGCCCAGAACAACGCGAGCCACCCACGCGGGCTCCCGAACGCCACCAGGCACTCGTGGGCCCGGTCGATCCCTTCCCGCAACTGCTCGATCCGCGCCGCCACCCGGCCGCTCCTGTGCTCGGCCCGAGTCGCGAGCCAGTGGACCGCGTCGCGCAGCCACACGGGGAAGATCATGGCGACCAGCATGAGGACCCCGAGGATGCCGAAGATGGTGAGACTGGTGCGAAACAAGCCGTAGTAGGTGATGCCCAGGACCACGTTGTGCTCCGCCAGCGACCGGCCGGCGCCCAGGTAGATCGCGAGCGGTCCCGCGAGCGCAAAGAAGGCGACGGTCGCCACGAAGGTCATGAAGGTAGAGGTCATGGCCTCCGGCAGGCGCACGCCCGCGCGGCGCATCGCCCACATCATGGTGGGACCGGCGCCGGTCTGAAACGGCGTGAGGTACGCCGCCCAGGCGCTCATGCCGCCGGCGATCACCATGTCGCGCCAGCGCACACCGGGATGCACGTGCCGCGCTACGACCCAGAGGCGCGTGCCACCGCCGAACCAGTCCAGCGAGGCGAGTGCGAGGCCCACGAGCAGCCAGCCGCCGCGCAGGTGCGTCAGGGCGGCGAGAAACCCTGCGGGGTCCTGGCCGAAGAAGACGAGGACGACGACGACGCCGAGGAAGGAGATAACGGCGAACAGCTCGAGGCCGCGGCGGAGCAGGCGCGGCGTCAGGGCGAGAGCCATGTGGGGGCGAAAGTACGGGGGCTAGGGGTTAGGGGCTAGGGACTCGGGAAAGCGGCTATATCCCCCTGGCCCCCAACCCCTAACCCCTAGCCCCTGTTAGTTTACAGGGTTATGCCATCATCCCCCGACCGCGTGATCATCCGCAACGCGCGGCAGCACAATCTCAAGGGCATCACGGTGGAGCTGCCGCGGCGTGCGCTCACGGTGGTCACCGGCCCCTCGGGGTCGGGCAAGAGCACGCTGGCGTTCGACACCCTGTATGCCGAAGGGCAGCGCCGCTACATCGAATCCCTCTCCACTTATGCCAAGCAATTCCTGGAGCGGATGCCCAAGCCGTTGGTGGACGCGATCGAGGGGATCTCGCCTGCGGTCGCCATCGAGCAGAAGAACCCCACCACGAGCAGCCGGTCCACCGTGGGGACGGCCACCGAGATCTACGATTTCCTGCGCCTGCTGTGGGCGCGGATCGGGACGCCGTACTGCGTGAAGTGCGGGCGGGAGGTGAAGGTCGACACGGTGCAGGAGGTGGTGGACGCACTCATTGCGGATTGTGGATTGTGGATTGCGGATTTGACGAACGAAGCTCCGGACGCACAATCCGCAATCCGAGATCCGCAATCCGCAATTGCCATCGCCTTTCCATTGCCACCGTCCGCCCACCGCCCCGACGTCGAGGTGGCCGCCCAGCTGCGGGCCGCCGGCTTCGTGCGTGCCCAGCTCGACGGGACCGTCATCCGGCTCGATCAGCCGGACGCCGAGCAGCGGGTGCGGGAGGCGGAGGACGTGCTGGTCGTGGTGGACCGTCTCCCGGCGTCGGAGCCGAACCGGGGCCGGCTGACCGATGCCGTGGCAACCGCCTTCAGCGAAGGCGAGGGCGTCGCGGTGGCGCTCGAGAACGGCGACCGCCGGCGCTTCTCCGCGCACCCGACGTGCTCCGGCTGCGGCACGGCGGCGCCGCCGCTCACGCCGATCCTGTTTTCGTTCAACAATCCGCGGGGGGCGTGCCCGGGGTGCAACGGCTTCGGCGCGGTGCTCGAGTACGACGAGTCGCTCATCGTCCCCGACCCCCGCAAGAGCCTCGCGCGCGGCGCGCTCGACCCCTGGACCAAGCCGCGCTACGAGGGCCGGCGCCGCATCCTGCGCGAGGCCGCGCGGGCGAAGGGCATCCCGCTGGACACTCCGTGGCGCGACCTGAGCGGCGACGCCCGGCACTTTCTGCTCAACGGCGCGAAGGGGCGATTCCTCGGCATGTTCCCGTTCCTCCAGCGGCTCGAGGCGAAGCGCTACAAGCAGTACATCCGGGTGTTCCTGCGGCAGTACCAGCTCGCCAAGACCTGCCCCGCCTGCGGCGGTGCCCGACTCAAGCCGGAAGCGCTCGCCGTCAAGGTCGGGGGCAAGACGATCGCTGAAATCGCCGGCCTGACGGCCGGCGCCATACGCGACTGGATCGCCGGCCTCACGCTCACGGACTTTCAGCGCGCCGTGGCCGTCCACATCCTGGCCGAGCTCGGCGCGCGCGTCTCGTTCGTGAACGACGTGGGCCTGGGATATCTCACGCTGGACCGGCTCACGCGCACGCTCTCGGGCGGCGAGGCGCAGCGCATCGCGCTCTCCAACGCCCTCGGCGCGCACCTGGTCGATACACTGTACGTGCTCGACGAGCCGACGATCGGACTCCACCCGGCAGACACGGGCCGGCTGCTCGACCTGCTGCGCCGGCTCGCGGACGCGGGCAACACGGTCGTCGTCGTCGAGCACGACCCGGCCGCGATGCGCGCCGCCGACTGGATGGTGGAGCTCGGGCCCGGGAGCGGCGAAGCGGGCGGCGCACTCGTGTACCAGGGGCCCGCGGCGGGCGTGCGCGACGCGGGCACGCTCACCGGTCAATATCTCTCGGGCGAGAAGCGCATCGGCGTACCGTCGGCGCGCCGCCCCGCCAGGGGAGGGCGCTGGCTGAACGTGAAGGGCGCGCGCCAGCACAACGTGCGGGACGTAGATGTCCGGATTCCGCTGGGAACGCTCACGGCAGTGACGGGCGTGTCTGGATCGGGCAAGTCGACGCTCGTCCACGACGTGTTGTTCCGCCAGCTCGCGGCCCGGCTCACGGGCGTGCACGGCGCCAAGCAGCACCTGGGGGAACCGGTCGGAACCGTACGGGCAATCGAAGGCTGGGAGGCCATCAGCGACGTGATCCTCGTGGACCAGGCTCCCATCGGCCGGACGCCCCGGTCCAACCCGGTCACCTACATCAAAGCGTTCGACGAGCTGCGGGCCCTGTTCGCCGCCGAGCCGCTGGCGCGCGCCCGGCGCTTCACCCCCAGCACGTTCTCGTTCAACGTGGCGGGCGGGCGGTGCGAGGCGTGCGAGGGCGCGGGCCACGTGCTGATCGAGATGGTGTTTCTTGCCAACGTGTTCGTGCCGTGCGACGTATGCGGCGGGAAGCGGTTCAAGAAGGAAGTGCTCGAGGTGAAGCTCGGCGGCAGCTCGATCCACTCGGTACTGGAATGGACCGTGGACCAGGCGCTCGCCAGGTTTCACCGCCAGCCCCGGCTGGCGCGCGCGCTGTGGCACCTGCAGCAGGTGGGACTGGGCTACCTGCGGCTGGGCCAGCCGGCTACCACGCTCTCGGGAGGCGAAGCGCAGCGCCTCAAGATCGCGCGGGAGCTGGCGCTGGCGAGCGGGAAGGCACGCGGACGCAAGCTCTACATCTTGGACGAGCCCACCACCGGCCTGCACCTGGACGACGTGCGCACGCTGTGCCGGGTGCTCGATCGGCTGGTGGACTCCGGGCATACCGTCCTCGTCATCGAGCACCACCTCGACGTCGTCAAGCGGGCCGATTGGGTGATCGAGATGGGCCCGGGCGCGGGCGACGCCGGCGGCCGGGTCGTGGCGCAGGGGCCGCCCGAAGAGATCGCCCGGGTCGCCGAATCCCCCACCGGTCGCTACTTGCGGGATCTGGCGTGACCCGGCGCCAGGCGGACCTCGCGCTGCTCGCAGCCACGTTCCTGTGGGGCACGAGCTTCGTCGCCGTGAAAAGCGCGCTCGCCGACGCCACGCCGTTCGCCTTCATCGCCGTGCGGTTCGGCATCGCCGCCCTGGTGCTCGCGCCGGGGACCCCCTTCCGCCCAACCCCCGACCGTGCGGAGCTCCGCGGCGGACTGTTGCTGGGCGCGCTCGTGGCCGTGGGGTTCATCTCCCAGACGGCGGGACTCGTGATCACCACGCCGTCGCGCTCGGCGTTCATCGTCGCCGTATCGTCGATACTGGCGCCGGTGATCGCCCTGGCGCTGCTGGGCCAGCGCCCCAGCTGGCTCACGGCGGCGGCGCTGGCGCTGGCGATGTTCGGCATCTACCTGCTCACGGCGCCCGACGCGGGCGGCTTGAACCGCGGCGGTGGCCAGATCGTGGCGGTCACCGCGCTGTCCCGCCGCTACGACGCGCGGCGCCTCGTATTCTGCCAGATCGCCACGACCGCGCTGTTGGGCGCGCTGGCGGCCGGGCTGCTCGAGCATCCTCACGTCCGGTGGACGCCCCGGTTCCTCGGGGCACTTGGGTACACGGTGCTGTTCGCGAGCACGATCTGCTTCTTGCTGCAAGTGTCCGCGCAGCGACACATGTCGTCGGCGCGAGCGGCGCTCATTTTCTGCTTCGAGCCGCTCTTCGCCGCGCTCACGTCCTGGCTGGTGCTGGGGGAGCGGCTCTCGCTCGTGCAGTGGGTCGGGGGGACGCTCATCCTGCTCGGGATGCTGGCGGCGGAGCTGCCGTGGCAACCGGCGCCGGAGCGAAGGGCGGTGACACTGGACGGCTGACGTCCTGTCGTGCATGATAGGGGCGCAACTGCGCAAAGTGCACGGACGCAGATGACTCACCGTTTCCGCTACCTCCTCCGGATCGCCGCCGTCGCGGCGGCCTACTACGCCGCGGCTCGCGTCGGCTTACTTGCAGCCGTCGCGCAATCGGTCATCTCCTCTGCCTGGCCGCCCTCGGGCGTCGCGCTCGCGGCCCTGCTGCTGCTGGGTTTGCGCCTCTGGCCGGGAATCGCGCTGGGGGCGTTTCTCCTCAACTGGACCGCCGGCGTGTCCGCGGCGGCCGCCGCCGGGATCGCGACGGGGAACACGCTCGAAGCCGTCGCGGGCGCCTGGGTGCTCGGACAGGTGGTGGACTTCCGGCCCTCGCTCGAGCGGGTGCGCGACGTCATCGCGCTCGTCGTGGTCGGAGCGCTCGCGAGCACGACGCTCAGTGCCACGCTCGGGGTCGCGAGCCTGTGGGCGAGCGGGGCCGTCGCGCCGGACGCGCTGCGGCGCCTCTGGCTCGTCTGGTGGTCCGGCGACGCGCTGGGGGACGTGCTCGTCGCACCCTTGCTGCTCACGTGGGTCCGCGCCGCGCGCGCCGCCGGGCGGCGACTCGAGGCCGCCGGCTTGCTCGCCGCGCTGCTGCTGCTCACGGGGCTGCTGCTGCGCAACCCGTTGTCGTACGTGTATGCCGTCTTCCCCGTGCTCGTGTGGGCCGCGCTGCGGTTCGGGAGCCGCGGCACGGCGATGGCGACGGCCGTCGTCGCGACCCTGACGATCTGGTACACGTTGCACGGGCTCGGGCCCTTCGTCGCCTCCGCCCCGACCGAGAATCTCGCCCTGCTGCAGACCTTTCTCGGGCTGACCGCGGTGACCGGGCTGGTGCTCGCGGCGGTCGTGACCGAGCGCGGCGCGGCCGAGGGAGCCCTGGGGCGGGAAGTGGCGTTCGTGGAGCTGCTGCAGACCGTCGCCGTCGCCGCCAACGAGGCGCCAACCGCCGAGCACGCGCTCCGGACGGCCATCGGCGCGGTGTGCCGTGTGACCGGATGGCCGGTCGGTCACGTATACCTAGTGTCCGCGGACGAGCCGGAGGTGTTGCGGCCCAGCACGATCTGGCAGGACGACCACCGCTCGCTGCGCGAGCCGTTCCGCCGCGTGACTGAAGTGACCACGTTGCGGCGCGGCGTGGGACTGCCGGGCCGGGTACTCGCCACCAAGCATCCGGCGTGGGTGCTCGACGTCACGCGCGACGCGAACGTCCCCCGTGCCGACGCGGCGGCCCAGTCGGGGCTGCGCGCCGGACTCGCGGTGCCCGTGCCCGTCGGCGCCGACGTGGCGGCCGTACTCGAGTTCTTCTCCCCCGATGCCATCGCGCCCGACCAGGCGCTGCTCGGCGTGCTGTCCCACATCGGCACGCAGCTGGGCCGCGTCATCGAACGAGAGCGCGCCGCGGAGGCGCTGCGCGAGCGCGAAGCGCTCCTCGGGGCGATGTTCGACCAGTCGGCCGTCGGCATCGCCGTGGCCGATCGCAGCGCCCGCTTCATCCGCAGCAACCGGGCGTTCCAGGAGATGATCGGCTACGACGCCGCGGAGCTCGAGTCCCTGTCGCACGCCGACATCACCTACGCGGAAGACCTGCTCGAGCATCGCGAGCTGATGGCGGAGCTGGCGCGCGGCACGCGATCGTCCTTCACGTTCGAGAAGCGCTACTGCCGCAAGGACGGCCGGATGATCTGGGCCCACGTCACCGTATCGGCCCTCCCCGCGGAAGACGGCACGCCGCAGCGGTTCGTCGGCATGGTCGAGGACGTCACGGAGCGCAAGAGCGCCGAGGCCGAGCTGGACCGTCACCGCACGCAGCTGCGGGGGCTCGCCGCGCGGCTCGAGGCGGCCCGCGAAGCGGAGCGCGCCCGCATCGCCCGCGAGATCCACGACGAGCTGGGCCAGGCGCTCACCGCCCTGAAGATCGACGTGCTCTGGCTCAAGAAGCGTATCCCCGCGTCTTCCCCCGAGCTGACACGCAAGCTCGACGGCATGACGGCGATCATCGACGGCACCGCCCAGGGGATCCAGCGGGTCGCCGCCGAGCTGCGTCCCAGTGTCCTGGACGAGCTCGGCCTGCGCGCCGCGATCGAGTGGGAGGCCCACGAGTTCGCCACGCGCACCGGCATCGAGTGCCGGGTGGAGCTCCCCGAGGGACAACCCGCCCTGGATGCTAGCCGGGCGACTGCCGTGTTCCGCATCTTCCAGGAAGCGCTCACCAACGTGGCGCGACACGCCGCCGCCACCCACGTGATCGTCCGGCTCGGCGTAAGCCCCAACGCGCTCGAGCTCACAGTCCAGGACAACGGCCGCGGCATCCGGGAGGGCGCCCTGCACGATTCCCGCTCCCTTGGCCTGCTCGGCATGCGGGAGCGCGCCGGCAACTTTCACGGCAACGTCACGATCGCGGGCAATCCGGGCGCAGGCACCACCTTGACCGTCACCATGCCGCGGAGCGCATGATCCGGATCTTCATCGCCGACGATCATCACCTGATCCGCGCCGGCTTCCGCCAGCTCGCCGCAGAGGACCACACGCTTCGCGTCGTGGGCGAAGCGGCCGAGGGGCACGATCTGCTCCGAAAGCTCGAGGGGAGCGGCACGGACGTGTTGATCTTGGATATCGGCATGCCCGGGCCTGGGTTCCTTACGTTGCTGGGGCAGCTCAAGCAGCGCTTCCCCCAGGTGCGCGTGCTGGTCGTCAGCATGCACCCGGAGGGGGAACTGGCTATCCAGGCCCTGCGCGCCGGAGCCGCCGGGTATGTGACCAAGACGGAAGCACCGACCGACCTCCTGGCGGCGGTGGCGAAGGTTCATGCCGGGGGCCGCTACGTGAGCCCCACCCTGGCCGAGCGCCTCGCCGACGCGCTGGCCGCGGGCCCGCCGGGCCGGGCGCACGAAGCCCTCTCCGCCCGGGAATACCAGGTGCTGTGCCTGTTGGGTGTGGGCAGGACCAACAAGCAGATTGCGACGGGCTTCAAGGTCGGCCCCAAGACCATCTCCACATACCGCAGCCGTATCCTGCGCAAGCTGGACCTCAAAACGAACGCCGATCTGGTCCGCTATGTCATCGAGCACGACCTCACCACCTGAGGCGCGGTGCCGCTGTCGGACGCGACGGACAAGGCGCCTCCCGGGCCGTACAGGCGGTGCCAGCCTGCCCCGATACCGTGTTGCGCCGGCGCTGTGCAGTTTGTGCACTTCACCACTATGCACCCCTCCGCCATTCGCGTCTGCCTGGTCGAGGACTCCAGCCTGGTCCGGCTGCGGCTGGCGGGCATGCTGCGTGACCTGTGGGACGTGGAACGAGTGTTCGAAGCCGCGACGGTGGCCGAGGCCCGGCGGCTGCTCCCCACCGCCAAACCCCACCTGGTCGTAGTGGACATGCGGCTCCCCGACGGCGACGGTCTCGAGGTGGTCGCGGCGGCGAAGCGCCTCACGCCGCAGCCCGCCGTGGTCGTGCTGACCAGCTACGGGTACGACCAGCTGCGCGCGACGTGTCTCGAGGCGGGCGCCGATCAGTTTCTCGACAAGCGGACGGAGTTCGACCGGCTGCCCGCCATTGTGGCGGACCTGTGCGCGCACCACGACCCCCGTGCCGGTGCGCCACCGTGAGGATCGGCATGACGCGACGCTCGGACCAGGAGAAGTTCGACCGCTTCACCGAGCTGGCGGCCCGCGTGCTCGGTGTGCCGATCGTGTCGCTCTCCCTGGTGGGGCCGCGTCACGGCGTCGTCACGAGCAGCGCCGGCCTGCCCGCGCCGTTGGTGTTGCTCCTGGCCCACCGGTTCAGCCGCCGCGTCGCCGCGTCGCGCCGGCCACTCGTGATCGAGGACGCCCGCGCTCATCCGCTCGGCGCGAACACCCCCGCCGTGCAGGATGGCCTGGTGATCGCGTATGCCGGCGTCCCCTTGTTCGACGCGGGCGGCCGCACACTGGGGACTCTGTGCCTGATGGACACGCGACCGCGCGCTTGGACGCGGGAGCAGCTCGAGCGGTTGTACGATGTCGCCTGGGTGCTGAGACACGCGGTGGACTGGCGGGCACCGCAACGCACCGGAACAGAGGCCCGCAAGTGGCGGCGCCCCACGCCAGGCCGGAGCATCCTGCCCAGCCACGGTTGAAGTACCTCCCCCTGCTGACGATATTTGGTCCGCCGCTCATTCCCGAGTAGCTCAGTTGGTAGAGCAGCCGGCTGTTAACCGGCGGGTCGCAGGTTCGAGTCCTGCCTCGGGAGCTCCGTAGATCCCCCTGCCCCAACGAGTTCCAATCCGGGCTCCACAGTGGCTCCAGGCTCCGGTACGGTCTGGGGACGGTTGGAACGGTTCCGGTC
>Ga0209156_10000241_pt1 | contig 44866 bp, 40 predicted proteins | sample GraSoiAngelo_124_FD_185881 | JGI IMG/M metagenome (GOLD analysis project Ga0209156, IMG submission 185881) | Grasslands soil microbial communities from the Angelo Coastal Reserve, California, USA - 14_0927_05_20cm (SPAdes) (version 2) | ecosystem: Environmental > Terrestrial > Soil > Grasslands... | reverse complement strand
TGCTGATGGGACAGAAGAATGCGCTGTGGTGGGATCTGCCGGCGCAGGAATCGCTCGAGCTCAATCGCGCGATTTACGGAATCGATCGTGAGCGTTTCAATAAAGTGGTCGGCGGATTAAGCGAGCTCCTCGAGGTCACGGACAAAATGAACGTGATGGTACGCGAACTATCGCTGGGCGAACGAATGAAGATGGAGTTGATCAGCGCGCTTATCCACGAACCAAAAGTGCTTTTTCTGGATGAACCAACGATTGGTCTAGATGTCGTTAGCCAGAAACGGGTGCGCGAATTCCTGCGCATCTATAATTCCGAACACCGCATCGTCACCCTCCTGACCAGTCATTACATGCAGGACATCGCGGAGTTGTGCGATCGGGTGATGATTATCGATCATGGAAAGATTTTTTTCGACGGCCCGCTCGATACCATTATCGACCGCTTCTCCGGCGATAAGGTCATCAGTCTGACTTTTACCGGTGAGTCGAAACGCGATTTCACCGAGTTCGGCGAAGTGGTGGCGCAGACTCCGGTTTCGGTGCAATTGAAGGTGCCGCGGGCACATGTCACCGAGACGGCACGCCGTTTACTTGAGGCGTGTGATATCAGCGACATCAACGTGCAGGAAATGCCGATCGAAGACGTGATTCGTTCGCTTTTCGGAGAACGTCGAGCGCGTGAGCCGGCGATGCCGACGACGGTTTAGCCCGGATATTTCATATCCGCTCGGCGGGAAGCCGAGCAGCCCCTTCGAGGCGAATGAGCTGGAATGTGTGCAAGAAGCCTTCCGATGCGTACGATTTGGATTAATGCTTACACTGGTTGAAGAGGCTGGGCTAACCCAGCTACTTCTGTGAAGTAGCTGCCATTTCAGTCGCATTTTTCGCCGGGCTAGCGAAATGCGGGTTAGCGCCGAGAAATGGCGGTCCGCAATTCGTGGACGTAGGCTGGATTTACCTCGAACGCGGTGGAAGGCATTTCGGCCAGGTCAACCTGTTCGGCGTAGGGAATTGTCTCCACGAAACCGGCCGCAATCAGGCCGTTGAGGGTATCGCCCACGTCTTCGGGTTCCATACGGGTTGAGTCCAAAATCTCCGCGCCCAGCATCGATTCGGCAAAGCCAATCGCGCGCACCACAGCGGCTTCGCGCCCCGATAACTTGATATCCCGCATGGGAAGTTTTTTAGCAGCAAGCATGCCGATTTTCTGAAGCACGCCCGCAGCTGCCTCAAGGTGGATCGAGCAGTCGTGGTAGTCCACTGGGACCTCGTTTTAAGGAATGTGCGGCGGAAGCCGCTGTTTCAGCATCGGTCCGAGCCGGACTGGCGTTTGCGGAGCGGCCAATCCACTCGGAAACAAGCGAGGCCCGATCCGAATCGACAGATTTTATATGCGTAGTTCGCCGCCTTCGAGGGCAGGAAGGACCGAACGGTCAAGCCCTTCGCGATAACTGGGATACGCTGGGACCCAGCCGAGAGCGCGCAATTTCGCGTTGCTAACACGTTTATTTGAACGACCGCGTTTTGGCCTCGCGGTCGGGGGGGAGCTTGAAAGGGGAAGCCCGAGCCGCACCGATAACCAATCCAAAATCTCGGCCCGTGGCGTGGGGGTATCGTCCACGACATTAAAGATTCGGGGAGGGTCGACGGCACGAGATCGCGCGAGGAAAGAAATCGCCGACGCGACATCATCACGATGCACTTGATTGACCAAGCGATCGCCGATGACGGCGGTTCCGTTGATTACGCTGTGGAGCAAGAACGATCGGCCGGGGCCGTAAATGCCTGCCACCCGCAAGACAATGCCCTTGTTGGCGAGGACGATCTTCTCGGCCTGACGCAGAATTTGTGCGTTTTCGAAATCGGGTTCGGCTGAGCTCTCTTCGGTGACGGAACTTCCGTCGCGCTGCGGATAAACGCTGGTGCTGCTGGTAAAAATGATTCGGGCGTTTGGGAAACAGGCAGCGAGATTGGCCACGCCATCGCGATAGACATGGAGATAAGAATCGGCGCCGGAACTAGCGCAATGCACGACCACATCGGCCGGGAAGCTATTGCGGCGAACGGTTTCCAAATCGGTGATGTCCACCGCGGAGAACGAAATTGCCCTCCCCCGTGTTCGCCCGGCCGATTGTTCGCTTCTCGTCCAACCGATGACCTCCCAGTGTTCCGCCGCAAATAACTTTGCTGCAGCGCTTCCGACGTAACCGCAGCCGGCAATCAGAACGCGCGGCATTTTCAGGCGGCAGCGGCAATCTCAATCTCGCCAAACTGACCTGGCTGGATCGCGCGCACCTGCTTCAGGCGAATCAATTCGAGGAGCGCGAGAAACGCAACTACGATTTCAACGCGCGACGCCATCTCGGCGAACAACTCGGAGAATTTCAATGTTCCACCCTCGCTGACGCGGGCAAGAATCACTTCGATTTTATCGGAGACAGTGTAGTTCTCGCCGAAAATTTGCTGCAATTCCTCGCGCGCTTCCACTCGTTTGATCACGTTTTGGAAGGCGTTGATCAGCTGAAAAATTCCCACCTCGTCCAAAAGCAGCGGGCGCACGCTCTCCGAGGTGGAGACTCCGCCACGCACGAAAATATTTTCCTGCCCGACCGCGCGATCGTGCAATTGCGCGGCGGCTTCCTTGAATTTCTTGTATTCGATCAACTGCCGGATCAGTTCCCAGCGCGGGTCGTCCTCTTCCGCTTCCTCCTCGGGCGGCTGCTGATCCACCGGAAGCAGGCTGCGGCTCTTGATGTAGAGAAGGTTTGCCGCCATGACGATAAATTCGCCGGCCACTTCGATATTCAATTCCTTGAAGGCCTGCAGATATTCGAGGTATTGCCGGGTGATGCGCTCGATGGAAATGTCGTAGATGTCGAGCTCATCACGCTTGATCAAATAAAGCAGGAGATCGAGTGGGCCCTCGAAAATCTCGAGTTTGACCTTGTAATCGGTAGTCATCGGTGAGCAGGCAACGCTGCTCACTCTAGCGCAAGTCGCCCCGGCGGTGAACCCAAACGCTGTTCACAACGCCAAGCCCGAACATGATCATCAGGATAAACGATCCGCTATAGCTGATGAGCGGAAGTGGAACGCCAGTGATCGGCAAAATCGAAATCGTCATCCCAATGTTTTGAAAGATATGGGTGAAAATGAGAGCAGTGATTCCAACGACGAGCAATAGTCCGAATTGATCACCGGCACAGAAAGCAACAAAGAGGCAGGTCACCAAGAGCAAGGCGAAAGCACCGAGTAAAAACATTCCGCCGACAAATCCCCACTGTTCGCCGATGGCGGAGAAAATGTAATCGTTATGCACCGCAGTAGCGGGAAGAAAACCGAGCTCGATCTGGGTATTGGGCGCCTTGAACCCTTTGCCGGACCAGCCGCCGGATCCAATCGCTATAAGCGATTGATTGATTGCCCAGGCCGAACCCTGGCGGTCGATATCGGGATTGATGAACGCAGTGATCCGTTCCTGTTGGTAAGGCTTAAGTCCGAGATTGATCGCGATGGGAATAAAAGCGACCACGATCAAAGTGATGCAAATGAGATAACGCACCGGAATTCCGCCGACGAAAAGCAACGCCATCAAGACCGGTCCCCAGATGATGCACTCGCCCAAATCCGGTTGCATCAGAATGAGCAAACAGGGCGCGCCCACGATCGCGCCGCACAGCGTCAGACGCAGCATCGGATGCATCTGCTTAAACTGACTGAGAAAAAGCGACAGCACCATGATCCCGGCAATGACGGCGAGCTGGGCGGGCTGGAAGTTCACCGGACCGAGATGGAGCCAACTACGGGCCCCATATACTTTTTGGCCGATGAATTTGGTCAGGATTAAAAATGCGAGCCCCGCGAGATACATTGGCAGTGCGCCCCAGCGGACCCAGCGGTAATCGATCAAACTGGTGATGATAAAGGCGAAAAATCCGACCACGACCCAATTCGCCTGCTTGCGCCAGAATTCCGCAGCCACTGGATCTTCCCGCATGTAAGTCGCGCTATAGATGGCAATCACGCCAAAGATCGCAAGCGCGAGCATGACCGCCATCAGCAGCCAATTGAGGCCGAGAATTTTTCTGAGAAACGGAGTCACGTTATTTCGATCCGCCGATTTTGCGGAATATATATGGAAGAAGCAGGAGGTAAACCTGCGGGCATTGGAAAAGTTGAGCCTATTTGCAAGTCAGGCGGCTCGACGGAGTCTCGCCCTATCAATGCATTCCGCGAAAAATTTCGCTGGTAAGGTGAAGCTCTGCGGAGCCGCCCGAGCTTCACTCGGCCGGCATCGATTGCCAGCGATTGTAGGGGGGGCGATTTTCGCCGCCGCTCCTTTTCGCCGGCGGTTAGGATAGCCGTCCTGCAATTCTTGTTTGTGAGAGTGGAATCTAGCTTCGGAAGTTAGGCTTCCAGCCTGACTTGGCCGACATGTTTCCAACTTGTCGCCGTGATTATCTTCGACGGGGTAGGATGCCCATCGTCCGAGACAGGCAGGGATGCCTATCTTCCACACCTTATCACGCCCGGCTTCACCAAAATCGGGAGCCCTCCAGCAAAGGTCTTGTGGTGCTGACCTTTGCGCGAAATAACACGTCCAAAAAGCAGTTTTTTCGCAATTTTGATAGATTCGCGTTTTTGAGATGTAACACGCAACTTTCTGAGCTTAAGTAGCTTGCATGTCTAGAAAAAATAATATCGACTTTGTTGTTTCCTGATTCCCACTCGCGTACAATTGAGGCGTCCCGCACATCGATCGGGGCTTTTATAAGGCGATATGGCGAGACGGACAAAACGAAAAATCGCGCGATCACGATTGCCGTTGCAGAGGCAGCTCGGGCTCGAAATCGAAGGCCGTTATTTCGATTTGCGCGGCCTTTTCAACAAACTGAACGCGCGTCATTTCGGCAACCGCCTTCGCGGTTACAAAGTGGTTTGGGGGCGCAAACGCCGCGAACGTCCGAAAGAGTATTTTATTTTCGGAACGATCCAGGAAGAAGATCGCGTTATTCGCATCAATCCCTGGCTCGATCAGAAATTCGTACCGTTCTGGTTTCTCGAGTACATCCTCTATCACGAAATGTTGCATGCAGTCGTGCCGGACAAGGCGCGCGATGATGGGCGGCGTTGCGTGCACACCGACGAATTCAATCGACGCGAACGCGAATTCCGCTTCTACAAACGCGCCCGACGTTGGGAAGACGAAAATCTTGCCCGCTTTCTGCGGTAGCGCGGCGCGGCGCGACGGAGTCTCGCCACCAATATCTAGCAATCGCACGATTTCTGTGCGGAGGAACGCGCTTCTGCGCGTCCAGGACTCGCCGCGGCGAGTCCCTCTCCGGAACTAGCGCGTCTCCTCTGCAGGTGTTGAAGCGGCCTCAGACAGCGATGGGGTCGTTGCCACGTTCTTTTTGATCAGATACCAAAGGGTGGTCGCGAGGAGAAGCGAGATTATCTTCGCCTGCCAGTTTTTCAGAATCAGTTTCTTCATCATAAGAGCTCTGCAGCAAAATCTCGCCGATGCGTTTGCGAAATGTTTCCGGGGTAAAATCACGCTCAATCCGCCGGCGGTGACAAATTGAAATTCCGCCCGTCTCTTCCGAGACAACAATCGCGACGGCGTCCGATTCCTCGGTTAATCCCAAACCGGCGCGATGCCGCAAACCGAGGCTGCGATCAAGCGTTTCGCGCTGGCTTACCGGAAAAATGCACGCTGCCGCCGCGACGCGGCCATTGCGCACAATCACGCCGCCATCATGCAGAGCAGTCTTTGGATGAAAAATAGTGAGCAACAACTCGACGGAGAAGTCCGCTTCGAGTTGAACGCCGGTCTCTTCATAAACGCGAATGGAGGTGTCACGTTCGATCGCGATTAATGCGCCGAATTGTTTGCTGGCGAGTTGAGTGACCGCTTCCGCAAGGTCGTGAATCATCTCGCGTTTTTCGCTACTGAGCGAAAAAATGGGATGCCCGCCGAGTTCCGCCAAAGCTCGCCGAAGTTCCGGCTGGAAAATAACGACCAAGGCGATGGCGAGGAAGACTGAGAAACTGCGAATGATCCAGCCGATGACGGCGAGTTTGAGCAAGGTTGAGATCAAGGTCAGGGCTAGAAAAACGATGGCCAGGCCGGTCAACACTTTCGCGCCACGCGTGCCGCGGAAGTAGAGATAGCCGTAGTAAATCACCACGGTCAGCAGCACGATTTCGAAGGCGCTGCGCCAGCCGATGACAAAAAGATGGACGATCCGCTCGATCATGGCGCACTCCTAAGGGCGTCGGCAACGCGAAGCGCGTCCACATTTTCCTCCACATCATGGACGCGCAAAACATCGGCGCCGTTCATCCGCAGCAGCGAGGTAAAGGCGACGGTTGGCAAAAGGCGATTGTGGATCGAGCCATTGTGCCCGGAAATTTTTCCAAGAAACGATTTACGCGATACTCCGAGCACGAGCGGACGATCGTTAACGCGCAAGCGCGGCAAATTTTTCAGCAACGAGAGATTGTGCTCGAGCGTTTTCCCAAACCCGATTCCCGGATCGAACGCGAGCGTCATTGGATCAAGACCGAATTTTAAGGCGCAAGCATATTGCTGTCGAAAAAAATCGGCCACTTCGGCAACGACATCGTGATAGGTCGGCGCGCGCTGCATCGTTAGCGGCGTTCCCTGCATGTGCATGATGATAAACCCGGCGCCACGCTTGGCCAGCAGCGGCCACATCGCGTCGTCCCCGCGACCGCCCGTTACATCATTCACGATTTTCGCGCCCGCATCCAAAGCCGCGGCGGCAACGTCCGCCTTCGAAGTGTCGATCGAAATCAACGTTTCGCCGGCAAGCTCTTTAATTACGGGAATGACGCGGCGTTTTTCTTCCGTGACATCGATTGGTTCGGCACCGGGGCGGGTCGATTCGCCCCCGATATCGATGATGTTGGCGCCGTTGGCGATCATTTTTCGGGCCTGGCCAAGCGCCTGCGGTGTCTGAAAAAATCTGCCGCCATCGGAAAATGAATCTGGCGTGACGTTCAGGACACCCATGATCCAGCCGCGGGCAGAGAGATCGAAAATCTCGCCCGCAATTTTCCATAGCGTCACACCCATATGGGTGAGACTACCACGCGCAGCGAATTATTCGAGGCGCTAACGGTAATCGCAGCGGATCCTTCGTTTACTTTTACTTATGTGAATAGCGCGCCATCAATTCGCCCTGGGCCAAAACATGGCCACGTATGGCAGCATCGAGTTCGGTGCGGGGCGCACTGGGTTTCAATTCCAGTTTGGTGTCGAGCGCGAAGATTTTGAAAAAATAGCGATGAGTTCCGGAAGGTGGACAGGGGCCTCCGTAGTTGCGTTTACCAAAATCATTTGTGCCTTGGACTCCGCCAGCGGGCGCACTGTTCTCGGCGACTCGTGTCGTTTTCGGATCGATGTTCCAGACGATCCAATGCGTAAACAAACCGCGCGGCGCATCCGGATCATCAACAATCAACACCAGCGACTTTGCGTCATTCGGAATGGCACTAATCTGCAATTCCGGGCTTACGTTCGTTCCGTTACAGGTAAATTTAGCCGGAATATCGCCTCCGGCTTGAAAGGCCGGGCTGCTGACTGAAATCGAAGAAGCAGCATTCATAGTAAACATTCCACCGAGGAAGATCGCGAGGGCAAACCATATCGGTCTCATCTCATGCAATTTTGGCCGTGCTGGCATGCAGTCAAGCGCGGAGGGACGCGCTTCTGCGCGTCCGGGCACGCAGAAGCATGCCCCTCCAGTAAGCGCTATTAGGCGCGATATGAAAAGGCGGTGGAAGATAGGCATTCCTGCCTGTCTCGGACGATGGGCATCCTGCCTGTCGCCGATCACCCAGGGGCGACACACTGCAAGCATGTCGGCCAAGTCAGTTCTGGAAGCCTAACTTCCTCAAAGATCGCGCTGGAAGACTAACGAGGAACAACGCAACGTTGCATCGCCATGGCAGGCAAAAAGAGAACAACGGAACAAGATCTGCGTTCAGAGATTCTGCGGCTCATTCGGGAACCGAAATATCGGCCACTAGATAAAATCGAAATCGCTGATGCGCTTGGCTACGGCGCAGCGCAACGGAATGAAGTCCGCCGCGCCCTCCGTGATCTGGAACAGGAAGGTGAGATCGCGCGAATTCGAAAAAATCGGTACGTCCTGCCCGACGCGGCTGATCTCGTCACCGGAACCTTAAGCGTGCATGAGGCCGGTTACGCTTTTCTGACTAATGAAAAACCGGGACAATCCGATCTCTTCATTGCGGCGGAAAATACCGGTACTGCCATGCACGGCGATCATGTGGTCGCCCGCATCATTCGTGGCCCGGAGTTTTCGCGAGCGCGCACGCCACGCGCGGAGGGCCGCGTTATCCGGATTCTAGCGCGGGCAAACGAGACGATCGTCGGAACTCTGCAACAAACGCGCAATTTCTTCTACGTCGTGCCGGACGATCCGCGGCTCGTTCACAACATTTATGTGCAGCCGTCGTCGATCCATGGCCGCCAGCCGCGGCTCAGCGACAAAGTCGTAGTCCGACTCGAGGCCTGGGAATCGCGTCACGTCAATCCCGAAGGACAAATCATCGAGCTGCTAGGGCCGCGCACCGCGCCAGGGGTAGACATCCTCTCCATCATCCGGAAGTACCATCTTCCGGTCGAATTTCCGCGCGCCGCTCTCGAGGAAACATCCGCAATTCCCGAAACTGTCACCGCCGATGCCATCGACGGTCGCGAGGATTTACGCGGCCAATTTATTGTCACCATCGATCCGGACGACGCGCGCGATTTCGACGACGCCATTCACGTCGAAGAGATCCAAGGCGGCTGGCGACTGGGGGTCCACATTGCGGACGTAAGTGCATATGTGCGGCCCGGGAGCGCACTCGATCGGGAGGCCCGACGCCGTGGAAACAGCGTTTATCTGCCGGACCGCGTCATTCCAATGTTGCCCGAGCGGTTGAGCAACGGTGTTTGCAGCTTGAATCCGCAAGTAGATCGGCTGACGCACTCGATCTTCCTGCAATTCGATCGCAACGGCCGAATCCGGCACAGTCGTTTTGCCCGAACCGTGATCCGCAGCGCGCACCGCCTCACCTATAAGAAAGCGTTCGCGATTTTAAAAAATCCGGCCCGGGATGAACTGGGCGAGCGTTTGCATACCTCGTGGAAACTCGCGGCGCTACTGCGGAGGAAGCGTTTCGAGCACGGCTCACTCGATCTCGACATGCCGGAGGTGAAGGTCGCCGTTGATAAGAAAGGAAAACCGATTCGATTTGAGCGGGTTGAGAATGATGAATCGCATCAATTAATCGAGGAATTCATGTTGGCCGCGAATGAAGCGGTGGCGCGTGAGCTGAAAAACCGCGGGATTCCGACGATCTATCGCGTGCACGAAAATCCGGACGCGGAACGGCTAGGCGAATATCGTGAGTTTGTCCTGGCACACGGAATTCGGGTGGGCGATCTGACGCACCGCGGCGAGGTGCAAAAGTTACTCGCTGCCATTGCGGGAACGGCCGAAGAGCATGCGCTCAAGATCGGGCTGCTCAAGAGCTTGAAGCGGGCACGCTACGCCACGACGCCGCTGGGTCATTATGGCCTCGCGAAAACAAACTATACCCACTTCACCAGTCCAATCCGGCGATATGCTGATCTCGAAGTGCATCGCGCGCTGGCCGAACGCGATCTCGCGCGCCGAACTTCGAGAGCGATGCCCCAGCTCTCAGCCATCGCCGATCATATTTCCGCCACCGAACGCAACGCCGCTGAGGCAGAAATTGATGCCGTCAAAATGAAGAAGCTGGAATTCTTTGAGTCACAGCTGGAGGCACGCGATCCGCAAGTCTTCAACGCGGTAGTAATCGACGTGCGGAATTACGGCCTCTTGGTCGAGCTGCCGGAGATCTTGCTCACCGGTTTGGTTCATGTCTCAACATTGGCCGATGATTTCTACGTTTTCTCGCCGGCCCAACGGCGGTTCGTCGGCCGGCAAAGACGCCGCAACTTCGCCGTGGGCGACAAGTTACGCGTGCATGTCGCACGGGTAGACCAATTTAAGCGACAAATTGATTTTGCAATTGCTGATTTACGACCAGGTCAAAATCGCGCGCCTGGCCGGCGCCGGAAGTAGCTGCCTATGAGGCCAAATCCTACCCGTTTGGGGCGTGAAATTTAGGCTAATTTTTTCCTTCCCCAACGCCCGGCGTCCTGCCACACTTTGCCCCGACATGGATAATATTATAGAGGCGAAGGAGGTCCAGATCGAGCGGAAGCACTTCTATGTGGAATTCCGCGAGAACGATCGGGGCAGATTTCTTCGCATTACCGAGGAAGCGCATGGCCGGCGCAACACCATCATCGTCCCGAGCACCGGGACGAACGAGTTCACCGCCGCCATCGACGACGTGCTCGGCGCAACTCAGCACGCGCCGGCATAAGATTCCTTAAGATTCGAACTGACGCACCGCGCTGAGCGCCTGTCTGCGTTGACACGTCGAGTCGGGGAATTACTTTGCCGCGCTCAGTCACCAATCTCTTAATTCATGGCTCGAAAAGTTTCCGCTTCACGCCGCGGCACCAAGCCGGCCTCCGGTCATCGCAGCAAAGGAAAGCCGGCTGCCAAACACAAAGCCGCCAAATTTGTTTATTACTTCGGCGAGGGCAAAGCCGATGGGAATGGAAAGATGAAGCCCCTGCTGGGTGGCAAGGGGGCGAACCTGGCCGAGATGACCCGGATCGGTCTGCCGGTACCACCAGGTTTCACGATTTCGACCGAAGTGTGCACCTATTTTTACGCCCATAACCGCAGTTATCCCCGGACAATGCAGGCTGAAGTAGAAGAAGGGATTCGCCGGATGGAGCGAATCATGGGCACGACCTTCGGCGACACCAAAGCGATGCCGTTGCTGGTGGCAGTCCGATCCGGAGCGCGCGATTCCATGCCGGGAATGATGGACACAATTCTTAATCTCGGACTCAACGACGAGACCGTGCTGGCGGTGGCAAAGGCCACCAAAAACGAACGCTTCGCCTGGGATTGTTATCGCCGCTTTATCCAAATGTACGGCGATGTTGTGATGGGTGTGCAAAAGCGCCCGGAAGAAGACCACGAGCCGTTTGAGACGGTGATCCATGAGCTCAAGCACGAGCGCCATCGCACGGACATCGACGATACCAAGCTGAGCGTGGGCGATTTGAAAGAGCTGGTCGCGCGTTTCAAAAGGTTGGTGAAAGAACGCACCGGCAAACAATTTCCGAACGATCCTTGGGCACAGCTACAGGGATCAATCGGCGCCGTGTTCGGTTCGTGGATGAACGATCGCGCTATCGTTTATCGCCGGAAATACAACATTCCCCAGGAATGGGGCACGGCCGTGAACGTGCAGGCCATGGTTTTCGGCAATACCGGCGTCAATTCCGGCTCGGGGGTGGCGTTCACCCGCGATCCCGCCACCGGTGAGAAGGTTTTCTATGGCGAATTTCTCATCAACGCCCAAGGCGAGGATGTGGTCGGCGGCGTGCGCACGCCTGAGCCGGTAGCCGATTTGAAGAAACATTTGCCGAAAGCGCTGGTTGAGCTGGAGCGCATTCGGCACGTCCTCGAGGCGCATTTCACAGATGTGCAGGACTTCGAGTTCACCATTCAGGACGGCAAGGTTTTCATGCTGCAAACGCGCAACGGAAAACGCACCGGGGTGGCGGCGGTGAAATTTGCCTGCGACATGGTGCGCGAAAAACTAATCGAATGGAAAACCGCGATTACGCGGGTACCGGCCGATCAGCTCGATCAGGTTCTGGCGCCGGTCTTCGACCGCGCTGCGCTAAAGAGTGCGAAGGCGATTGCGAGCGGGCTTCCAGCAGGACCAGGCGCGGCCACCGGCAGAGTTTATTTTAACGCCGATCGCGCCGCCGCGGCCGCGCACAAAGGCGAGAAAGTGTTGCTGGTACGGGTCGAGACGTCACCTGAGGATTTGCGCGGCATGATCGCAGCGGAAGGAATTCTGACCGCGCGGGGTGGGGTCAGTTCACACGCGGCTCTGGTCGCGCGGCAAATGGGCAAGGTGTGTATTTGCGGCGCATCAGCGTTGAACATCGATTATCGCGCGAAAACAATGTCGGTGAACGGCGCGATTTTTCGCGAAGGTGAAAACTATCTCTCAATCGACGGGACGAGCGGCACGGTTTACGCGGACCAATTGCGTAACGCGCCCTCGGAAATCATCCAGGGTTTGCTTCATGGTGATAAAATTGCGCAGAAAACCGAGACCTATCGCAACTTCAATCAGCTGATGGATTGGTGCGCCAAAGTCACGCGCATGAGTGTTCGCACCAATGCGGATACACCCGAGCAGGTGGAAAACGCCGTCGCGTTCGGCGCCGCCGGCATTGGTCTTTGCCGCACTGAGCACATGTTTTTCGAGGGTGACCGCATCGATGCCATGCGCGAAATGATTCTGGCGCGTAAAGTAGACGATCGACAAAAAGCGCTAGCCAAATTATTGCCGTATCAGAAAGGCGATTTCGTCGGCATTTTCAAAGCCCTCAAAGGAAAACCGGCGACGATTCGCTTGCTTGATCCGCCGTTACACGAGTTTCTGCCACAGGATCACGCAGCCCAGAGCGCGCTGGCGGAGAAGATTGGGACGAGCCCCGATGAAATCGCGCGACGCGTCCACGAATTACATGAACAAAATCCAATGCTGGGCCATCGTGGTTGCCGGCTTGGAATTTCGTTTCCAGAAGTGACCGAGATGCAGGCGCGAGCAATTTTCGAAGCGGCGGCGGAAGTGCAGAAGAGCGGAACCAAAGTGCACCCGGAAGTAATGATCCCGCTGGTTGGTTTTAAGAGAGAGCTCGAGTTGCAGGTGGAAATCGTTCATCGTGTCGCACAAGAGGTGCAGGCGGCGAAAAAAGTGAAGTTCAATTACTTGGTCGGAACGATGATTGAGATTCCGCGGGGCGCCCTGATCGCCGACGAGATCGCGGAAACGGCAGAGTTCTTCAGTTTCGGGACGAACGATCTTACCCAGACTGCGCTTGGCATGAGCCGCGATGACAGCGGATCGTTCTTGCCGCATTACGCCGAGCTGGAAATCGTGAAACGCAATCCGTTTGCCACTATCGATCAAGATGGCGTGGGACAGTTGATGCAGATCGCAATCGACAAAGGGCGCAAGACGCGACCGAAAATCAAGCTTGGCATTTGCGGTGAACACGGCGGCGATCCTGATTCAGTTAAATTCTGTCACCGCTTGGGACTCGACTACGTCAGTTGCAGTCCATTCCGCGTCCCTACCGCGCGACTCGCCGCTGCCCAGGCGGCGTTAGCGAAATAACTCGCGCAACCGCGCTGCCGTGTCATTCCGAGTCGCGAAGACGACGAGGAACCCCTCCAAAGCTCAAAAACGCGCGACGTTACGAGAGGTCCCTCGCCGTCTGCGCGGCCCAGGATGACGACGGAGGAAGGCAACAACTTTAGCGGTGGACCCGATCCTCCGCGCCGCCAATGACTCCGAAAATTCGTGAGCAGGCGGCGGCAGGACGACCATCCCAAATGTGCGCCACCACAGTCTTAGCTGCGAGGCTCGGACAAAGCCGCTATGACACCGTAATTTTTCCAGCTAACGCAGAGCGAAGTTGGCTGTCCAAGCTCAAATGGGCCGGGACGACAATAACAAAACAAAGCTGGAAGAAGACATTTGCATTCACATCTTCACCGTATCGTCGGCGATGGTCGGTGTTTGCCTGACAGTGATAGGGCTGATTCGCGTCGTGATCACCCTTGGCAAGGCCGATACTTTGGCTGATGACCTGCTCGCCAGTGACGCACTTTTATTTCTGACTTCTTGTCTTCTTTCCTATGCAGCGCTGCGGGCACGCAGTTTGCGCCGGATGCATCGAATTGAACGCGCGGCCGACGTTGTTTTCATCGTCGCAATGGTGATGATGACCGCTATTTGCGGCTTCATCACATACTCGATTTCAGTTTCTTCCAACCCCGGACACTAGTGACGCCGAAAGCTACGGCGCAGTTAGTGATTCGGAGCTTTCGCCTTTTCAAACGCCTGCCATGCGTTCCAGGAGCGTTCCCAGTTCTTTTTTGCCGCCCAGGCCTGGGCCTCCAGCAAATGGAAATAGGCTGGAGGCTTTCGGTTCACGGTAAAATGTCGGATGGTAGCGAGCGCGTCGTCGATCAGACCCCGGCTCATCTGCTGGCGATAGAGAGTGTAGGCCGCCGAAAAATTGTTCGTGTCGCGGTAAACCCGTTCGTGCAATTGCTCGATTGACTGGCCTGTCTCCTCCGGTGGAAAAGCGACATTGCTATCAAATTTTTCCATCAATTCGCAGGCGCCACGGAAATCGCCTGAAGTGCCGCGATATTTGGCGACGGTGCGCCAGGTGAATTGCAACCAATCGGGATGTTTGTTGACCGCGGCGATAAGCGCGTTGATGTCACCGCGGCTGTCCCAAAGTTGAAAAAGCTCGCGTTTTTCTTCCGGCTTCATCGCGACCAAGTCCGGATCGGTATCGAAAAACTTGCTGAAGGCGGGACGAAATTCTTCGGCGTTCAACTGCGCAAAATAGACGAGGGCCAGATCATGCTCACTGAAAGCGAGCTGCCTGATAATCTGGCGCGCCGCCGGATCGCGCAGCTTGGCGGTAAACATAATCGTGCGGAAGACATCCTTACGCTCAGGTCCCGCCCGGCGCAGAGCCTCACGCCACGCAACGAGAGCAAGGTCCGGCCGCACGCGCAGCCAGACGAAACCTTCCTGCAACGGCACAGACTCGGAATTCGGCTCGAGAAAGCGGGCGCGCCGAAAATCATCCAGCGCCTTCTGCGCCGGGTCACGTTGTCCGACCTCGGCGGTAGCGCGCAAATAATAAAGTTCCCAATCGAGCGGCGCCCAATTCAATGCGCGCGTAGTCAGATTGATCGCCTCGCCAAAATTATACCCGCGACTGGCGACAACGGCGAGCTGCTTGGCGTTGCCGACTCCGACCGCGCCGGGCAACATCGCCTTCGAACGCCAGGCAATTGTCCAGGAAAGACCAATCACAAGAAGGGCGAGGCCGAGAATCCGAAAAACCCATGAGATTGTTTTCGACATCTGCAGTTGGGTGGGCCGATGCAGTGAAAGGCCGAGCAAGAACATCGCGGAATAAGCGGTACCCACGCGATGACCCGAGACATCAACGAGTCCGTGCAAGGCAAACATGAGTGCACCAATCAAGGCGGCGAGGCGGAAACGCTGGTTGGTGCCGACTTGTAGCGGAGCGACCCGCCGGATTAGCAATACCGCGCCGAGGACGATGAGCGGCACGGCGACCCATCCAAGCTCGGACCAAACCCAAAGCCAGTCGCTTTCGGGATGAAAAGACCGGGTATTGCCGTGAGAAGCATCGCGAAAGATGGCAAAAATAGATTCGAAATTACCAAGACCCAGCCCGACCCATGGCGAAGAGCGAATCAATTGCCAGGTGTCCCGGAAAATTGACCAGCGAAAATCCGATGAAATATCGGTCCCGGCGAATTTCTCGAGATGAAAGCGCGCCACCGTTTCACCGCCGGCAATCAGAAGTGCGCTAACGAGAAGAAGGAGAAATGAAACCGCTAACGAGATGCGGCAGGCGGCGCCGGCGCGCGTGGGGGCATCAAGCCGGAGCGCGACCGTTGCAATCCAGATTGCGCTCGCAGCTACGAGAATAACGACGCCTGCGCGAGAGAAATTGAGGCAAATGGCGGCGATGACAATGATCAGCGCGATCGCCCAGAGGATCCAGCGTTTGCGGCCGTGCCGAATGTCGTCCTGGGCCGAGGCCAGAATTAGGACGGAGGTCACTCCGAAAAGATCGGCGGTTTGATTGCGATTGAGGAAAGGACCGAAATTTCGCGGGTTATTCCAGGAAGGAATTGAATGATGGGTAAGGTAAAGCAGAATGCTGAGCGCGGCGATCGCAACGATACCGGAAGCGAAAAGTTGCAACTGAAACCGGGCCACGCGCAATTCCAGTTCCTGGGCCGAGACGCGGTAAAGCCAGCACAGACCGGCGGCGAGACTGGCGAAGCAACCAGCGGTTACCCATGGCTGTGGGGTTACAATAGTGGGCAAGGCGATCCCGAAATCGTTCGTCAGTGCTGTCCGCCAATCTGGAGTGAAGAACCAGGTTTGCGGCAAAAAACTCACGAGGGCGCAGAGGGCAAAAGCTAAAAACGTGGCATTAATCTTCCAGCCGAGGGAGCGGCGTGGTGGCTGGAAAACCAGAAACGCGCCAAAGAAAGCGACGATGATTCCCTCGGCCCATTTGCTGGTCGCGCCTCCGAGAAAAACCGCAAGAACCGGCAGTAAGGCGAGGAAAAAACTGCGCGCCCATTGCGCCGGTACCGGATGATGAATGGCGTGGCTGACAGTGTTTTCTTCCATCCTCTTCTCAGTTCAACTGCGATCGCGCGAAGTGTAGCATGAGTTGAAGCGGCACGGCCATCGCGTAGTCTCACGCCAGGCAAGGCGGTTTAAGTGATGCTCACCCAGCGTTCCGAGGGTCTTCGGCGACTTTTGTTATTCTGCCAAATTTGGATTACCGCCGGACTCTTCTGGGTCGGGGTCTGGGTAATGGTGAGGTTTTATTCCCCGGGTGGAGAACTGACCTGGCGTCGTTATAGCATCTATTGTGTCTTGCTCGTGCTGGGGTTGACCCTGGAATATCTGGGGCGAGACAGCTCGCGCGATTATCCGCTGCAAACCGATCTCTTGCGGGAACATCGTGTCAGTCTACGGCAAGCCGTCGCCAGCATCGGGACGCTTGTCATTTATCTGATCGCGACCAAGGACGGTTTTATCTCGCGAGTTTTCCTTTTCAATTTCGTGCCTTGTTTTTACCTGGCGTTACTTTTTTCACATCACTATCTGCCGCCCTTTCTGGCCCGCCGGTTTTTTAAGGGAATTCGCAGGGAGAAAACCTTGCTGGTTGGGTCGCCGGCACGGGCGGCGCAATTGCGCAATTGGCTGGGACAGAAATCAGAGATTGGCTTACACACCGCCGGACTAATCAGCCCGGAAACATTCGAGCAAGCGAGCGACCTTCCGATTCTCGGTCAGTTTAATGATTTCGACCGAATTGTGCGTGAATGCGGCGCCACACAAGTGATTCTGTTGGAATTTCCTCGAACCGAATCCGATCGCGCAATCATCGATGCGTGCGACGAACTCGGAGTGCGTCTGATCATTCTCAGCGACCTGGAGGAGACGCTGCGCCATCCCGTGGTCCACTTCGAGGACGGCGGATTTCGTTTCATGGCTTTGCGCGAAGAACCATTGGAGAATCCGCTCAATCGCTTCGTCAAACGCGCGATCGATATCGTCGTTTCAGCTTTCGTCCTGATTGTAGTGTTTCCAGTGGTGTCGATCATCATTTGGATCACCCAACGCCTGCAATCGCCCGGCCCGCTTTTCCATAAGCAAGTGCGCGCCGGAATTCAAAATCGTCGATTCACCATTTACAAATTTCGCACGATGCATCTGGCCCACGATCGGATCGCACACCAGGCGAGCAACCGCGACGATCGGATTTATCCAATCGGCCGATTTTTCCGGAAATTTAGCATCGATGAAATCCCGCAATTCTGGAACGTGCTGCGCGGCGAAATGAGTATCGTCGGTCCGCGTCCGCACTTGCTCGAGCACAACGCCGAATTTGCAAAGTTAATGGCAGGCTACCATGTCCGCGCTTTTGTGAAGCCGGGAATTACCGGTTTGGCTCAAGTGCGCGGCTTTCGCGGCGAAGCAAGAGATAATTCCGACATTCAGAATCGCGTCGCTTGCGATCTGGAGTACTTGGAGAACTGGAACCTTTCGCTGGAGATCGGGATCATTTTGAGGACAGTCGCGCAACTATTCCTGCCGCCGCAGACGGCGTACTGATTTTACCGAGCGGCCGCTCGAGTCTTCTCTGGGGAGCACACGCGCCTCGCGTGCTGGCGATGGCGCCCTCGCCATCGCGAACTTTTCGTTCTTTGCAGAGCATTGCGGCGAGGCGCCGCAATGAGCACGCGAGACGCGTGCGCTCCCCAGACTCACTCGCTAGGCCGATCCAAAAAAGCGTCCGCTCTACGGCGCGCGTTAGTTCCTAGGCTCTTTTTGCTTCTGCAATTCGCGCGTTTTCGCGACGGAAAGAAATTCATAGAAGCCATGCAGCCGCGCAAAGTAATAGCCTTCCGCGCCATCCAAAAAACCCTTTTGCCACACGTAAACGTAGAGAAATCGCAGCAATGGCCGAAACGGAAGGTGCTGCGCAAGGGTTTTCAGTTTTCGGCGCTGATCGACGGTCTGACTGCTGATTTTTCCTGAGCTAGAATCAAGAGGCGCATCGGCGGCGACTCGTGCTTCCCAGTTGGAATAGCGATTATGTTTTTCGACGAAAACATCGATCGATGGAAAAGCATAATGATCGATCTCAACTTGTAATTTAGCGGTGCGTCCATTCACGAGGACGTGCTCGTGCACTTCGTTGTCACCGCTGTTGGTTGGCGCATTGGTTAGTTTTTCATACCGGCCGAGCGCGTGCCGAAAAAGGCGCAGATTCCAATTAGGATAGTAGGCATGCCGCAGCCAGCGTCCCATGAACATGAAACGACGATTGATCCAGTAGCCGGCAATATCGCCCGCGTCGGAGATTGCTTTGGCGAATTCCGCTTCCGCTTGCTGCGGCAAAACCTCATCGGCATCGAGAATGAAAACCCATTCATTGCGAAACGTCACGTTCTCGAGTGCCCAGTTCTTTTTCTTCGGCCAGGTGCCATTGAATTCGAACTGCACCACCTTGGCGCCGTGCCGTTGGGCGATCGCGATCGAACTATCGGTGCTCTCGGAATCGACCACGAAAATTTCGTCCGCCCATTTCACGCAGTCGAGACAGCGCGGCAGATTCGCCGCTTCATTCTTGATTGGAACAATGACGGAAACCGGAACGCGCGTGTTCATCGCGGCCGCAAAACCCGACACGGATTTCCCGCGGCGAAAACATCGGGCGGTACATCTTCGGTGACGACGGAACACGCGCCGATTACACTGCGCTCTCCGATTGTCACGCCCGGCAAAACAAACGCGCGTGCGCCGATAAAAGCATCCGAGCCAATGATAATCTTCGCGGTAGTGAGCGGCATGCTCGTTTGCGAAAAATCGTGGCTCCCCGCGCTGAGGTAAGCTTCCTGGGCGACGGTGGCGCGCTGGCCGATTTCGATTTCGCCAAGTGAATACGCATTGGCGCGATCTCCAAGACAAGCACGATCGCGCAAGGTGAGATTCCGCGGAATTGCAATCCGGGCGCGCGAATGCACGAAGGGTGTGCCCTCGATCTTTGCCTCAAACACGCGCAACCAAAAAAGTCGCCACGGATTGAACGGCTTCGGGGTCCACTGACAAAAAACGAACCAGCAGAATTCCCAGAGAGCGCGCAAAGCGCGCTGGCCGTCGCTCCAAGGGGATTCGAACGCGCTGGCCTGATCCGGATTAACAATTTGTTCGTTGGCCATCTCGAGTAAGGCTTTCAAAGTCCGCCAGAAACTTGTCAGCTACGCGCGCGCGGGAAAATTCCTCAGATTTCAGCTGCCCGGCACGGGCGATTCGCTCAAGTCGAACTGGATCGGACGAGGCGTCACGAAACGCGACCACAAGAGAATCAGCGGGATCCGGCGCGGCCCCTTCGAAGACAAAACCAGTCTCGTTCGGCAAAATAAAATCGCGAAAGCAACGCAGATCAGAAGTAAGCACGGCACAACCGTGCGTCATCGCTTCGAGCGGCGCGAGACCAAAAGTTTCGCCGTGTGCGGCCAGCGAGGGATACGCAAAAATTCGCGCAGCCCGGAACTCCTCTTCCAGGGCCGCTGCATCGAAGATTGGCCCGCGGAAAACGATCCGGTCGCGCGCAACGGCCGCGCTTTGCTGCAGTTGGCGAAAATAATCTTCGCCTCCCCCGCCCTCCTTGGAATCTGTCGAACCGACAATGATGAGTTTCCAATCGGCAAAATTGCTGCGGCGCAAACGCGTGAATGCTTCAACCAGAGAATGCACGCCTTTCTCGGGATGGACACGCCCGACATAAAGGACGATTTTCGCACGCTTCTCCAACGGCAGCGGCGCTTCCGCCGAAATAATTTGCGGATGCGGATATGGAATCGCGATGACTTTATACGCTGACGACGGCGCTTCGCGTTTGACGGCGTCGGCTACGTCGCTCGACGGCGTCTGCAAACGCGCAGCTCTTCCGTAAAGACGCATCTGACCTTTCGGATAACGGCCGACATGGACGTAAATTTTGCCGGGCGACGAATCACGAACGAGTAGCGGCAGCCAGAAGGTATTCGTCACCAAAATGTCTGCCGACGGCAGAACCCGCCGAACCCGCAGCGAGTAAAACAGATCAAGAATTTTCAGCCAGAGCAACGAGCGTGGGATATCGGATCCGCGGACGCGAATGTGGCGAACGCCATCAACGATTTCGTAACTGGCAAATTGCGGAAGTGCACGGGATATAATTGTCACGTCGTGGTTTCGGGAAACGAATTCCTGCGCGAGCGCGAACCAACTTTTTTCAATCGCGCCGCCCATCACCGGTGGAACCGGCAGAAACGCGCCGAGCACGATGGTGATTTTCATTGCGCCTGCAAAATCGCAAGCAGCGAACCGGCGGCGCGGTTGATTTCGAACCGGCGGAGAAAACAATTCCGCGCATTCACCCGCATCAGCTTTTGTTCGTCGGGCGAAGTGTGCAACCAGCGCTCGATTAACTGCGTGGTGCCAGCAAGATCGTCGGGCTCAACGTAGCCGGCATGATCGGCTGCAATCTCGCGCCAGATATTCACCCGATTTGAAATCAAAACCGGTACCCCAAAGGAAAGCGCCTCGATCACCGACATTCCGAAATTCTCCTGATGCGAAGGGAGAATGAACGCGTCGGCATTTTCGAATGCTCCGCGTTTTAGCGGCCCTTCCAGCATGCCCGCGAAAGTAACGTGCGGCGAAACGTCCATCCGCGCGACTCGCTCGCGCAACTGCCGCGTCCAACCGACTTGGTCCGGACCAGCAATGACGAGCGAGACCGGTTCGCCGGAAGCGTGACGAGGCAGCGCATCGATCGCCAGATCGCACCCCTTTTTCGGGTGAATGCGACCGAGAAACAGCAGCATCCGCATTTTTTCGATCTCGGGAAATTTCGCGAGAAAAAGGTGGCGTGCCTGCGGCCCGGCTGGGCGGGGTTCTTCGATCCCAAGTGGGGAAATTTTTTCCTTGGCGCGATAAAGCCAGAAGGATTGGCGCGCCCGGGACCGTTCTTCTTCCGAGGTAAAAATTACCGCTGCAGCGTCGCGCAAGACCCGGTACTCGGCCCATGGCCAGTAGAGCCATTTTTTGAGATGTTTGAGAGGAAAGGTGCGCTTGAACCAGGGATCGAGCATGCCATGCGGAAAAACGAAATAAGGTGTGGAGGATTTGTGAAAGCGTTGCCAGACGACAAAGCTGTGGTGTTGCCAGATGCCATGGACGATTACGCAATCGAATTTGTCGCCGTGCTCCTTGAGCCACTTCGGTAAGGCACGCGAGTAATGATACCCGGTCAGGCCTGGGCCGAGAGCGTGCACAGTAAGAGATGGGTCACGCAGCCAGGGCGATTCCGGTTTATCCAACGCGACGATCTCAATCTGCACGCCGTGCTGTTGCAGCCATTTGCTCAATGAAATGACGGCACGCGCTACGCCGCCCGTTTCGGGATTCAGCGTCTGCACTATTTGCAGAACTCTCAAGTTAGATGACGAAGCCCTGGCGGCGGTTGAAATAGCCGCAATCGGGCGATAGAACGCTGAGTTCGCGTGCGGGTACGCCACCGTAAAGACGATACGTCTGGGTGTATGCCTTGTTCAGGAGCGATTTGGCGCCGAGCACGCAATAATCGGGCAGGGCCGAACCGCCCAGCAACACACTATTGCTGCCGACAAAACAATAATCGCCCACGCTAATCGGATGCGAGACCTGGCGATTCTGCGCGATGTCGATGGTGTGAGAAATGAATTGGGATTGGAAGCCGGCGACGGTGGTGAAGCGGCCGATGGTGATGGCATTGGTGCAATCAAACAGATGGCGATGGGTGATGGCGGCATGTTCGCCCATGACTAACTCTGGGCGGCGGTCGGTCTCGCTGGCGAAATGACGCGACTCGCCCAGCGGAAAGCCGGTAATCCAATTACCGCGGCCAATCGTCGCGTGGGCTTTCAAATGAAGCAGGTTGAGATTCTTTGCCACAGTAAAATGACCAATGCTGGTGTTCTCTTCCATGATCAAACGCGAAGGCAAAACCCAGGCCAGACCAATGCGAGCAGCCGGATGAATCTGGAAACCAAATTGCCGCTCCAGAAACGCGCGCCGCATTTGCCACGGCAACAGCAACGAAATGAGCTGGAGAAAATTTTTCATGCGGCCATTCCCAACCCGCGATAAAGCGCGAGATATTGTGCCGCCATTCTTTTTGCGCTGAAGCGCATGGCATTCTGCAAACCGAGCTTACGATATTTTTCGCGCGTAGCCGGATCGCGCAACCGCAACAAATCTTCCGCGAATCCATCTTCATCGGCGATATCGTGGAGCAAGGCTGCGCCACCGGCGACTTCCGACATCGGTGCCGCATCGCGACAAAGCACCGGACAGCCACAGGCTTGCGCTTCCGCGATCGGCCAACCAAATCCTTCGAAGCGCGAGGGAAAGAGAAGGGCATGCGCGCGGTTGTAAAACGCTTCCAGTAATTCGCTCTCCGCTGAGACAATCTCGACGATCCGATCAGCTATGCCGAGGGCGCGCGTCTGTGTCCATAAATCGTTAGATAACCGATCGCCGGCAAAAACCAGCTGTGCATTCCAATGATCTTTTGTTTTGGCGAATATCCGCACTACACCCGCGCGATTTTTTCGTCGCAAGTGCGAACCGACATGCAGGACAAAAGGGCGATCCAGTTTTAATTGCGGCAGCTTTTCCAATCGTGCCTTCACCTTTTCCTCCGGCAACGGCCGGTACTTGTAGTTCAATCCATTTTCGATCACAGCGATGGATGGCGCATTCTTCCTCGTCCCGATCAGGCGAATCGCGTCCGCGGCGGTAGCGCTTGAGACACAGACGACCGCGCGAGCCCGGCGTAGACCGGCGACAATCCAACGCTGAAGAATTCTGCCGGTCCAAGAAGCCGGACAATCTGTTTCTTCGCCGAGGGCACCGCGCACGGCGAGCAGATCGTGACAGGTAACGACAACAGGAACGCCTGGAAAATATTTCGCATAGAAGGCATTGGAATGGTCGCAAATGTGAATGAGGTCGAGGCCGCGGAATTTTCGCAATCGCCTCGGAAAAATAATGAGTTTATCGACGTAGCCTGCCCATTTGCTGAGGACGACGAATTGCGCCGGGACAAGGCGTGCGAAATGGGTTTCGGGACGCGTCAGTTCTGCCGCAATTCCAAGCGTGCGCAATTCGCGCAGCATCATTTCGCTGAAGCGCTGCATACTTTGCTGCTGATCCGGCGGAAAATTACCGATCAACAGAACCATTGCGATGAGAGGCGTCGGCGCCATGGAGACGGTCAGCGTAGGCCGATCGGCCGTGAATCAATCGTGACGGCGGCGGCGTGACCGGAACTGGCGCAATTTTGCCAGGCCGGGTGGAAGCGAGACAAAGACCGTTAAGAACGACGGCGAAACCGAGACTTGTCGGCTGACCGAGTTGGCCATTGAGGATGATTAGAAAACCGGCACTGAAAAGTAAAAGCGGCAGGATTTCGGCGCGAGTAAGCGCCCGCAAACTAACGAAACCGAGATAGCCGGTCAGCGCGGCACGCCAAAGTAAGAAAGCCAGCCCAAGGATCGGACCGCTTTCAAAAATGATGCGGGTCCATTCATTTTCCGAAAGCAAAAAGGTGGACTGGCCCATCAGGAAGGCAGCGCCTCCGCTGGTACCGACGCCCAAGCCGAAACCGAAGATCGGTGCGTGGCCGAGATGTCCAAGCCCTTCGGTAAACCCGCCGAGGGTGCGCTGGATTAAACCGCCGGTGATAGTCGTTTCCGCCGCTTCCGCTGACTCGGTGAACCGGCTCGACAAAATATTAAGGCCCTCGTGCACAATGGGAAGGCGAGTGACGATCAGCAACGCAACCACCACCAAAACCAAACTTTTGCCGAAGCGATTGAGCGAATCGGGGCGAACCAGCAACACTATCACAAGCGAAAGCACAACCAGCAGGACCGAAACCACCAGTGAACGACTTCCCGAAACAACAATTGCCAGGAGAACGCTGCAACCGGCGCCGAGAAGCAACCAGCTGAGATAAGTCGCACTACGAAGGGCGCCGTAGAGCACGAAAGCGGCCGCTCCGGTGACATAATAGATCGGCCCCGAAATGAATGAAAAAGTGCCAGGCGGCCGGATTTTTCCGCCACCGGCAGTGATCTGTTCACCTTCGCCCAGACCGACGGTGCGATTGATGAGAGACTCGGGCGCGGAGTGGAATTGCAGCGCCATTAACAGACTCATCGGAATCATGCCGAGCAAAATCCACCAGCCGATTTTCCTGACGTCATCGGCGTCGAAGACGCGCGCGAAAATAAAAATGAGGGGAAGATGCAGGAAGTTTGAGCGAAACCCATAAGCCGTAACGAGCAAAATGCGCGACATCGGCACATAAGGGTCGAGGACGAAGATGGCAACGATCCAAGTAAGAACGCCGATGATGGCGAGTGAAGAGATGAAGGTGTTGCGCGGAAAAACGCGGGCGCGCCAGGCCAGAAAATAGATCGCCAAAACCACTGGATCGCGTACCAACAGCAACGGGTTGGAAAATTGCGGAACGATCCATTTACGCAAAGCGCCCTCGATAATGAGGAGGAAGAAGTAGAGATAGATGAGTCGGCGAATTTTCTGAAGCTCGGCAGAATCACTGGCGCTAGGTGTCGGCCGCGAAATAGTGGCAGGGTTCGACATTGGCCGGCTAACTAATCATCACTTCCTGCGCCATGGTAACGAGAGCGCGCCGATAATTTTCCCAGGAATGCCTTTGCGCCTTTTCACGGGCAGAAATTTTCATCGCGCGCAAACGTTCGCGATCGCGCAATAGCAGTCCCAGTTTTTCAGCGATTGCTTCGGCAGAACGAATGGGAACAATAAATCCATCTATGCCATCATCAATTACGTCCGGACCAGCGGTATGCGCGGTAGTAATAACCGGTGTCCCCTGCGACATCGCTTCGGTAATGGCAAGACCGAATCCCTCGAAAAGCGATGGAAAAATTAGCACATCGTGCTGGCACATTTCGAGCAGGACCCGCGCATGACTCAGGCTTGGGAGCCAGCGATGAGTGCGAACCGCTTGATCGAGTGGGCGACAACCTTCGACTGCTTTCCGGCCCAGCAACGTCAGCTCGCAGTTTTCTTTGCCGATTAATTCGACTGCGCGCAAGGCGTAAGAAAGGCCTTTGCGCTGACCAAGGGAGCCAGCAAATAAGACTTTTAATTTGGTCCCGCCGTTCGCAATTTCGTTAGTCGCAACGGGCGGCGCACCGTACGGAATCACCGTGACCGGCCGCTGGTGCGGTTCTTTCGCGAGGGTCGATTTGGTGAAGGTGCTGGCCACGACTACGCGTGTGGCCAGACGCAGCTCTTCATCTTTGCGCGCGAGCTTTTCGTTACTGTCGCGCATGACCGTCAAAGTCGGCGCCCATTCCGGTTCGCGTTCGCACTCGTCGGCAAAAACGCGGTGGGCAACGCGCCAGTAGCCGATGGGGAGATCGTAAACGCGAGGAATTCGGCGATCTTCTGCCGCCGCAAAAGTTGCAACCGCGCAATCTTCGTAGGCGTACACAAGTTTGCAGTTCTCGCTGTCTGGAATTTTCGCAGCCACGGTCCGATCGAGGACAGCAGAGATGGCGTCAATGCTCAAAAAGCCGCGCTCATGTTCGGACCAAAGCGGCAGATGAATTGCAGCGAAAAATAATCGCGCCGCCTCACGCGCGGGCAGCGATCGTGTGCGGCCCCGTACCATTTCCGGAAATGAGCGGCGTCGAAGACTCTCGCGCAAGCTGGGCGGCAGGATCCGATCAAACGCAGAACCGGGGTTCCAGTTGATCGTAGTCCAAAATTGTTCGAGCAAGTTCGCCTCCGCAAAAGCGAATACGGCCTGCCGCACGTTCTCGTTACCGGTTGGATGCGAAAGAATAATCATACCGTCAGCTCGCGCAGGAGTGCGAGATAATGTCGGGCGACGGTTTGCGCGCGAAATCGCTCGAGATGTGTGGCCGCAGCCGCCCGAAATTTTTCGCACATTTGCGAGTCACTCAGCAAGGTCCGTAAGCGATCGGCCAATTCTTGGCTATCGCCATTTGGAAACGTCATTCCACAATTCCCAATCGTCTCGCTTAAGCCTCCCTGTTCTGAGCCGACGACGATGCAGCCGCAGGCGATCCCTTCCAGTGCAACGATCCCAAACGGCTCTGGCCAGCGCGACGGAATGACGATAACCTGGTGACGATTCATCACTTCCGCCAGCTCCGGGCCAACCTTTTCGCCGACAAATGTCACCGCCTGATCGAGCCCCAATTCGCAAACAAGCGCGCGAAGAGTCGTTTCTTCCGGACCGCGTCCAATTATCGTTAGGCATGCGCTGACGTTCTGTTGTCTAAGAATTCCCAGAGCGCGCAACAAAACGTCGACGCCTTTGTCCGAAACAAGACGACCGACAAAGAGCAGTTCGCGATCACGGGCGAGGTGCGGAATGAGTTTGAAAATGCAATCGTCATAGGGATTCCCGATCACTTCAGCCCCGATGTTTATGTCATCGGCAATAGCCAGACTAACAGCGACGTTTCTCACCCGCGGCAAAAGCGCGCGCTTGATTCGATCCTTCCAGCCAATTTCGCCAGCAATGTTTCGAATCCAGGTTTGATGTACTACCAGGACCGGCTTGCGGACGAGCAAGGCCGGGAGGAGATGGCGCAGGCTGATGTTGTTCTGAAAAACAACCTCGCTCCACCTAACAAGTTGCAATAATCGGGCGAGCGAGGGATTACGCGCGATTTCAAATGGGTCCGCACTCAAAGCCAGCGCTGGAGTCTCTGTGACTAAAATGATTTCGTGGCTAGCGGCGAGGAACTCACGCGCCAGCAGGGCGGAGACGGTTTCGATTCCACCGATAAAGGGCGCGTAAGCATAGGATGAAAATAAAATTTTCATGGCGCCGGCGGTGCAACGCATTCAAGCGGGCGATTCCAGTGCAGAATCACAAGTTTTCCGCTGCTTCGCTTGGAACCGGCCCGGTCTCGTTTCCCCCCAGTTGCTCTGCGATCACCCGCGACAACGTCGCCATCGATGCGTGCCGATGATACCAATCGTAAATTGCTCGTGCGATATCGGGCCGCTCATTGCCCGAAGGCATCTTCACCTCACCATGCGCGATCGCGAAGGGCCCGGGCAACAAATCGTTCTCGAGCGAAATCGCGCTCAACGCCCTCGGCGTTACACACACCACCGCGTGTGCGCACATATTCGCGAACGAACTCGACTTCAATAGCAGGTCCGGGTTGGCCGTTCCGGTAGTGAAATAATCCAGCCAGGCGAAAGCGCAGGTCGAAAGAATTTGCGAAGCTGTTTCGGGCGAAACCGCGGGATAATATTCGCATTGAATAGCAGCCAACGTCTGGAGGAGCGGACGAACTCTGGAATTTTCCATTCCGCCAAGGACGACCAGACTTCGCGGCAGAACGTTCGAGGGAATCTCTCCGGTTATTCGCCGAAAGGAGCGGAGCGAGCGCTCGATTAACTCGGTTCCACCGCCAATGACCCAGCGATGATTGTCGCGCGCCCGTAATTGCGCAAAGTCGATGACCGGTTCGCCGAAGGCGGATGGGACGGGGTGAACTGTGACATCGAGCCCAGGGACAAGTCCCTCGAGCGTTTGCTGCATCGATTCGCTGCTGACCAATCGTGCATCGGTCAGTCGCGCGATGTCCCGGGCGATTTTTTTCTGCAACGGCTGAAGCCAAAACTCGCTCTTCCACGGCGGGCCAGTGGCAAAGAGTTCGTGAAAAATTACGATCAGGCGGCCGCCAAAGGTTTCGCGAACGCGACCCAAGATCGGTACCAACCAAAATGGCAGCCCGCGTTTCTGATAACCGTAGTTCACGTAGTGCAAGATCACATGCGCAGGCTTTGCCAGCGATGTGCCGGCATCCGCGATGGATGCTATTTCAAATTCTCCTTTTCTTGACGCCTGACTCGGTTCACCTGGAGCGAATACCGTTCTAAGACCGTGATTTGCCCATAAGGTGTTCGCCAGGTTGAAAGCGTAATCGGTCACCCCATCAGGGTTATCCGAAACGCGAGGAACTATCTGCCAGACGACGGCCGTGCCGTTAGTCATGCCCGGACAATTCACTAATGCCGCCCCGTACTCGAGCAAGATGCGTTTCATATAGACGCGTCGTTTCCTTTGCGATGGTTGGCCACAAGAAGCGGCCCGCCACTTCTATGCATTGCTCGATTACTTTCCGGTAACTGGCCAGATCGGCCGAAAGAATTTGGATTAACGCGGCGGAAAGTTGTTCCACGTTTCCAATGGGAACGAGTAGATCAGACAAACCATCTTGTAGTATGAAACGCGGACCGGGTGCGTCGTAAGAGACAGTTGGAATTCCCGCCGCCAGCTGTTCCAGCAAACCCAAACCAAAACCTTCCGCATAGCTCGGAAATGCGCCTACCGTTGAATCGGATAGAAGTTTTGGCAGCTCGTCGGGCTGGTATTCTGGGACCATTTCAATCCAATCGCAGGGAGGAATATTCAGATCATGCAAGACTCTTTCGTTATCGGTGAGCGTCCCGAGAAATTTGAATCGCGCTCCCGGAAGGACGCCGCGCACGCGTTGAATGATTTCGCCCCAGTCTCTGGCGCCTTTCCGTGTACTCCACATCCCGATAAAACTCACTTCTTGTCGCAGCAAACGCGTTTCGGGCGAAGCAGCCGCTTCCACCAGCGTTCGGCGCCACTCCTCAGTCAGGCCATACGGTTGAACGATTGCCGGCTTTTTTGATTCCAAGCATTCCAGCTCATACTCGTTAGGCAAATTAACGAGATCGCAATTTTGTAATGCCTTTTCCGAATTCCGAAACAGCTGTTGCTGAAAAATGGTGTAGAAGATCCGGCCCGACAGTTTTCCACGCGGCTGGTCCGGCCAACGCTCGCGCGCCATCTTTTCAAAATTGCGATATAGGCGATGGGAACCAATCGATCGCGCGACGAGTAAGCCGTCGAAATTCAAACGGTATTTCGCAACTGGCAATGTTCCCACAAGGCAATCGATGACATCGAACCGAGCGGCATTGTTTCTGACAAAGGCGCCTGCCCTTCCTGGAAAACGCAACCGTCGCCAGGCCGAGATGGGAGGCGACGAAGTTGCCGCGGGGAACGCGTCGTCCAAACAATAATGCCAGACCTGGTGTCCGGCAGTCTCCCAGGCTTGCGACAATTCCATGAAAATGCGCGTCGCACCAAGCCGCGCGTCCCATGGAAGATCAACTATCGTCAAAATACGCATGAGTTTCGCGACGGAAGAACTTTCGCACTCAAGAAAGAATCTGTTCCCAGAATTTGTGGCGCACCGGATTGACGTAATGGCGCAGGACGATGCTGTTGCTGGCATAGCGGTCGGCCAACTGAAACTGATCATCGAGTTGTAAAACGAACTTCGCCGGATTCAGGGCCCGGGCGCCGTTGGCGTGCATCGCGAGGTGGGTCATCGTTTGATTGGTGAAGAACTTCGGCGGGCCGTCGAGCTGCTGAAACCGTTCCATTGCCAAAGACCAGTCGAGTTTCTGGAAAAAGAAAAGGACGCCTGTGTTTACGGGATGGGCGGTTTCAGCCTGATCGCGCAACAAGCGCTCGTCACCCGCGACCTGACAATCGCCCAGATAAAGAGCAGACGCGTCCTGATTGCGTAAGAGATCGGCCAGCACAACCGCGCCGGGAAAAAACAAAACATCGGCGTCGATATAAAGAGCGGGCCGTTCGAGGGGAAGACTCATGATCAGGGCAAGCTGTTTGCCGGTTGGATGGTTCGCGAAGTAGTCACGTGAAGATGAGGGTCGCGGCAAAAAATCCCGCGCCTGGGCGAGACGAATGCATGAGTCGATTTGCCGCAAGAGCGAAACAGCCCGTGTCCGATGCGTGCCGTCGGAAACAATCGTGAAACGACTTGGTCGTCCGCCGTATTTTAAAAAAGAGCGGATAGAGGCGATTTGTTCGGGTAACATCGCCTCGTTCGAGTAAGCAAAGACATCGAGGTCGAGCGTCTGCGGCGGATCGATGCGACGGCGCACAATCATCGGCAGAAGCATGCGATAAGTTTCTCGGGCTACGTCGCCGCGAACTCGGGCCAGGTGATAGCCAACGTTCCACATCGCTCAAGCCGTTGCCGTCTCCAACGAACGGAAACCGCGAAAAGAAAGGGCGAGATTGAGAAGCAGATTCGGTACGCTGGAAAGCAGATTGAAGAGGAGAACGCTACTCACATTGGAAAAATCAGTGAACGGGATGAGCGCGATTTGGGTGAGCAGGGTCAGCGGAATATAAAGCCACGATCCGGCGACCCAGGCTTTGGCAGCATTGAGCGACCAAAATGTGCCGGTGAGCGCGGCCAGCACGGCAGCGCCGACCATCAATAACAACTCGCGGTGCAGGTGCGCGTATTTGTTCCCGAGGACGAAAAGGAATTGGTCTGGGAAAATTGCGGCAGCCGCGAGCACGACAAGGCAGAACAAGCTAACTCCGCCAGCGATCTCCAGATAGAGCGAACGCAATTGTCGCCGCTCCCGACAGCGGGCGAAAGCGGGAACGAAAATATTAGCCAGCAAATTTGCCAGCACGACAAAGATCATGGCGAGCCGACCGAGCGCGCCCACTTCCGCGACCGAGCTACTCTGACGCGCGAAAAAGCTGATGAGGAAAATGGTGATTTGTCCCTGGAAACAATAGAAGACAGCGTTGGCGGCCTGGCTGCGAATGAGACCGAGCATGGTTTTGCGATCGTCGGCGTTTTGCGGTGCGCCAAAGTCGATCACCCTCGCGCTGTAACGGCGAAGCAAGAGATATTGCGCAAAAATCACGACTGTCGACACGGCGACGGCGATGCCAGCGTTGAGAAAAATGAAGAACAGGAGGACAAGAATCGTTAATCGCAGGATGGCGCCAAAGAGGTCGATGCGTTGAATGACTCCGATATCGCCATGGAGTCGGGGAATCACCCCCAGCACGCCGACATCGAGTTGAATGGCGAGCCCGATTAAAACGAGAATGGTTAGCAAAGCAGTGCAGTTGAGGGAGGCCCCATTTTTTGCGAGCATGAAATAGAGCAGCGGCGTGACAGCAATCATCGCCAGAAAGGCGAGACGTCGCCGAAGATATAGTGCGGTGGTGATTAGTTGGCTGAAGCGGGGCCGCTCCTGCCAAACCCGGCCGCCGATGGAAACGAGTCCAATACTAACCCCGATATCGGCGAGCAAATTGAGGGTCCCTTGCATTGTATTGGCGATGGTGAAGAAGGCGTACTCGCGTTGCTCGAGCACTCGAATGAGCAGGATTCCGCTCAGGAAACCGATTATCTGCACGATTATCTGAACCGTGACAAAGCTGCCGACAACGCGACCGCTTCGAATTAGTCGCCGCAGATAGGGCGACGGCAAAACGTCGGTCACGCCGGCTGGCGGAAATTCAATCAGCGGCACGTGATTCTAAAAATTTACTTACTAGCCGTCCGAACCGGTTGCGGCAAGTCGCGACAAGCGCTTCTGGCTGATCGGCGGCCTAGCGGTCTCGGTCGTCCCAGCTGATGTTGTTCTCGCTCCATCATTCTCATGTTTCAGGGGAACCACGCCTATATCCGGCAAGCTAAATGGAACAACGCATAATTGAACGTATTGGCCGAGAGTTCAAAGGCCCGGACCAGAATCGTGTTCTTGAGCTACTTGCCGGCTACTCGGGACCGGAAAGCGATCGGGTAAGGTGGGACATCCTGGAACTGAGCAAGGGGGAGTTCGAGAAAATCGGGGAGTACGTCAAAAGAGCGCAGACCGATTACCGCGACATCCTTTATTGGGCTGAGTATTATGAGAATGATCCACTGCTGCGCGGTCGCGACCCCAAACAGATGGTTGATGAAATCATTGCTAAATGGGGAAGGAAGAGTGAGTGAACGATGTCCGTACTCGTGAAAAAGTTCGCGACTCTCTTGCTCAGATTGTTCGCGGTCGCACTCTTATTAACACCGTCCTTCAGGCCGGTGATTCTCCGCTAGCGATGGCATGAGCCGTTTCAACGGCCTATCCTCTGCTGGCAGAATGAGAAAAGCCGTTGAAACGGCTTTGGTCCCGATCGTGCTGTGTCCGCACCGACCTGAAAGCCGGTGAGAAGGGCATGCTATGCTTTCGAGGCTGTGCTTGATGGATTCAGCGGAGTGCAACTCCGCTGGGCGCACAGGCTGAAAGCCTGTGTTTCCAATCAACATGCCGGGGTTAATGGCGGGGGGGAAGCCAGAGCGCCCCATGCCGCCAGAGGTTCGATGTACCTATTTAGGAGAGCGTGAATCGGCGTGCGTTTTCACGTTGCGCCGTTGCTTGTCCACCACCCGGCGCAATTCACGTTCCATGATCTTGAAGGCGTCGTGTATCACCTTTGCTAGCGGATCGTGCGTCCCGTTATCGATCTGTTTTTCTTCCGCGACCAATTCGTGGCCGGGCGGAACGGTGACATCAATCCGCACCCGGAATTGGTTTCCTTTTTTGTGAGTGTGATTCGGTTGCTCAATGGCAACGTCGCACCGGCTAATGTGATCGCAAAATTTGTCCAGCCGGGTCGCTTTCTCTAATACCAGTTGTTCGATTCCTTGGGATTTTTTCAGGCCGCGATAAGTGATGTTTACTGGCAATTGCATAGCACCTTCATTCTAAGCGTTCGGGCCGCCAACGCCAAGCGCTCTGATGCGATTCGGCTGTGACCCATGTTCCCCTAGATTGGCTGCAATGACCGAAAATGGGAAGCTAACTTCGCCGGCTCCACTTTCACCAGATCGGATTTCACGAATTCGACGATGCGATTACGGACATCGGGCGCAAGCAATTCAATGATCGCGTTATGGCACGAGGCGGGTGCGGCGAAAGACCAGCCTTCCACTCCGTTGGACTTCGCGATTTGCGTAATTTGATCAGCCAACTGTTTGTTGATCCGGCGCTCCGTTTCGGTTTCCAATTTGGTTTCCGCGATCGATGCCTGATGCATTCCGGCCCCATCGCTCGCCGCGTAGCGCCCGGCCAAATCGGTCACTTTATCGACCAGTTTGCCATGCGCATCGGTGACATCGAAGGCCTGCACCAGCTTTAAACTTGGCCCGCGCGTCGGGGTTTCGTTCACCCGGTAAGCTTTCAAGCTTCCCCGATCGGCCACGATAATGAGCGAGGTCGGTGTCATGCCATCACAATGCGCGGACGCGACTTCCCCGCAATCTAGTTCGTTTGCCAGTCACTGATCACGGCTATTCTTTTTTTCTGGCGACGGCTGGGGAGCGCCATGCGGAAAATCGAAATGGCGTTTCCGGAATGATTCCTGGCGCGCTTCCGCCTGTGCCCCAGCACTTAGCTTGAGCAGGCAGGCGCCGCGATCCATCACCGGCAGCTCATCGCCCGAGGCAAAAGTTTTTGGGTCGGCCAAAAAACCGGATTCAAGGGCAGTGTCGATGAGCAGTTGCCATTCAATGTGTTCCTGGCCGGGCAGAAGAAACGAAATCGTTTCGTAATGGGCGTTGATCAGAAATAAAAAAGTATCGTCGCGAATCGGTTCCCCCTGAAAATTGAGGACATCAATGGTGTCGCCGCTCAGCATCATTCCGAGACAACGGGCGGAAGGTAAACTCCAATCTTCCTCGGTCATTTCGTTGCCTCCGGGATTGAACCACATTACGTCTTTGATCTCGCTCCCACGGATACGGCGGCCTTGAAAAAATTTCGGGCGCCGAAAAACAGGATGCTGGTGCCGGAGGTGAATCAGCCGCCGGGTAAACTCGAAGAGCGCATTTTGCTTTTCGTCTAGTTTCTCCCAATTAAGCCAGCTGATCTGGTTGTCCTGGCAATAAGCGTTATTGTTGCCGCTCTGGGTCCGGCCGAATTCGTCACCCCCGACCAGCATTGGCACACCCTGCGAAATAAAGAGCGTGGTGAGAAAATTACGGCGCTGTCGTTCGCGCAAGGCGCTGATCTTCGGATCGTCGCTTGGGCCTTCCACGCCGTGGTTCCATGAGTGATTATTGTTGTCGCCATCATGGTTCTTCTCCCCGTTGGCTTCGTTGTGTTTCTCGTTGTAGCTAACAAGATCTGTGAGAGTGAATCCGTCATGCGCGGTAATAAAATTGATGCTGGCGTAAGGTCGCTTGCCAGTGTGCTGATACAGATCGGGACTGCCCGTCAACCGATACGCCACTTCGCCGATCTTCCCCTCGTCGCCTTTCCAAAAACTGCGCATGGCATCGCGATATTTCCCGTTCCATTCCGCCCACAAGACCGGAAAATTACCGACCTGATACCCGCCTTCCCCCACGTCCCACGGTTCCGCGATTAGTTTTACCTGCGAAAGCACTGGGTCCTGGTGAATGATCTCAAAGAAAGCGTGTAGCTTGTTCACGCCGTTGGCGTCGCGCGCAAGGGTGGTCGCGAGATCGAACCGGAACCCATCCACGTGCATCTCGAGCACCCAATAGCGCAAACTGTCCATCACCAACTGGAGGGTGCGGGGGTGCAGAAGATTGAAAGTGTTGCCGGTGCCGGTGAAATCAAGATAGAAACGCGGGTTTTCCGTCCGTAATCGGTAGGAGGCGATGTTATCGATCCCGCGAAAAGCCAAAGTCGGTCCGAGGTGACTCCCCTCGGCGGTGTGGTTATAAACCACGTCGAGAATGACCTCGATTCCGGCGGCATGCAGATTGCGCACCATCCCCTTGAACTCGTTCACCTGCTCGCCTCGATCGCCGCTGCTGGAGTATGTCGCTTCCGGCGCGAAGAAACCAATCGTGTTATAACCCCAGTAGTTCGTCAGCCCGCGATCGACGAGAGCCTTGTCATCAACGTGGGCGTGCACTGGCAGCAGCTCGACCGCGGTTACACCCATGTGTTTGAAATAATCAATCGCCCAAGTGCTGCCGAGGGCTGCGAAAGTGCCGCGCAATTCCGGCGGAATCCCCGGGCATAACTTGGTAAAACCTTTCACGTGCACTTCGTAGATGATTGATTCCGCCAGCGGCCGTCCCAGCTTACGATCGCCATCCCAGTTGAAAGCATTGTCAATCACCACCGCTTTGGGCATTCCCCAAGCATCATCGCGAAAATCGCGAGTCAAATCCTCCTTCTCACCGCCAACGACGTAGCCAAACATTTCGTCGCCCCATTCCACCCGACCCGCGATCGCCTTGGCGTAGGGGTCGAGGAGCAGCTTAGAACTGTTGAAACGCATTCCAATTTCCGGTTCGTACGGGCCGGAAACGCGATAACCGTAAATCTGTCCCGGTCGAACTTCGGGTAGAAAAATGTGCCAGACCTGATCGGTATGTTCCGTCACCGGAATACGAACGTTTTCCTCCGATGCTTCCATGCTGTCGAAAAGACAGAGGTCGACTGAAGTGGCATGTTCGGAGAAGAGCGCGAAGTTGACGCCATTGCCCAGCCAGGTCGCGCCAAGGGGATATGGATAGCCGAGCCAGGTTTTGATTGGCGTCATAATGGCGAAGCGTTCCTATTCACCAAGCAAATGCGATGCGCAACGGGTGGAATGCAAATACACATTGGTCATCCCGAGCGATAGTCGAGGGATCCCGCCATGAAACCTTTAAGGTAACGCAACGGGATCCCTCGACTATCGCTCGGGATGACGAACAATGCGTTGGCGCGCGACTGGGCTTTGCATTTCGAATTACTACTGCGATGAAACATCTTTTACACTCAGGAGCCGCAATCTTGGTCGCGTCATTTATTTCGGCTTGCGCTACAAACGTCACCATGATTGGTCCGGCACGCCCGGCCATTAGCCCGGCCGCGGTTCGAATTTACGAGGCCCCACCGCGCCGTTACGAAGAAATCGCTCTCATCAACTCATCCGCCGGCACCACATGGCTTTTCCCCGATCGCGACTCGCTCGATGACGCGATTGCCGATCTGCGCCGAGAAGCCGCCGCGCTTGGGGCCAATGGTGTCCTCTTGCAGCAAGTGTACGATCGGCCGGTTGGCGGACTTTCGGTGGGCGTGGGCGGGTTCGGCGGCGGTCGCCATCATTTCTACGGCGGCGGCGGGAGTGTTGGTGGGCCGTTAATTAACCGCCGCGTGCAGGCTGTCGCGATTTACGTGCGCCGGTAACAACACCGGTCATAAATCGCGCAGCACCTGTTGCGCCTTCTCAACGCCATCCGGGCGCAAGATCATCAAACCTTTGGCCGAGTTTAGTGTCGCGGCCATGTAAGCATATTCGATATTCACCTCTGCCTCGGCAAGGCGGTGCGCGATCTGGCCGAGCACGCCCGGATGGTTTTCCGTCTCGATCATTAACACTTCCGTCTCCAGCGCGAGGACACCACGTTCGCCCAGAAGCATGAGGGCCTTGGTCGGATCGCTTAACACCATTCGCACTACCGAATGATCGGCAGTGTCGGAAATGGAAAGCGCGTGAATATTAATTTCCGCGCCGGCCAGTTCTTCACACACGCGCGCCAGCGCGCCGGGCCGGTTGCTGAGGAACACTGCCAACTGCGTAGCGGATTCGATCCTGACCGTCGGTTGATCTCCCATACCCATAAAATGCCGCTCCTCGACCGCGCTGACAATCAAAAGTGTGCGATCCCGCACGGGGATTGTAGGGCAGGCATTTCTGCCTGCTGCGGCAAGCGAGAGCGCTTGCCCTACAACTGTAACCGGGATCGGCGATCCCGGCCGCCTCCCCGTTACTCCTGAAATCTCCGAAACCAGGAATATGGAAAGGCGTTGCCGGGACAATCAGTCGCCCATTGCGGCGGATTCACTTCGCGATGGGGGCGCACGACTGCGTAATGCGCATCAACCTTCCCGCAGCGCTTTCGCAAATAATTGATCAGCTCTTCGCAAGCTTCGAGCTGGCGGCGCGTTGGCTGATCGCGATTGAAATCGCCCACCAGGCAAATCCCGAGCGCAATGTTGTTCAAATAATCGCTGTGCACGTGTCCGCCGTTGATCTGGCGCCGCCAGCGATCGCCTACTTCGATTTGGCCATCACCGGTCGAGGTGCCGTTTCCGATGACGAAATGATAGGCAAGCCCATTGCGCATTCGGCGCACGTGCCGGTGATAATAATCGAAAATCCGGGCGCTGCCCTGTCGTGTGCCGCTGTTGTGCACAACGATGAATTGCCAGCGACGGCGCATCACGGGCGCGCGATCGATCTCGCTTCGGACCGACCGCGAAAGATAATGATAACTGACTTCCGGACGCGACCAGAACCACCAGCCGCGACGCGGGGTCGGACTTGGCGGCGGTTCGTAACCCTGATCGCCAACAAATCCTGACTTCTCAACTTCGACCTGTGGAATCGTGCCGCTCGCAATCGTTGGCCGAGCTGTAGCAACCGGAGTGGGAGAAGGCGTTGGGGTTGGGGTCGGGGGCGGCGCTGCCGCCTCCTCCGTTGGCGGAACAGGGGTTGGCGACGATGATTTTGTCGGTGACACAGTCGGCGACCCTTTCCTTTTCTTTTTTGGCGACCGATTCGGCGACGTCTTCGCCTTCTTCTTTTTCTTTGATGGCGTCGGTCTTTTCTCAGCAGTCGCTTTTTTTTTCTTCGGCGACGCTTTTGGCTTCGGCGTTGGTGATTTGGTCGGGCTCGGCGAAGCTTTCGCGACGCTTTGAGGAGTTTCCTCAGACGAAACCTGCGGGTAGGCGGGCACTCCGCTGAGAGAGCATGCAATCACCAACAATAAACAAAAACGACTCACCGGTGCGCACGTCACAGAAAAAGTCTCAAGCAGGCTGAGTTATAGGAGCGGAATTTTGCAACTCGCGCTCGTGTTCGCGGCGCAGAATCGAATTTAATTTTCCCCCGAGTAACAAGAGCAAACAGGTCAGATACATCCAGGTCAGCAAAATGATAATGGAAGCGAGAGCGTGATAAGTGGGGTTATAGCGATCGTATTTCGCGACATAAAGTTGGAACAGTTTCGTTACTGCGAGCCAGCCAATTGCAAATAGAATCGCGCCGGGCAAGGCCTGGCGGATGGTGAGATAATTTTCCGGAGTCAGCAGATAGAGCCCGAGGGCAAAAATAATGAGGGCGATGGCAGTAAGGGGCAGATTCAGGGCTGCGACCCACTCCTGAAGCGGAATCTTTAGCTGCAAATTTACTTCTGCGATCCCGGCCAGCGTTTCACCAAAAACGACCGCGTTAAAACAAACCAGAATGGTGAGGCCGAACCAAAAAAGCAGGAAAAAAGAGATGATGTATTTCGACCACCAGTGTCGGTCTTCGACCACGCCGTGAGTATGACTGAGGGCGCGCGAGACTGTGCTGATAAACATGGTGCCGAGATAAATCCCGGCGATAATTCCCACATTCGCAATCCATCCGCTGGAGCCGGTTACAACCACGCTGGCGAGTGCAGAATCAAGAATGTCCTGCACCTTCGGATCCGGCGGCAGAAATTGTTTCAGAATGACAAACATGCGATGCAGTTTGGCCGGGTCGGTCCCGAACAAGCCGAGCAAATGCCAGAGAAAGAGAAGGCCCGGCGCAAGAGTGAAAAGAAGTTGATAGGCCATTTGCGCAGCCAGACCGGTGGTGTTGTCCATCGCCGTCTCCCATACCATCCGGCGCGCGGTGCGCCCAACCAGCCGCAACATCTTCATCGCGCCCAAGTGTACTTTGCCCTGCGCAATTATCCATTAAACTCCCCCGCGCGTTCCCGTCGTGAAAAAAATTCTCATTCTTTCCGCCGGCTTTGGCGAAGGACATAACAGCGCCGCGCGCGGAATTCGCGACGCTCTCACGCAAATCGCGCCCAACGCAGCCGTCGAATATCGCGATCTCTTTGCGGAAACATTTGGCCGCGTAAATGAGATCGCGCGACGGGCTTATCTTTTCGGGATCAATCGCGCGCCGCGCGCCTGGTCGGCCATTTATTCCTGGATCGATCGGCGTCCGGATTTTCCCAGTGCGCTGCGCTGGTTCTCCAGCCTCCGCCAGCGATTATCGGAAATCATCAGGCACGATCGGCCCGACGTCATCGTTTCGGTTTATCCGCCATATCCCCATTTACTCGATGAGCTTTATGGGCCGGCTAACGGCTCTAAACCCAGACGCGTCGTCTGCGTCACCGATTCGATCACGATCAATTCGATCTGGTATCGTTGTTCGGCCGATTATTTCCTGCTCGCGAATGAACAAACTGCCGAGGTGCTGACCAGCACCGGGATCGATCGGAGGCTGATCCGCGTCTTCGGATTTCCCGTCAGCCCGCGTTTTGCCGCGCTCGCCGGGAAGCAAATTCGGCCATCCGGCCCGCCGTGGCGGATTTTGCAGATGATAAACGCCGGTCAAAGTTCAGCTTCCGATCTTGCCCGATGGCTGGCCAGAATTCCGAATAGTGAGCTCACCGTTACGGTTGGTCGCGACCAAAACGTGCGGCGCGCAGTTGAATCGATTCGTGATGCTTCCGCGCAAAAATTTACGATTATCGGCTGGACAACAGAATTGCCGCAGTTGCTCGCATCGCATCATGTTCTCGTTAGCAAGGCTGGTGGCGCAACGGTCCAGGAAGCAATCGCGGCCGCTTGTCCGATGATCATCAATCAAGTTGTGCCCGGCCAGGAGGAAGGAAATGCGCAGCTCATTACCCAAACCAATTCTGGCACGTTCGCGCCAAACAACGATAAGGTAATCGCGACTCTTACCCGCGCCTTTGCCGATGACGGCAAATTGCTGCAGGACTGGTCGGAGAATCTAGCCAAAATCAGCCGGCCAGCTGCATCACTCGAGATCGCAAATTTTTTGCTGGAGCTGTAATCCTTCCTTACCCGGGCCAAACGAGAAGTTACCGTTCGATTCTCCCGAGCCGCAAAAGACTGCGAGGGACCGCAATTTGGTCATACGTCATCAAACTTGTGTGTGCATGAACAAATTGAGAGGTCCCTCGCGTTCGCTCGGGATGACGCGCGGGGTTCTTGTTATCTAGCGAGCGAAAATCTCCGCACCCGCAGCGTACGTGCGCACCACTTCCAATTCCGGCGAAAGCACAACAAAATCGGCGTCCTTGCCAATTGCAATTTCACCTTTGTTGGGCAGGTCAGCCTCACGCGCCGGATTAAGTGACGCCATCGCGATCGCATCAGGTAAAGGCACTTCCGCGCTGCGGATCATCGCTCGCATCAGATCGATCAAACGCGATGCGCTTCCGGCAAGGGCACCGGTGTCGGCAAGAAAACAGGCTCCGTTTTTCACGATACATTCTTTACCAGCAAGCTGGAAGGTCGTATCCTCGACCAGGCCAGCGCCGGCAGTTGCATCGGTCACGAGGGAGATTCCGCCGACGCCTTTCGCGCAATAGGCCAGCTTCATCAGCGCGGGAGAAACGTGGTGTTCTTCCGCAATCAATTCGCAGCAAATCTTCGGCTCGCTCAGCGCAAACTCGAGTAGACCGGCGACACGTTTTGTTCCACGTCGTCGCGCCGACGACATGCAATTGAAAGTGTGTGTCACGCTCCGCATTCCATTCTCCAAGGCGGCGCGGGCATCTTCTTCCCAGGCATTGGAATGGCCGCCGCTAACGACAATTCCGGCGGCAGAAAATTCCTTGATCGCTGCCAGCGCTCCTTTTGTTTCCGGTGCGATGGTGATCCGCTTGATCACGTCGCGATGTTCAAGCAGACAGTCAATCAATTCTGGGGAGGCTTCACAAATGAATTCGGGATTCTGCGCGCCAGCCTGATCTCGAGAGATGAATGGCCCTTCGACGTGTGCCCCCGCGATCTGAGGAATCTCTAGTTTTCCGATCTGCGTAAGGGCAAGCAGAATTTCCGGAAATGGGGCAGTCGCTGTCGTTAGTAACAGGGACGTGGTGCCGCCACTCGCGTGATAATCGCAAATAGTGCGAAATGCGTCCGCGTTTGCCTCCATCGCATCACGGCCATTGGCACCGTGCACGTGCACGTCGACAAAGCCAGGAGCGAGAAAATTTCCTCCCAGATCAATCGTCTCTCCTGGTTGCGACGCGGGCGCGCACATGTCCGCAATCTTTCCGTCGCGCACGACAACCTCGAGGTCGTCGCGGATCGCGTCTGCCAGGATTACGCGGCAATTGGTGAAGATCATCGTCTCGTCAGTCCGAGGGAAGCTGAGGAACCCCGTGGCGCAAGCTTAAAGGTGACTTTGCCTCGTCATCCCGAGCAATAGTCGAGGGATCCCGTGAAAGTTACCTTTAAGGCTTTGCACCGGGATCCTTCCGACTCCGCTCAGGATGACGGAGGTGTAGGTTGAACCGCTTTATGTCGTCAGATCCGCGGAGAATTGCCTTTCACGGCGATCGCCTGCATCATTTTCCCCTGCATGGATTACGATGTTGCAATCATCGGCGGCGCCTTTTCCGGTGCCGCGACAGCCGTGGTGCTCAAACGTCGCTGTCCGAAGGCCCGAGTCGTGGTTATCGAGAAGACGACCGAGTTCGATCGAAAAGTAGGCGAATCGACCACCGAGGTCAGCAGTTGTTACATGACGCGGATTCTCGGGCTGACTCATCACCTCGGACACCATCACTTGCCCAAACAAGGATTGCGCTTGTGGTTTTCGCAGCATCCCGACCAGTCGGTTGACGATTGTGTCGAGCTTGGCGCGCGTTACGGAGCACGTCTCTCTGGTTTTCAAGTCGATCGCGCGACGCTCGACACGCATCTGCTGGAGGAAGCGGTCAAGGCCGGCTGCGAATTAATGCGGCCCGCCAAGGTGACGTCGCTCCAATTACACGATGGCGGCGAACAAGTTATCGCGCTCGATTTCCAAGACGAACAGCGAACAATCCGCGCACGCTGGGTCGTGGACGCGAGCGGACGCGCCGCCATGATTGCGCGCAAGCTCGGCCATTTTCGGCCAAATCTCGAGCATCCGATCAATGCGGTGTGGGCGCGTTTCACCGGCGTGAAAGAATGGGACAGTTATGAATGGCGCGAAAAATTCCCGGAAATGGCGAACGCGTGTCGCACCAGCCGGGAGTGGGCCACGAATCATCTCATGGGTTACGGCTGGTGGTGCTGGATCATTCCGCTGCGCGGCGGCGATGTCAGCGCTGGCATCGTTTATGATAGCCGGATTTTCGATCTCCCTCCCGGGGCAACGCTGGCTCAGCGTTTGCACCACCACTTGATTTCGCATCCCGTCGGGCGCGCTATCTTCGGTGAGGCACAGGCGATCGAAGGTGACGTCCACGCTTTCTCCGCGCTCCCGTATTGGAGCGAAAAAGTTTGTGGCAACGGCTGGGCTGCAGTCGGAGACGCGACCAGTTTCATCGATCCACTTTACAGTCCGGGTCTCGATTTTTGTTCTTTTACCAGCTATTACGTCGCCAATTTGCTGGCGCGCAGTCTCGCGGGCGAAAACGTGAGCTCGTTGCTTGATTACTACAACGCGCAATACCCGGTAACTTATCGGAAATGGTTCGAGTCGCTCTATCAGGATAAATATTTTTTTATGGGCGAAGCGGACTTGATGTCGGCTGCCTTGTTACTTGATGTCGCCAGTTATTATATCGGACTCGTTCGTCCGGTTTATCGTGATCCCGAGTGTGCGTTTGCTCGGTTGCCGTTTGAGGGCAGGCCGGGGCGTCTCGCCGCATCAATGATGAAATTTTATCGGCGGCGTCTTGTCGCCCTCGCCAAAAATCGCGCCGCCGCCGGGCGTCTCGGCGAAGCGAATTCCGGCTGGCGCGAGCTCTACGATGGCTTCGTTCCCGATTTTCGTTTGCGCAAACAAATTAGCCAGGGACTGCGACGGTGGTGGAGCGCGGAATGGAAGAATCTCACGATGTCACCGCGCCGGGATCAATCTGCGACTGCGACTTGCACTGCCATCCCAAGCGTCGTCGAAGGATCCCGTCGAATATAGGTTAGAGGGACGCCATGGGATCCCTCGACTTCGCTTGGGATGACGGCGAAGATTCGCCGCGATGCTTGCATATTTCGTCGATAATTTCGATCCGTTCATCTTCCGGCTTTGGGACAACGTCGGCCCGCGGTGGTACGGATTTGCCTATGTCCTGGCTTTTGTTTCCGCCTACTTCATCGTGCGTCTCCTCTCGAAGCGCGGTTACTGCGACCTCCCACCGGAACACGTTAGCGATTTTATAACCTGGACGGCGCTTTTTGGCGTGTTGCTGGGCGGCCGAATCGGCTACGTCCTGTTTTACAAACCGGAAATGCTACGCGAACCGCTTTCGATCCTGCGGGTGTGGGAAGGCGGCATGGCCAGCCACGGGGGGATGATTGGTATTCTCGCGCTTAGTTTTTATTACGCGCGCAGACATAAACTTCCCTGGACGAATCTGGGGGACGCGTTGGTTGTCGCCGCGCCGATCGGTTTGTTCTTTGGGCGCTGCGCGAATTTCATTAATGGCGAGCTGTATGGCCGCGCCACCAACGTCGCCTGGGCAGCGCAATTCCCGAAAGAACTTTTGGAAGATTCATATGTAAAGGATCGCGCCGTTACCGCTGCGCAGACAATCGATTCCTCCCTGGTCGATCCTGAACAAATCATTCAAGCCGCGCGCCATAATTCGCAATTAAACGACGCGCTCCGCCGAATTCTGACACCACGTCATCCGTCGCAGCTTTATGAGGCGTTTTTTGAAGGCGTTGTCCTTTTCGCGATCTTGTGGTTTGTGCGCACGCGAATGCGACAGCCCAACGGCGTGCTCACCGGATTCTTTTTTATTTTTTATGCAATCTTTCGCATCATCTGCGAATATTTCCGCGAACCGGATGCGCCGCTCATTGGCATCTTCACCCGTGGACAATTTTTTTCCTTTTTCCTGATCACGATTGGAATTGCGTTTGTTGTTGTCGCAAAATTGCGCCCGACATTTCCGAAACGCGCTCCGTCATCCCGAGTGTAAGTCGAGGGATCCCGATGAAGTTACCTTAAAGCTTTCGCGGCGGGATCCCTCGACTGTCGCTCGGGATGACAGATTGGTAGGGCGGTCAACCGCCCTGCCTAGTTCAACGCCCCTTTCGCTTTTCAGAAAACGCATTACTAATTAGTTCAACTTGTCGCTGATTCTGTTCTCGAAATTCCTCGCGAGCGGCGGACTCCTGTTCGCTTTTGAGCACTCCACCGTCGCGGGGAAGATCGTGCTGCTGACTCTCGCCATCGGCTCGATTTTTAGCTGGTCGGTTATGATCACAAAAATGCGCGTGATCCAATTCGCCCGAAAACAGACAGCGCGCTTTCTCGAAGCGTTCCGACAGGATCGACAGCCACTGCGCTTGTTCGAGCGAAATGCGCGCTTTGTCGGCGCACCTATCTTCAATGTTTATCGCGCCGGTTGTCAGGAGCTTGCGTTCCATCTCCTAGGCTCCGCCGAAGTAGATGAGACTTTTCGCGCCCGTGTCGGCATCGCCGATAAAATTACCCCGGCGCAAATGAACGCGGTCCGCGCGGCGATGGAACGCGCTGTTGGCGAAACTGCGCTCGAGCTCGAATCGCAAATGATTCTGCTCGCGACGGCCGTCAGTGGCGCCCCTT
>Ga0209156_10000240_pt1 | contig 45001 bp, 37 predicted proteins | sample GraSoiAngelo_124_FD_185881 | JGI IMG/M metagenome (GOLD analysis project Ga0209156, IMG submission 185881) | Grasslands soil microbial communities from the Angelo Coastal Reserve, California, USA - 14_0927_05_20cm (SPAdes) (version 2) | ecosystem: Environmental > Terrestrial > Soil > Grasslands... | reverse complement strand
CGATCCGTACCGTGCGCTCCAGCAACCGCCCCCCGAGCTGGTCCGGCGGGAGCACGGGGTAGTCCGTGCGTCGCAGCTCCGCCCACGCTTCGTACGGCTGCACGATCCCGAGGTGGATCCACTTCTGCGTGGCGATGCGCTGGAGCGTCCCGTCGTAGGCCACGAGCGGGTCGTTGATGAACGCGCTCACTGCCGCCGGCGACGGGGCAGTGACGGGCTTCGCATTGCTGTTGCCGTTATACGTCGCGTAATACATCGCCACTGACAACCCGAGGGCGCTGTCGTACGCCGCCTTGGCCGCGGCCGCGCCACCGGTCGTCCAGTCGCGCATGTACGCTTCGGCTTTGAGGAACTCCACCTCGGCAGCCGTCATCACATAGCCGGGAAAGTCGTCGTTCCGTCTGAACATGAGGGAGTCCAGGCGCGAGAAATGCTGGCGGTCGACGGGCGGCAGCTGGTCGTCGGGTGAAGACGGGAGGCCTACGTAGCGGGGGCCGGTCGCGGCGGCGACCGTGTCGAACATGATCGCGAGGCGGGGATCGTTGGACGCGACCATCATGTCCAGCATCACTTTTGGCGCCCACGTCTTCTGCGGCAGTTCGCTCGTCGCCCGGCTCCGATTCCCCAGGGAGTTGTGGTCGAAGATCCACGACGGGTCCATGCGCCAGGCGATGTTCTGGTCATTGGTTTCCACCAGCGGGTATGTGGCCGGATCTGCCAGGATCTCCTGCACGATCGGCTGTGCCTTGGTCGGCGCGACCTCCGACAGCCGCATCGCGAGGCGCAGCCGCAGCGAGTTCGCGAACCGGCGCCACCCCGTCACATCTCCCTTGAGCAACAGGTCCTGCGTCGCGAGCGCGGGGTGCACCACGCTCAGGCCCCGCAGGGCATCTGAGGCATCCTTCAGGTCTTTCAGAATCGCGTCGTACACCGACTCCTGCGTGTCGAATTTCGGGAACAGGTTCTGGCCGACCTTTTGCCGCGCGGTGAACGCCTCGGAGTAGGGGATGTCGCCCCACAGGTCGGTGGTGCGCGCCGTCGTGAAGGCGTTCACGATCTTGCCGAGATGCAGGTACACCTCGTAACCGGCCTGTTGGTCCTGCGGGAGGGCGTCGTAGATGGCGGCGATTTCTTTCATGTCCATCGCCGCCTTGGTGTAATAGTCGGTCCACGTGTTCTGCCACTGGTCGCTGACGGGCCGCATCATGTTCACGTCATTGACGGTGCCCGAGACCTGCGCCCAGGCGGCGACGTTGTTGTAGACCTGCCAGTACCATTCGCCGTAATGGATAGGAAAGTCCGCGTCGAGCAGGCCCTCGGTGAACACGTATTCGATGCGGGCGGTGGTGGACCGGTCCGGGTCCAGGAACAGTGAGTCGTACGCGTCGTGGCACGCGGTCGTCGGGGCGGTGAGGATCAGGAGCGCGAGGAGCCGCGGGCACCGCTTCATGATGGAGGTCATGGTCATCCTCTCAGAACGAGCCCGTGATCTTGAATCCGAGGCTCCGCGTGGTCGGGTGGTACCCGATGTAGTCGTTGAGGCCCTGGCGGTAGTCCACCGTAGAGGTGGCCGATTCGGGATCGATGTTCGGGACCGTCTTGTAGAGGTAGAACAGGTTCCGTCCGATGAGCGACAGCCGAAGATTCCGGGCGGGGACGTGTCGAGTCCACGCCGCGGGCAGGTCGAAGGTCAGGGTCAGCTCGCGCAGCTTGATGTAGTTATTGTCGTACACGATCTGCGGGTAGATCCCCTGAGTCTTCCAGTCGAAGTTGGTCTCGTAGTACTCCCACAGCGCGACCAGCTTGTCGTTCGCCGCGTAGCCGGTGACGTTGCCGCTCGGGTCGAACGTCTCCTTCACGCCGTGGAGGATGATCCCGTCGTGATAGACCGCCGCACCGCCCGGAGCGACGGCATCGTGGCTCGGGAGCTGTACGTAGTTCCCGGTGGCGTCGATGTAGTACGGCAGCCCGCCGTGCGCCGCGTCGCGCCCGAACAGCGTCTCTTTCGCCCTCCCGGTGGCGAGGGAATAGTAGTCGAACATGCTGGCGAACTGCCCGCCCATGCGAACATCGAAGAGTAGGGAAAGGGAGACGCCCTTGTAGCGGACGCTGCTGTTCAAACCGCCGAGCCAGCTCGGCATGATGTTGCCGACCAGGCTCAGCGTGTCGCTCTTGGCGTAGAAGCCGTTTTGATCCACGATTTTCTGGCCATCGGGCGCGCGCCGGAAGTCGTATCCGTAGATCTCGCCGTACGGGCGGCCCGGCCGTGCCTCGACGAACAGGTTATCCTCGAAATTCTGCAGCACGAGCGATTGCAACCCGACGGCCAGCGTCCGGACTTCGTTTCGGTTGCGCGAGAAGTTGAGCGTGGTGCTCCACTCGAAGTCGCTCGTCCGGATGGGAGAGCCCGAGAGCTGCAGCTCCTGCCCGGTATTGGTCATTACGCCCGCGTTCACGACGATATTGGTCGCGCCGGAGCTGGCGGCGATCGCGAGCGGAAGGATCTGATCGACATTGCGCTGATGGTAGAACGAGCCGTCGACATGCCAGCGCTCGTCCAGGAACCCCATCTCGAGCCCGACCTCGGTCTCGTACTTGCGCTCGGGCTTCAAGGCCAGCGGGGGGACGGTCGTCGAGAAGCTGTTCAGCGTGATGCCGCCGTCCCAGGTTGCGAAGCTGTAGACATTGTTGGCCAGATACCGGGGCGCGCCGCGGCCCACCTGGGCGTAGTTCACGCGGAACTTTCCCGACGAGATCTGGCGAGGCAGCCGAAATGCGTCGCTGAAGACGAAGCTCGCCCCCACGGACGGATAGAAGTAGGAGTTGCTCCCGGGCGGGAGCGTCGAGGTCCAGTCGTTCCGCCCCGTCGTCGTGACGTAGAGGTAGTCTCGATACGAGAGGGTCGCGCTGCCGAACACGCCGTCGGTGCGGTCTTCGCCGCGTCCCGCATACTGGCCCGGCGTGCTCACCGAGTTGTTGACGCTGAACCAGTTCTCGGTCACGAGGCCGCCGTTGGTCCACGCCGCCGTCTCGCCCGTGTGATTCCGCGTGGTCGCGGCGCCGATTTGGACGTTCAGGCCGAGCGACGGCGTCAGGGTGCGTTGCCCGCTCAGCAGCACGTCGCCATAGAGGACCCGATCCTGCCGCCGCCGCACCTCGTAGCCGCCCGACGGTCCTGCGCTCGCCGGCTGGGTCGTTCGCTGCTTGTTTTCGATCGTGTTATCGGTGTAGTCGGTGCCCCCCTGCACGCGCAGGTTGAGCCAGTCCGCTACCGCGTAGTTGAGTCTCAGCGACCCGACCAGCCGGTCTTGCGCCGACTCGTAGCGATCTTGAAGCCCCGTCCAGAAGATCTGCCGCATCATGTCGGCCTCGGTGGAGTGAAGCAGCGGGTAGACCTGTTGCGTGGCCAGATAGCCGGCGGCGGTCTTGTAGTCCTCCTTCAGCAAGTCCGTCTTGAGCGACCGGGGGAAGGAAAAGGCGACGTACACCCTGGGAGGCGGGTTCGTCAACGTCTTGTCGTAATAGTTGAACGCCAGGTCGGCCCGGAGCCTGTCCGACAGCTGCATGTCGCCCGTGAGGCTCACCGTATTCCGGTCCTGCTGCGAGCCGGGGAAGGTTCCGGTCCAGTCGTTCCTCGTGAAGCCGATGCGATAGCGACTCCGGTCGCTCACGTTCGAGAATGTCACGCTGTTCTCGAGGGTCTGCCCCGCCTGATAGAGATCCCGGTAGTTGTCCGGTTGCGGCGTGAACGGGCGCATTTGCCCGTCCCACCACTGGATCATCTGCCCTCGCATCGGCGGACCCCAGCTGTGCGCGGCCCCGATACCACCGCCGTTGGCGAGCAACGGCGTGCCGGTCGCCGGGTCGATCATGAACTCGCCGTTGTTCGGCCGGTTCCGCAGGATCAAATCGTTGATGCCCGAGCCGTACTCGTTCTGGAAGTCCGGCAGGAACGCCACGTTGTCGAACAGCGAGGACGAGCTGAAGTCCATCCCGATCCCGTCGTGCTTCGTGCCCCGCTTGGTGGTGATCAGGATGACCCCGTTCGCGGCCTGGGAGCCGTACAGCGCCGCGGCGCCCGCTCCTTTCAGGACGTTCACCGACGCGACGTCGGTCGGGTTGATGTCGTTGATCCCGGTGCCCAGGTCGCGGTCGTACACCCAGCCCACGTCGCTGTAGCCCGAGTTCTCGTCCCGGATCGGGATGCCGTCGACCACGATGAGCGGCCGGTTGCTGCCGGTGATGGACTTGATGCCCCGAATCGTGAGATTGGTCCCGCCCGTCGGCCCGGAGCTGTTCTGCTGGATCTTGAGGCCGGGAACCTCACCGTACAGCGCGGACTGCACGGTGAGGGGGCTGGCCTTCGTCACCTCCGCGGCGCCGACTTGACTCATCGCGTACGGCGTCTCGCGCGTCGTTCGCTCGATGCCCAGGGCGGTGACCGCGACGGCGTCGAGGGCCATCGCCTTCGGCTCGAGCGAGAAGTCCGCGGTCGCAACCTCTCCTCCCGTCACCGTGACGGTGTCGGTCCCTTCGCCGTAGCCGATCAGCCGTGCCCGCACCGGGTAGGTGCCCGGGGGTACGTTGGCGACGACGTATTGACCGCTCTGGTTTGTGATGGACGCCCGATTGGTCCCCACCACGAACACCCGGGCGTCAGCGATGGGATGCTGATCGGCTCTGGAGACGACCGTTCCTCGGATCGAGCCCTCGGCCTGCGCGGCGAGACGCGCCGTCGGTCCGAGCACTGCGGTAACGGCCGTGATCAGAAGCGACACTCGATGAGTGGTGCTAGGGCTCATGCTTCTCTCCGGCGCGGCAGGTAGGACTGGATGACTAAACGACGTCCCAGCGTTGCGCGCGAGGTCGCAAGTCCCAGACCGAAAAACAAGTGAGATACGGCACAATTCGGGATGTCGCATAGCAGCAACGGCAGGCGGCCGCTGATTCAGGTCAGGCGGATGGGTGTGTTGCGCCAGCGCATCACTGGCGCGCTGACCGCGATTGCCATCGCGGAGAGGTAGGGGCGCAGCATGCCGCGCCCCTACGTTTAGGATGCGAGGGTCTGGTACAGCGCGACGTTCGCGATGCGCGGCGTGTCGAGCGCGGCGTCGATCGTCAGGCGCACGCGGCTGGCGGTCACGGCAGGAAAGCGGTCGAGCTTCTTGTGGCCGATCGTGGTCCCGCGCGCGAGCGTCGTCCATGCGGCGCCGGTCCACACCTGCAGCGAGTAGCGCGCCACGCACTGCCCCTCCTCGATCGCCTCCTCGAGGCACGCCACGTCGAACGTGGCGGGACGCGCCAAGTCGAGCTGCACCCACCTGGCCGTCGCTCGGTCGCCGTTCGCGGATCGCGGTGCCCCCGCCGCGAGGTTGGTCGCGAACGTGGCTCGCAGCCGCTCGGCGAAGTCCGCGATCCGAGCCACATCGGTGGCGTGGAAGAGGCCCTCCGCCGTGGGGGGGACGTTGAGGAGGAGCCCGGCGTTCCGCCCCACGCTCGAGAAGTACAGCTCGACGAGGTTCTCCGCAGTGCGAACCTTCTCGTCTTCGTTCTTGTGCCAGAACCACCCCGGGCGGATCGAGACATCGGCCTCGCCGGGACGCCACACGCTGCCCTGCGGATCCCCGTGCTGGAGCGCACTGATGATTCGATCGCCGCCGATTCCGGGGTAAGGCACCGCGTCGGGATCGACCGTGCACCAGTTCGGGTCGCCCGCGACCCCTTGCTCGTTCCCGATCCAGCGGATGTCGGGTCCCGCATCCGAGAAGATGACCGCCTCCGGTTGGAGCCGGCGGACGATCCCATGCACACGCGGCCAGTCGTACGTCTGTCGCTTTCCATTCGGCCCCTCGCCGTTGGCACCATCGAACCAGACTTCCACGATGGGACCGTAGCGGGTGAGCAGCTCGGTGAGCTGTCGGGCGTAGAGGTCGTTATACCGCGGCGAGTCGCCGTACGACGGGTCGTGCCGGTCCCAGGGGGAGAGATAGAGTCCGACGCCGAGCCCTTCCGCGCGACACGCCTCCGTGAACTCGCGCACCACGTCGCCCCGTCCGTCGCGCCACGGGCTCGAGCGCACCGAGTGATTCGTGGTCTCCGTCGGCCAGAGGCAAAAGCCATCGTGGTGCTTGGCGGTGAGGATCATCGTTCGGAATCCGCCCGCTCTTGCCGTGCGCGCCCACTGCCGGGCATCGAGGCGCGTCGGGTTGAAGATGCGGGGATCCTCGGTCCCGTCCCCCCATTCGCGATCGCTGAACGTGTTGACGGTGAAGTGAACGAACATCGCGAGCTCGGCGCGCTGCCAGGCGAGCTGCTGGGGCGTGGGGCGCGGGCGCTGGGAGATGGGCACTGACCCCGGGCGCAAGCCCGGAAAAGGCCGGGGGATCGTCCCCATCGCCAGCGCACCCGAGGCCGCGGCCGAGACGAATTCACGCCGATTCATTCGGAGCCCCGCCGATCGCCGTCGCCAACACGGCCTCCGGCGTCCAGTCCTCGACGGGGCGCGCCGGGGACAGTCGCCCCCGGCTCATGACCGCCAGCCGGTGGCAGAGGCCGAACAGCTCGGGCAGGTACGAGCTCACGAGCAGCACTGCTTTCCCCTGCGCGGCGGATCGCACGATGGTCTCGTAGATCTGCGCCCGGCTCCCGATATCGATCCCGCGGGTGGGCTCGTCCAGGAGGAGCACGTCGGCGTCCTGGAACAGGAGCCTGCCGATCGCCACCTTCTGCTGATTCCCGCCCGAGAGCGCGCGGATGGGCTGCCACGGCGACGCCGCTCGAACGCGGAGCGCGTCGATCCAGGTCCTCGCCGCCGCGCCTTGCGCGCCGAGGTCGAGCCATCCCCACCGCCGCGCGCACGCGGAGAGCCGGGTCGCGGTCAGGTTGTCGGCCACCGAGAGCCCCAGTGTCAGCCCTTCCTGCGTGCGGTCCTCGCTCAGGTAGCCGAAGCCCTGGCCGAGCCGGCGCGCGGGACGCGCGCCCGGTGCGGCGAGCGTGCGGCCACGCAACACGATCCGTCCGGCGACCGCGGGCTCGAGGCCGAACAACGCGCGCACCAGCTCGGTCCGCCCCGACCCGGCGAGCCCGGCGATCCCGAGGATCTCCCCGCGGGAGAGCTCGAAGCTGGCGTGCTTCAGGGCCGGCGGAGCGGCGATGTCGTGGACGACGAGGAGGGCCTCTTCCGCGCGCGTGGGTGCGCGCGCGGGAAAGAGCCCGGCCACGGGGCGCCCCACCATCTGCTCGATCAAGCGGCTCGTGCTCGTGCCCGCGATGCTCCCGGTATCGACGCCGCGGCCGTCGCGCAGGATCGTGTAGCGCCCGGCGATCTCCCGCACCTCTTCGAGGAAGTGACTGATGTAGATCACGGCGATCCCGTGCGCCGCGAGTCGCCGGATCAGCGCGAACAGGCGGTCGATCTCGACGCGCTGGAAGCTGCTCGTCGGCTCGTCCATCAGGAGGATGCGGGCATCCGCCGCCAGCGCGCGGCAGATCTCGACGACCTGCCGCGCGGCCAACGGCAGGTCGCCGACCCGGGCGTCGGGGGTCAGGTCGGGATGGGCGAAGTGGTCCAGCAGCGCCTGCGCCCGCCGGCGCGCCGCCGGCGCGTCGAGCCACCCCCAGCGCGCCGGCTCGGCCCCGAGCAGAATGTTCTCAGCCGCGGAAAGGTGGGGGCACAGGGACAGCTCCTGATGGATCAGCGCGATGCCGCGCCGGCGCGCCTCGAGCGGCGTGCGCGGGGCGTAGGGCCGGCCGTCGACCCGCATCTCGCCGCGATCGGGCTCGAGCGCCCCCGCGACGACGCTCATCAACGTGCTCTTGCCCGCACCGTTCTCTCCGATCAGCGCATGTACCTCTCCGGCGGAGAGCGTCAAATCCACCCCGGCCAGTGCCTCGGTCGCGCCGAATCGCTTCGCGATATCCCGGAGCTCGAGCACCGGTCCCGTCGCTCCCGCACTCATGGCTCGTCGAGATACCGCGCGATCGGTGGGTTCACAAACGCCTGCGTGGCGGCGGAATCGAGGTTCGCCGCCGTGACCAGCATGACACCGGTATCGATGAGCCGCTCGACCGGCTTGCCGCGCAGCCGATCGGCCAGCGTCTTGACGCCGAGGTATCCCATGCGCATGGGATTCTGCACCACGACGCCGTCGAGCTGTCGCGCGCGGACCGCGTCGATCAGGGTCCTGGCGGCATCGAAGCCGATGAAGCGGACCTTGCCGGCCAGGCCGACATCTTGTAATGCGAGCAGCATCCCGATGGTCGAGGACTCGTTGGGGGTGAAGATGCCTTGCACGTCGCCACTGTAGCGATTGAGCAGATTCTCCGAGGCGCGCTTCGCCGTCTCCCTCGTGGGCCCGGCGTATTGGTCGGCCGAGACGAGCGCGATCGCCGGGTAGTGGGTGTGCAGCTCTTCGAGAAACCCCCGCTCTCGCTCCGTTGTGCTGGCCGATCCCTCGGCATAGCGCAGCAGCAGCACCTTGCCCTTGCCCCCGAGCAGCTCGCCCAGCCGGCTCGCGGCCAGCTGCCCGCCCTTGTGATTGTCCGTGGCCACGAAGCTGACAACTGAGTCCGACTCGAGCCTGGAATCGATGACCACCGTGGGCACGCCCGCGCGCCGGGCTTCCTCGACCGGTCGCACCAGGGCGCGGCTGTCGAGCGGCGCGAGCACGATGCCCTGCACGCCCTGGCTGAGAAAGCCCTCCACGACCTGGATCTGCTGCTCGCGATCGTCCTCGCGCAGTGGTCCCTTCCAGATGATGTCGATCGGCGTGCCCTGGCCGGAGAGCTCGCGCGACGCCTCGATCGCCCCGGCATGAATACTCTTCCAGAATTCGTGCGTCGTTCCTTTGGGGATGACGGCGATCTTGAGCGGCCGCTCGGCGCCGGCCTGGGAGGCGCGCCGCCCGGCGCCGGATCCGCCGCACCCCGAGATCCACAGGGCGGCGACCAGGATCGGCGGCAGCTTCGACATCATGGTCCCTCCATGAGGAGAACATGGACCGTCTGGGGACCGTGCACGCCCACCACCAGGGTCAGCTCGATGTCGGAGGTCCGCGACGGTCCGGTGATGAACGTGATGGCGTGGCTGGCGACGCTCAGGCGGGCGAGCGCGTCGCCCAGCGACTCACAGATGCAACGCACGGACAGCACCGCCACGTGGATCGGCGGGACGAGCGAGAGCAACCGGCTCCGCTCGCGCGCGGACTCCAATACCAGCGTACCGGTGTCGGCGATCCCCCACTGTGCGGTCGTGACGCCGGCGTCGCACGCGAACAGCTCGTCGCGCGAGAGGCGCTCGAGCCGATCGATCACGATGTCATTCCCCACGGCCGCGAGGATCCGCTGCACCAGCGGCGCGTCCGAGCCGACCACGCGGCGGGCCCCTGCATCCGCCAGAATGCGGGCCAGCGCGGCCGCGGCTTCGGTTTCGCTCCGCACGGTGGTGCACTGGGCACCCACGGCCGCGAGCTGCTCCGTGAAGTGCTTTACGACGTCCCCCCTCTCCGGAACGGAGAGGGGGACAGGGGGTGAGGACGCTGGAGCCGAGAGGCGGTCAGGGGGTGAGGACTCCAGGTTCGTACGGATCGCGTGCAGGATCTCACGCCGCGCGTCGCCGCTACGCATCAGGGCCTCGCTGATCGCGCAAACCGGCCCGCCACTGCTCGCGAAAGCTCCGCGGTGCGAGGGGCCGGAGGTCGCGCCACTTGGTCCACGCGCCCAGCGGCGGCATGATGCGCAAGGAACGGACGGCGCGCATCAGCCACGCGAACAGGCGCGGTCGTACCATCACCGCCGTGTAGATCCAGAACGCCAGCCGCTCGCGCAGGTGCCCCTTCCCGACAGCCACCCCCTCAGCGACCACCTGGGCCCGCAGGTGCAGGAGCAGCGCCGGGATGTCGATCTTGACGGGGCAGACGTCCCGGCAGGCCCCGCACAGACTCGAGGCGTAGGGGAGGGCGGCCGACCGCGCGAGTCCGAACAGCTGGGGGCTCAACACCGCGCCGATCGGACCGGGATACACCGACCCATAGGCGTGCCCGCCGATCTGGCGGTACACCGGACAGGCGTTGAGACACGCGCCGCACCGGATGCAGGCGAGCGCTTGCCGGGTAACTCGGGATGCCAGCATGCGCGAGCGGCCATTGTCCAGCAATACGATGTGCAGCTCTTCCGGCCCCTCGTCCTCCGCACGGCGCTTCGTCCCCGTGATCAACGACTGATAGGCCGTGAGCACCTGCCCCGTCCCGGATCGGGGGAGCAGCTGGAGAAACACATCGAGGTCGGCGAAGCGGGGAATCACCTTCTCGATCCCCATCAGTGCCACGTGCGTGTGCGGGAGACTCGTGGTCATTCGGGCGTTGCCCTCGTTCTCGAGGATGAGGATCGTGCCCGTTTCGGCGACGGCGAAGTTGACGCCCGAGATCCCGAGGTCCGCCTCGGCGAACCGGCGGCGCAACGCGTCGCGGGCCGCGGCCGCCAGCGTGGCCACGTCGTCGGAGGGCGCGATCCCGAGCTTGTCCGCGAACAGCGCGGCGATCTGGGCCTTGGTCTTGTGGATGGCCGGGACCACGATGTGCGATGGCGTCTCGCCGGCGAGCTGGACGATGTATTCGCCCAGGTCGGTCTCAACGGCTTCGATGCCGCGGCGGGCGAGGGCGGCGTTCAGGTGGATCTCCTCCGAGGCCATGCTCTTGCTCTTGACCACCGTCCGGGCGCCACGCCGCTCGGCGATTCCGCCGATGATGTCGCACGCTGCGGCGGCATCGCGCGCCCAATGCACGCACGCGCCGGCACGCTCGGCGTTCGCCGCGAATTCCTCGAGGTAGCGGTCCAGGTGCTCGAGCGTCTCGTCCTTGATCGCCCGGGCGCGGTCGCGGGCGCCCTCCCAATCCGGCACCGTGGCGAGGGCCGCACGCCGTCGCTCGCCGAACAACGTCGTCGCCTGGCGTAACGCGCCGCGCAGCTGGCCGTCGGCCAGCGCGGTGCGTGCGTCGCGCTCGAAGGTCATGGTCGGGACGCCAGCACTTCCGCGAGGTGCAGGGCGCGGACCGTCGATCCCCGGCGCGACAGCCGGCCGGCGATCTGCATCAGACAGCTCGCGTCGCCGGACACCACGGCGTCGACGCCGGCCCGCTCGATGGCGTCCACCTTCTCGTCGAGCATGGCGACGGAGATCTCGGGGTACTTCACGGAAAACGTTCCGCCGAAGCCGCAGCACGTCTCGGCGCCCGGGGGGGGCAGCTCGACCAGTTGCGCTCCCTGCACATGGCGCAGCAGGCGTCGCGGCTCGTCCCTGATCCCCAGGTCCCGCAGGCCGTGGCAGGCGTCGTGCCAGGTGAGCCGTCCGGAAAAGCTTGCTCCTACGTCCTCCACCCCCAGCTGATGCACGAGGAAGGAGCTGAGCTCGTGCGTCCGCTCCGCCACGCCCTGCGCCCGCTCCCGCCACCTCGCATCGTCGAAGAGCTGGTCGTAATGGTGCACCATCGCGGTGCACGAGCCCGAGGGGCTGACGATCGCGTCGGCCGCGCTCGCTTCGAAGATCTCGATCAGTCGCCGGGCGAGGGCGCGTGCCGCCGGGCGGTAGCCCGTGTTGAACGCCGGTTGCCCGCAGCACGTCTGGCGCTCGTCGAACTCCACGGCGCACCCCAGTCGCCGCAGCACGTCGACGGCGCCGACCGCGGCCGACGGCCAGAGCTGATCGGCCAGACAGGTCACGAACAGCGAGACGCGCACGTGACGACGCCCTTCACGTAATCGGCTGCGCCGTGGTCGCCCGCGAAGGCGCGCGGCACGGAGTCGAGCGATGGGTAGCGATGCGTAATCAGCGACGCGACGTCTACCTGCCCGCGCTCGATCAGTCGCAGGGCGCGGACATAAGTGGCCGGCCGGCCGTCGGGCTCGAACCCGCCCGAGGCGCCGACCGGCGCGAGCAGCGTCGGCTCGCGGAATTGGAGCTGGCTCAGGACGCTCAGGTCCACACCCGTATGGCCGTGTCCGTACAGCAGGACGGTGCCCTGTTTCCGGACGAGCCCCGGGATGGCCGCGAACGCTTGGCCCGAGCCGGTGGCCTCGATGAGCAGCTCGGCCCCGCGCCCGTGCGTCCGCTCGTGCACGACCTCCGCCGGGTCGCAGGCACCGGGGTCGATCGTGTCCGCTCCGAAGCGCGCCGCGAGCGCGCGCTTGGCGGCGGCAGGCTCGCTCACCAGGAGCAACCCGTCGTAGCCGAGCACGTTCCGCAGATATTGCACCCAGAGCAAACCCGCGGGGCCCGCTCCGCAGATCAAAACATGGCTGACCTGCCCGCCCTTGCCGCCCCTGCCGCCCTCCAGCGCGTAGCGCCCCGGCATCCGGAGCAACACGTCGGCCGAGTGGACCACGCAGCCCAGCGGCTCGGTGAGGGCCGCGGTGGCGTCGTCCAGGGACGTGTCGGTGCGGACCGCGTTGACCGCCGGGATCGTCACGTACTCGGCGAATCCGCCCGGAAGACCGGTGATCCCGTGCTCGCGGTAGAACGCACATTGATGCGAATCTCCGCTCGCGCAGTACTCGCACCGGGGCGAGCGCGCCTCGCTCACGCAATTCCTCCCCTGGTCGACCACCACCCGGTCCCCGACGCCGAGATCGTCCACGGCGCCGCCCGTCTCTTCCACGACGCCTGCGATCTCGTGGCCGAGGATCTGCGCCTCGTTGCGAGGCGGGATCGCCCGCCCCCGGCCGTCGCGGTTGTAATTGGCGTGCCCGGCAAAGATGTGGAAGTCGGTGCCGCAGAGCCCGACTCCCGTGACGCGCACCAGGACTTCCCGGGGCGCGGGAGCCGGGCAGGGGACGTCCCGCAGCTCGATGCGACCGACGTCAACGAGCACGGCCGCCTTCATGGGAGGTTAACCTCCCCCAACCTGCAGTACGATCACCGCAGCGATCGTGCTGGGTGGCACGCGGGGGAGCTGCACCACCAGCCCGGAGTCCGCCTGCTCGACGGTGAGCGCCTGCCCGTCGGCGAGGACGTATGCGCGCACGGGCTTCTCTTTGAGACCGGTCAGCACCAGGCGGCCGTCCTTCGGCCAATCGAAGACGTGAGCGTATACTCTTCCTTGCTTGACGGTGTAGCGGCCCCACGCCGGCATGCCGTACGGGCTCGCGGTCGTACCGGAGATCGCCTCGCCATTGGTCGCCAACCATTCACCCATCTCGTGGAGCCGCCAGGCGATCGGCTGGGGGATCACCCCCTCGGCGGTCGGCCCGACATTCAGGAGGAAGTTGCCGCCTTTGGAGGCGACGTCGATCAGCGTGCGGACGAGCGTCCGCGTGTCTTTCCAGTCGTCGTCATACGACTTGAATCCCCAGGTGTCGTTCATCGTCATGCAGGTTTCCCAGTCGACGCCCGGGAGTCCCTCCGGCGGCACCTGTTGCTCGGGTGTTCCGAAGTCGCCGAGATCGACCCGGCCCTGCTTATTGAGCCCGCTCAGGCCCTGGCGCGAGTGGCCCACGCGGTTGTTCACGAGCAGGGTGGGGCGGATCCCGCGCACGTAGTTGTAGAGATCTCGCCCCCGCTCGTCCGTCCAATCTGCGATCCACTCCCCGTCGAACCAGAGCACGTCGATCTCGGGGTATTGGGTGAGCAGCTCCTTGAGCTGGGGCTTCATGTAGGCCTCGACGTAGCGACCGAAGTTGGGATTGGAGTACGTCCGCGAGTTGTAATCGGGGAAGTTCGGGCCCTGCGCGTCGGGGTGATGCCAGTCCATGATCGAGTAGTAGACGCCGAACCTGAGCCCGGCGCGGTGCGCCGCCTGTGCCAGGGCCTTGAGCGCGTCCCGGTGGTACGGCGTGGCGTCGACGATGTCGTAGCGCGACACCTTCGAATCGAAGATCGCGAAGCCGTCGTGGTGCTTGGACGTGATGATGATGTACTTCATCCCCGCGTCCTTGGCGACGTGGGCCCACGCGTCGGCGTCGAACCGTGCGGGGTTGAAGCGGTGGACATACGCCTCGTATTCGGGGATCGGGATGTGCGCCCGGCTCATGATCCACTCGCCGATGCCGCTGATCCGCTCTCCATTGTGCGTGCCGGCCGGCACCGCATACGCGCCCCAATGAATGAACATTCCGAACCGTGCCTCGCGCCACCAGGCCATGCGGGAGTCGCGCTGGGCGGGCGTCTCCGGGGATTGGACCTGCATGATTGCTGCGAGGACGACTAGGTGGCAGAGCGACATACACCTCCGGGGGTTAGGGGAGGTTGAGGAGGTGGGGGAGGTTCGGGCCTCCAACCTCTTCGCATCATGATGCCCACGCCTCGCCGTCCGGGAACGCGTGCCGCGCCAGACTCTCGGGCTTCATCGTGATGCTGTAGCCCGGCGCGGTGGGCGGCATGTAATGGCCGTGGCGAATCACGACGGGGTCCACAAAATGCTCGTGCAGGTGATCCACGTACTCGACGACGCGATCCTCGAGCGACCCACTGACGCAGACGTAGTCGAAGATCGCAAGGTGTTGCACGTACTCGCACAGCCCCACGCCGCCGGCATGCGGGCAGACGGGGATGCCGAACTTCGCGGCGAGGAGCAGCACGGCCAGGACCTCGTTGACGCCGCCCAGGCGGCAACTATCGATCTGGCAGAACCGGATCGCGCCGGCCTGCATGAGCTGCTTGAACATGACGCGGTTCGAGCACTGCTCTCCGGTCGCGACGCCGATCGGCGCGATGGCCCGCGCGATGGCGGCGTGACCCAACACGTCGTCCGGGCTGGTCGGCTCCTCGATCCACCAGGGATCGAACCGCGCGAGCTCGCGCATCCAGGCGACCGCCTCGCCTACGTCCCACACCTGATTGGCGTCGAGCATGAGCTTCCGGTCGGGCCCGATCTCCCGTCGGACGAGCGCCGCGCGCCGGAGGTCGTCGGCCAGGTCGCGCCCCACCTTGATCTTGAAGTGCGACCAGCCGCGCTCCAGCCCCTCGCGGCAGAGGCGGCTGATCTTGTCGTCGGGATAGCCGAGCCAGCCCGCCGACGTGGTGTAGGCCGGGTAGCCATGGCGTTGGATATCGGCGGCTCGCTCCGCCCGCATCGGCTCCTGTTTGCTCAGGATCGCGATTGCCTCCACCGGGGTCAGCGCGTCCGTCATGTAGCGGAAGTCGATGCAGTGCACCAGCTCCTCGGGACTCAGTCCGGCGAGCAACTGCCACAGCGGCTTGCCCTCCACTTTGGCGTAGAGGTCCCAGACCGCGTTCACCACGGCGGCTGTCGCGAGGTGGAGTACCCCCTTCTCGGGTCCCACCCACCGCATCTGCGAATCGCTCGTCAGCCGCCGCCAGAAGCGGCCCATGTCGGCCTTGATCTCCTCGAGCGTGAGACCTTGCAGCAGCGGCGCGAGCGAGCGGATGGCGGCGACACATAGCTCGTTGCCCCGCCCGGCGGTGAACGTGAGGCCGTGGCCTTCCAGGCCGTCAGCCCTGTCGGTGCGGAGGATGGCGTACGCCGCGGAGTAGTCCGGGTCCGGGCTCATGGCGTCGGAGCCGTCCTGCTCCCGTGACGTGGGGAAGCGGATATCGAGGGCGTCGATGTGGGTGATGGTGGTCGGCATGGTCACATGGCGGTGAAGCCGCCGTCCACGGGCAACGCGACGCCCGTGACGAAGGACGCTTCCGGGGACACCAGCCAGAGGGCGGCGGCGGCGCACTCCTCGGGCGTGCCCAGGCGTCCCAGCGGCTGCGCGGCGCGGTAGGCGGCCCAGGCGGCGCCCGGATCCGGCATGGCGTCCGCGAACTGGCGCAGCATCGGCGTGTCGATGATTCCCGGGCAGAGCGCGTTCACGCGGATGCCGCGGGCGGCGTAGTCGAGCGCCAGTGCTTTGGCCAGCATCACCACGGCGCCCTTCGACGCGCAGTACACCGGCGAATCGGTCTGCGCCACGAGACCCGTCTTGCTCGCCGTGAAGAGCAGCACGCCGCCGTCGGGCTGCCCGAGCATGATCGCAATGGCGTGCCGGGCCGCGTAGAGCGGTCCCTTCACGTTCACGGCCAGGAGCCGGTCGATGTCCTCGTCGGAGCTGTGCGACAGCAGCTTGGGCAGGGTGATACCGGCATTGCAGAACAGGATGTCGAGCCGGCCGTACCGCTCGACACAGACGTCGATCATCCGCTCGTTGTCGGCGCGACGGCTCACGTCGGCGTGGACGAAGCACGCGGTGCCGCCCGCCTGCGCGATGGCTCGCACCACGGCGTCCGCCTCGGCATCGTGCACGTCCGCCAGGACCAGGCGCGCGCCTTGTTGCGCGAAGCGCAGGGCGCTGGCCCGCCCGATGCCGCTGCCGGCGCCGGTGATGACCGCCGCCTTGCCCTCGAGGGCCCTGTTAGCGGGAGGCACGGAGGCGCTGGCGTGCGGTGCCCAGACCCTCGATGCCCAGCTCCACCTCGTCGCCGTCGACGAGGTAGCGCGGCGGGCTCTGGCCCAGGCCCACGCCCGAAGGTGTGCCGGTGGAAATGATGTCGCCGGGCAAGAGGGTCATGAACTGCGAGATGTAGCTGACGAGCGTCGGCACGTCGAAGATGAGCTCGCGAGTCGAGCTGCACTGCCGGGTCTCGCCGTTCACCTTGAGCCAGAGGGGCAGCTCGTGCACGTCCCGGATCTCGTCGCGGGTGGCGATAAACGGGCCGAGTGGCGCGAACGTGTCGCAGCTCTTGCCCTTCACCCACTGCCCGCCGCGCTCGAGCTGGAAGGCGCGTTCAGAGTAATCGTTGTGAAGTACATAGCCGGCCACGTGCTCCAGCGCCTTGGCCCGCTCGACGTACGCCGCGCGGCGACCGATGACGACCGCCAGCTCCACCTCCCAGTCGACTTTGCTGGCGTTCTTCGGAATGATGACATCGTCGTTCGGACCGGTGATGGCGGTCGTCGCCTTGAAGAAGAGGACGGGCTCATCGGGGATGGCCATGCCGGACTCGCGGGCGTGGTCGCGATAATTGAGCCCGACGCACACGATCTTGCTGGGCCGGCCAATCGGGGGCCCCAAGCGCGCGTCATCCGGGACAACGGGCGCGGCGGCGCCATCCTCGGCGAGCCAGCGGGCGAGCCGCTCGAGACCGCCCGACCCGAAGAAGGCTTCGTCGTAATCGGCGGCCACGCTCGAAGTCTCGATGCGCCGGCCGTCGGGCAGGATCAGGCCGGGTCGCTCGCGGCCGGGTGCCCCGAATCGGATGAGTTTCATGGCTCACATCTTCAGGGTCACGAAGCCGCCGTCGATGGCGTAGTTCGAGCCCGTGATGAACGCCGCCGCGTCGGAGCAGAGAAACAGCGCGAGCTGGGCGATCTCCTCCGGCTGACCCATGCGCCCGATCGGCTGTGTCCGCGACAGCTCGTCGAACATCTCCCGCTCCCGCCCCGGATAGTTCTTCGCCAGGAAGCCGTCGACGAAGGGGGTGTGGACCCGTCCCGGGGCGATCGCGTTGCAGCGGATCCCCTGCGCGACATAGTCGCGGGCGACCGAGTACGTCATGGTCAGCACCGCCCCCTTGGTCATGGAGTAGGCGAACCGGTCCGGAATGCCGACCGTCGACGCCACCGAGGCGATGTTGAGGATCACGCCGCCGCGCCCTTTCATGGCGGGCACCGCGGCCTTCATACAGTTGAAGACGCCTTTCACGTTCACGGCGTAGAGCCGATCCAAGTCCTCCTCCGACGTCTGCTCCACGTTGCCCACGTGAGCGATCCCGGCGCTGTTCACCAGGATGTCCGGGGTCCCGAGCCGCTGCCCGACCGCCTGGAACGCCCGCTCGACGTCGGCCTGCCGGCTCACGTCGCACGGGACGGCGATGGCGGCTGCGCCGCACGCCTCGATCCGCCGCACCGTGTCCTCCGCCGCGGGCGCCGCGATGTCCAGGACGGCGACGCGGGCGCCCCCCTCCCCGAAGCGCAGGGCGATCGCCCGGCCGATCCCCGAGCTGCCGCCGGTCACGATCGCGATCTTTCGCTCGATCTCTCTCATAGTCGGTATGCGCGAATCGCGTTGTCGGCGTAGAAGCGACGCCGCTCCGTCGGAGTCCACGCCGCGGTGAAGCGGTCGGTAAACCCGTGCCAGTCGCCGTAGCGGCCGCCCAGGGTGAGGACGGGCCAGTCGCTTCCGTACAGCACGCGCTCCGTCCCGAAGAACTCGACGACGGACGCCGCGTAGGGGAGGAGATCCTCGTCGCGCCGGCGCTCCGGCGCCGCTTCGGTGAAGAGTCCCGAGAGCTTGCAGCACACGTTCTCCTGAGCCGCGAGACAGGCGATGTCCGCGCGCCACGGCTCGAGACGCCGCTGCCGGATGGCGGGCTTGGCGCAATGATCCAGGACGAAGCGGGTGTCGGCGCAGCGGCGGACGAGATCCGTGACCTCGCGCAGCTGATCGTGCGTCACGCAGAGATCGAAGGTGAGGCCCCGCCGACCGACCGCTCGGACGCCCTCGACGAACGCCGGCTGCAGGGCGAACCCGGGCGGCTGCCCCTGGATGTTCTGGCGAATGCCTTTGACCCTGGGCGAGCTCAACAGCGCATCCAGCGTTTGCTCCGGCCCCGAGCCCCCGGCCCGCAGCCCTTGCGTGAGATCGGCGAAGGCCACGATGGCCGCGATGCGGGGCTCCACGCTCACCAGGCGCTCGACGAACTGCACCTCTTCCCGAGCCTCCTCGGGCAGACAGTTGGACTCCACGAATACGATCTGAGTGATTGCGATCCCGTCCGTCGCGGCTGCGTAGTCGGACGGGAGGAAGGCCCGATCGAGCGCCGGCACGCTCCTGAGCCATGGATAGTCACGCTGGCGGGGGTCCCAGAAATGGACGTGGGAGTCGACTATCTGCACCGCGTTCACGCAGCCCTCCTCGCGCGCACCCGATCCAGTGCCACGGCCAACACGATGATGCTGCCGATGATGATCTCCTGGATGTAGTTCGGCCAGCCCATCTGCTGGCAGCCGTTCCGCAGGAATGCCATGATCAGTGCCCCGACCACCGAGCCGAACACGCTCCCCTCGCCGCCCTGCAGGCTCCCGCCGCCGATCACCACCGCCGCGATGACGTCCAGCTCCGTTCCGATCGCGACCGTGGGATCCCCCTGCCGGAGGCGAGAGAGCTGCATTACCCCGGCCAGGCCGAACAGGAGCCCCGCGGCGCCGTAGATCGTGATCTTGAGCCGGTCCGTGGCGATGCCGCACGCGCGCGCCGCCAGCTCGTTGGAGCCGACGGCGAACACTCGCCGTCCGAAGACGGTCCGGCGCAGCACGGTCGCCGTGAGCACTGCCAGCGCCAGCGTGATCCACACGCCCGGGGAGAGCACCATCCAGGCGGCCCGCGGGAACGTGACCACCAGGTCGTTGAGCCACGTCGGCGGAACGTTGACCGTCTGCTCGTGCGCCAGCCACTTGGCGACCCCGCGCGCGATGCCGAGCATGCCCAGCGTGGCGATGAACGGCACGACCCGCAGTCCCGTGATGAGCACGCCGTTCGCGAGCCCCACGAGTCCCCCGGCGAGCACCGCGGCCGCGGCCGCCGCCGGGACCGGCCAGTCCGCGCCGATTCCCAGCGCGGCCACCACGCCGCTCAACGCGATCGTGGCGCCGACCGACAGATCGATGCCGCCGCTGACGATGATCATCGTCATCCCGATCGCCCCCAGGGCTACGATCACCGTTTGTGAGAGCACGATGCGAAGGTTTGTCGCCGAGAGGTAGCGAGAGGGCGCCTCGGTGAGGAGCGCGAACGCCGCCACGACCAGCACGAGAGCCAGGGCGGGCCCGAGGCGGGCGATCGCGCCCCGCGCCATGCTCGGTGACAGGAGCCCGCCGAACGAGCGATCGAGCCCCAGCGGGCGGGACCGCGCCGTCACGGCTCCACCACGCTGAGCGGGCGCACCGCCACCGGCCCTCCCAGGCGGGCCGAGCGATACATCGCTTCGACGAGCTCGACCGAGCGACGGCCCTCCCGACCGTCGCACAACGGGGGCACGCCCGTGCGGACGGCGGACAGGAAGTCTTCCAGCACTCGCCGGTGACCTCGAATGTCCGTCACCACCGGGGAAGTCGCGCTGGCACTCGCCGGCCGGTCTTCCTGCGGCGGCGGGCCGGGCACCGGCGTGCGGAGGTGCACGGACACGACGCGGTCCTGCTCGACGATGACGGTTCCCTCGGTGCCCGTGATCTCGACGCGTCGCGGCAGGCCCGGGAAGACCGAAGTCGCGGCCTCGAGCGTCCCGACGGCGCCGCCGGCAAATTCGAGCGCGGCGACGGCCGTGTCTTCCACTTCGATGGCGTGTACCGCCGTGCGCGTCGCGGCGTGGACGCGCTCGACGTCTCCCAGGAGCCACAGGAGGAGGTCGATAGAATGAATCCCTTGATTGGCGAGCGCCCCTCCGCCGTCCAAGGCCCAGGTCCCGCGCCACGTTGAGCCGGCGTAATACTCCGGCGGGCGATACCACTTCACCCGCGCCGACGCCAGGAACACCGTGCCGAGGCCCCCTCCCGCCACGAGCTGTTTGAGCCAGACGAGGTCGGGTGCGGCGCGGTCCTGAAAGATCACGCCCAGCCTCACGCCCGCCCGGTCGCACTCTTCGATCAACGTGTCGACGCGCTGCGTCGTGACGTCGAGCGGTTTCTCCACCAGGACGTGCAGACCCTGCCGCGCCGCGGCCCGAGCGTGCTCGGCGTGGAGCCCCGAGGGCGTTCCGACGAGCACGACTTCCATCGGTCGGTGCTCGAGGAACCGGTCGAGATCCCGATAGGCCCTCGCCCCGTAGCGCGCGGCCATCTCGGCCGCCTTCTCCGCGTTGCGTCCCCAGCAGGCCACGAGCTCGACGCCCGGCGTTTCACCGACCGCCCGCGCGTGCGTGCCGCTGATGTTGCCGCCACCGAGGATGCCGATGTGGAAGGTCACACGCGGGCGGGTTCTTCGAGCGTCGCGGGCTCGAGCCGCGGGGCGAGGAAATGAATGATGGTCCAGGCCGTGACGTAGGCCAGTCCGCAGATGATGAAGATGGGGGTGTAGTCGTTGCCGTTGGCCTCGAGGATCCGACCGGTGACCCGCTGGAAGAGCACGCCGCCCATGGCGCCCGCGAAAGCGCCGATCCCGACCACCGACCCGACCGCCGCCCGGGGAAACATGTCGCTCGCCAGCGTATAGACGTTGGCGGACCAGGCCTGGTGCGCCGCCGCCGCGACGCTCACGATCGCCACCGCCGCCCACATGCTCCCCGCCAGCGGGGCCAGCGCCGTCGGCACGATCAGGAGCGCCATCGCGAGCATCGCGGTCTTCCTCGCCCGATTCACCGTCCAGCCCCGCTTGATCAGGGCGCTCGACAGCCATCCCCCCCCGACCGAGCCGGCGTCGGCGACCAGATAGACGACGATCAGCGGGAGCGCGACGTGTGCGAGCTTGATGCCGTAGGTCGAGTCCAGGAATTTCGGGAGCCAATACAGGTAGAACCACCAGATCGGGTCGGCCAGGAGCTTGCCGACGGCAAACGCCCAGGTCTGCCTCACGCCGAGAAGCCGGATCCACGGCACCGTGGCTTCCGCCTCCTCGCCCGGATCGCTCCGGATGTGCGCCAGCTCGTCCTGCGTCACGCGCGGGTGCGTCTCGGGACTCCGGTACAGCGCGAGCCACAGCACGAGCCAGAGGAAGCCCAGGGAGCCCGTCGCGATGAACGCCCACTGCCATCCCCACCGCAGCACGATCCATGGTACCAGCAGCGGCGTGAGGATCGCACCGGTGTTGGTCCCGGCGTTGAAGATGCCGGTCGCGAGCGCCCGCTCCCGTTTCGGGAACCACTCCGCCACGGTCTTGATCGCCCCCGGGAAGTTGGCGGACTCACCCAGCCCCAGAAGCGCCCGGGCGGCGGAGAAGCCCGCCGTCGTGCGGGCGAACGCGTGGGCGATGGCCGCCACGCTCCACGCCACCACCGCGACGGCAAAGCCGCGCCGCACTCCCACACGGTCGAGCCATCGGCCGGCGAGGAGGAAGCCGAACGCGTAGACCAGGCTGAACCAGGAGACGACGTCGCCGTACGCCGACTCCGACCAGTGCAGCTCGTGCTGCAGCGTGGGAGCCAGGATGCCGAGGACCTGGCGGTCGATGTAGTTGACGGTCGTGACCGCGAACAGCAGCGCGCACACCGTCCACCGGTACCCGATCCGCCGGGGCGCGACCGCCGTGCTCACCCGTCGCTCCGGGAGAGCGCCTCCCACAGACCCTGCAGGTACGTCACGCCGAGCGCTCGGTCGTACAGCCCGTATCCGGGGCGCCCCGTCTCGCCCCAGATCATGCGGCCGTGGTCGGGGCGCATCGGACCCGTGAATCCGACGTCCCTCAGGGCGCAGAGCACCTGGAACAGGTCGACCCCGCCGCAGGGCGAGGGGTGGGCCGTCTCGTGAAACCGCCGGTCGCCCGTGACCCGAACGTTGCGGCAGTGGGCGAAGTGAATGCGCCCCAGCTCGCCAAGCCGGCGCACCATGGCCGGCAGATCGTTCTCGGGGCTCGCGCCGAGAGAGCCGGTGCAGAACGTCACCCCGTTCGCCGGGCTGTCCACCAGGGCCACGAGGCGCTCGAGGGCTCGGGCATCGGTGATGATCCGCGGCAATCCGAAGATGGGCCAAGGAGGATCGTCGGGATGGATCGCGAGGAGCACGCCGGCCTGCTCGGCGACCGGTACGACGCGCTCCAGGAAGTAAGCGAGGTTGTCCCACAACCGCTCCGCGTCCACGTCGCGATAGGCGGCGAGGAGCGCCTGCAACTCGGCGGGCTGATAGGCCGTCGCCCACCCGGGGAGCTCCCCCGTGCCGCGCGACAAGTCAATGGCGGCGAGCGCCCGGTCGTCGTAGGCGAGTGTCGTGGACCCGTCGGGCAGCCGCATGGCGAGGTCGGTGCGCGTCCAGTCGAAGACCGGCATGAAGTTGTAACACAGGACCGGAATGCCGAGCTGGCCCATGCTCGCGATGCTGGCGCAGTAGCGGTCGATGAGCCGATCGCGCCCGGGGCGCCCCAGCTTGATGTCTTCGTGCACGGGGATGCTCTCGACGACGCTCAAGCAGAGTCCGGCGTCCTCGATTTGAGCCTTGAGCGTGCCGAGGCGCGCCCGGCTCCAGGCGTCCCCCACGGGCACGTCGTACAGCGCACTCACCACGCCCGTGACGCCGGGGATTTGTCGGATGTACGCGAGCGGGATCGGGTCGGCGGGGCCGAACCAGCGGAAGCTCGGGATCACGGGCGGAGGAGTGCCTCGACTTCCCGCACGCTCGCGCGGCTGAAGTCGCCGGCCACGGTGAGCTTCAACGCGCTCGCCGCGACCGCGAACTCGAGGGCCTCCGCCGGCGGGTCCCCGCCGACGAGGCGTGCGATGAGCGCCGCGGCGAAACTGTCGCCGCCGCCCACGCGGTCCACGACCTCCACGCAGTGCCGCCGGCTCTGGGCGAACACGCCGGTCGGCGCGTCGTACAGCACGGCGCTCCAGCCGTGCTGCCGGGGCCCGAGGATCTCCCGCCGCGTGAGCGCGACGCGCTCGACTCCGAAGCGACCGGCGAGGCGCTCCGCGAGCTCCTGCGCGCGCTCCCGCGTCGCGAGCGACCCGTCGTCGGCGTCGATCGCGAGCATGGCGCGCACGGCGGCCGCGTTGCCGATGAGCATGTGCGCCTCCCGCACCAGCGGCTCGACGAGCGGCCGCGGATCACGGCCGCGCCACAGCGCCTCGCGGTAGTTCAAGTCGAAGCTGACGGGTGTGCCCTGGGCGTGCGCGCAGGCGATCGCAGCCGCGAGCGTGGCGGCCGGGCCGTCGCCGAGAGCGGCGGTGATCCCCGAGGAGTGGAACCAATCCGCGCCCGCGAGCACGCGACGCCAGTCGACGGCGCGCGGCTCGATCCGGGCGAATGCCGAACCCGCGCGGTCGTATACCACGCGCATGGCGCGCAGGTCCGCCCCCGGCTCCACGAAGTAGATCCCCAGGCGGTCGCCCCCGCGCACGATCCACTCGGTGCCGACGCCTTCCCGCGCGAGCGCCGCTACGCCGGCGTCCCCGACGGGATTGTCCGGGGCGCGGGTGACGTAGTCGCAGCGGACGCCGAAGTGACTCAGGGCCACCGCGACGTTCGCCTCCGCGCCGCCAAAGCACGTCACGAGCTCGCTCGACTCGAACAGACGTTCTTCACCGGGTGGGCTGAGCCGCAGCAGCAGCTCGCCAAACGTGACCGCCCGGGTCACTGTGCGTTGCCGGCGTGGCGCCGGGCGCTTGCGACGCAGTCGACCAGAGCGCGGGCGCGCGCCGTGAGCTCCACCGTGGCGCCGTCGGCCAGCCGGGCGGCGCTGACGAGCGCGCTTCCGACACTTACGGCCGCCGCGCCGGCGCGGATCCACTCGCCGGCGTTCTCGAGCGACACGCCGCCCGAGGGCACGAGCCGCAGGAATGGCAGCGGCGCGAGCACGTCGCGCAGGTAGCCGGGACCGACCGCCGAGGCGGGGAACAGCTTCATCACCGCCGCCCCGACCCGCCACCCCTCGAGCAGCTCGGTCGGGGTGAGGGCTCCCGGCATGCAGGGCACGCCGCGGTCGCGGCACGCGCGGATCACCGCGGGATTGAGAGTGGGGCTCACCACGAAACGCGCGCCGGCGTCGATGACGTAGCGAGCGGCCGATTCATCCAGCACGGTCCCCGCACCGATGACGCATCCTGCGAGCCCGGCATCGGCGGCGAGGTCGGCGATCGTGTCGATCGCGCCCGGCGTCGTCAGGGTGACCTCCACCGCCCCTACCCCGCCCGCCGCGAGCGCGCGGGCGGCCGGACCCAGGCGGACCGCCTCGGACACCCGAACGACCGCGATCACACCGCTCTGGAGCAGTGGATCGAGGCCCGGGAGAGGCATGACGGTCAGCGTCATGGTCAGGTGCGACCGGTGGCGGCGTGCTGTGGCATGCCGGGCAGCGCATCGAGCGCTGCGTCCACGCCGTCACGCTCCAGCAGGACCAGCCAGCGCGTCGTGGCCTCGAGCAGTCCCGGCAGCCCGGCGAGACTGAGACCCCACAGGTCGGCGTCGGCCAGCGCGCTCGCCGCCAGTCCTTGCGGCGCGGTCGCGGTCCGCCAGTGCCGCTCGATCAGGGGCAGATCGGCGTCGCCGGCGGGGCGCGAGCGAACCCAACGGAGGTAGGCGGCAAGACCCAGGGCCAACCCCTGCGGCGCGATCCCCCGCTTTCGGGCGAACCCGGCCAGCGAGGGCACGACCCGCGCCCGCAGCTTGGCGGTCTGATTCGCCGCGATCACGCGCCACTCGTGATCCAGCCAGGGGTTGCGAAAGCGATCGATCACGGTTTCCGCAAACGCCACCGCCGCTTCACCCGGCAGGTCCGTTGCGGGGACGATCTCATCGAACAGGATGTGCCGCAGGAAGGCGCCCAGCCGCGGGTGTTCGGCGGCTTCGCGCACCGTCCGCACGCCGGCGAGGAGTGCGAGCGGCGCCGTCGCGGTGTGCGCGCCGTTCAGGAGCCGCAGCTTACGCTCCCGGTAGAAACCGATGTCGGGAGCGATGATCACCGACTCGGGGAGGACGTCGATCGCGAACGCGGTCCGCAGCGCCGCGGGATCGGCCTCGATCGCCCAGAGGGAGTGCGGCTCGGTGACCGTGAGGAGGGCGTCGGCGTATCCGAGACGCCGCTCGAGTGCCAGGCGCACGCCGCGGGAGGGGGTGCCCGTCGTGATCCGATCCGCGAGCGAGGCGCAGAACCGCACTCGGGCCCTGAGCCAGTCGCGGAACTCGACCCCGCGCTCGAGGTCGTCGGCCAGGCGGTCGACCATCGCGGCGAGGTGCCGCCCGTTGTCGTCCACCAGCTCGGTGGGGATGACGAAGACCGGTGGGCCATCGGGCAGGCGCGCGAACCGCGTGTACAGCAGGTCCGTCAGCCTGGCGGGGTACGTCGCGTCCAATCGAAAGCCCGCCTCCGTCACGTTGCTCACGATCACCTGCAGCTCCGGCCGCGCGACCACGTCGCGCACGGCGGACCACTCGGTGTCCGCGACCAGGGCCCGCGAGATGGCGCCGACCAGGCGCGTGCGCTCCACCGGCGCTCCGTGCTCGCGCCCGCGCTCGACCAGCGTGAACAGGCCGTCCTGCGTGTTGATCGCGCGGGCATGCCCCTGGGGCGTGCTCTGAATCACGACTACGCGTCCCGAGAAGACGCCGGCCGCGTTCGCGGCGTCCACCGACGCAGCGCACAGGGCGCGCAGCAGCATGCCCGTGCCGAATTGCAGCACCCGCTCCGGAAGATGCTCCCGGCGGTAGGCGCCGGCCGGCCAGTGCGCGGCACTCAGGCGAGCGTTGTCGGCGCTACTAGACTGCACCGTCCCGCCGGCCGCGTTGGGGGATGGGGCACAGGGGCATACAGGGCTCCGAAGCGAATCGTTGCGCGACCACAACACCGTAGCGCCCGCGCAGCATCGGTTCGGCTGCCGGGACCCGTGAGTATCGCAACGCTGGTGCTCGTGCAGGAAACGTGCTCCCAAGCGGTGCATCTGTCCAATCTTCCACGATGGGGGATAGGTTTGGGCACCCCTCCCGCCGAGTGCCATCATGGTGTCAGCCGCGGTTCGCCGATTCGTCACTGTGTGCGCCGTCATCCGCTTGGTCGGGCCGCTGGCCGCCCAGGGCGTTCAGGCCCCGCCGCTCACCGTTCATAGCATCTGGGGCTCGCGTGAGTACGCGAGCGATCTGGTGGACGTCACATGGATCAAGGACGGTAAGGCATACACGGCCATCGAGGAAGACGCCTCGGGCAATACCGATCTGTACCGCGTCGATGCGCTCACCGGGACGAGGCAGCTTCTGGTGCGCGGCGCCGACCTGGTCCCACCGGGCGGCGGGAAGCCGATCATGATCGAGGAATACCGCTTTGCGACCGACGGGTCGAAAGTCCTTCTCTTTACGAACTCGGCCCGCGTGTGGCGCCAGAACACCAAGGGGACCTTCTTCGTGTGGGACTTCGCCGGGAAGCGCCTCGTACCGGTGAGCGCCCGGCCCGGCTACCAGCAGTTCGCCAAGTTCTCCCCTGACGGGCGCATGGTCGGCTTCGTCCGCGACCATAACATCTACGTGACCGACCTCGCCACCGGCACCGAGACGGCGCTCACCACCGACGGGGGGGAGAACGTCATCAACGGCACCTCCGACTGGGTGTACGAGGAGGAGCTCGATCTGCGCGACGCGTTCCGCTGGAGTCCCGATGGCCGGCGGATCGCGTTCTGGCGGCTCGACCAGACGGCCATCCGGCCGTTTTATCTGGTCAACCAGGATTCCCTCTACCCCACGCTCGTGCCGGTGCGCTACCCCAAGACGGGCACGGCGAACTCCACGGTGACAATCGGCGTGACGGAGCTGGCGACCGGCCGCACGTCGTGGGTGGACCTCGGTGGCGAGCAGGACATCTACATCGCGGCGATGGATTTCGCCGACTCGCCCAACGAGCTCTGGCTCACGCGACTCAACCGCCACCAGAACCGGCTCGACCTGCTCCTCGCGGACGCGACCACCGGTGCGGCGCGGGTGATCATGAGCGACAGCGACTCGGCATGGGTCGACGCCAACCAGCCCCACTGGATCGCCGGCGGCAGGCAATTCCTCTTCGTCTCGGAGCGCGACGGCTACGATCAGGTCTATCTCTTCAACCGAGACGGCTCGTTGGTCCGGCGGGTCACGCCGGGTGGATGGGACGTGTTCGAGCTGCTCGGTGTGGACGAGCAATCCAAGGTGCTGTACTTCACCGGCGCGATCGACGGGCCGCTCGGCCGGCCGCTGCTCCGGGTCGGTCTCGACGGCAAAGGGCTGGCGCGGATTTCGCCGGAGCCGGGCACACACGGCGTCGCGTTCGATCCGACGTTCCGGCTGTATGTCGACACCTATTCGCGAGCCGGCGTGCCTCCGGTCGAGACGCTGCGGCGCGCCAACGGGACGCTCGTTCGGCCGCTGGCGGGTAACCTGGCGCTCGTGCGCAAGGTGGACGCGCTGCGCCTCCGCGCGCCGGAGTTTCTCAAGGTGCCGACGCCCGGCGGAGTGGAGCTCAACGCCTGGATCATCAAGCCGCGGGATTTCGACCCGAGCAGGCACTACCCCCTCCTGTTGTACGTGTACGGCGGGCCGGGCTTTCAAACCGTCCGAGACGCGTGGGGGGGGGAGCAGTACCTCTGGCATCAGATGCTCGCGCAGGAGGGATACCTCGTCGCGAGCGTGGACAATCGCGGGACAGGCGGCCGTGGCGCGAGGTTCATGAAGATGACCTACCTCCATCTGGGCCGGTACGAGTCGGCCGACCAGATCGCCGCGGCGCGCTGGTTCGCCCAGCAGCCCTTTGTCAGTGCGGATCGGATCGGGATTTGGGGATGGAGCTACGGGGGCTACATGACCTCGCGCACCGTGTTTCTGGGCGGCGGAGTGTTCAAGGCCGCGATCGCCGTCGCGCCCGTCACGGACTGGCGCTTCTACGACACGATCTATACCGAGCGCTACATGCGCACGCCGCAGGAGAATTCCGCCGGCTACGACGAGAGCGCGGCGCTGACTTATGCGGACAGCCTCAAAGGCAGCTTCCTGCTGGTGCACGGCACGGGGGACGATAACGTGCACTTCCAGAACAGCGAGCGACTGGTCGAGCGCCTCGAGGCCGCGAACAAGCAGTTCGACCTGCGGATCTATCCGAACAAGACGCACTCGATCGGCGGTGGGAACACGCGGGAGAACCTGTACGGTCTGTTCACGGCGTGGCTGAAGGCCCACCTGTAGGGCCCCAGCTCGCTCGCCTCGGCAGGAGGGCGCTCGTCGTCCTCACGCTGATCAACCTGTTCAACTATCTGGACCGGTGGATCGTCGCGGCCCTCGCCGAGAGCATGAAGCACTCGGAGCTTCAGCTCTCGGACACTCAGCTCGGGTCGCTCATGACCGGGTTCATCATCGTCTACATGATCGTGGCGCCCCTCTTCGGGTTGCTGGGCGACGCGCGATCCCGGACGCGCCTCCTCGGCCTGGGCGTCGCGATCTGGAGCGTGGCGACGGCGCTCGCGGGCCTGGCGACGAGCTACGCGTCGTTGTTCGCGGCCCGCGCCGCGGTGGGGGTCGGTGAGGCGGCCTACGGGACGATCTCGCCGGCGCTCCTGGCCGACTACTTTCCACGCGAGCGGCGTGGCCGGGTGTTCGCCGTCTTCTTCGCCGCGATCCCCATCGGCTCGGCGCTCGGCTATATCGTGGGCGGGGTGGTGGATCATTACTTCGGGTGGCGGCAGGCGTTTTTCGTCGCCGGCGTGCCCGGACTGGTGCTCGCGGCGCTGGCGCTGCGGCTGTACGATCCGCCCCGCGGCGCCCAAGACTCGGCTGAGAGCCCCGCCTTCGCCAGCCACGCCGTGTCGCTCGGCAACGCCGCCCGTGCCGCCTACGCCGCCCTGGTTCGCAACCGCCCCTATGTCCTCACGGTCCTGGGCTATGCCGCCTACACGTTTGCCATCGGCGCGCTGGCCTTCTGGACGCCGGCCTTTCTCGAGCGCACGCGCGGTATTCCGAAGGCGCAGGCGACGGTGCAGTTCGGGGCGATCGTGGTGGTCACCGGATTCGTAGGGACGTACGCCGGAGGCTGGATCGGCGATTACTTCCTTCGTGTCTCGCGCCAGGCGTACCTCTGGGTCTCGGGTGGGGTCACGCTGGTCGCCGCTCCCCTCACGCTGGTCGCGCTCGCCGCCCCGCAGCCCGCCGTCTATTGGACGGCAATCGTAGCGGCGGAGCTCTGCCTGTTCGCCTCCACCGGTCCGATCAACTCCGTGATCGTCAACGTGGTCGCACCGCACATGCGGGCCACCGCGGTGGCTCTGAGCATCTTCACGATTCACCTCCTGGGCGACGTTCCCTCCCCGTCCCTCGTCGGTGTGGTGTCTGACGCGCGCTCGCTGGGCGAGGCCGTGCTGATCATTCCGTTCGCCGTGCTCGTGGGAGGCGTCGTCTGGACCTACGCCGCGTGGCGGGGAGGACGCGCCGGCGGCGAGCCGTCGCCGTGAGAGCGTTCTTCCGGGCGCTGTTCGCTCTGATCCTGCGCATCTTCTTCCGCCGCATCGAAGTCTCGGGCGCCGAGCGCGTGCCCCGACACGGTGCGGTGATCTTCGTCGTGAACCACCCGAGCGGGTTGATCGATCCCGCGTTCCTCCTGTGTCTCGCCCCACGACGGGTGTCGCTCCTCGCCAAGGCCCCGTTGTTCCGAATGCCGGTGATCGGGTTTTTCTGTCGCGCGTTCCAGGCAATCCCCGTGCACCGCCGTCAGGATGCAAGCTCCGATCCGTCTCAGAACCGCGAGACGTTCGACACGGCGCGGGCCGTGCTCGCCCGTGGTGGCGCGATTGCCATCTTCCCGGAGGGCACGTCGCACTCGGATCCCAAGCTGCGGCCGTTGAAGACAGGCGCAGCCCGGATCGCGTTCGGGGCGGCGGCGGCACTCGCCGGGTCGTCGCCGATCCGGATCGTGCCGGCGGGCCTGTACTACCGGGCGAAACGCACCTTCCGGAGCGCTGCGCTGCTGTACTTCGGGGAGCCGTTCGCGGTCGACGCCGTCGCGCTCGCGCCGGGTGAGGAGCCGCCCGCGGGGCCCGTGCGCGAGCTGACGGCCCGAATCGAGCAGGCGCTGACCGCCGTGACCCTCCAGGCGGAGCAGGCGGAGGCGCACGCGCTGGTCGACCGGGCACAGCGCATCGTGAGCGCGCAGGACGAGGCGCCGGCGAGTCCACCGTCCCTCGCGGACGAGTTTGTGCTGCGCCGCCGGCTACTGACAGGGTACGATGTCGTGCGGGCCCAGTGGCCCGAGCGATTGGCGGCCCTGGCGACCCGGATCGACCGATACGAGGCCGCCCTCTCCGCGGCGGGGCTCGATCCGCGGCAGCTCGCGCCGGGCCGCTTCACGCTCGGCCGCGTAGCGGGGTACGTCGGCAAGGCGGCGCTCTTGCTCGTGCTGCTCCTGCCCGCAGCGCTGGTGGGCGTCGCCGTGCACTACCCGGCCTACCGGGCGGTGGGGTTCGTTGCGACCGGGTTGGCCAAAGGCGCGGAGGATGCGCTCGCGAGCATCAAGGTGCTCGCGGCGATGCTGCTGTTCCCCGTTACGTGGATTGGTGTGGCGGCGGCCGTCTCGCTGTGGCAGGGCATGGAGGCGGGGGTGCTGGCGTTCGCGGTCGCGCCGCTGACCGCGTACGCCGCGCTGGTGTTCTTCGAGCGGCTCGACCGCATCATCGGCGGGGCGCGGGCGCTCAGTCTGTTCGTGTTCCGGCGGTGGGCATTCCTGCGGCTCCTGGCCGAGCGCCACGGAATTCGAGACGAAATCCTCGCGCTCGGCCGGGAAATCGGGGCGGTGTAGGGGCGCAGCATGCTGCGCCCCTACTCCATGATCAAGGCCACGTCCTGACCTGCTCTACGAACGCCTCCGCGAGACTGCCGCGGTCGGCGGTGCGCTCCAGCGCGCGCCCCAAGTTGGTATGGAACGCTGTGACCGTCGAATCGATCTCGATGGCCCGGGCGAGCGGCCCGAGCGCGTCCTCGAACCGACCTTGACCGATGTACACCTTGGCCAGGGTGTTCATCGACCAGGCGTCACGCCCATCCAGCACGATCGCCCGCTTGAGCGCCTCGATCGCCCCGGTCGAATCCCCGAGCTCGCTCTTCACTCGGCCGAGCACGCGGTAGATCTCGTTCGACGTCGAGTCGATCTTGAGCGCCGCTTCGACGTACGGCAGCGCCTCTTGCGCTTTGCCCTGCTCGATCAGCACCCGGCTGAGGTTCAGGCGGCTCTTCACGTGAGTCGAGTCCTTCTCCAGCGCCTGTGTGAATGCCCGCACCGCGGCGTCGCGGTCGCCCGTCTTCCAGGCCGAGAGCCCGAGCATGTAGAAGCCCCAGACCTTGTCCGGGTGCTCGCTCGTATAGCTCGTGAACAACCGCACCGCTTCGTCGTAGCGCTTCTCTGTATAGGCGGTCTGGGCGCCGTCGAACGACACGGTTCCTGCGGTGACGGGACCGCTCGAGCTCGACGCGCTCGACGTCTCGGGCGACACGGTCGTCACTTCGGCCGCGTTTGCATCCCTCGACTGGGAATGGTTGTCCCCGCACGCGCCGGCGACGAACGCGCCGATGACGCACGGGATGATGATGAGCTTCCGCATGGGACCTCCTCCTGGTGAGGCGCTCGCCAGAGCGCCGTTCGATAGCGGTTGGCGCCCGTTGCTAAGGCAGGAGAGAGGCCAGCAGTCAGTGATCTGTCATCAGCTGTCAGATCAATGATTTGGATCGGCGAGAAACACAGCGAGTGTCCAGGCGGACACGGATTTTCGGAGCCCGATGTGTTCGCGCGGACACGATCCGCGGCTCAAGCCGCGACTCGGCCTTTACCGGTAAACCGGCAGGAGCCTCGAATCGGGCGCGCCCGTTTACGGGCACTGCCGAGCCGCGGGTTTACCCGCGGACAAACGGCGTTGGCCGCTCAGTCCATCACGAATGGGTGAAGGGCTACCCCCGGCTGATGTTATGGCGGCGCATGATCTTCAACAGACTGGCGTGATCCGCGAGGCCCAGCGCCTGCGCCGTCCGCGTGATGTGCCAGTCGTTCTGCTCCAACGCCGCGACGATGATCTGGCGCTCGGCCTCGGCCTTGAGGGCGTGGAATGGGGTCGGTGCAGCGCCGGCCCCGGCGGCGGCGCTCCGTGGAGCCGCCCCGTCCCGGATGTCGGCGGGGATGTCGTCCACACCGATCACGTTGCCGTCCGTCGCGATGATCGTCCGCTCGACCACGTTGCGCAGCTCTCGGACGTTGTTCCGCATCCAGTCGTACCGCATCAGGCAGTCGAGCGCCGCCGGGGCCACCGTCTTGGGTCGCATGCCGAAGCGGGCGCAGGTGGCCGTCAGGAGGTGCTCGACGAGCGCCGGGACGTCCGACAACCGCTCGCGGAGCGGAGGGACTCGGACCACGTGGACGTTGAGTCGGAAGTAGACGTCCTCGCGGAACCGACCGCCGCGCACCTCGGCCTCGAGGTCGCGATTCGTAGCGGCCACGACGCGCGTCGCCACGGCGACCGTGCGGTTTCCGCCGAGCCGGGTGACCTGCCGCTGCTCGATGACGCGCAGCAGTTTCGCCTGTGCCGCGGGCGGCAGCTCACCGATCTCATCGAGAAATAACGTACCGCCGGAGGCGGCTTCGAACGCGCCTTTGCGGAGCGCAGCGGCGCCGGTGAACGCGCCCCGCTCGTGGCCGAACAGCTCGTCTTCCACGAGGTTCTCGGGGATGGCCGCGGCATTGAGCGCGATGAACGGACCGGTCGGGTTCGCACCGAGCCGGTGCAACTGCCGGGCGACGAGCTCTTTCCCCGACCCGCTCTCGCCGACGATCAGGACGGGGCTCGGGATCTTCGCCACGCGCCCGATCGCGTCTTTGAGCTGCTGCATGGCGGGGCTCGCGCCCACGAGCGGCGCCTCGGACTCGAGGCGGTCCCGCAAGACGGCGAGCTGCCCCGCGAGGCGCTGTTGCTCGAGCGCCTGCTCGACCTCCCGTACCACTCGCTCCATCGGCTCGGCCTTGTCGATGAAGCTCCGGGCGCCGAGCCGGATCGCCTCGGTGCAGCGGTCGTAGTTGCCTGTGCCGGTGTACACGAGCACCGGAATGCGGAACCCGCGGCGCTCCATGGTTCGCAGCACGTCGAAGCCGTCCATCCCCGGCATTTCCAGGTCGAGGATGACGCAATCCACCGCCTCGCGCTCGAGCAGGTCGAGCGCCGCGCGGCCCGAGTGCGCGACGAGCGCGTCGTAGCCGCCGACGCGCTTCAGATCGTACGCGTACTGCTCCGCCATGGCGGGTACGTCGTCGACGACCAGGATCGCGCTCACGTGCGCTCGACCGGCAGTTCGACAATGAACGTGCTGCCCGCGCCGGGCCGCGTCTCCACGCGCAACGCTCCGTTCGCATCGAGCACCAGACGTCGCACGATCGACAGACCGAGGCCGGTCCCGCCGGGCTTGGTCGTTTAGAAGGAGTCGAAGGCGCGATTCAGCTCGTCTTTGGTCATGCCGTTGCCGGTGTCCGCGACGGTGACACGCACGCCGGCTTGCCCGTTTGCCTCGGTCGTGACGGTGACGCGGCCGGCTCGTGCCGCGAGGCTGTCGAGGGCGTTCCCGATGAGGTTGTCGAGGATGCGCCGCAGGACGAGGGCGTCGGTGCGGGCGGGGGCGAGGCCGTCCGCGAGCTCGAGGCGCAGCTCCGCCTGTCCGGTGTCGCTCACACGACTGATCGTGTCGCGCACCACCGCGTTCACATCGCACGACTCGCGGACCGGCTGCGGGTAGAGCCGCGCGTAGTTGCTCGCGAGGGTCTCGAGGTAGGAGATGCTCGACTCGACCGTCGCCTGGCGATCCCGAAACGCGGCGGCGAGCCGGTCCGGGCTCTCGCCGGCGGCCTGACCGAAATGCCGGAACACGTTCCGGATCGGGATCAGACCGTTCTTGATGTCGTGGTTCACCTGGCGGGCGAGGTCGCCCATCGCCAGCCGGCGCTCGGCCTCGCGCAGGCGCGCGGCCCCGGCGCGGAGCCGTTCGGTCATGGCGCCCAGCAGGCGAGTGAGCGCACCGATCTCGTCCGACCGGTCGCTGTCGAACGCCACGTCGAGCCGGTCCATGTCGACGTCCGCCGTCTTCGCCGCGAGCGCGGTCAGCGGCCGGCTGATCCGCGTCGACAGCCACGAAGCCAGGAGCAGCGCGATCAGCCCGGTGACGAGCACCGCGACGAGAAACGACAGCGCGACTCCGCGGCGCAGCGCCACGAGCGACGAGAGCGAATGCGAGACGACGATGCGGGCGGGGACGAGCCGGGCGGAGTCACCGGACGTCACGAACGGCACGGCGACCGCGCTCACGACCTGCGTGGCCGGATCGGCGCCGAACGCGGTGTCGGGCGGGAGCGCGATGGCCACCGTGAGCTCGGAGTCGGGCGTCAGCCTCGCCAGAAAGCTCGAGTCCACCGCGACGCCGCCCACGAGCGTGAAGCGCCGGCCGCCGAGCCGGAGCGAGTCGACCCGCGCGAGCGCGAGGAACGGCGCCTCCGCGCCGCGCGCTTCCACGAGGGCCGTGCCCGCCGGAGCGGCCGCCAGGAGGCGCGGCAGCGCCGGGTCGGACTGATCGTACTCGTTGCGGAAATGCCCGGAGCTCACGATCCGGCCTGTCTCGTCCTGGATTTGCAGCAGCGAGAGCCCGGCGAGTTGCATGGCGTCCCCGGCGTAGTCGAGCAGGTACGTACGCTCGCCCCCCTGCAACGCCGCGCGGAACCGGTTGTCTCGGGGGATGGCGTCCCGCAGGGCGGCGAGCCGGAGCGCGATCCCCGCGCTCCGCTGGTCCAGGTCCGCACGGATCACCGATACGAGCGCCGTCACCCGCTGCTGGTATTCCCCGGTCAGGCGGTTCGCCATCACCACGCGAATCCGCAACCCGAACACGGTCATGGGGACGAGCACCACCGCGCCGAATCCGAGGAGGAGACGGGCGCGAAACGTCATGGGGGGGCGAGGCGGAGCGTGCCGTCCCAGTCCAGCGCCATTCGGGGAAGCCCGCGCCGCACGATGGCGTGCGCGCGGACGTCGAGCAGCGGCTCCACGGTGCCCGCCGCGCCCCACGGCGGGAGCCCGACGGCCGCCCGGCAGGCGTCGTACACCCGGCGCGGCAGCTCGAGCACGTACGCCGCATCACCGCCGGCTCGCAGGGAGGACTCGAACGCGGCCGGCGGAACGCCCGCCGCGACCGCGCCACGCCCCAGCGCACCCAGGCCTACGAGGCGGGCCGCCACATCGGCGGCGCTGCGATCGCTCTGGTTGTACACGATGCGGCGGCGCCGTCCCGCAGCGCCCAGCGTGTCGCGCACCGGAAGGAGACCGCAGGACGAGAGGTCGCTGAACCAGTAGTGCCCGTTGCCCGACCATTCGGCGGGGCGCGCGTCGCGGCGCACCGCCTCCTGCAGGGTCTCCAAACGGAGATCCCCGGCGAGCGCTTTGTCGCGGCCGGGCGCGAGGAGCACGTACGTGCGACTCCAATCGAGCGGCAGATCGGTGTATCCCGCGAGCGTTCGCGCGTACTCGAGCGTCGCGGGGTCGTCCGTGACGAGCAGATCCGCACCCGCATCCAGGGCGTCCCGCGAGGCGCTGGCCGGCGCGGTGACGATCTTCAACGCGGGGCGCCCCGAGCGCATCGGCTGCGCTACGAGCGCCTCCGGATCACCGCTCGTCACCCAGTAGTCGCCGGTTCCGATCGGCCAGGCCCCCCCCCCGCCCGGCGCGGCCTTGGTCACTGCGAGCACCTGATCGGCGAATCGCTGGAACGGGTTGCCGGCCGCGGGCACGGTGAGGGTGTGATCGTCCGTGACGACCGCGCCCTGCGCGAGCGCCGGATCGCGCACCCGCCACGAGGCGAGGACGTCGCGCGCGGTCACCGGGGCTCCGTCCCAGAACCGGGCATTGTCGCGCAACGTGAAGGCCCAGCGATCCGAAGCCTCGTCCCAGCTCTTGGCGAGCCCGGGGAGCGGGCGTCCCTGACAATCGAGGCGGATGAGCGACTCGTACAATTGCCCGAAGACCAGTCGCTCGCCTTCGTTCCGGGGCAGGGGAGCATGCGCCGCGGCCACGGGGTCGAAGACTGCGAGGGTGAGCGTGTCGCGCGCGGTCGCCCGACCGTGGGCCAGAATGCAGGTCGTGTCGCCCGGGGCCGGAGCGGGCGGGGGGAGCTCGACCCGCGGCCCCCCTCCACCCGCGCGGCACGCCGCGGCGAGCAGGCCGACGACAACGACCCTGCGATGGAAGAGCGAGAGGGGGGAATGCACTGGGCCGGGGCTCCGGAGGGTAGCTGTCGAAGGATACCCAGGGCGGGAAGCCCCGAGCCAGGCGCCTGTTACTTGCGTGGCTTTCGGGACATCAGGGCCAGCATGTTGCCCTCCGAGTCGCGGAACTCCGCCAGCCAGAGGTCGTAATCGGCCGCCCGGTGCACGAGATGCGGCTCCACAATGAAATCAACGCCCCGGTCGCGCAGGGCGGCATGCGCAAGGGCGATGTCGGGCACCAGGTAATAGATGGTGGAGGCGGGGTGGTCGAGCTCCGGATTTTCGGGAACGCCCAACATGACGCTCGTGCCGCCGCACTGGAAGAAGGCCATCTGGGGCGGGGCCTGAAAGAGAAAGGGCATGCCGAGGGTGTCGCGGTAGAAGCGGATGGCGCGGTCGAGATCGCGGGCTCTCACAAAGATTTGGCCGATAGCCGACAGACCGAACGGCTGTGTGGTCGGGGTCACGCTTACTCCCCAGGTGTTGGGAATCGGCGGTTACTCGAACCACCAAGTCCGCCGCCAGTTGATAGTGCAGCTCCAAGACGCCAAGCCGCAAGCGCAATCGACAGCCGCAAGGTGCAAGCCGCAAGCGGTTCCCAGCCAAACGCTGCGAGGAAATGGGCCGATCGGCGTGGATTGGATAGCGTATTGTACACGCGCTCGTCTTACTTTTTTCCCATGGGTGACTTCAAGGAGCTCAAAGCGTGGCAATACGCACGGAAGCTTGCGGTGCTCTCCAAAGACACGATCGCTCGGCTTCCCGAATCGGAGCGAGAAGCCCTCGCCGATCAGTGGAGACGGGCCGCGTACAGTGTCCCGTTGAACATCGCGGAGGGCGCGAGTCGGCGAGGTGTGAAGGACTTTCGGAAGCACCTTGATATTGCGCGGGCATCCTTGCATGAGGTAGAGGCGATCCTGGACCTAGTGCTTGCCTTGGAGTACTTCCGCCCCGAGGAGCTCGCCAAGATACAGGCGACGCGCGAAGAATGCGCGAAGACGGTATATGGCCTCCTTCGAAAGCTCCCAGACGGACCCAAACAACCTGGACGCTAACGACGGTCCACCGCTTGCGGCTTACGGCTTGCGGCTGCGCTGACCGCTTGCGGCTTGGCGTCTGTCATCTGCACTGAAGGCTCAAGGGCTGGCTCCTGTTGCGTCAGACAGTGGATCGTCCCAAATCCCCACACCAGATCCACCGCATGGATGCCCACCACCGGACGATCCTTGATCAGCTCGCTGAGAATGCCGAGCGCCACGCGGTCCTTCGGATCATTGAACGTCGGCACCAGGACGGCGCCGTTGGCGATGTAGAAATTCGCGTAGCTCGCGGGAAGGCGCTGGCCGTCGAAGTAGAGCGGCGCCGGCATCGGCAGCTCGACCACCTCGATCTTGGAGCCGTCCTCGAGTCGCATCCCCCCCAGTCGCTCGCGGTTCTCCGCGAGGGCGCGATGGTTTGCATCGTGCGGGTCCGTCTCCCGGCACAGCACGACCGTGCGAGGATTGACGAAGCGACACAGGTCGTCGACATGGCCGTGCGTGTCGTCGCCCGCGATCCCCTGGCCAAGCCACAGGACGTTCGTCACGCCGAGCTGGTCGCGCAGGACCGCTTCGATCTCGCGGCGACCGAGCCCGGGGTTCCGGACCTGCACGGCGGGATCGAGGAGGCACTCCTCGGTGGTGAGCAGCGTCCCGCGCCCGTTCACATCGATGCTGCCGCCTTCGAGCACCACGTCGCGCGCACCGGCCCGCGCGCGGAACAGCCGGAACCCGAGCCGCGTGGCGACGCGCTCGGGAATCCGGTCGTCCTTTTTCCAGTCGGGGTACTTGGCCCACGCGTTGAAGCGGAACCGCGCGATCGCCACCTCCGGCCGGGGGCTCGCCCGCCGCACGAATAACGGGCCGAAGTCGCGAGTCCAGCCGCGATTCGTCGGAAATCGGAAGAGCTCCACGCGTGCGGGATCGACGCCCACCCGCTCGAGCACGCGTTGCGCCTGTCGCTCGTGCGCGGCGGAGTTCACCAGGATGCGGGCGATTTCACCCGGGGCGAGCGCCCGCACGATCTCGCCGTACACCCAAGGGATCGGCGCCAGCTTGCCGGGCCAGTCGCTCGCGTTATGCGGCCATCCCAGCCACGTGGCGGAATGCGGCTCCCACTCGGCGGGCATACGGAAGCCGAGGGCGGCCGGGGTGTCGGCGCGAGGGGCAGGTGGCGGCACTACGGATGGTCGTCGAGGAAACGACTGCCGATGCCGGCGTAGGCGTCGATCCGGCGGTCCCGCAGGAAGGGCCAGCCGCGCCGGACTTCCTCGATACGCGCGAGGTCGATCTCACCCACCAGGATCGCTTCGCGGTCCTTGGGCGCCTCGGCCACGACGGCGCCGAAGGGATCTGCGAGAAACGACGAGCCCCAGAACTCGATGCCGTCGCCCTCTCCATCGGCTGGCCGCTCGTGACCGACCCGGTTCACCGCGGCGACGTAACAGCCGTTCGCGATCGCGTGGCTACGCTGGATGGTGCGCCAGGCGTCGAGCTGCTGGGCGCCGTGGGTCGCCTTCTCCTTGGGGTGCCAGCCGATCGCCGTCGGATAGAACAGCACGTTGGCGCCCTGCAGCGCCGTGAGGCGTGCGCCTTCGGGATACCACTGGTCCCAGCACACGAGCGTCCCGATCCGTCCCACGCGCGTGTCGAACGCACGGAAGCCCAGGTCGCCGGGCGTGAAATAGAACTTCTCGTAGTAGGCCGGATCGTCGGGGATGTGCATCTTGCGGTAGATGCCCACCACGCGCCCGTCGGCGTCGATCACGACGGCGCTGTTGTGGTAGAGACCTGCCGCGCGGCGCTCGAACACGGGCGCGATCACGACCACGCCCGCCTGCTTCGCCACCTTCCCGAGCGTCTCCGTGCTCGGCCCCGGCACGGGCTCGGCCAGGTCGAACAGCGCGGCGTCCTCGTGTTGGGCGAAGTACTGCGACCGGAACAGCTCCGGGAGACAGACGAGTCGAGCCCCCGCCGCAGCGGCCTCGGAGATCTTGGCAGCCGCCTTCTGGAGGTTGGCGTCGGGATCCGCGGACATCGCCATCTGCACCAGGCCGACTTTATATCGCGCCGGAGGCCGGGGATCAGTCATGGGGGAGAACACTACTACGTTCCGGTCGTGAACGCACCTTTACAGGTCGCCCGGCGCGGCGTCGATTCCATCTCCCTAACACGTCTCCGGAGCAAGATCATGACGCGCTGGTTCGTGATTGTCGCCGTTCTGCTGCTCGCGACCGCCGTCGCGCCCCCCCCCCGCGCCGCGCGGCAATCGAGCGGCTACCACGTGGTGCGTCGGTACCCGCTCGGCGGGGAGGGCGGGTGGGACTACCTGTTGCTCGACCCCGCCAGTCGCCGGCTGTTCATCTCCCGCGGCACGCGCGTCGTCGTGATCGACGCGGACTCAGGGCTGGTGCGCGGCGAGATTCCCAACACGCCGGGCGTTCACGGCGTGGCGCTGGCGCCCGATCTCGGTCGCGGCGCCACCAGCAACGGGCGCGACCAGTCGGTGACGATCTTCAACCTGCGATCGCTCGATACCATGGCCCGCGTGCGCACCACGGGGGGGAACCCCGACGCCATTGTCTACGAGCCGGCGACCCATCGCGTGTTCACGTTCAACGGGGCGGGGCAGAACGCGACCGCGATCGATCTGATGGCGGGCGCGGTGACCGGCACCGTCGCGCTCGGCGGCAAGCCGGAGTTCGCGGTCGCGCCGGGGGACGGCCGGATCTACGTGAACATCGAGAACACGGCCGAGCTGGTGGTGCTCGATGCCCGCCGCCTCGCCGTCACGGCTCGGTGGCCGCTCGCGCCCTGCGAGGAGCCCACTGGTCTCTCGCTCGACGCCGCGCACGGTCGCCTGTTCGCCGGCTGCTCGAACCGGTTGATGGTGGTGGTCGATCCCGCGAAGGGACGCGTTGTCGCGACCCTGCCGATCGGCGGCGGGGTAGACGGCACGGCGTTCGATCCGGGGACCGGACTGGCGTTCAGCTCGAACGGCGAGGGCTCCCTCACCGTCGTTCGGGAGGTGACTCCCGACAGCTTTACCGTCGTCGACACCGTCCCGACGCAGCGGGGCGCGCGCACGCTGGCGCTCGATCCGCGGACCCACGCGCTCTTCCTCTCGACGGCGGAGTTCGGTCCCACGCCCGCGCCGACGTCGGAGCAGCCACGCCCACGTCCCCCCGTCGTTCCCGGGAGCTTTGTGATCCTGGTCGTGGGACGCTAGGGCAGGCTACTTCTCGAGTCGGTAGCCGGCCTTCCGGACGGTGAGGATGTGGTGCGGCGCTGCCGGATCGGTCTCGAGCTTGCGGCGCAGCTCGGCCACGTGAGTGTCCACGGTGCGGCTCAGCACCGCGGCGCTATACCCCCACACCTCGGTGAGCAGCTCCATGCGGCTGACGACGGCCCCGCCGCGCCGGAGCAGCGCGACCAGCAGGTCGAACTCCTTCGGCGTCAGCGCCACCGGCTGACCGCTCCGCAGCACGGTGCGGGAGGCGGGGATGACTTCCACCGCGCCGAACTGCTCGGGCTCCCCGGCGCCGTCTCCCGGCGGAGCAGAGCGGCGCAACAGCGCCTCCACACGCGCCAGGAGCTCGAGCACGCCGAACGGCTTCGTGACGTAGTCGTCCGCGCCCAGCCGCAGGCCGCGAACCTTGTCGGCTTCCTCGCCGCGCGCGGTGAGGATGAGGATGGGCATCCGGCGCCCCTCATCGCGCAGCGCGCGGAGCACGCGGTAGCCGTCCAGGCCGGGCAGCATCAGATCGAGAATGATCAGGTCGGGCGCGGCGTCACGGGCCCGGCCCAGCCCCTTGGTCCCGTCGTCGGCCACTACGACCTCGTAGCCCTCGATCTCGAGGTTGTTCCGCAGCCCGTACGCGAGATCGGCATTGTCCTCGACCACCAGGATCCGCGTCACGCGGTCGCTCCCGCGTCGGCCTGCAGGGGCCCGGCGCCCCGCGCGGCGTGGGCCTGCGGCTCGAGCGGCAGCTCGATCACGAAGCGGCCGCCCGAGCCGGGCGCGTCCTCGGCCCAGGCGCGACCGCCGTGCAGTGCCACGAGCTCGCGGACGACGGACAGGCCGATGCCCGTGCCCGCCACGGCCGAGCCCCGGTCCCGCTCGAGGCGCCAGAACTGGTCCCAGATGCGTTCACGGTCGGCCGCTGGAACGCCGGGGCCCTGGTCGTCGACGCAGATGCGCGCCCGGCCCTCGCCCACGGAGAGGCCGAGGGTGACGGTCTGGCCGGCGGGCCCGTATTTCACCGCGTTGTCGAGCAGGTTGAGGAGCATCTGACGCAGGGCGTCGGCGTCCACGAGCGCGACCACCCCGTCGGCGAGCTCGGTGCGCAACGTGACGCCGCGCGCGGCGGCGAGCGGCGCGAACCCTTCGGCCGCTTCGCTCACGAGCGGGGCGAGCGGCGCCGGCGCCGGCGAGAGTCGGGTGAGCTGCCGCTCCGAGCGCGAGAAGTGCAGCAGGTTTTCCACCAGGTGGGTGAGCCGGCGCGCTTCCTGATCGATGATCTCGAGCGAGCGCACCTGCTCTTCGTCTGACCGCACGCGGCCCAGCAACAGCGTTTCCGAGAACATACGGATCTGTGCGAGCGGCGTGCGCAGCTCGTGCGACACTCCGGAGACGAAATCGCCCCGCAGCCGCGCCAGCTCGTACTCGCGACGCAGCTGCTGCAGCGCGACCGCGATCAACCCCGCCGTGAGGGCCAGCAGGATGAGCAGGCGCGGCCGTTGGTCGCGGGGCATGCCCCCGATGATCAGCTTGGGTGCCATGTCCGGGCGCAATGCCACGTGCACCGGCATGGCCCCCATCATCGCCTCGACGCTGTCGCGGGCGGCGAAAGTCGGCTCGTACTGGACCGGCGAGCGGTACAGCTCGATGCCGTCCACATCGGTGACGATCGCCGAACCGAGCGAGTCATAGATCACGCCGCCCGTGAGTGGTCGGGGCAACAGCGGGAACTTCTCCTCGCCCATCGTATACACGGCCCCGAACGCGGCGGGGTCGCCGTCGACCCCCAGGACCGTGCCCGGGCCGCCCGCCTTGTCCTTGGCGACGGTGTAGACGATCGCGCGCTGCGCTCCATCCACGGTACGCACGATCGCGGCGAGTCGCTCTTTCGGGTCGTAAACCGCGTGGACGTGCCGCGGGAGCGTGTCGACAAGCCAGCGGCGCGCGGCCGGCGCGGGCGCGCCGCCGGCCGTCTCCAACCGTCGGGTGGCAAGATCGAAGCGGAAGCTGTAGCGGGCTCGCTTCAGGAAATGGGCGGCGGTCGAGTCCAGTCCGACGGCGAGCTTCGTGGGGCTGGGCAGTGGCGTGCCCGGCGCTCCGGCCTTGGCGTGAGACAGCGCTTCCACCGTGGGCCAGAACGTCGAGTAATACAACTCCATGCCGACCCGCTGCGCGAACCGCGCCGCCGCCAGGCGCGCGTTGTCCCGCAGCACGCGCTCGGCGGTGGCCCGGTGCTCGAGGAACGTGCGGTGCGCCTGGAGCGCCAGCACTCCTGCCAGCACCAGCGTGAGCAGCAGCAGGGCGGCGACGAACAGCGCGCGCGGACGCGGGGGGCGGGGGCGGGAAGCAGTGCTCATGGACCGTTGGGAGAGATGCACAGGATGTCGGGGAGTTTCAAGGTGAGCTTACCGTTCTCTGACACGCTTCGCACGGGGCCTTCACCCGAAGCCACGCAGCGCCCCCTACTTTCCCACCCTACAGGTCGCGGCCGAAGTGTTGACGGCCCACTTCGCCCGATCGGTCAGCCCGGGGAGCGGTTCGTGCCCCGGGTTTGGCTTTTTGGTATCATTGGACCATGGGTAGCCCGGCTGCGTATTACTCTCTGATCCTGGCGATCACCCTCTCGATCACCGGCGCGCACGAGGTAACCATGGCGTTCGCACTCTCCAGCACGGCCTTCAAGGACGGGGCCGCGATCCCGGTTAAGCACACGTGCGACGGAGCGGACGTGTCTCCCCCGCTCGCTTGGAGCGGTGCACCACCGGGGACTCGCACCTTCGCCCTCATCGCCGATGATCCCGATGCCCCTGCCGGGACCTGGGTCCACTGGGTGCTGTACAATCTTCCGGCGACCGTCTCCGACCTGCCGGAGAACGTCGCCAAGGTCGAAACGCTTGACTTGGGGGGCGCGCGCCAGGGGCGAACCGACTTCCGCCGCCCGGGCTATGGCGGCCCCTGTCCGCCGCCGGGACCCGCCCACCGCTATTTCTTCAAACTGTACGCCCTGGACGCCCTGCTCAATCTCAAGGCCGGTGCCCAAAAGAAAGACGTGGAAGCAGCGATGCAGGGCCACGTGCTCGGCACGACACAGCTGATGGGCACCTACGCGAGGCAGAAGCGATGAGACTCCTGGTCGCGGTGGGGTTGGCTGGTGCGATTCTTGGGAGCGGGGAGCGGTCCCCGTTATTCAACGTCGTTCTCCTTCGCGCGCAGACCCGCGGCCTCATGAGCGCCCTCTGGGTCGAAAACAACCGACATTGGGACGAGCTCGCCGACCAGAACACCCTGACGCAGCTGCTCGGCACCGGAAAGCCCACGCAGCGGGAGTATCTCGGCTGCCTCATGGGGGACGTGGCGGGGGACACGTTGTTCGTCCGTCGCCTGGTGCACGCGGAGCACCTGAAACAACTGCAGTTCGCCGTGGCCGGCGACTGCGACGGCGTGGAGCACCTGGTAGGCACGTTCCACACCCACCCCTACCGCGCCGACTCGGAGGGGCGCGCCGTCAAAGAGCGAGGGCTTTCCCCGATGGACCTGGAGACATTCACCGCCGCGACCGACCTGGTCACGATGGTGATGTGGGACCTGGATTCGCTCGACGTGGCGACCAAAGCCGTGGACGGCAGCGTGCGCCACCCGGCCGCCGTCCGGGTCCGCTAGCGCTCAGCGGTTCCCGACGACCACCTTCACCAGCGGGAAATCACCACCTTTTTATCGGTATAGAACTCGATCGCATCCTGCCCGTGGGCCTTGAGATCGCCGAAGAACGACCCTTTCGTACCTCCGAAGGGGAAGAACGCCATGGGCGCCGCGATGCCGAGGTTCACCCCGATCATGCTCACCCCCACCCGGTAGCGGAACTCGCGAGCCGCCC
>Ga0209156_10000238_pt1 | contig 45102 bp, 40 predicted proteins | sample GraSoiAngelo_124_FD_185881 | JGI IMG/M metagenome (GOLD analysis project Ga0209156, IMG submission 185881) | Grasslands soil microbial communities from the Angelo Coastal Reserve, California, USA - 14_0927_05_20cm (SPAdes) (version 2) | ecosystem: Environmental > Terrestrial > Soil > Grasslands... | reverse complement strand
TCTCGATCGCCAGAACGCGCGCGCCTTTTTCAAGAAGCAGTTTTGTTAACGCTCCCAAGCCGGGCCCGATTTCCAGCACGTAATCGTCCGAAGTAATCTGCGCCTGATCGACAATCCACCGGGCAAGGTTTTGATCGTGCAGAAAATTTTGACCAAGGGTTTTGACCGGCGAAACGTGTATTTCTCGAAGCGTCGCCCGAATGTCGGAGAGCTTCATTAGAAGGCCGGCGAGGGCGCGACAAACGCAGTGAAACTAGTCTCTTTGTTCGCAAAATCGTGTGAGCAAAATATGCAATAATTAGGAATTTTGTTCACAAGTTATTCACAGGCGATTTACTAGGTATTTGCCTGATATGATCAGTGTGTCGCCAGATACCCTTCGTTCGTTCATTGAGTTTCTTACGATTCTAGACGCCGGCGTCTTTTTCGGTTCGCCAAATAAGTGCGACGCGCATCCTTCAGTGACACGCCTTCAACGAAGAACGCGATTGCCGCGCAACCGATCGCGTACGTTCCCGAGCCTGCTACCAGGCCGCACACAACGTTCCCCCAACCCGGAAAGAATTTCAGGATCGCGCGGGCCCCTTCACGAAGGAGCATCGCTGCGCCAACATTCGCACCGAGTGCGCCGGCGAATTCTGCGGCAGCACGCAAGCTGCGTTCGCGCCCGCTCACATACATGATTCCGGAAATCATCGTCAACTGCAGGCTGGTTAGGATCGGTAGATCGGCGAGGGGGATCGGTTGTGCGCCGATGGCAGCGGAGACGGCGGTCGTAGATTTTACCAAGAGCTGCGCTACTTCACGCTGGCCCTCCCGATCTCGAGATATCCGGATCATTTCCATCCGGGCTTCATTCGGCAATTCGCGCGCAAGGATCGACATAAGCCGTCGCGCTTCCGCAGGAGGCAGTTCAAATCCCTGATTATTATCCACAGGGATTAACCTGAACGTTTCCAAAAAAACGCCGCGTTTCACTAGACTTGATTCGAGTGCGTGTTCGTCGCGTGTCGCACCGAGGTCGTCCTTCTCGCACGGCGAAACGATGATTTCGATTATCTTGCGATCTGTCTCCAATGTCTCGTTCCAGCTAAGATAGCTGTTTAACTCAGCCCGGTCGCGCTTCTCCATTTCCTGGCCGATTCGCTCGTCTCGAATGAAAAAAATGATATCTGCAGCGCGATATTTGAGTTCGTCCCGGACACGGATGGCGGCAGAATCATCAACCCCGCGGACGTCGATGATCGATATTTTTCCTCTCTCAGGAAAGTCGATCTCGAACCAGCGGCAAAGCGGCGCAGCGGTATCTGGCGCGACGAACTCCGCCGAACCAAAGAGGGCCGAGATAATTTTCCTCGAAGGCACCTTCGCTGAGCCTGCAAAGAGAAAACGCGGCGGGCGTTGCTGGAGGAATAATTGCTTCAGTGGCGTGAGCTCATTAAGAACAGCCTTTCGGATTTTGGAAGGCAACCTACCTGCCAGACGTTCGAGCCGCTCGACAATTTGAAGTAGTGATGGCGTATTCACGGGTGAAGTAGTCCTCCGATCTTCAGATTTACAGCCTCCAATAGCTCAGCAGCGGAAAATACATTGTCGAACGCAAATGTTCGACCATATAGAGATTCGCGTCTTCAATCTTTAAACCTGAAATTAAGAATCTTCCTTCCTTTTCCATGAGTCTAAATATTAAAATTCTCTCTGAGGCAGCGAACCAGGCACGCGGTTTGTGCATGGACGCCGTGCAAGCTTCGAAATCTGGTCACCTTGGACTTCCGCTCGGCTGCGCCGAGATGGGCGCCGTGCTTTATGGGTATGCGCTAAATTACAATCCAGACAAGCCGCGCTGGATCAATCGCGATATCTTCGTCCTCTCCGGCGGGCACGGCAGCATGTTCCTGTACGCCTGGCTGCACATGAGCGGTTACGACTTGCCGATGTCGGAGATCCAGCGTTTCCGCCAACTGCATTCCAAAACCCCCGGGCACCCTGAATTTGGCGAGACGCCGGGCGTGGAATGCACAACCGGGCCGCTCGGTCAGGGAGTCGGCAACTCGGTTGGGATTTCCGTGGCGACAAAAATGGCGGCGGCACGTTTCAATACCGATGAGCATAAGATTTTCGATCAGCATGTGATCTGTTTGTGCAGCGACGGCGACATGCAGGAAGGCGTCGCTTCCGAGGCATGCGCGCTGGCCGGCCATTGGGGCCTCGATAATTTAATTTTCATCTACGATTCAAATGCCGTCACGCTCGACGCCCCAGCGAAGGAAACGCAGAGCGAGGATACTGGCAAACGTATGGAGGCATATGGCTTCGACGTGCAGGAGATCGACGGCCACGACATGCAACAGTTTCTGGATGCGTTCGATGTGGCAAAGAGGCGCGACAACGGGAAACCGCAATTCATCATCGCGCACACGCTGATCGGCAAAGGAGTCCCGGAAGTAGAAGGCACATTCAAAGCACATGGAGAAGCCGGTGCGAAGTACGTTGATGCGGCACGCAAGGCCCTCGGGCTGCCTGCTGAACACTATTTCGTCTCACAGGAGGTGTACGATTATTTTGCCGAACATAAAAAGAAGCTGCTCGCCGACTACGAGAAATGGGAAGAAACCTACAACTCGTGGCGCACGAAAAATCCTGACAAGGCGAAGATGCTAGCTCACGGCTTGGATCGAAAAGTTCCCGCGGATCTCTTGTCGAAGATTCCTGAGTTTCCCAAGGATGCGAAGCTGGCAACGCGAAAAGCCGGCGGCGAGGTATTGCAACCGATTGCGCAAGCAATCCCATTACTGATGAGCGGCAGCGCCGATCTGTACGGATCAACAATGAACTACATCGACGGCGGCGGTGATTTTAATCGCGATAACCCTGGCGGACGCAACATCCGGTTCGGTATTCGCGAACACGGGATGTGCGCGATCCTTAACGGTATCTCATATCACGGGCTGTTCCGCGCGTCAGGCGCGACGTTCACAGTGTTTACCGATTATTGCCGTGCTTCCATTCGGCTGGCTGCGTTGGCGAAGCTTCCCAATACCTATATTTTCACGCACGATTCAATCGGCGTTGGTGAAGATGGTCCGACTCATCAACCGGTGGAAACAGTGAGCTCAGTGCGGTTGATACCCAATATTGACGTGATTCGACCCGCCGATCCGGAAGAGACCGCAGGCGCATTTGTAGGAGCCATGCAGCGGACGGACGGGCCTACCTTTCTTGCGCTCACGCGCCAGGCTGTACCGATGTTAAACGATGTCGACGCAAATCTGCGTCGCGAAGGAGTCCTCCGTGGCGGTTACATCGCGAAGAAGGAAAAACGGAAACTCGAGCTGATTATCATGTCATGCGGGAGCGAATTGCAGCACGCGCTCGCGGCCGCGGGACAGCTGGGCGATGGCGTACGAGTGGTTTCGTTGCCGTGCTTCGAACGTTTTAATCGCCAGCCGCAAAAATACCGTGAAGAAGTTCTGCCTAACGAATGCCGCAAACGCGTCGCGATAGAAGCCGGAGTGACTGAGATTTGGTATCAATACGTCGGATTCGACGGGAAAGTCATCGGTCTGCATCAATTCGGCTTGAGCGCGCCCGGTCCGGAAGTAATGAAAGAGCGCGGGATCGACGCGCAGCATGTGATTGATGCAGGGAAGGCGCTGCTCAATCGTGATTCGTCGAATCGTTGAAACAGATTGGCCTTCATAACCGCTTCAACGGTTTATCGGTCAACGGTGTAACGATTTCTAAAACGCCTCTTCCGGCTCGCTCACATTGCGAGCCCGGGTTTCAAAGCGCGTAAATTCTTTCAGGAACGTGAGCGGAATCTCGCCAACCGGCCCGTTGCGTTGCTTGGCGATGATCAACTCCGCTTCGCCGGCTTTTTCCGTACGCGCTTCTTCGTCTTCCTCGTAAATCTCCGGCCTGACAAGTAATCCGACGAGATCGGCATCCTGTTCGATGGAGCCGGATTCGCGCAGATCGCTCAGGCGCGGTCTACCGCCGGTGCGTTGCTCCGGTTGTCGATTCAACTGGGCGACAACGACGATCGGAATCTTCAATTCCTTGGCCAAACCCTTTAGTCCTGCGGAAATTTCGGAGATTTCCAACTGCCGATTGTCCTGAGCGCGGCGCGAGGTCGATCTCAGCAGTTGCAAATAATCGACAATGATAAGCCGCACGTCCTGTTGCGCTTTGAGCCGGCGCGCCTTCGCGCGCAATTCGAGAATGCTCAGGCTCGCGCTGTCATCGATGAAAATTTTTGCTTCCGCCAGTTTTGAAGCGGCCGCGGTCAAACTCGGGAAATCGCGTTCGCCAAGAAAGCCATCACGGACTTTCTGCAGATTCACACGCGCTCGCGAACAAAGCAGTCGTTGCACAAGTTGCTGGCTGCTCATCTCCAAGCTAAAGACGCCGACTGGCAGTTTCTCATTGATTGCGACATGCTCGGCGATATTCATGGCGAGCGCTGTCTTGCCCATGCTCGGGCGCGCCGCGATCACGATCATTTCAGAAGGATGCAAGCCGCTCGTCATCCGATCGAATTCGATGAAGCCGCTGGAGATACCCGTGATACCGCCTTTGCGCTCATAGAGCTTCTCGATCGCCTCGATGGCTTCCATCACCTGGTCCTTCATGGAAAGCATCTGCCCTTTGAAGCGGTCCTCGCCCACGGCGAAAATGTGCTGTTCTACCTCGTCGAGAAGATTGTTTACCTCGTCCTGCTCCTCATAGGCGCGCCGGACGCTCTCGGTCGCAGCGGAAATGATTTGGCGCAGAATGTATTTATCGCGAACGATCTCCAGGTAATACTCAAGATTCGCCGCCGTCGGAACGAACGTGAATAAACTTGTGACGAACGCGGCACCACCGACGCTTTCTAGGAGGTTCCGGTCGCGTAAGACTTGCGTGAACGTGATCAGGTCGATCGCCTGCCCGGTATTCCAAAGATCGACGAGCACACTGTAGATCGTCTGATGAGCAGGGACGTAAAAATATTGCTCATTAATCTTCTCGACACATTCGGCAATGGCTTGCCGCGGCGAGAGCAGCATTGACCCTAGGACGCCTTGTTCTGCCTCGATGCTATGCGGCGGGGTACGGTGAATATCCTGCGCAGAACCTGTGGGCGAAATGGGAACAACTTTTTCGCCGCTTCGCGCCGCCGAACCTCGGCCAGCGCCATTTCCCGCTTTACGAGGCTTCTCTCCTGTCCATGCGGACGATTGAGGCGCCATTTATTCGATTTCTTTTTTTTCTTCTTTTTTCCTGCGGAAAAACCCGGGTTTCTTTCTCTTTTCAGCTTCGCCGGTCGCAGCGCTCTCGGTCTCGGCCCCGCGGTCGCGCGGTGCCTCTGCGGATTTCACCTGAAAAACAAGCTGTGCAGTCACATCGTGATGCAACTTGACCGTGACCTCGTGTTCGCCGGTATCTTTGATCGGACGCTCAAGAACAATCTTATGCCGGTCAATCTCCGCACCGAGTTCGTTTTTGATGCGGTTCATAATATCCTGCGCGGTAACCGATCCAAAGGCCTTGCCAGTCTCGCCGGTCTCCAGCGTAAAGACAAACCGTGCCTTACCGATTCGGCGCGCCAATTCTTCTGCCTCGTTCAGTTCGCGGGCTTCGCGCTCGGCGCGCTTCTGCTTCAATGCATCGAGCTGACGCAATGTGCCCGGAGTGACTTCATGTGCTTTCCCGTGCGGCAGGAGATAATTGCGCGCATAACCACGACGCACCTTGACTACGTCCGCCTCGGCGCCCAACCCGGGAATGTTTTCCGTCAAGATAAGTTCAGTCAAAGGCATATCGATATTTTCTAAAACGCGCTCAGAATATTTCAACTCTGAAGTGTCTGGGGGTGACGAGTGTAAAATTCAAGCGGCCGTTGTCAATGCGAGAATAAAAAATTTCACAAAAAAATTTCGCAATAGCCGTAAAGCAGACTTGCAATCGAAGATCACCGCGGCCCGAAACCACAAGCGAAAGCAGAACGAGCGCGCTCTCGATTTTTCATAACATGATTTCCTTTTCTTGCTTTGGCTTTCTGCGACTTCCCGTCATGAGAGGTCACTTCTGAGCTGACGAAATGTCTAGTGGTGCTTTATCGTCCGTGCCGATGCAAATTGATCACTCCTTCCCAGGGGAGGACAAAGGAGGGCGGTATCGTTGTAAAGTCGAGTTGCCCGGCCAACTCAAAATGGCCGGTGGCGTTGGCGAAGCGACCTGTGCCGCCTGTCACCTCCGCGGTTTCATGGTTGTCGTACACTCCGGGTGTTTCCGTAGGGCACAGGTACCCCTCGAAAGTGCCGTAAATTTCGTCGCCGTTGGCCGCAAACCAGTCAAAGGTGCCAGTGTAGGGAATATTATTTTCACAAAGATCCGGATCGGGGTCGCAAGGGCGCGGGAAGAATTCCGCGGTTCCGGTGAACGCTCCCAATTGGTTCGCGTGTCCGAAGTTGATCACGTGTGTTGAAGGCTCGCACTCCGTCCCGGACTGCGACTCAACGTACCCCGCGACTGTGCCATTGAACGGCACCTCGTCGCGAGCTGACGCGGGAGTGGGTGCCGAGATAAACACTGCCGCAAAGCAGACGAAGAGCAGCGGAATCAGAATCCCTGCTGTTGGTTTGAACTGAATGTTTCGATTTTTCATAATATGATGTTCTTTCTTTGTTTTGGGTTTCGTGGCCTTGGCTCGGGTGAACCCGAAGACGCAGACCGTTTCCCATTTCTTCCCGAAAGTTTGCGCCGCGTTGCAAAGAGAGTTTGGAGCCGATGCTGCAATCGCGAATCGCTGATTCCAGTTCCAGAAACGCGGTCAGCTTTTCATCCGCACGCATAACGAAACGCTTGCAGCCGTCGCTGCGATTATGGTCAGCATTGACCGCTAAGTAGGTGGATACAAACCGCCCTTTCTAATTCCAAAAATGCAGTCCGCTTATCATCGGCGTGCACTACGAACCGGTTCCCGTCGTCGCGCTGTGCGTTTGGAGCGCTTGAAACGATGGCGGTGCTACGGATCCCTTGATTTGGTTTTCTGAATCTGGTTTCATCGATGTCTATCCGTGGCCAGAATTCTTTCCTACAGCCACAGATAGACACAGATTTCCGGTCCGCTACCCGCCGCATCAGGGCGTGTACACATAATAGATGACGTCGGCCAGCGATGCGGGACCGGTGAACACAAACGTTCCCTGCCCGTGGATTCCCGCTAGCGGGCCGGTGCCCAGGCCCACCGTCATCACGTTGCTCTGCCAATTGCCCCCGGTGAGGCTGCCCTCGCCGCGATACCCGAGCGTGCCGTCGTTATAGCTCAGAACCTCGTCGAAGGTAAGGCTGAAGTCACCGTCTGCCGAAATGCGCTGGACCAGGTGGCCTTCGACGATGCCGGTCACGACCGAGTGGTCTGCCAGGCAGATGTCGTGCAGGCCGGTGAAGTCGAACTCGACGAATGTTTGCCTGCCGGCTTGCCGCACTTGAAAGTTCGATTGGCTGGTGAGCTCGACCGTCCCCTCGCAGCGCCCGGGCGCTGCGCCTGACGCGAGATTGGGTACTGAGATAAACACTGCCGCAAGGCAGACGAGGAGCAGCGGAATCAGAAATCCTGCTCTTGGTTTGAACTGAATGTTTCGATTTTTCATGATTTGATTTCCTTCTGTGGTTTTGGGTTTGTGGTCTTCGTTCTGGGTAACCCAGAGACGGAGACCGTTTCCCATTTCTTCCCGAAAGTTTGCGTCGCGTTGCAAAGAAAGTGTGGAGCCGATGCTGAGTATCGCGCGAACCGCTGCAATGTGTTCCGCCTAACAAGTCGAGAACGAATCACGACGACGACATTTGCCGGATCGGGAAATGGCAGGTCTCTTTGGCATCACGCATCGCACCCGATGACGTCGGGTGCGATGCGGATACTCTTCGGGTGTCGCGTCCTAATTGTTGGCTACTCCGAAGTAGGTCAGCGACCCGTAGCTGCGCAAGGTGCAGTTGTCGTTGAATACGACGTGCCACGTGAAAGTCGCGGGAGTCGAATTCGTATCGAGGGTTGCCGTCACCTGAGTTCCGTACGTGTAAGTGTAGATGCCGTCTTGAAGCGAGACGGGCGTCAACGCGACGTGCGGGAACCATAGATAAATGCTGCCGTCGCGGAAGACCACCATTGTCAGGTTAGCCGGCGGCGGGACCTGCGCCTGCGTCATCGCATCGATGTTCAGAACCCACGTGCCAGCAACCGAGTACGCCGGCGGATTCAGGATGTGACCGTCACAGGAGACGAACTCGCCGTGCGTAAGGCTGCCCGTGTAGTTTTGCGGAGGCTGGAGCGGCTGCGTGCCCCAGGATGAACTAGCCGAGATCACGAGGGTGGCGACTGCACCGGCGATGTAAGTCAGGATATTTTTTCTGTTTTTCATAATATAATTTTCTTTCTTTGTTTTGGGTTTGTGGTCTTCGTTCCGGGTAAACCCGGACACCAGACCGTTTCTCGTTTCTTCCCGAAAGTTTGCGCCCCGTTGCAAAGAAAGTGACGGGAGTCACAACGCTCTGCGCGTCGCAGTGCGATGCACCAGGCTAACGTGGGAAGCGGCGATAGCCCGCGGACTATTTCGGTGCGAGCGACGCTACGATTTTTTCGAAGCGCGGATCACCGCGCGCTTTTCGGCGCAGAAGAGGCGAGCATTTTTTCAAAGCGCGCGTCGCTACGAAGTGGATCCCACTGCGGGTGCAAACGCAGCTCGTAATACCAGTACTCTCGTTCTCTAGCAGGAAGCTGCTCGAGGGAGCGCAATGCGGCGTCGCGCTCGCCGGCATGGACTAAAAGGTCCGCCATCGTCCATTCATCTGGCTTATCTTTCGCGCGTGCGGCTTCCGCCAGCGCGGCATCCTTCCAGCCCATCACCGCGTAAGCCTCGGCCACGTTCAAATGTGCCGCCTGATCGCCGGGGTTCTCCTTCGCTTCCATTTCCAAGATCCACCGCACCGAGTCGAGCGCGGTATAGGCACGCTCCTTGTTTCCCGCATAGAAATGAATCAGACCTTCAACGAATCCCTTCGGGACCATGCCACCAAATCCGCCGGCGAGACATGGCAATCGCTCAGAAGGACAAGCCGCGAGCAGGCGTAGAGCTTCCGCAAAGTTTCGCTCGTAGAGGGCAGCCGTACAGTGCGCCGCTGTTACGCGACCATCCGGATCCTTGCCCGCGGGAATCTCAGCGAGAAATTTCTTTGTTCGCGCCACCTCTCCTGTCCATCGGAATTCTTGAATCGCGCGGAAGAGCCGAAAGAAAACGGATTCCGGCGCGAGTTCCAGGGAGCGATCCGAAGCCCAGCGCGCTTTGGACACGTCTCCCTTCTTGGTCAGCAGAAAGGCATAGTTGTAAAAGACTTTTGGTTCGCGCGGATTGATTTCGATGGCGCGCTGGAACGTCGCCTCCGCTTCTGCGAGCCAGTCCATGTCCGTTTGGAGGAGGGCCGCTATCATTACCATGTAGCCGTCGTTTGGGACCAGGCGGAGTGCGCTGTCCACCTCCTCTTTTATCGCTTTGTCTCTCTCGATTGACTTAACGGACCGCGACAGGATGTACGCCATCACCATGTGTGCCTGTCCGCAATGCGGGTCGAGCCGCAGCGCTTCTTCCGCATGACTGCGCGCTTCGGCAAGGAGCGAGGGCTGATTATCAAAATTGCCGTGGCGACCCTCGAGCATTTCGGCGAGACGCGCGTGAGCCAGGGCAAATCGCGGGTCCAGCGCGACTGCGTGCCTGTAACATTGTTCGGCCGCGACGAAATTGTCGCGCGAGACCTCCGGCCGCATTTGAAACTCACGGCCGCGGAGATAGACGACGTAGGCATCCGGATTATTGGTCAGCTTCGCTTCCACCTGTGCCTTCTCCTCCGGGCTGAGCTTCGCCGCCAGCGCAGTGGCGATTTCCGCCGCCAGCTCGCCTTGCAGAGCGATCGAATCCTTCAGTGTTCGATCGTAACGGTCCGACCAGATTTGCCGTTCCGTCGTTGCGTCGGTCAACTGCACATTGACCAACACGCGATTTGCGGTGCGACGAACACTACCCTCGAGAACGGCTCCAACGCCAAGCTCTTGTGCGATCGCGCGGAGCCTGCGACCGGTAAGATCCCGATATGACGCTACCGAACCCCGGCTGACAATCTTGAGATCCTTGATCCGGGCCAGGCTGGTCACGAGATCGTCCTGAACGCCGTCGGCGAAAAACGCATTCTCTTTGTCTTCGGAGAGGTTGTGAAACGGGAGAACCGCAATGCTCTTCGATGGCATGGGAGCGGTTTTCGGTACAGAAGAGGCGAGCATTTTTTCAAAGCGCGCGTCGCTACGAAGTGGATCCCACTGCGGGTTCAGACGCAGATCGTGATAATTGTTCTCTCGCTCTGCAGGAACCTGTTCAAGGAGGCGCAATGCGGCGTCGTGGTCGCCGGCATGGGCGAAAAGCGCCGCCATCATGAATCCATCCGGCTTTTCTTTCGCGCGCGCGATTTCCGCCAGCGCGGCATCCTTCCAGCCCATCGCTGCGTAGGCCATAGCCACGGCAAAGTGAGCCCCCTGGTCGCCGGGGTTCTCCCTCGCTTCCACCTCCAAGATCCACCGCACCGAGTCGATCGCGGTATAGGCACGCTCCTTGTTCCCCGCATAGAAATGGATCCAACCTTCAAGAAATCCCTTCGGGACCATGGAACCAAATCCGCCGTCGAACCACGGCAATCGCTCAAAAGGACAACCCGCGAGCAAGCGTAGCGCTTCCGAAAAGTTTCGCTCGTAGAGGGCAACCGTACAGTGCGCCGCTGTTACTCGACCATCCGGATCCTTACCCGCGGGAATCTGAGCGAGAAATTTCCTTGTTCGCGCCACTTCTCCCGTCCAGAGGAATTCCTCTTCCGCACGAAAGAGCCGAAAGAAAACGGATTCAGGCGCGAGTTCCAGGGAGCGGTCCGAAGCCCAGCGCGCTTTTGCCACGTCTCCCTTCTTCGTCAGCAGAGTAGCGTAGTTGTAAAAGACTTTTGGTTCGCGCGGATTGATTTCGATGGCGCGCTGGAACGTCGCCTCTGCTTCTTCGAGCCAGCCCATGTTCTCCGTTTGGAAGAGCGCCGCTTTCATTACCAGGTAGCCGTCGTTTGGAAGCAAGCGAAGCGCGCTATCCACCTCCTCTTTTATCGCTTTGTCTCTCTCGATTGACTTAACGGACCACGATAGGATCTCCGCCATCATCAGGTGTGCCTGTCCGCAATGCGGGTCGAGCCGCAGCGCTTCCTCCGCATGACTGCGCGCTTCGGCGAGCAGCGCGGGCTGATGATCAAAGGCGTCGTAGAGGTCCTCGAGTATTTCGGCGAGTCGGGCGTGAGCCAGGGCAAATCGCGGGTCCAGAGCGACTGCGTGCCTATAGCATTGTTCGGCCGCGACGAAGTTGTCGCGCGATCTCTCGGGCCGCATTTGAAACTCACGGCCACGCAGATACACGACGTAGGCATCCGGATTATTGGTCAGCTTCGCTTCCACCTGCGCCTTCTCCTCCGGGCTGAGCTTCGCCGCCAGCGCAGTGGCGATTTCCGCTGCCAGCTCGCCTTGCAGAGCGATCGAATCCTTCAGTGTTCGATCGTAACGGTCCGACCAGATTTGCCGTTCCGTCGTTGCGTCGGTCAACTGCACATTGACCAACACGCGATTTGCGGTGCGACGAACACTACCCTCGAGAACGGCTCCAACGCCAAGCTCTTGTGCGATCGCGCGGAGCCTGCGACCGGTAAGATCCCGATATGACGCTACCGAACCCCGGCTGACAATCTTGAGATCCTTGATCCGGGCCAGGCTGGTCACGAGATCGTCCTGAACGCCGTCGGCGAAAAACGCATTCTCTTTGTCTTCGGAGAGGTTGTGAAACGGGAGAACCGCAATGCTCTTCGATGGCATGGGAGCGGTTTTCGGTACAGAAGAGGCGAGCATTTTTTCAAAGCGCGCGTCGCTACGAAGTGGATCCCACTGCGGGTTCAGACGCAGATCGTGATAATTGTTCTCTCGCTCTGCAGGAACCTGTTCAAGGAGGCGCAATGCGGCGTCGTGGTCGCCGGCATGGGCGAAAAGCGCCGCCATCATGAATCCATCCGGCTTTTCTTTCGCGCGCGCGATTTCCGCCAGCGCGGCATCCTTCCAGCCCATCGCTGCGTAGGCCATAGCCACGGCAAAGTGAGCCCCCTGGTCGCCGGGGTTCTCCCTCGCTTCCACCTCCAAGATCCACCGCACCGAGTCGATCGCGGTATAGGCACGCTCCTTGTTCCCCGCATAGAAATGGATCCAACCTTCAAGAAATCCCTTCGGGACCATGGAACCAAATCCGCCGTCGAACCACGGCAATCGCTCAAAAGGACAACCCGCGAGCAAGCGTAGCGCTTCCGAAAAGTTTCGCTCGTAGAGGGCAACCGTACAGTGCGCCGCTGTTACTCGACCATCCGGATCCTTACCCGCGGGAATCTGAGCGAGAAATTTCCTTGTTCGCGCCACTTCTCCCGTCCAGAGGAATTCCTCTTCCGCACGAAAGAGCCGAAAGAAAACGGATTCAGGCGCGAGTTCCAGGGAGCGGTCCGAAGCCCAGCGCGCTTTTGCCACGTCTCCCTTCTTCGTCAGCAGAGTAGCGTAGTTGTAAAAGACTTTTGGTTCGCGCGGATTGATTTCGATGGCGCGCTGGAACGTCGCCTCTGCTTCTTCGAGCCAGCCCATGTTCTCCGTTTGGAAGAGCGCCGCTTTCATTACCAGGTAGCCGTCGTTTGGAAGCAAGCGAAGCGCGCTATCCACCTCCTCTTTTATCGCTTTGTCTCTCTCGATTGACTTAACGGACCACGATAGGATCTCCGCCATCATCAGGTGTGCCTGTCCGCAATGCGGGTCGAGCCGCAGCGCTTCCTCCGCATGACTGCGCGCTTCGGCGAGCAGCGCGGGCTGATGATCAAAGGCGTCGTAGAGGTCCTCGAGTATTTCGGCGAGTCGGGCGTGAGCCAGGGCAAATCGCGGGTCCAGAGCGACTGCGTGCCTATAGCATTGTTCGGCCGCGACGAAGTTGTCGCGCGATCTCTCGGGCCGCATTTGAAACTCACGGCCACGCAGATACACGACGTAGGCATCCGGATTATTGGTCAGCTTCGCTTCCACCTGCGCCTTCTCCTCCGGGCTGAGCTTCGCCGCCAGCGCAGTGGCGATTTCCGCTGCCAGCTCGCCTTGCAGAGCGATCGAATCCTTCAGTGTTCGATCGTAACGGTCCGACCAGATTTGCCGTTCGGTCGTTGCGTCGGTCAACTGCACATTGACCAACACGCGATTTGCGGTGCGACGAACGCTACCTTCGAGAACGGCTCCAACGCCAAGGTCCTGTGCGACCGCGCGGAGCCTGCGACCGGAAAGATCCCGATATGACGCTACCGAACCCCGGCTAACAACCTTGAGATCCTTAATCCGAGCGAGGCTGGTCACGAGATCGTCCTGAACGCCGTCGGCGAAAAACGCATTCTCTTTGTCTTCGGAGAGGTTGCGAAACGGTAGAACGGCAATGCTCTTCGGCGGGACGCTGGAAGTATTCGCCGCGCCGGAGAGCGGCTGGTTGCGCTTCTGTGGAAAAAGCAAAACGGCTGCAACAATCGTGAGCGTAACCAAAGCGGCCACGAGTGCGAACCGCCTCACAATTTTCCAACGGTCGAGGATCTGGAAGCTACATTCCTGCAATTGCTTTTTGAGCTCTCGAATGCCGGGACGCGCCGCTGGGGCGAGGGCAAGCATCGACACCAACAGGGACACGAGCTTGCTTGGAACGCGCGCTGCCTTTAGCTGTTCGATCGGCAGAGTTCGCGAGCACTGGCTCGCGCGAATCTGTTCGATGGTCGCGCCTTGAAAGGGCCTATTGCCGGTAAGCAGATACCACAGGGTCACGCCTAACGAATAAATGTCCGAGCGAACGTCGATTGGCGCATCAGTGAATTGCTCCGGACTGGCGAAAGCCGGTGTGCCGACAAATCCTCCGTGGGTCAAGCCCATCGCATCCGGCTTTTCCACAAGTGCTTTCGCCACGCCGAAGTCGATCACCTTCACTATCAGTTTCTCATCTCTTTCTGGGGAGCGCACGCGCCCTCGCGTGCTCCTTTTGGCGCCTTCGCCAAAAGTGCTGCTATCGTCCTTCGCCGTTTCGCCATCGGGCGAGACCAACATCAAATTCGCCGGCTTCAAATCCCGGTGCACCAGGCCCTGCTTTTCCGCTGCGGCCAGTGCGCTGCTGACCTGCAAGGCGATGTCGATGGTCGTGAGCGCGTCAAGCGGCCCGCTGCGGCGAACACGCATCTCCAGCGTTTCGCCTTCCACCAGTTCCATCGCGCAGAAGCACTGCCCGTTCTCTTCGCGGATACCGAAATGGTAAACGGTCGCGATATTTGGATGCCGCAAAGATGCGGCCGTCCGCGCTTCGCGCATGAACCGTTCGCGTGCTTCCGCTCCGCGTTTCGCCCATTCCGAATCGATGAGCTTGAGTGCAACCGGCCGTTGGAGCGATGTATCGATCGCGCGATATGTGACGCCCATCGCCCCTCGGCCCAATTCCCAAGCCGTGCCATCGTCCCGATGTTGGATTCTGTAGTTCCCAAGTCGATCCGTTACGGGCGCAAGCAACGTTTCATCGGGTTCTTCCGCGTCGTCGAATCCGACGTGGAGCAGGCAAATCATGCAGCGACCAAGGCCGCGAGAAAATGCTCCGGCCAGCCGCGTCCCGCACTCGGGACACACCGATGCGTTAGTCGCCTGTGTCTGCATTAATCCGCCATGAGTACTTCGCAAAGATGTCGCAGCTCCGCGTCAATCTCGGACGCGTCCGCCACGGTACCACCCACTTCCTCCCGCAAAATCGCGCGATACCTCGAGCGCAGCCGGGCCACATCGCTGCGCAGCGTTGTGATCGGCCGGCCCAGCCGAAGAGACATTTCTTCGTATGGGACTGCCGCTTCGTTAGTGACCGAAAGGTGTGAGTTCAACTGCTTGAACAGCTCATCTTTTCCCGCCAACGCGCATTCCTCTGCCAGCCGATCCAGCGCCGTGCGGAGCAGCGTCTCTGCCCACTCACGTTCGTAAACGCGCTCAGCACTCCACGCCTGCGAGCCCACGGCTCGTGCGTCCGCATCGGCGATCGCGGCCGTGTCGAGCGGCCCGAGGATCATGCCTCCGCCGCGCTTCTGCCTACGGTCGTGAGCGCGTGCGTGGGCCACAAAATGTTTGAGCGCGCCGAGCAGAAAGGAACGGAACCGTCCCTTGTCTGGATCGGCTCTGGCATAGGCACGTGATTCGATGAGATGGGCGAAAAAACCCTGCGTCAGATCTTGTGCATCGTCTGGATTTGAGCCCTGGCGTCGAAGGAACAGGAAGATCGGTCGCCAATAAATCCGGCACAGTTCCGACAGCGCGCTCAGCGCCTCGTCCGGCGGTGTTTGCGATTCCCCGGCGTCGAGCACCATCGTCCAGCGAGTGGAGGCGAACAGACCTTTGCGCTTCGTTTCGGTGGCAAACGTCGCAGGCATGCGACGTTTTTATCCGGTAGGAGGAAAATAAGCAAGCCTAACAGGGGTGAGACACGCAGAATCCGCTAGCGGGTAACGCAACCGGATAACTCACCCGTACGGATTGGAAAATTGAAAGGAATTCAAACCATCCCGAGCTTCATCCGGCCCGCTTCGCTGATCATGTTTTGATTCCAGGGCGGATCCCAGACGAGCTGGACATCTGCTTCATCCACGCCGTCGATCGACAAAATCTTGCTCTGAGCGTCGTGCGCAATGGCTGGTCCCATGCCGCAACCAGGCGCCGTGAGCGTCATTTTCACTTCTACGCGGGCGCCGCCATCATCCTTTTTGATTAGGCGGCAATCGTAAACCAGACCAAGATCGACAATGTTGACCGGAATTTCCGGGTCGTAACACTGCCGAAGCTGATTCCAGACATCTTCCTCCGAAACTTCGCCGTTTGTTGTCCGGAGGGGCTTTTGAGTTTGTTGCGCCTGAGGTTTTTCAAGCCCCAGAGCATCAAGATCCTTCTCCGCGATTCGCGCCAGACCTTGGTACGTTGCGATCGTGTAGCTGCCACCCAGGCTCTGGGTGATCACTCCCTGACTCCCAGCCGGGATCGTTGTCTTTTGCCCGCTCGGAATCTGGATCGCTTCGCAATCGCGGCTCAATGTGAATTCAGTGTTCTCGTACATCGCTTTAAGGCCCTCCCCTTACTATGCCACAAATGAAGAAAATGACGAAATCCGAATGCACATGGAACCGTTTACTTTGTCCATTTAGTCATTCCTTCGTCATTCGACATTCGTGCTTCGTCATTTTTCTAATACACGTCGCGCTTGTAACGCTTGTCGCTTTTGAGCTTCTCGACGTACTCATTGGCTTGATCAACGGTTTTACCGCCCTGCTCCTGCACGATTTTTCGCAGCGTCGCATCGACATCCTTCGCCATTCGCTTCGCGTCGCCGCACACGAAAAAGTGGGCGCCCTCGGCGTCGAGCCATTTCCAAATCTCAGCGGCATTGTCCTTCATCCGATGTTGGACATAAATTTTCCCGGCTTGATCGCGCGACCAAGCGCAATCGAGCCGTGTGAGAAGCCCTTCTTTCTTGAATGCCTCGAATTCCTCGCCGTAGGCAAAATCGCACTTTTGATGCTGCGATCCGAAAAACAGCCAGTTCTTTCCCTTTGCTCCCGTCGCCTGGCGTTCCTGCAGATACGCGCGAAACGGCGCGACGCCCGTTCCTGGACCGATCATGATAATTGGAACGTCAGGGTCCTCGGGCAAATGAAAATGCTTCGCTATGCTTGGGAAAACCGGGACCGGTACGCCATCAGCGCGTTCCGCAAGAAAAGATGAGCAGACGCCTTTGCGAACGCGGCCGTGACTTTCATACGTTACCACGTCCACGATAAAATGAACCTGTTCCGGATACGCCTTTAAACTCGAGGCCACAGAATAAAGGCGCGGCTGCAGTTTTGTGAGCAAACCGACAAATTCCTCTGGCCTGAAATGAGCTGACGGATGCTCGATGAGAAAGTCGATTACCTCCATGCCCCAAAGATATGTTGTGAGATCCTGCCTGCGCTCGGGAGCGAGAAGATCGCCGAGCAGCGGCGCAGCGTTCGCACGATGGGCGATGGCCCTCAAAATCTTGGGCGTTGGCTGCGTGATGCTGTAATCGCGCAATAACGCTTCGCGCAGAGTGGTTGGTGCGCCTTTTGGTCGAGGGACCTCTTCCTCGCCGGTGGCGCCAAGCGCGTGAATAATTTCGTCTACGAGCTGTGGATCGTTTGTTGCATATACCGCCAGCGAATCGCCGACCTCAAAGCTTAATCCCCATCCGGTGAGGTCTAGTTCAAAATGGCGCGTATCCTTTGCCGACTCCGGTCCGCTCAGGCTGCGATTGACCAGAAGTTTGGCTGGAAACGGGTTTGCGCGCGAATATCGAGGAGCGGCAACAGAAGCTTCAGCATGCATAACCGTTTCTAGCGGCGATCACTGGTCGTCGCAAATATTCATCCGTCATTCCCTATCGCCAGGGCGGGGCAAACATCCATGGCGCGTTGAGCATTGAGTAGGTATCTCATTAAGCGCGACGAGCGATGCCGGGTGATTTTCTGGTGCGACGAGTCCCTTTCGGCTGTGCAGACGCAAGCGCAATTGCGAAATCCACTTGTCGTTTGAAGGCGTCAACCCGGACAACAAACACGGGTAACTCGTCGCCTACACTAAAGCGTTTGCGCGACCGTCTCCCGATAAGTTGCCGCCGGGCCGAATCAAACAAATAAAAGTCATCCGTTAACGAGGAGACGTGGACCAAGCCGGTCACAAGAGCATCCGGCAGTTCCACCATCAATCCATAGTTGCGGACATCAATAATAGTGGCGCGGAAAATCTGGGGATTGCGTGCATCGAGCTGTCGTTGAAAAAACTCGAGTTTCTTCATCTGGACGGCGTCAACCTCCGCGTCCGCAGCGGTTCGTTCAGTAACTGAAATGTGCTCCGCAATCGAAGCGATCTCGGCCATATCAGGATGGTAGGACGCGCTCGCCGAGCGCGCCGGACGGCCTCCCGTGCCGGCGGGATCTCTACCAAGAGCACGATGCACAACCAAATCGGCGTAGCGCCGAATGGGACTGGTGAAATGCAAGTAATTTGCCTTGGCCAACCCATAATGGCCGAGCGGCTGCGGAGAGTAACGGGCGCGTTTCAAACTTTTAAGCAAACCGACCTTGAGCGCTTGCTCTTCCGGTTTTCCACGGATTGCCGCCAGCAATCGCTGCAGCTCCGCGCGATGAGTCACATCGCCAACGCTGTAATTAAAACCGAGCACGAATTCGCGAAACTCTGCCAATTTTTCTGGATCTGGATTTTCATGAATCCGATAGATGGTCGGAACCGCGCGCTTTTTCAGCTCGCGCGCGACAGCTTCGTTTGCGGCCAGCATGAATTCTTCGACAAGCTGATGCGATTTATCATTCTCGACACGCTCCAATTTTGCCGGGTGCCCGTCTTTATCGACCCAGACTTTTACCTCCGGGAAATCGAGGTCCAGGGCGCCATGCTCGAATCGCCTCTGCCGCAATAGCGCAGCGAGTTCCCAGGCAAGGTGCAGCCGTTCGCCCAACTGATCGCCGGGTGCCGCGGTCAGAATCGCGTAAGCCTGTTTGTACGTCAGCCGGTGAGCGCTTCGAATTACGCTGCGTGCAAAGCGCGCGCTTTTTACGTTCCCGTGTTTGTCGAAATGAATAAATGCAGAATGTGCGAGGCGATCGACGCCAGGATTGAGACTGCAAACGCCGTTGCTCAATCGCTCCGGCAACATGGGGATCACGCGGTCCGGGAGATAAACGCTGTTTCCGCGCCGGCGCGCTTCTCGATCCAGCGGGCTGTCGGGCTCTACGTAGGCGGCGACATCAGCAATGTGGACGCCGAGCCGCCAACCGCTGCCGATCTTCTCAACATGAATCGCGTCGTCGAAATCGCGCGCGTCATCGGGATCGATGGTGACGATGAATTCGCCGCGCAAATCTTCGCGTCTCTCGAATTGCCGGGCGTCGACTGTCTCAGGAATCCCTTTCGCCTGGTCCAAAACGTCCCTGGGAAATTCTGTTGGCAGATGATATTTCCGGATGATCGAGAGCATGTCGATTCCCGGAGCCGAAGCTGGGCCGAGCGCTTCGATGATTTCACCTTCGGGATTGACGTGGCGCGATTCCCAGGCTTCCAGACGAACTACAACTTTATCGCCAACCTGTGGCGCAAGTTTGTAAGCTGCCAGAGGCAAGTCAGCCACAGCGGATTCGTCCTGCGGCGAATTAGAAACTTGCCCCACATAAACGTCGTGCACGATGCGCGGATCATCCGGGACCACATAGTAAAAGTTCCGCGACCGTTGGAGAGTGCCGACAATCGTATCGTGAGCGCGCTCCAAGATTCGAATCACGCGCCCTTCGCGCCGCCCTTTGATGCGTCCGGAAGGTTCGTCCGGTGACATACGCGCGACCACACGGTCGCCATGCATGGCTGTTCCGGTGTTTTCCGCCGCGATGAAAATGTCCGGCTGCCCAGACATTTCTGACGTGAGAAAACCGTAGCCAGCTTGATGAATTGACAGTTTGCCGGTTACCAGGTCAGCCTCGGCCGGCAAAACATATCGGTTCTTCCGGATCCGGGCGATCTCGCCGGCGCGCTCGAGCTCGCGCAAGCTTTTCCGCAACGCTACTCGTTCGGTCCCTGTCAATCCGAGCTTGCGGGCAATGTCGATCTTGTTAAGCGGCCGGTAATCTTTCCGCCTCAGCAGACCCAGAATTTGTTCTCGAATGTTACGTCCGTTCAAAGCCATCTAAGCGAAACAATAGCGCCAGGTTTATCGATTTAACGCGATTTCAATCCGAGGTCGAATCATGCCAAAAGTGATTGTTGCCGGCGCATTGGCGATCGCCCTGGTGGCGATTGTTTCATTTGCCGCGGGAGGAGCAAAGATGAAGATCACAAGTTCTGCTTTTCAAGAAGGTGGGAATATTCCATCAAAATTCACATGTGACGGCGGCGACACCAGCCCCACCTTGCAGATTGGGGAGGTTCCTTCGAGCGCGAAAAGCCTGGCCTTGGTTGTAGATGACCCGGATGCGCCGAGCGGACTCTTTACCCATTGGATGGTTTGGAACATCTCGCCGCAGAACAACACGATCGCGGAGGGAAGCACGCCCAAAGGGGTCCACGGAACAAATGACTTCGGCAAATCCGGTTACGGCGGACCGTGTCCACCCTCCGGCACGCATCGCTATTACTTCAAGATTTTTGCTCTCGATCGCGAACTGGAGTTGCCCACTGGTGCGAAGCGGAGCCAGCTGGATGCGGCGATGAAAGGGCATGTGGTTGCGCAAGGGGAATTGATGGGGCGTTACTCTCGAAAGAAGTAACCGTAGCGGCTTCGCTGCGCGAAGCGCGACGCTGGCAGGATGGCTCGCCTGTGCCGCGTCGCCCAGAGGTCGACGTCTACAGCTTCGAATAAAGTATCTGGTGTGTTAGTCTCATCCATGATGCGTGGGAGGCTTTGGAAAATCGGTGACCGCATCTTCGATCTCTCGCGACACGGGCTGATCATGGGTGTATTAAATATCACGCCGAATTCGTTTTCTGACGGCGGAAATTTTTTCGATGCGGAAAATGCCGTAGCGCACAGTTTACGGATGGCCGCGGAAGGTGCGCACATCATTGATGTCGGCGGCGAATCCACGCGGCCGGGCGCCGACGCTGTCACGGCAGAGGAAGAATTGCGCCGTGTGATTCCGGTGATCGAACAATTGCGCAGAAGGAGTGAAGTCATTATTTCGATTGACACGTCGAAGGCTGAGGTTGCGCGGGCGGCGATTCGAGCGGGAGCTTCGATTGTGAACGATGTTACCGGAGGGCGAGGCGATCAGGAAATGATGCCGCTGATTGCCGAAACCAAATCGGCTTTCATCATCATGCACATGCAGGGAACTCCGCAGACGATGCAGATCGCGCCGCAATACACAGACGTTGTTTCAGAAGTTTCTGATTTTTTTCGACAACAATATGCCCGCGCCATAGTTTATACTATTGACACCATGGCGATTGCGTTTGATCCGGGCATTGGTTTCGGCAAAACGCTTGAGCACAATCTCGAGTTGCTCGCGCAGCTTGAGCGGCTCCGCGCGTGTGATCGACCAATCGTGATTGGCGTTTCCCGAAAATCTTTTCTGGGCAAACTGATAAATTCGGCGCAGATAAGCGATCGGTTGGCGCCAGCGGTCGCGTTGACTTCGATTCTGCGCGCGCGCGGTGCAGACGTGCTTCGCGTTCATGATGTCAAGGAAAACGTAAATGCCTTAAAGGTGACGGAAGCAATTCTTCAGAGGGCAAAATGATTCAACTCATCGATCTCTGGTTCAGAAGCTGGCGCAGCCTGGTAGAGATCCTGCTGCTCAGCGTGGCGATCTATTACGGTTATCTTTATTTCCGCGGAACGCGCGGCGCGAAAGTGCTCACCGGTCTGGCGATCGTCTTTTTGACGCTGACTCTTATTTCGACGTTGCTCAATTTGGTTGTAATCGGCTGGATCGTACGAAGCTTCTCGGTTTTCCTCGCGGTCGCGCTGGTGGTGATTTTCCAGCCGGAGCTAAGACGTGGGCTGGCTGCTCTTGGCGGTCACCCCATTTTCTCGCTGACGAGTGAGAAGCGGGAAACTGTTCACGATCTGGCCGAGGCAGTCATGCAACTGGCAAATAAGCAATTCGGCGCGCTCATCGCGATCGAGCGCGACACGTCGATTCGCGTTTACGAGGAAACGGGCGTCACAATCGACGGAGATTTTTCCGTCGAGCTCATCCTGACCATCTTCCATCCCAAGGCCGCGCTGCACGATGGCGGAGTGATTATTCGCAACGGACAAATCGCAGCCGCGGCATGTATTTTTCCAGTGAGCCAGCGTGAAACGCTCGATCGCAGTCTGGGATTACGTCATCGCGCCGGGCTTGGGATTACCGAGGAATCGGATGCCGTGGCGGTAGTCGTCTCCGAAGAGACGGGCAGTATTTCCATTTGTCACCGGCGTCGAATTGAGCGCAATTTCACTCCGGAAACTTTTCGTCAACGGATCGCGGAGATTTTGTTGCACACCAAATATGAAGAGGCTGATTCTGAAAAACTGGCGCGCGAAGTTGATCTCTCTCCTGCTCGCGACAACGCTTTGGTACCTGATCAAAAAGAACGTAGCGACGACGCCCTCGCCGTCTGAGAGGCCGTCTCCGGCGCCCGTTACCGAGACGCGCTGACGGGCTATTTAGCGCAAAAAACGCGACAGATTCTCTTCCTCCCAGCGCCGAGCGCGTCGATAACCCGGGAATTGGCGCTCGCGACGGTTAAATTCTTCCGTGTGAACCCGCCGGCGACCTTGTGAGAGCATTTCGTCGGGGACTACTGAGTGCAGCATCTCGTGATAAAGCACGTACCGAAGAAACCAGGCCGGCACAAATGGTTGGTCCAATGCCCGATTAATTCGAATAACGCGGTCCTGCTCCTGAATTGTGCCAAAGATGAAATATTCCTTGGGGCGATGCCTTCGCCGGCGACCCCACATCACTTTGTAACGATGAAGGCGCCCGCGAAAGTATCGCTTGTTTAAGTCGTCAAACATCGGGCGCAGGTCGAAATGCGTCCCTTCATGAAGCAAATTCAGCTGCTGTTGCATCGGCAATTTAGGGTGCGCAAGCTTTCGTTTCGTCTTTTTCTTTGTCTTTTTGCTCTTAGCCATTTTGCTCTCCCCTCCCGAACAACAAACAAAAGTGGAGACAAGTTTAGTGGGGTTCAAATGTACAGACAAGTGGAGCGCCAAGATTTACTAGAAAAATTCTTAACAAACTGATAATCAACTTATTATGCATATTTTCTCTAAACTAATATTTTGGCCAACGTAATGCCCACATCGTCTGGCCTTTACCCTAAAAACTGTCGGCTGTTTGATCGCCTCCGCTCCGATCTCGCCACAATCCTGATCGAATCCAGAATCTGTCCAGGTTCATATTAGGCACAGTAAAAACAAAAATGCTGCACAGCATTTTTGCGAAGATTGCAATGCGCGTATAATTGTCCTCACGTCCCGCGGATGTGTGGGGAGATTTAATCGAGTTTACATCGGATGACGCCGTTTCTTCGAAAATTGCTGGGACAAAACTGGCTGCTGCTGTTAACCATGCTCGCTCTCGCCGTCTTTGGAGTCGTGGCGATTTACAGCGCCACTTCCACGCGCGCAGACTCGAATGCAGTGGATTTCTGGCGAAAGCAGGCAAACTGGGTGGTCGTGGGCGTCTTTGCTTTTATGCTGACGAGTTTGATTCATTACCGCTGGATCCGGTGGGGAGCGCTACCGATGTATCTGGCTGGTATCGTCTTTCTAATCCTGACGAAGTTTATTGGCACGAAGGTTTACGGGGCGCGCAGTTGGCTGCATTTGGGGCCGGTCAATTTTCAGCCAGCACAGCTTGCGGTTATCGCAGGCATCATGGTTTTGGCGCTGTTCCTGACACAATTTCGCGAAATGCATCCTATGCTGCGGTTACTGCTTTGCGGCGCGATTGCTGCGGCGCCGTGCTTGCTCATCCTGATGCAACCGGATCTGGGTGAGGTTATCATCTGGGGGCCGGTGCTCCTGGCGCTGTTATTCGCCGGCGGTCTTCCACTGCGGTACTTAATTTGCGTCATTCTCATCGCGGTCGCGTTTATCCCTATCGCGATCAATTTTGGTTTAAAACCCTATCAGCAACAGCGAATCACCGCGTTTACGCATCCCGATATCGACAAGCAAGGATCCGCGTGGGCGATCAATCAATCTCTCATTGCGATCGGCTCAGGCGGCTGGTCAGGCAAAGGATTTAAGGCGCAAAACACACAGATCGAGCTCGGATTTCTGCCTGCCACTGCCGTGCACAACGACTACATTTTCTCCGCCATCGGCGAGCAATGGGGATTTATTGGAGGAATGTTTCTTCTTGGCGGATTCGCCTTGCTCCTGATCACGTGTCTCTTTGTCGCTTTTTTCGCTGGCGATCAATTGGGACTCCTACTGGTTGTCGGAATCACGGCACTTATTTTCACGCACATCTTCCAAAACATGGGAATGACGATTGCTCTGCTTCCCATCACGGGTGTGCCATTGCCACTGATTAGTTACAGCGGCTCCTTTGTGCTGATGATCATGTTTGGCCTCGGCCTTGTGAACAGCGTTTGGATCCATCGAAAAATTCCCGCGTAGGGCAAGCCCACGTGATTCGTTACAACGTTAAATCGTTACATCGGACCTACGCTGGGAACGTTTGTTGCCCTGCAACGCTTCAACGCTTTAACGTTTCGAGCGTTTAACGCGGTGAAGCCACAAATGGAACCCGATTACAAGGTCAAGCTGGAGGTTTTCGAAGGACCGCTCGATCTATTGCTTTACCTGATCAAGCAGGATGAGATCAATATTTACGACATTTCACTTGAACGCATCACTCGTCAGTACCTCGAATACCTCCAGGCGTTCAAGGAATTGAATATCGAACTTGCCGGCGAATTCATCGTGATGGCAGCAAACCTCATTTACCTGAAAAGCCGGAGCTTGTTGCCGATTGATCAGCAGCCCCCTGAAGAAGACGCCGAGGAAGATGATCCACGGTGGGATCTGATCCGGCAGTTAATAGAGTACAAGAAGTTCAAAGAAGCGGCCGCGGATCTTCATCTGAGGGAACTGGAACAGGAGCGGATCTTTGTGCGAGAAGGTAGCGCATCGTCGCTCTTGCAAGGGCCACTGCGTCTGGAAGAGGTTGGAATTTTTCAGTTGATCAATGCATTCCAAACGGTGATCAAACGGATCGAAGCCCGACAGGATGTGCAGGAAATTTTCGCCGAACGTTTTAGTGTTTCGGAGAAGATTGATATTATTTTGCAACGGGTCGCAAATAATGCGCGGCTACGTTTTTCCGATTTGTTTGGCGCTGCCGTATCGCGCGTGGAAGTCGTGGTAACGTTTCTCGCGCTCCTGGAGCTTATTCGCCTTAAACAAGTCCGCGCTCTCCAGAAAAACATGTTTGAAGAAATTGAAATCGCAGCCGCGGCGTAAGGCACTGGCGATAACCGGAACGGTTGTTATAGCCACGGAGCAGGGCCGCCGTGCCGGATGCAACGCGCAGAAAACGCCTCGCAGTGAGGCGACTACAACGACATGCCGCGAATCTTGATCGCCGGCTGCGGTTATGTTGGTCAGGCGACCGCGGATTTGTTCCATGCCGCAGGCTGGGACGCGGAAGGCTGGACCGCTTCTGCGAAATCAGCCGCAACGCTGTCCGTCAAACCGTATCCTATTTGCCAGGTCGATATTTCAGACAGCGATCAGGTCGCGGAGCGCCGCCGAACATTCGATGTCGTCGTTCATTGCGCGAGTTCGCGCGGCGGCGAATTCGAGTCGTACCGGCAAATCTATTTGAATGGCGTGCGCAATTTGCTCGATCGATTCGTTGAAACAAAGATGCTCTTTACGAGCAGCACCAGCGTTTATGCGCAACGCGATGGTTCATGGGTTACCGAAGAAAGTGAAACTAAACCTGCTCGCGACACAGGTCGGGTCCTGCTTGAAACGGAAAAGGCAATGCTCGACCGGGGTGGTACAGTTGCGCGTCTCAGCGGAATCTACGGCCCGGGCAGGTCGGCGTTACTGAGCAAATTTCTAGCTGGCACGGCGATCATCGATCCGGAAAGCGATCGCTTCGTTAATCAAGTGCACCGCGACGATATCGCGTCCGCACTTTTCCTCCTGGTGACCGGGGAATTGCAGGAACGTCAGATTTACAATGTAGTTGATAATCAACCGATGCTGCAAAGTGACTGCTACCGCTGGTTGGCCCAAAGACTGAATCGGCCGTTGCCGCCCTTTAGAGAATTAACGGGGCAACGCAAACGGGGCGACACCAACAAGCGTGTGAGTAATGCGAAACTGCGGAGTCTGGGCTGGACTCTCCAATACCCTACGTTCGCGGAGGGAATGGAAAAAAGCATCCTGCCTGGTTTGTCTGAGTTTGATGTGCCGTTAAGTCCTAAGTGTTAAGCGTTGACGATCGAACCGCGCCCTCTCAAGAAAGCGCGAGCAAATCGCTGCATAAGTTATGGAGCGGCCACAGGCAGCTCCTGTGCGCTAACGGCCCTCCATTTGCCATCGCGATAGGCGAAGACATCTGTGAACAGAGTCTTGCGCTCGCCGTGGTCAGTCGTTTCAATCACGGCGCCATTCACAATTCCTGCTTCACCATAAACCCTTAGATGAAGATCTTCGAAACGCTTCTCTGGACGTTTCCCACCCGCAGGATGCTCGCGCAGAAACCGGAGGTGTTGGTTCTTTGTGATAATTGCCCCCGGCACCACGTGCAGGAAATCAGAAGCAAGGATATCTTCGAGAGCCACAGGATCGTCCTCCACCTGTAGCCACCGATTTTCCAGGGCCAGCAACTCCTGTTTCGACTTCTCAGCTAATTTCGACTCCCGGCTGACGTGGCACGAGAGAAGCGCCAAAAGAAGCAGCGCGTACCCGATCACGCGATCCCACGATCTCATAGTGAAAGCTGTTTGACCTTGCCCTACTCGAATCGGTCCGCAAGTGGTACCATAGCCAGCCAGTCGATTGCGACCAAGCCTAGGTAGCTTGTGCCGCTTCGGTGGGTGCGAGATCAGTGGCACGATGACTTTCGCGTCGTTCGCCAAAAAGCTGGCGGATTACCTCTTCCACGGGCACTTCCTGAACGTTAATGTCGCTCACGTCGCAGGCTTCGAGCAGTTCGCGGCAGGTCTCGGTGACCTTTGCGCGTGGGACTTTTAGTTGCACCGAAACAGGCGTTTGTTCCGTTACTTCACCGAAAGCGGAAAGATCGCGCGTCGCCTCTTTTTCGAAAGTGAGACTCAGAATTTTGTATCCTGAAAACCGGTCGACGATTTCATCCAATGGCCCGTCAAAAAAGATTTTACCGTGATCGATCACGAGAACCCGATGACACAGCTCCTGGATATCCTGCATGTAATGGCTGGTCAGCAACGTGACGATACGATGTTCCTCATTGTAAATACGCAGAAATTCCCGGACCCTTTTTTGACTGACCACATCCAGGCCGATCGTTGGTTCGTCGAGAAAAAGTACGCGCGGCTCGTGAATGAGTGCGGAAATCAGCTCCATTTTCATCCGTTCGCCTAACGAGAGCTCGCGGACCATCACGTTCATTTTCTCCTGCACTTCCAAGAGCTCCGATAATCCGTCCACGACCTTTTTGAAGCGTCCACGGTCGATCCCATAGATGGCGCGATTGAGTTCAAGGGATTCTTGCGCGGGCAAATCCCACCAGAGCGCATTCTTTTGTCCCATGAGCAGGCTGAATTGCCTTTTCATCTCGTTGCGTCGTTCCCATGGAACAAAGCCGAGCACGCGCGCATCGCCGGAGGTTGGATTCAATAACCCTGAAAGCATCTTCAACACCGTGGTCTTGCCCGCGCCGTTCGGGCCGAGAAAACCAACGAACTCGCCTTCCTCAATGTTAAAGGAAACCTGGTCGGCCGCGCGCGTTTCATCGTAACGGCGTTTGACCAGGCCTTTGATTGATCCCCAAAGTCCACGCTCCTTTCGGTAGGTGCGATAAACCTTGGTCAGGCCTGACGTTTCAATCATTGGCATAACTGGTGATTTCCAAGCAAGACGTTACCCGCGATTCGCCTTAGGAAAACTAGCGCCCAGTGCGGGAACCTTTTCTCTTATGCCCCGAAAATTAATTCACTCTGCGCCAGACGACGTCTTCGTTGTTTCGGCGGTCGATGAGCGCATCCACTTTCCCATTATCCGCGTAGCGAAATAAGATACGGCCTTCGACGCCCTTGCGGAAAAAGATTTCGGATCCCTCCGGGAAAAGTTGTTCACGTTTTCCGTTACGTTCGACATATAAACTTTCCTCTTCAGAAAAGACTCGTCTCGTTTGACCAGGCGCCAGCTCGTAGGTGCCGCTGAAATAGGCGAATTTTTTTGGATCGATCCTAGCAACAGCTGGATCTTCATAGTAACGCATCGCCTGGCTGGAGGCGATTTGCCAGACGCCGTTGCGTCGAAGCCACGTATCAGTTACGTGATAACGGGACGTGAGGTTCTGGCCAAAGATGGTTTCGGTTTCATCGAGATCGTAACTCAAGGTGGCGGTGTCACCGTGAATGAGGCTTTGAGGCTTCGCGATCTTGATCGTGCCTGAATAACCTTTCGGCAGCGGCGTGATATCGGCGACCAGTTGCGCCTTGTTTAAGTTGCGGCCTTTTTCATCTGCGAAGATGCAGTCGTCTGCGAAGTATTTTGCCACGGCTCCTTGTTGCCTGGTACTACGGCGTCGAAAAGTTCCTGGGCCCGACGAACAAGTTCCTCCTGCGTTATTGCTACAGGATCTCCGCAAACTGACTCCAGCGGTTTATAGAAACTGAGAAGAAAAACCAGGATCAGCGGCCGAATGTTCATGCTTGATGCCTCGCTTGCGGTACTAGAGAACGTCATCCAGACAGCTGAGCAGATGCGCGACAGTTTGCTCGGTTTCATCACCCATGTTGGAAAGACGAAAGGTTTTACCTCGAATTTTGCCATAGCCGGGATCGATCACGAGATGATGCTTTTCACGAAGTTTCTTCACCAGCTTCAGAACGTCGATTTCCTTGTTGTTCTTGACGCAGGTGAGCGTCTTTGATCGGAATCCTTCCTCAGCGAAGAATTCGAATCCAGTCCGCCGAACCCAATCGTGCACCAGAGTGTTGGTGCGTGCATGACGAGCAAAGCGCGTCTCCAGGCCTTCCTCGAAGATTTCCTCCAACTTCGATTCCAGCGCGTGCATGTGTCCAATGCTAGGCGTGCTCGGCGTCATCCATTCTGCTTGTTGCTTCTTGAACTCGAGAAAATCAAAGTAAAAGCCGCGGTTCGGGATTCTTTCTGCGCGACTAAATGCTTTCCCCGAAACCGAGAACAACGAAAAACCTGGCGGCAACGCCAACGCCTTTTGTGCACCCGTGAGCATCACGTCAATGCCGAGCGCGTCCATGTCGATCTTGACTCCCGAGAATGACGACACGGTATCGAGGACGAGGGTCACATCAGGATACTTGGCGAGTGTACAGCAGATTTCCGGGAGAGGATTCATCACGCCCGTTGAAGTCTCGTTGTGGATGAGAGTGACAGTATCGAACTTTCCCGTGGCTAATTGCCGATCGACAGCCTTCTGATCGATATGTTTTCCCCAATCGACCCGCAGCGGAGCGGCCTCCTTACCAGAGCGCTTTGCAACATCAAACCATTTGTCCGAGAACGCGCCGCACATACAGCAGAGCACTCCGCGATCGACCAGGTTCCGGATGGAAGCTTCCATCACGCCCCATGCCGAAGAGGTGGAAAGGAACACCGGCTGTTTTGTTCCAAACAGAGTCTGAAGACCCGGATGAATCGCTCGGTAAAGATTTTTAAAATCCTCGCCGCGATGCCCAATCATCGGACGCGAAAATGCGGCCCAGGTTTTCTCCGATACTTCAACGGGACCTGGAATGAAAAGTTTGTCGTGCGGAATCACGGCAGAAAACGTCCAACGTCCAACGCCCAACGTCCAATATTAAACTCTAGCAGATGACTTGCGTGCGGATCACGTGCGATGTACGCGTCACGCGTGAATGCCCAATTTATTCTTTATCTCTTTCTCGCCAGCGCACTCGTCGTGCGCGCTGAATCGCCAGATTATTTCGTCTATGTGAGCAATGAACGATCCGGCGATATCAGTGTCATTGACGGTGCGACGGATGCGGTTGTCGCGACTTTTAGAGCAGGCAAGAGACCGCGCGGGATTCACGCAGCGCCAGATGGCAAGCGGCTCTTTGTGACATTGAGCGGTTCACCGCGAATGGCGCCCGGTCTGGATGAAAATCGCGCACCGGCGGACAAGACCGCCGATGGGCTTGGTGTAATCGATCCAGTGGAGCGCAAGTTAATTGATCGCTGGCATATCGGATCGGACCCGGAGCAATTCGCGATAAGCAAGGATGGAAGGCTCGCTTTTATTGCGAATGAAGACGATTCGAGCGCTTCCATTATCGATCTCGGCTCCGGGCAGTCTCACGGAAAAGTTAAAGTCTCGGATGAACCAGAAGGTGTTGGGGTCAATCCGCAGAATGGCGAAGTCTATGTCACTTGCGAACAGAAAGGCGAAGTATTCGCAATCGATCCCGATCAACAGCGCGTCGTCGCAACAATCTCGACAGGCGGACGACCGCGGTCGATTGCATTTCTGCCGGATGGCTCACGCGCATACGTCGCTTGCGAGAACGGCGGCTATCTTGCCGTAATCGATGCGGCGTCGCACAAATTGTTATCAAAAATCCAACTGCCAACAGGCTCGCTGCCGATGGGCACTGCAATGGCTAAGGATGGAAAAGAACTGTATGTGTCAACGGGCCGCGGAAACGCGATTGTAGTTGTCGATACCCAAAAGAATGCAGTAGCGACAACCATCCCGGTGGGAAATCGTGTCTGGGGAATCGCACTCGACCCCAGCGGATCGAAACTCTACACCGCGAACGGAGCGTCGAATGATGTCTCAGTCGTCGATGTGAAATCGCGCAAAGAATTGCGCCGCATCAAAGTAGGCGACGGTCCCTGGGGTATCACGACTATACGCGCCGCGAAATAATCGGTTCCGGTTAACAATAGGACTATCCGCCGGCGTAATTCGGATATCGCTCGCGCAGCTCGTGCGACAGCCGGTCGGCTTCCTCGGTTTTGCCTGCTTGTCGATACGCCAGCGCCGCCTTGTCCAGTGCGCGCGGAGTGATGGCCGGATCATCGTAAAGCAGCGCCACTCCCTTAAAGGCTTTGCCGGCGTCATCGAACTTTCCGCGTTCCAACTGCACTTCTCCTGCCAGCAAGCGCGCTTCCGCATTTACTCGTCCCTCTGGTTGCAGCGCCATGATCTCTTCAGCAATTTTCTGAGCCTCGTCTGGTTTATGGGCGCTGATCTTGACGGAGCCAAGCGCGAGTAACACCTTCGCTTTTCCCGCCGGGTCTTTCGCTGTCTGCAGATATTTACCGAACGCGTCCTCGGCTTCGGGCAGGTTCTTCAGCTTGGTGGCTGTGTCTCCCAGATAAAAGAGAAAATCAGGTTTAACGCTGCCCGGGTTATCGATTTTACGAAGCGCGCTCAGATATTTTTCCGCAGCCTGAAAATTTTTCTCGTTGTAATATCCAATTCCGAGCCATTCCAGAACTTCCGGCGGAACGTTTGTATTTGGGCTGTTGGCCATGAAACTGTTCACCTCTTTGGTCAGCGCATTCCGATCTTTCAAATAAAACTGACATAGCATGATCCGGAGCGATGCGAGATTGTAGTACTGATCCTTATTCAATTGGCGGGCTGCGTTGAGCGCTGTCAGCGCCGTTTTGTAATCCTTTAATTCAAACGCAGCCTTGCCGATGTAATACTGCGCCTGCGCTGCAACAGAGCTCTTTGGAAATTCTCTCAAAAGCTGGCGAAAGGTCTCCATCATGCCCTTTGTATTTTCCTGTTGTCCCAGGATCAAAGCCTTCAACTGCAAAGCTGCCTCCCGTTCGTGAGTCTTGGGATACTTTGTGAGGATCGTGTTTAGATCTGCAATCGCAGCAGCGTAGTTCTTGTCTTGTTCGTAGGCCAAAGCTCGTTGAGCCAGGGCGGCAGGCACCTGCGGATCATCCGGAAACGTCTGCATGTAATACGTGAAGGCTTCAATGATGCCGGGAATGTTCTTCGCCTGCGCATGACACAAGCCCAATTTGTACGCAGCTTCGCTGCGCAACTTGGCAGACAATTGAGAAGCCCGCAGTTCCTCGTAAATCGGCACTGCTTCGGCGCAATTCTGCTGTTTATAAAGCGCTTCGGCTTTAAGCAATTTCGCCTGATCGGCGCGTTCGTTGGTCGGACTTGTTGCAAGAAATTCGTCCACTGCCGAAACCAGCGCAGAGGGATCAGAGTTGTAGACGTTGATCAGCCGCTGATAGGCAGCATCCTTTGCTTCCTCTCGATCCGGATACTTCTTGATAATCTGGCCATACAGCGTTTCAGCCTCCTTCGAGTGGCCAAGTTGGCGCTCACTGTTTGCTGCGAGCAATAATACCTCGGCCTGGGCGGCCTCCGGCAGGTTCCCCTGCTCCTTTTTGTACTCCGCGAGCAACTGCGCGTATTGTCCGGTTTGATATTGCAAACGGCGCAGACCAGCCTGCGCAATCGCACGGAATTTTCCGGCTTCAGGAAGAGCTCGACCTTTCCGCAACAACGCTTCAGCTCTATCCGCCATCGCTATGTCGATTTTTCCATTGTCAGCCTGGACAAGGTTGAGCCCGATCATGCCACCACGGACAGCCGACTCCGCTTTTAACGCTGGCTTCTGGGCTTCGTTAGCAAGAGCTTCGTATTGCTTCAACGCATCGATCTTTCTTCCTCGGCCTGTGAAAATGGATGCTGCTGTGATTCGTGCATCCTCGCGATAAGGATTCGGATTTCCAGCCTCTGCAACCTCGACGTATATATTGGCGGCCTCTTCCTTGCGACCCAGAGCCTCGAGGCAGCGCGCTTCGAAATAATGTGCGGAAAGGGCCACCGCCGGTTCCTTTGATTTTCCAGCAGAACGGTGGAAGAACGGAAGCGCTGCGGCATAATCCTTCTGAGTGAACGCCATTTCCGCGAGAGCGTACGCCGCGGGCCCGGCAAATTCGCTATCGCCGTAGTCGTTGAGCACTTTTTGAAAATTTGTGCGAGCACTCGACGCGCGATTGAGATTTCGATTGCACTCCGCCAGCGAGAAGTAGGCGTTCGCCCGACCCGCGCGCCCAGGATAATCGTCGAGATATTTTTGATATTCAGGCGCCGCCAGATCGTAAAGCTTGCGAGTGAACAGGCCGTTCGCGTAATCGAGCTGACGCTGAGCTGCCCCCTCGCCTTCATGCTGTGATGGCTCTGAAGACTCCTCCTTCAGAGAGCGGAGAACTCTCTCGACGGATTCATCCGCGGGAAGAGCCCGTGGAACGGGCGGTTCATCGACGGGACGCGCCCGGCGAACTTCCGGCTCTGATTGAGCGATGGCGATGCTCGCCGTCAAAAGCAGCATCGCCAGTCCCAGGAGACTGGCTGCGCCGCGCGTGGTTTTCATTTTGCTGTCGCGAAAGCTACGTTGGTTACCCCTGCCTCGGTGCAAATGTTTAACACGCCGATGATGTTCTTATAGGCACCGGCTTCATCGCCGCGGATCACTACGGCTTGCTCGGAGTTTAATTGGACCAGGCTCTTCAACAATTCGCTCAATTCAGCGCCATTTAGGGTGCGGCGGTTGACCACTACATTACCGTCTGCCTTTACATTAACGACCACATCGCCAATTGGCGCACTTTTCTCCTTGGCAGCCGATGCTTTCGGCACCTTAACATCGAGCTCATTCTCGGTTCGCGCCGCGTTCCACGTCAAAAGGAAGAAAATCAGCAAGAGCAATAGCACATCAACGAGCGGGGCCAGTTGAATGCCTGGATGATGCAGAGGTGCGTGACCACGCAGATTCATTGGAATAAACAGCTTTACAGTTCTTCCTCGATCAGCACAGGAGTTCGCTGGGGCCTGCCGTATTGCAAGGAAAGCAAAGCAAGGACGTGTGTCGAAGCAGCTTCCAATTCCGAGATCAATTTTTGTGCTCTGCCGCGAAAGAACGCGTAGAACATCATCGCTGGAATACCAATGGCCAGTCCGGCAGCCGTGTTCACCAGTGCCTCGCTGATCCCGCGCGACAATGCCACGTAGCGCGCGGAACCGATGTCGGCTCCCAACGCGCCAAAGGAATGTATAATTCCAAAGACAGTGCCAAGCAGGCCTAGCAGCGGCGCAATCATTCCAATATCCGCGAGGTAAATGACCCGATTATTCAAATTGGCTGCCACTCGCGTTCCCTCCGTCTCGGCGATTTCACGAACTTGCTGAAGATCGGCGTTCGGATTTTTGGTCGTGAAATCGAGCACTTTCTGCACGACTCGCGCGATTGCTTCTCCGTGCCGATTGGAAACGGCGAGCAGACCCAGGTAATCGCGTTTACGCAAAAGCGCGTCTGCCGTTGCCATGTAACCGCTCGAAACCACCGCACCTCGGCGGATTGTCAACAAGTAAACCACAACGAGCATGACAAAAAAGATCGACAGCAAAACCATCGGAATCATTACGGGGCCGGCTTTGAGGAGCGTTTCCAGGATGGTCTGTGAGTGCTCAGGCACCAGAGGCGGCGTAGCTGAGGCTTCTTGTGCAATCACAGGAGACGCGCTCGCCAGCGCGGCAAAAAACAGGACCCTAATCTTCATGCCAGAAATTTCGTAATGATAGGCAGGGCGATTACCGGATGCAAATGCTCGCACTAGGGATCAAACACACGCTGACTCTCCACGTTGTGAGACACGGCAATCCAAAGCTCAGCGTCGCACCAGAAAAATATGCGCCGGTTGAATATCGGGATCGAGCTCTACATAATTGCGGCGGCCACGCCAGGTGTAAGTCGCACCACTTAGCAAATCCTGCACCTGGTACACGTCGCTCTCCATCTGACCAAAGTTCTCAATCGGAACATGAACAAATGAATTTTGTTTGCGATGCGGATCAAGATTCACCACGATGAGAATGATGTTATCACGCGCGGCGGTCATCTTGCTGTAAAACAGAATGGCATCGTTCTCGGCGTCGTGGAACCGCAGGTTCGTGTAAAGCTGAAGGGCGCGGTTTTCCTTTCGGATTTTGTTTAGTCGCGCAATCCAGTCCTTGATGTTTCCCGGGGCATTCCAATCGCGCTCCTTGTATTGATATTTTTCGGAATCGAGATACTCCTCGCGGCCCGGCAATGCTTCATTCTCACACAGCTCGTATCCGCTGTAGATGCCGTAAAGAGGCGAAAGCGTCGCGGCCAGAGCAACCCGAATCATGAATGCGGACCGCCCCCCATCCTGAAGCACAAACGGCACGATATCGGGCGTGTTGGTCCAAAGGTTTGGGCGAAAATATTCGCTCATCTCTGTTTGGGTCAGTTCCGTGAAATATTCGATGAGCTCGCGCTTCGTATTCCGCCAGGTGAAATAGGTATAACTCTGGTTGAAACCGGCTTTGGCCAGCGCCTTCATCATCTTTGGTCTGGTGAACGCTTCGGAAAGAAAAATCGTGTCAGAATATTTCTGGCGTACGCCTTTGATCAAATACTCCCAAAAAGCGACTGGTTTGGTGTGTGGATTGTCCACACGAAAGATGCGCACCCCGCGCTCGGCCCAAAACAAAACGATGCTCTTCATCTCCGCCCAGAGGTCGCGCCAGTTTTCGCAGTGAAAATTCAATGGATAAATATCTTCGTACTTTTTCGGCGGGTTCTCCGCGTATTTGATCGTGCCGTCGGGGCGTTTGTAGAACCAATCGGGGTGCTCTTTGACGTAGGGATGATCTGGCGAACAATTGATCGCGAAATCGAGGGCGATTTCCATTCCTCGCTTTCGCACTTCTTTCTGTAGCCAATCAAAATCTTCCAGTGTCCCGAGTGAAGGCTCGACTGCCTTGTGTCCGCCAGCTTCGCTGCCGATCGCCCATGGCACGCCGGGATCGCCCGGCTCGCATATGATCGAGTTATTCCGGCCTTTGCGATTCGTGTGGCCAATGGGATGAATCGGCGGGAAATAAATGACGTCGAAACCCATTGCCTTTGCGTCGTCCACCCGAGGTAAACAATCACGAAACGTCGACCCGGGATCACTCCGGCCTTCAGCTGAGCGCGGGAAAAATTCATACCACGCTCCGATTAACGCTGCCGGGCGATCCACAACAACACGGGCAGCAGGATCGTACTGTGTCGCAGCAGATCGATCGGGATAAGTTGCCATCAGCACCTCGAGCTCGCCTGATCGAGCGATTGCGTGAATTTCTGAATTCGCACCAGTCGAAATTTGCCGGGACAACTCCAGCAACCGCTTGCGATCCGCCCGATCGCGCGCTCGTTTGGCGGCAGCTTCCAGCAAAGCCGCGCCTTCGAGCGCTTCACTCCGAAGATCGGAGACACCGGCTTCAAATTTCTTTGTGAACTCGGCTTGCCAACTGCGAAACGTGTCCGTCCATGCTTCGACCGTGTATTCGTGAATGGTCTCATCGTACAAAGTGCAGACCCCGCGCCATCGATCGTTATCAACAAAATTCATCGGCGTTTCCCGCCATGGCCGCTTCCCGAGAACACGCCACTTCAGGATCGCCGCCACGACGTCGTGTCCATCCTTAAAAATGTCCGCATCCACAACCAGGTCTTCGCCAACGATGCGCTTTATCGGGTGGCGACCGCCGTCGATCAACGGCTGCAAATTCTCGATGACAACGGAAGGAAAAGCCCGAGACATGGGCCATCAATCAACCGAGATTCGCGGACAACGAAAGAACAAATCAATTAGCTATTCGGGCCGTAGAAAGGCGGACGGCCCAGCGGTCCGTCCCAACCATTTATCAGATCGCCTACGCTGCAAAATGAAATGCGCACTCGTATAGCCCCGAATTGCGCATCATTTGCCGGCGCACCTTCGTGCGCAACACTGCTTCAAACATGTCCTGTTCCAGCCGACCCACGATGGGATAACGATCCAGGAGGTTAAGAATCGGCGAATGGCACTCGAAAATCCTGGGACCGCCATCCTGGTGATTGTAAACGAACTGTGACATGTAGCCCTCTGCATCGCGCACATTGGCCAGCCATTTGGCACGGTCAGCGACTGTGTCTCCTTTCGTCCTGGCCTTCAACGCAGCTGTTTTCTTTTCAAAAATATTGTAGAGAAGCTTTTCTGGAGCGTTAGGTCCGTAGATTTCCTCCGCCGCTTTCAGCAGGTCGAGAGTAAGCTGATGGCTGTCGGCATGGAAAAGGTCGTGGCTCCGCCGGGTCAGGCGATAGACCATCTCAGGGCGACCCATCTTTTGCGGCCGACGCCACGTGTCCAGGTAACCGTCGCGTTGGAGCGTGAGACAATGCTGCTTGATGCCCATGTAGCTCATCTTCATTTTCTCCACCAGCTCGTTCACCGACATCCCCCTGGTGCGCTTGAGTGAGTTAATGATTTCAAGTCGTTGAGTGCGGCCAATTTCCGCGATTAAACGTTGGTTCATAAAATGATAAAAATGACAAAGTGACAGTTGAGTGGCAAAACCGAAGTGGGCGACTTTACACGGCCCAATCTTTATTACGCAAGCTTAAAGTTTACGCAACCAGCCAAACGAAAAGAAATTACAAATGCCCGCTTCCGACGGGATGCGCGCGGCGGGAACTGCGGTTTTACGGTTTTGTCGCCTCCGGCCACAAAAATCCGCCCAAGATTGCGGCGATGCCCGCCACCAAGAAAATATGGCCACCAAAGAAATTGCCGATGAAATAATACGTCAGCGCAGCGGTCATCACTGCTACGAGCGCGAGCAGAACGATCACTGGCTTGCTTGCAGCAGCGGGGCGAATGGCGACAACAGCGAACACGATCGCGAGAACGATCGCAATCGTTGAATCCTGGAGCCACAACACTTTCAATCCTCTGCCCAGAAACGGGTTGAGATCCGATTTCGCCACTCCAGCCGACATTCGGTCAAAACCCGCAGTATGTATCCACGCCCCGATGGCAAGCACAATCGCTGAAGATGCGAGAAGAATTCGCCCAAGCAATTTCATCGTGATCGCGAATAACGTGATGAAATCGTTTACTCGGAAGTTATCGAGAAATAAACAAGAAAATTCGACCGCGGCTTTGACTTGATCGGCCAAGCATTTGCTATTTTGCAATGACAACGTCCCCGCTTTGGATAGGGCGCGGCAGGTCGGCCCACTGGATCGTGACATTGCTGAAGTTCACTGGAACACCGGCGCACATCAGCGGGTCAGGTTTATCGCAGACGTGAAAGTGCAGGTGCGGCTCCGTGGAATTGCCAGACGAACCGAGTTTGCCAATCACGTCGCCGACTTTTACTTCGTCGCCGACATGAACGCGCACACTGTCCGGCTGCAAGTGCGCGTACAGCGAATACTCATTCTTCCCGTGATCAATCATCACATAGTTGCCTGTAATCGCCGTTAGGCCTTTGACGAGCCGCTCTCCTTGCTCTTTCTGGAGCCGCGCGAAATATGCTTCCTGAGTCTCGTTAGGACGCTGCATTGCTGAAGGATCCTCTGGCTGATCGTTTGCAGCGCTGATCACATGGCCGTCGGCCGCGGCGAGCACATCCGCGCCGTAAGCGTAATAATCGTCGAATCGCGCACCATCGCCTTTATGGCTGAGTCCACTCTCACCGATCTTCGCGATGTCGAGTGCAAACTCTTCCGGAATCGCCCAGCGATGTCCCGTGTGAAACGAAGCTCCCCAACCCGCATACCAAACGCCTCGTAGGGGGAAATTGTATTTGTTTTTTGCGAATTCAGATTTAATGGGGATCGAGTCCGTGAATTCCGTGGCATGACCGTCGACGTGGCCGTGAAAGCGAATACGCAGGGTGTCGCGGGCGCCGTTGAACGCGAAAACCTGCTCAACTATGAGAAGCGCTTGGTCTCGAGCCAGGGTGGCCCCGGCTAATTTGATCGAAGGCGCAATCAAATCTGCGCCACAGAATTGAAATCCCACTTGTTGAAGGATGCCTGCTGCTTGCAACTTCGCGCCGCGGTCAGCGATCCGCTGCACCGCCTCTCGATCCATGTCGCGTGATTCAATAGCGCGATTCGATCGCAGCAATTCGATCTCGATGTTCTCAATCTTGAACGGCGCGCTGCCGTGATTGATCACTGCGACATTCTGCAACAGGAGACTTTGAAAGGTCACGTCGGCTTTCCAACGGATAGGTTCGAATCGCCAATGCCGGACAAAAGCGAATTTCAACTGATCTGAGTGTTTCCGCAGCAGCGTTCAGTAGCGACAACATCAAACATACGGCGACAGAATATTTCATAACTCAGTTTTCCTTTCCCGGAGCAACGTTGAGATGCGACAACAAACTGGTCTGGATTCAGCAGATTTGCTCGATTCGCCTTATCCGGGTCCGCGGGCGCTTAAGCGCTAATCGTTCCGCCATTTATCATGTCGACCGAAGTGGAGAGATCTCTCAATGTTAAGAGATTTAATTCGCTCGCTTCCCGTTCACTCAGCCTCCACCTACCCGTCTATGTCGCGGCTTCCCGTGCCGCTTCATTCTCGACTACGTTTTGTTCCGCTCGGAATGACAAGAGGCGTCAGGAATAGAGATATTCGTCATGGTATTCCCTTTGTGGCGCGAACTGGACCTGCTCATTCCCGGTTTCCGGATACTCGAAGATTTTGCCTTCGTAATTTCTAATCACGATTTTCTCGTTGTCGTGATAAAGAATGTAACCGGGATTGATAGGTACCTTGCCGCCCCCGCCGGGCGCGTCGATCACGAATTGCGGCACCGCGTAACCGGTGGTGTGGCCGCGCAAGCTTTCGATGATTTCGATGCCCTTCGCCACCGAAGTACGCAGATGCGACGAGCCGTTGATCAGGTCGCACTGATAAATGTAGTATGGACGCACGCGACACATGAGGAGTTTGTGCACAAGCGTCTTCATAGTTTCCAAATCGTCATTCACCCCTGCGAGTAAAACGCTTTGGTTTCCAAGCGGGATACCCGCGTTGGCGAGGCGCTCCAGCGCGTGCTTCACCTCAATCGTCAGCTCGCGCGGATGATTCACATGCACACTCATCCAAAGCGGATGATATTTCGCCAGTATCGCGCACAGCTCACGTGTGATGCGTTGCGGCAGGAAAATCGGAACGCGCGTGCCGATGCGGAGAAACTCAATGTGCGGAATCGACCGCAATCGTGAAAGCAGCTTGTCGAGCTTATCATCGCTGAAAATGAGGGCGTCGCCGCCGCTCAAGAGGACATCGCGCACCTCGGTATGCGCTTCGAGATAGCGAAACGCCTCCTCGAAATTTGTGTGCAGTTCCTGTTCGCCCACACCGCTGACGACACGGCTGCGAGTGCAATAGCGGCAATAACTGGCGCAGCGATCCGTCACTAAAAACAGGACGCGGTCCGGATAACGATGTACCAATCCCGGTACAGGCATGTGCGAATCTTCCCCGCACGGATCGGCCATGTCGTATGGCGATGTCCAGGTCTCCTCGATCCGCGGAATGACCTGACGCCGGATCGCATCCTCGGGATTGTCCCGCGGCAAGAGGTTAAAGAAGTGTGGCGTGACCGCGAGCGCGAGTTTGTCGCCTGAGAGTAAAACGCCGCTACGTTCCTCATCACTCAGCTCGAGATGTTTTTCCAGCTGAGCGAGAGAAGTAACCCTGTTTTTGAGCTGCCATTTCCAGTCATTCCAGAGTTCCGGCGTAATCCCGCCGTCGCGAGACCAATACCCTGGCACGTGCGAGATAAATTTTTTTCCGTCCCCGTTTTCTGATACAGAAGTGATCATTTGTCACTGAAAAAGCTAAGGCCCTTAGATATCGCGTCAATGCAGGCACTTAGTCGTGCGCTACGCACATCAATGCGCGTCCTATGTCACAACCAGAGAAAGGGAGCTGACTATTTGCCGCCGAGCACGCTCAGCTCCCAGCGGTAGCCGTCGGGATCATGGAACCAAAGGCCCATATTTTTCGACCCCGCGGCTTCCGGACCGATTTCATCGCCCGGATCCTCGATTTCGACATCGACGCTCTTCAAATGCTCGAGCGCTTTTCTCAATGTCGCCATGTTCGGCAGGTGAAACGACACGTGATCAATCGTGTCAGGTGAAGGCGTTCCTTTGAACAGCGCGATCGTCACATTGTCGTTGCCAACCGCGACTCCGTTTTCGTAATCGAATTCTTTGCGCAATCCCAGAGCGCGCTGGAACCATTGGGCGCTTTTCTGCGGATCGCGTACCGCCAGCCCAAAGTGACCAACTTCCCCGAGCGTGAATGGAACTTTCATGTGAAGGCGTTGAATCCTTGAATCTCTAAATCAATCGGTCTCCGCTGGCTCAGAGCCGTTTCGAGAAATGAGCGGCTCCATGAAGTGCCGGTTGAAATCTGTCAGTGCATCGCGTGGCGTCTCTCCTAATCCACTGGCACCCCGTCGCACTTCAGGTCCGATAAAGGCCAGCCAAATATCGCCCACCATTCCCATTCTTGGGCGCAAGCGCGCGGCCGGGCTGAGCGGATGATTTTCGAGAAAATCCTCTACGTCTTCCTTTATCACCCCGGGAAGTTCTTCGATTGCAAGTGAGACCACACCCAAGAAACGTGCGTGACGAACACGGTGGACGTAGAGGACGCGCGTGATTTCTGCTTCGACCCAGGTCGTCGAACCTTTCAGCAACGCGTCGCGCTCACGTCGCGATCTGCGCAAGAAATGATCCTATTCGCGTCCCCAAACCATGGCGACGGAAGTCGTGAGGCTGCCGCCCATGTTGAACGTGAGGAATCTTTTTGCGTTCTCGATCTGGCGAGCACCGCCCTGCTCCGTGAGCTGTTGATACGCTTCGAAAACCTGGCGAACCCCTGTCGCTCCGACAGGGTGACCGTCAGCAATTAAGCCCCCGCCTGCATTCACTGGAATTTGAAAAGGCCCTTTGAATTTTTCGGTGCGCACCTGCGGCAACGCCGTAGCGCCGCTTTTCACAAGCTCGACACCCTTGCCGGATTCGGCGAGTCCGAGAATTTCGTAGGCAACAATTTCAGTAATGGAAAAGCAATCGTGCACCTCGGCGCCCTGCAGGTCGCGCGGCGTTAGATTAGCCATGCGGAAAGCTTTCTCGGCCGCCTTACGCGCGACCGAAAACGTTGGCGCATCCTTTTTGTCCAACGGCAGATAATCGGTGGTATGACCGTAACCGAGCAGTCGGGCGGTTTTGCTCCGGTCGCGGCCGATCTTGTCAAGATACCTTCCGGAAACGAGAACAACCGATGCCGCGCCATCAGTGATCTGGGAACAATCGGAGACTTTAAGCGGCGGAGCGACACTTGGATTTTTATCAGAAACTTGCGATGCGCAATCGAGGGTGAGATCAGCGTCACGCATTTGCGCAAGCGGATTCAACTTGGCGTGCGCATAATTTTTCCATGCGACCAACGCCAGATCTGCCTCGGTCGCGCCGTATTTCTCGATGTAAATCTGCGCGATCCGACCGAACAATTTAGGGAACATGAAGTCGCCGTACTCCGGTTTTTCATTGTGATAATCGGCAGCAGCGCCGAGCACATCCGATCCATCAAGCGACGACATCGTCTTCTGTTGTTCCGCGCCAACGACCAGTACCACGTCATAAAACCCGCCTATGATCCATTCTGCGCCCAGCAACACAGACAACGCCCCAGACGCGCAAGCCGCTTCGGTGTGCATCGTCGGGATTCCGCGCAATTTTGGATCGATTTCAGGAATAAATGCCCCAAGCTGCAATTGCTTGGTGAACTGACCCGCGTTGAAATTCCCAACCGCACCCGCCTGAATTCCACCCGGATCGATTTTTGCGTCGTCGATCGCCTTTTTGCCGGCCTCAATGATGATGTGCCGGATCGTTTTTCCCTCCTTCTTCAGGTTGCGCTTAAAATCGGTGCGCCCGCCGCCGAGAATATAAACTGACTCGCTCATATTTTAATTTAGCCAAGGTTCCCACGCTGTCATCCCGAGCGAAGCGAGGGACCGCGTCTCCTCCTTAAGAGAATTGTGAGATCCTTCGGCGGCTCCGCGGTTCAGAATGACAATTTTTTAACCGCCGAAGGCATTGATCCCTGTGATGTCGCGGCCTACGACCAATGTGTGGATGTCGTGTGTGCCTTCGTACGTTGAGACGGTTTCCAGATTCATGAGATGACGAATCACGGAATACCGATCTGTAATACCCGCGGCGCCAAGTATGTCGCGCGCCTTCCGGGCGCATTCCAGCGCCATCCAGACGTTGTTTCGTTTCGCCAACGAAATCTGTGCGGGACGCGCCGAGCCCACCTCCATCATGCGCGTGAGGCGTAACGCCAATAATTGCGCCTTGGTAATCTCTTGCGCCATCCAAACAAGCTTTTGTTGCACTAATTGGAAGCCGGCAATGGGGCGGCCAAATTGTTCGCGCGATTTCGCGTAAGCCAACGCTGTTTCGTAGCAGTCAATTGCCGCGCCGATCGCGCCCCAGGCAATACCTGCACGCGCGTGTGAAAGACACGACAGCGGCGCGCCGAGTCCGGATGCTTTGGGCAAACGGTTCTCGGCAGGTATGCGGCAGTTCTCAAACCAGCATTCCGATGTGCGCGACATGCGCAGACTGAATTTTCCCTCGATGTCGTGGGCACGAAACCCGGGCATGTCCTTTTCCACCACGAATCCGCCTACACGCCCATCGTCATCCTTCGCCCAAACCACTTTTACGTCTGCGATGGACGCATTGCCGATCCAACATTTGCTGCCATTTAAGATATAGTGGTCGCCATCGCGTTTGGCGCGCGTTTCCATTCCCCCCGGATCTGAACCGTGTCCGTGTTCTGTTAGCGCAAAACACCCGATAAGCTTGCCCGAGACCAAACCCGGCAGCCAACGCAGCTTTTGCTCGGGTGTCGCAAAAGAATGAAGGGCATGTACGACCAGCGGTCCCTGGACCGACGCCAGCGACCGCAAACCCGAATCGGCACGTTCGAGTTCCTGCATAATGAGACCGTACGCCGTGTAGCTAAGACCAGGGCAGCCGTCTCCTTTCAAGTAAGGCGCATAAAAGCCCAACGCGCCCATGCGCGGTATTAGATGTTCCGGGAACTTGCCCGCACGGTGGAAAGGAACAATTTCACGCAGGACTTCCTCCTGGACAAAACGCCTGGCCCCATCGCGCGCTGCGCGTTCTTCTTCCGTGAGAAGCTCTTCGATGCCGTAATAGTCCAGCGAGGTCATGTCGTGGGTACCAGGAGTCATGCGCGCAAGTTTAACGAGTGCCCGGCGCGAAGACAACGCTCGCCAGCGCGTCTGTCTCTCGTCTTATCTCGAGCAAAGTTGAGTCATCTTTCGATGGTTCTGAAAGAAATTCCTCAACTGCGTCCCGCCGTGCTTCACTTCGCTCGGAACAGGCGCTACTTGCGCGGAGATCTGCCCGACGTTCGACTGCGTCTATTTCGTTGTTGGGAAACCCGCGGCTTTCCAGGCTTTAAAGCCGCCAGCCATGGAGCGCGCATTTTTGTAGCCCATTTTTTTCAGGCTTTCGGCCGCAAGCGCGGACCGTCCCCCTCCACCACAATGACAAACGATCATTGCATCTTTGTCAGGGACTTTCTCTTCGATATCGAACTCGATCGTTCCGCGACTCATATGAGTCGCATCAGGAATATGTTCCTGGTCCCATTCGTCTTTCTCACGAACATCGACAATGACCGCTTCGCCGCTCTTAGACTTCGCTGCCGCTTCTGTTGGCGAAATCTCAGTGATTTTCTTCTTCGCCTCTGCAACCAATTTTTCAAAACCAGCGTGCTCTGCCATACAGATCTCTAACCGCTAATACACACGAATAAACACGAATTTTGTCCTTAATTGGTGTCCATTCGTGTTAATCCGTGGTTAAACTTTATTCGTAACGCAGCGCTTCGATGGGATCGAGCGCAGCGGCTTTGCGCGCCGGGTAAAAGCCAAAGAAAATCCCAACGGCTGCGCTAAATAAGAATGCAATCGCAATCGAGCTAATTGAAATCAGCGTCGGCCAATTTGCATAAGCGGATAGAATTTTCGACGCGCCAATACCGCAGATAATTCCAATCAAACCTCCGACCGAACTCAACGTCACAGCTTCGATCAAGAATTGGGTGAGAATATCGCTGCCGTGCGCTCCCACGGCCATGCGCACGCCGATTTCGCGTGTACGCTCCGTGACGCTCACCAGCATGATGTTCATGATTCCTATTCCTCCAACCACAAGCGACACTCCGGCGATTGCGCCAAGCAAAAGAGTCATCACACGTGAAGTCGCGGTGGCTGCCTGGGCAATTTCCTGTTGGTTAC
>Ga0209156_10000235_pt1 | contig 45498 bp, 39 predicted proteins | sample GraSoiAngelo_124_FD_185881 | JGI IMG/M metagenome (GOLD analysis project Ga0209156, IMG submission 185881) | Grasslands soil microbial communities from the Angelo Coastal Reserve, California, USA - 14_0927_05_20cm (SPAdes) (version 2) | ecosystem: Environmental > Terrestrial > Soil > Grasslands... | reverse complement strand
ACGCCGCGCTCGTCGTCGCGCGCCGACACGAACTCCTTCGCCACCAGGTTCATGCCGTCGTGCAGGCTGGTGACCATGCACACGTCCGCCGCACGATAATACTCGTAGATGTCCTGCGGCTGATGGTGCTCCACGAGCAGCACGATCGGCGGATACGGCGCACTCGCGAAGCGCTCGTTGATCCGTGTCGCCATCGCGCGCACGCGCGCTTCGTATTCCTGGTACTGCTCGATCCGGTTGCGCGTCGGCGCCGCGATCTGGATGAACGTGAACCGGCCGACCCATTGCGGCTCCATCTCCAGCAGCCGCTCCACGGCACGCAGCCGCTCCTCGATGCCCTTCGTATAGTCGAGGCGGTCGACGCCGAGCCCGAGCGCCTGCTCCGCCGGCAGGCCGTGACGCTGGCGCACGTCGAGCCGGCAGCGCTCGACCGGCTTGCCGAGCAGGGCGGGCGAGGGCGGCCACTCGATCGAAATCGGGTAGCGCTTGACCGCCGTCAGCCTGCCCCGGTAGGAGACGGTGAACATCTCCCGGTCGACCCTCGCCTCCAGCAGGCGGTCGACCGTGTCGACGAAGTTGTTGCAGTGAAATTGCGTGTGGAACCCGAGAATGCTCGAGCCCAGCAGGCCGTCGACCAGCTCTTCCCGCCAGGGGCAGATCGCGAACGCCTCAGGGTTCGGCCAGGGAATGTGCCAGAAGGAAACGATGGTCGCGGCCGGCAGGGCCTCCTGGATCAATCTCGGCAAGAGCGCGAGGTGGTAGTCCTGTACCAGGACGATAGGGTCGGGAGACTTGGCTTCTTCCACCACGGCCTGGGCGAACGTCCGGTTGACCGTCACGTATTGCTCCCAATCGGACGTGCGGAAGATCGGGCGGACGTGCGCGATATGGCACAGCGGCCACAGGCCCTCGTTCGCGAACCCGTAGTAATAGCCCGCCTCCTGCTCGGGCGTCAGCCAGACGCGGCGCAGCTGATACGCCGGCTGCTCCGGCGGCACGGCCACGTGCGCGTGCTCGTCCACCACCTCGCGGTCGGCGGAACCGCTGCCGTGGGCGATCCAGGTGCCCGAGCAGGCGCGCATGATCGGCTCCATGGCGGTCACCAGCCCGCTCGCGGGCCGCCACAGCGCGAGGATCTCGCCGCGCCGCACGTGGATGTACGGCTCGCGGTTGGAGACGACCATCACCTCGTGCCCCGGCAGGTCGGTGCGGAGGATGGCGCGGAGCGTGTCGGGCGTCCAGGCGAGCTGGTCCTCGTCACGCGAGCGGTGATCCGCCTCGAGGTCCCGGATCAGAGCGCGCAGGTCGCTGGCGATGGGCCGCAGCTCCGGGAGCTCGCGTACATCGCGTCCGTCGGACGGGCGCAGCAACCCCTCGCCCCGCAACAGGGCGCGCAGGCCCTGCACCCAGCCGCGCCAGCTCAGCTGGGCGATGGCGACGGTGATGAGCGAGACCGTCGCACCCAGGCCCACGAAGAACACGTACAGGTACTTGCGCGTCTCCGCGCTGCGGCGCGCGATGAAGCTCATGTCGTGGACGACGACGAGGTTTCCGACCGGCACTCCCGCGGCTTCCAGCGGCCGCACCGAGACGAGCAGCGGGCCTGTGGCGCTGTCCAACAGGTGCCCCGGGGAGCCCGAAAACCTTTCCAGGTCCGAGCACCGGATCTGGGAGGGCAGCGTCGACGTGATCACCGGTTGGCCCGCAGTGGAGGGGCAATACCCCATCGCGAACAGGCGCTCATCCTTGGTGATCCGATCGAAGAATGCGAGCATCCGGGTCCGCTTGCCCGTCTGGATCAGATCCTGGAGCGGCTCCTGCGCGGTTCGGGCGATCAGGCTGGCGCGGCTATCCAGGTCCCGCATGAACCACTGGAGCGTGAGCTTGTCCACGAGCGGCACCGCCGCGTACGCGAAGGCGCCGAGCGCGAGGAACAGGGGCAGCACGAACCGCAGGGAGAGTCGCATGCCGGTCTCGGCAAGATAAAAGGCGAGGCGCGTACCGGGCACCTTTCCCTGTGGCGCTGACGCAGCGCTCCGCGCTGGTATGACGATTGCCGCGCCCCAAATATCCATGCACAGAACCGCCGAGCTGATCGGACTCATCGCCGCGATGCTGGGCGTCCTCGGCCCCACGGTCGCGGCGCTGCGCGCTCAAGTGCCGCGCCAGGGCGGCGTGCTGCGCATCAGCCGCACGCCCCGCCCCCCGGTGATCGAAGAGTTCGTGGCCGGTGATCCGCCGGACTCGATGCGTCCCATCTCGGACTTCCGCCAATTCGAGCCCGGCGATGGCGTCCCGGTGAGCGACTCGACCACGGCCTATTTGAGCTACGACGACGCGAATCTGTACGTCGTCTTCGTGTGTCGGAGCGATCCGCGGCAGGTGCGCGCCGGCCTCGCCAAGCGGGAGGACATCGTGGTCGACGACGGCGTGGCCGTGTACCTCGACACGTTTCACGACCGAACCCATGCCTACCGGTTCCAGGTGAACCCGCTCGGCGTGCAGCTGGACGGCATGGTCACCGAGGGGCAGGACGACGACTTCAGCTTCGACGCCGTGTGGCAGTCGGACGGTCGCCTCACGCCGAGCGGCTACGTCGTACGCTTTGCGATTCCGTTCAAGAGCCTGCGCTTTCCGCGGACGCCGACGCAAACCTGGGGCATCGCGCTGGCGCGCTACATCCCCCGCACCAATGAAGAGGCCTATTGGCCGTACCTGACCAAACGCGTCTCGGGATTCGTCCCGCAGTTCGCGACGCTCCAGGGTCTGACCGACATCTCGCCGGGCCGGAACCTGCAGGCCATCCCCTACGGCACGTTCGCGGGCGCGCGCTACCTGGACACCGAAGCGCCCGCCTTTCGCACCGCGAACGACCACCGGCTGGGCCTCGATTTCAAGGCCGTGCTGCGTGACGCGCTCACGCTCGACGCGACGGCGAACCCGGACTTCAGCCAGGTGGAATCCGACGAGCCGCAGGTGACCATCAACGAGCGCTTCGAAACGTTCTACCCCGAGAAGCGGCCCTTCTTCATCGAGAACGCGGGGTACTTCCAGACGCCGGTCAATCTGTTTTTCTCACGCCGCATCGCCGACCCGGGCATGGGGCTGCGGATGACGGGCAAGGCGGGCCGGTGGGCGCTGGGCGCGATCGGCATCGACGACCGCGCCCCCGGCGAGCTGCCCACCGGGGAGGCGGCGGGGGGACCGCGGGCCGGCGTCGGCGCGTTCCGGCTGCAACGGCTGATCGGGCGCGAGTCGTCGCTCGGCGTCCTGGCGAGCGACTGGACGCTGGCCGGCGGTTGGAATCGCGTGGCCTCCGCCGACGCCCGCCTGCGCCTGTCCAAGACCTGGACGTTCGCCGGGCAGGCGATCGCGACGGCCGCGGTGGACTCGAGCGGCAGCCGCTCATCCGGAACGGGCTTCTCCGCGCAGCTCGTGCGGGATGGCCGCAACTTCGACTACGAGGCCACGTATCTCGACTTGAGCTCCGCGTTCGATGACGAGCTCGGCTACGTGCCGCGCGTCGGCATTCGACAGCTGGAGCAGTCGCTCGAGCTCGTGACGCGGCCCAGCGGGGCCGTCGTGAAGGTCGGTCCCACGCTCAGCACCTCGTTCGACTGGGACCGGGACGGCCTCCTCCTCGACCGCGAGCTCGAGGCCGCCTTCGAGGTGAAGCTCGTGGGTGAGACGCAGCTCGAGCTCAAGCGCAAGCAAATCTTCGAGCGGTTCCACGATCTGCCGTTCGATACGTACGAGAGCGAGGTCTCGCTCGAGAGCCAATGGTTCCCCTGGCTCGCCCTGGCGAGCAAGGTCAAGGTCGGCACCGCCGTGAACCACAAGCCGGCGGCGGGACTGGAGCCGTTTCTCGGGAATGTAGTGGAAGGGGAGCTGGACTTTACGTTCCGGCCGATCCCGCGCCTGCGCCTCGATCACACGTTTCTCTACGAGCGCCTGACGACGCGGCCGGGACCAGCGCCCGCGCCGGCCCGGTGGGTCTACACCGATCGCATCCTGCGGGAGAAGGTCAACTATCAGTTCAGCCGCCCGCTCTCGCTGCGGGCGATCGTCGACTATTCGACGGTGCGCCGGGATTCGACCCTGTCGCGCCTGGACCCCGAGCGCCGCTGGTCCGTGGACCTGCTGTTGACCTACCTGCTCAACCCTGGAACCGCGCTCTACGTAGGGTACCGGGACGGATACGAGAATCTCGCCATCCTTCCGGGTACGCCACCGACCCTCTCGCGTATCGACGATCCCACCACGTCGGTCGGGCGGCAGCTGTTCTTGAAGATGAGCTACCTGCTACAATTCTAGGGTCGCGCTTTCCCCCGGAGAAACGCGCGGGCACGCGGATCGTCGCTCTCGCGCAGCTGTCGCCACGCCTCGCTGCGGACTTCGGCGTTCGCATGCCCTTGCGCCGCCTCGATCACCGCGGGAATGCCCATGCCGCGCGGCAGCTCGGCGAGCTGCTCCACGGCCTCGGCCTGTACCTCGGCGTCGGGATCGCGCGCCAGCCGGTCGTTGAGCAACGCCAGCGCCGCGTCGGGGGGCGCGTGCTTGGCGTACTGCTCGGCGGCCTCGTCCCGCACGTCCGCGTCGGGGTGTGTGCGCGCCAGCCGCGCCACCCGCGCGAGCGCGCCGGCATCGTCCAGATCCCCCAGTGCCTCGACGGCCTCGCGCTGCAGATCGGCGCTCGAGTCGTGCAGCACCATCTGCTCGAGCACGTCCGCCGCGCGGTCGGGTTCGCCCACCTCAGCCAGCGCCGTCACCGCCTTGCGGCGCACGTCGGGCGCGGGGTGGTGTCGCGCGAAGTCCAGCAACACCGGGAACGCGCGGCGGTCCTGCAGCTCGCCGAGCTCCTCCACGGCCTCGTGCTGCACGTGGTGATCGCGGTCGCTGCGGGCGATCTCCGGGAGCACTTCCAGCGCCACGGCCCGCGGCGCGACCCGACTCACGGTCTGGACCGCCTCCCGGCGCACGTCGTCGTTCGGATGGGAGCGGGCGATGTCGATGACCGCCGCCAGGGCGGCGTCGCCTGGTATTTTCCCCAATGCATGGAGGGCATCCTGCTGGATTTCCACGTCCGGGTCGTTCTGGGCGATCGCGAGCAGGCCGGCGACCGCGGCGGAGTCGCCGCGGCGACGCAGCGCGCGCAGCAGGTCGTGCCGGGCGTGCGGATCTCTCCGCGTGCCGGCGAGCGCGCCGGCTCGGTCCCGCATCGCGCCGAGCAGGGAGGAGTCCACCGATCTCCCCATCAGGGAGCCACCGATCGCCAGCACCAGTGCGAGCAGCACCGCCAGAGCGCCGGCGAGCCCGCGCGGGAACGTCTCCACCGGCACGGGCGCCATGAGCCGCCGGACCCGCTCCACCAGGGAGCCGCCCGCGGCCGCCATGGAGAAGGCGGGCATGGGATTGCGGAGCCGCTCCATGCCAAGCAGCGCGGTCGCATAGCAATGCGCGTCGCCGCACACGGCTACTGCCAGATCGTCGCAGCAGTGCTCGCGCTCGTCGCGCACGCGGCGCGACACCCACCACACGACTGGATGATAGAACAGCAGCGTCTCGATCGCTGACTGGAGCAGGTTCACGAGGTAGTCGTAGCGCCGTATGTGGGCCAGCTCGTGCGCCAGCAGGGCGTCGAGCTGCAGCGGCGTCAGGCCCGTCAGGGCGCTGGCCGGGAGCAGCACCACCGGCCGGAGCCACCCGATGACCGCGGGGACCTGGATCACCGCCGACTCGAGCAGGCGCACGGGCCGCGTGACCCGGAGGCGCACCACCAGGCGGGCAAGGGCGACCCGGCAGGCTTGTGGGACCGGCCGCGTGCCCGTAGTGATCAGTCTCCGCGTGACCAGCCAGCCCGAGGCGAGCCGGATCGAGAGGATCACCACGCCGGCGAGCCACGCGACCACGATCCAGGGCAGCGCCGGCTCCAGGTCGGCGCGGATCTGCGTGGCGAGGGCCGCGCCGGGCCGCTCGGCGGACGGCGGCGCGGGCTGCGAGGCCGCCGCCGTGGGCAGCGCGACGACGCGCGCCGCGGGCGCGACCACCGTGCCGACCAACGGCCCGGCCGCGCGCAGGCGCACGGCGGTGCCGATGGGAACGGCGAGCATGAGGATCAACGTCGTGACGGCCAGGGCGTAGCGCGTGCGCGCCGCGCGCACCGGAACGATCGCGAGGAGGGAAGCGAGCGCTCCCGCGGCCAGCGTGCACTGCCACACCGAATGCAGCAGGGTCCAGCCCAATGCTTGGGTCACGTTCATGGGCGTGCTCCATTCTTCTGGTCCAACAGCCTGCGGATCTCGTCGACTTCCCGGGGGGTGGCGGGCTGGGTGGAGAGGGCGTGCAGCAGCAACCGCAGGGTCGAGCCACCGAAGGCCCGGCGCACCAGATCGGCCACCATACGCCGCTGGGTCGATGCCTCCGACACCGCGGCCGAGTAGACGTGCGAGCGCAGCGATGCGTCGCGCCGCACCAGACCCTTTTCCGTCATGATCTGAAGCAGCTTGAGCACCGTGGTGTAGCCGAGCGGCTCAGCGCGCTCGAAGGACGCACGCACGGCGCGAACCGTGCAAGGACCGCGCCGCCACAGCACGCGCAGGATTTCGAGCTCCGCGTTGGTCGGGCGGGGCAGCGTCGGCCGCGCTAGGGATCGCTTCGCCATGATGGGTACCGGGCTCATCGCTGACGATGTACGAAAGGATTCGTAGCCGAGCCGATACTACCCCCGCCGCGCTGGCCCGGGTTCCCGTGGACGAAGACGCGGCTGACCGGCGGGCGTCGGGAACGGCGCGCGCCGGGCGTAGCGGGCGAGCGACAGTGTGCGGCGGGCGTCTCCGGTGGGCGTCCGGTTAGCCGAGATACTCGTCGCCGTACATCTTGATCAATTCGAAGAAGTACGACAGGGCGAGCGGTCCGATCAGCAGCCCGAGGATGCCGAAGTAGGGCACGCCCGCCAGCGCGCCGATCAGGGTGACGAGGGGATGGATGTTGGCCCAGCGGCTGAACACGCGCGGCCGGATCACGTAGTCCACGTTCCCGACGATGACGACGCCACCCAGCGCCAGCAGCATCCCGGCCAGGGCGTGGTTGCCGATCATCAGCGCGATCGCTCCGGGCCCCCACACCAGACCGCTGCCGACCACCGGCAGGATGGCGAACACCATCGTGACCACGCCCCAGAACACCGCGTTAGGCAGTCCGGTCAGCCAGAACCCGAGCCCCACGAGGCTTCCCTGGATCGCCGCGGTCAGGCCGGTCCCGACGATCGTGGCGGTGGTGACGTCGCGGAACCGCTGCCGCAGCTTCTCCGTGTTCTTGGCGGAGAACGGGATGTACGGCCGCACGGCCTCCCACGTCTCGTGCGGCTGCAGCAGCAGATAGAACAGGCCGAACAGCGAGATGGTGAGATTGAGGGCGAGGCGGGTGGCGGTGCCGACCAGCCCGAAGGCGGACGAGCCGATCCAGGCGACGACGGTCGCGCCCAGGTCGGCGAGGCGGGGCCCGAGATCGATGCCGCCCAGCCGCAGCTCGCGCAGGCGACCGAGCAGCGGATTGCGGATGACGCCGCTGGCGATCTCCTGAGCCTGGCCCACGATGAGACCGGCGAAGGAGACGCCGGGGACGACGATCAGGAACAGCGCGAGCGCGACCACCAGGCTGGCCGCGAGGCGGGGGCGGACGCGCATGCCCAGCCAGTCGTGCAGCGGGGCGAAGACGGCGTACAACACGGGAATGCCGAGGAGGCCCGTGGCGTACGGGGTGACCGCAATGACCAGGGCGATGCCGAGCACCAGCACGAGCAGCGCGGCGCGCTGATGGTTCGTGTCGAGCAGAGGCATGCGCTAGTCTAGGGTCGTCCGGACGCTCGCGCTAGAGATCCTTTGCGTCTACGCAAGATGACAGGCCGCCAAGGATCTGCTGCCTACAGCCGGGTGGGGGGCGCGAGCGGCGGGGCCGCCACCGGCGCCTCGGGCTCGGGCGTGAAGTCTTCGCCGGGGTTAACGAACCGGTCTTGCTCGAACCGATACTGTTTGTCGTACAGCTGGCGATAGCGCCCGTGCCGGGCGAGCAGCTCGGGATGGGTGCCGCGCTCTACGATCTCGCCGCCTTCCATCACGAGGATCTGGTCCGCGCTGCGGATCGTGGAGAGGCGGTGGGCGATCACGAATGTGGTCCGGCCGCGCCGCAGGGCGCGCAGCCCGTCCTGAATGGCGGCCTCGCTCTCCGAATCCAGGCTGGAGGTGGCTTCGTCGAGGATGAGGATGCGGGGGTCGGCGAGGATCGCGCGGGCGATCGACACGCGCTGGCGCTCCCCGCCCGACAGCTTCACCCCCCGCTCGCCCACAACCGTGTCGTAGCCGTGCTCGAAGCGGCGCACGAACTCGTTGCAGTGGGCGATGCGCGCCGCTTCCTCGATCTCGTCGCGCGTGGCGTGCGGGCGTGCGAACGCGATGTTCTCCGCGATCGTGCCGTCGAACAGGAAGTTGTCCTGGAGTACGACGCCCAGCTGGCGCCGGTAGTCGGCGAGCCGCATATGGTCGAGGTCGCGCCCGTCCACGAGAATGCGTCCGGTCTTGGGTCGGCTGAAGGTGAGCACCAGACTGATGAGCGTGCTCTTCCCCGCGCCCGAGGAGCCGACCAGCGCCGTGGTGGAGCCGGCGGGCGCGTGGAACGACACGTGTTTGAGCACCTCCCGGTCGGCGACGTACTGGAAGCTCACGTCCTCGAAGCGGACGTCGCCCACCACCTCGCCCAGTGGCGGGCGGGCGCCATCCGCGGCGTCCTCGGTGGTGAGGTGCCGGATCTCGCGAATCCGGTCCAGGCCCGCGAACGCCTCCGTGATCTGCGTACCGATCGACGCGATGTTGATGAGCGGCAGCGCCACGAGGCCGATGAAGACCCCGTACATGAAGAAGTCGCCCAGCGTCATCGCGCCGGAGAGAATGGCGTGCCCGCCCTCGAGGATCATGAGAATCCCGATCGCCCCGACGATGAGGGTCGCGAACGCGCCGACGCCCGAGATCCCGGTCATGGTGGTGGCGATGTTGCGGAACAGCGTGTTCGCCCCACGCGTGAACACGAGCCGCTCGCTCCGCTCGGCGCGGTACGCCTTGACGATGCGGATGCCGCCGAGCGTCTCTCCCAGCCGCCCGGTTACGTCGGCGTTGAGCTTGCCGCGCTCGCGGAACAGGGGCCGCAGCCTGGCGAAGGCGTACGCCATGCCGCCGCCGAAGCAGCCGAGGATGAGGATCGCGAACAGGGTGAGGCGCCAGTTCAGGTAGAACAGCACCCCCAGCGCGATCGCGCCCGTCACCAGCCCGCCCACCAGCTGCACCAGGCCGGTGCCCACCAGGTTCCGAATGCCCTCGGCGTCGCTCATGATGCGTGAGATGAGGATGCCGCTCTTGGTCGAGTCGAAGTAGCTGACGGGCAGCCGCAGCACGTACGCCTGGACCGTGCGCCGCATGTCGGTGATGGCGCGCTGGGCGGCGACACCGAGCACCTGCGACAGGGCGAACCCGGTCAGGGCCTGCACGAGGGTCGCGCCGCCGGCGGCGAGCGCGAGCGGGAGCAGCAGCTCGGGGTGGTGCTGCCCGATCACCCGGTCGATCACCCACTTGGACGAGGCGGGGAGGACGAGGCCGGCGAGCCGATTCACGAGCAACAGCGCGAGCCCCAGGCCGAGGCGACCGCGGTGGGCATAGATGAGCCCGCGCGCCTCCTGCCAGGCGCCCGGGGGGATGGCATGCTTGGGCGGTCGGGTCTCTCCGGTCTGGGGATCGGCCATGGACGTGACCGCAATCTACGCAGTTCAGGGAGGGAGTGAAGTACTTGACAGAGTCAAGTATCGACCGGACATTGCCGCCATGGGGTCGCGCGAGCTGGAGCGACGGGTGGAGGCGGCGCGCCGCTTCAACCGATTCTACACGCGGCAGATCGGCCTGCTGCGCCGCGGCGCGTACGACAGCCCGTTCTCGCTGACCGAGGTGCGCGTGCTGTACGAGCTGGCGCATCGCGAGCAGCCGACGGCCACCGAGCTGGGCCGCGACCTGGGGCTCGACGCGGGCTACCTGAGCCGCATGCTGCGCGGCTTCGAGAAGCGCGGTCTCGTCACGCGAACGCGCTCCGCGGCCGACGGGCGCCGGAGCCACCTGGCCCTCACGCCGCCGGGGCGCAAGGTGTTCGCCCCGCTCGACGCCCGCTCGCACGACGAAGTGGCCGCGTTGCTCTCGGCCCTCACGCCCGCCGCGCAGACCCACGTCATCGCCGCGATGGAGACCATCGAGCGGCTGCTCGGGCGCGATGGGCCGCGGCCCCCCGCCGCCCATCTACTCCGTTCGCCGCAGCCGGGCGACCTGGGTTGGGTGGTCCATCGCCACGGCGCCGTGTACGCGAGCGAGTACGGCTACGACGCGCAGTTCGAGGCCCTGGTCGCGGAGATCGTGGCGCGGTTCGTCCAGCGCTTCGACCCGGAGCGGGAGCGCTGCTGGATCGCCGAGCGGGACGGCGCGGCGGTGGGGTCGGTGTTCCTGGTGGCGCGATCGGGCACGGTCGCGCAGCTGCGCCTGCTGCTGGTCGAGCCGCAGGCGCGGGGGTCGGGCCTCGGCACGCGCCTGGTGGACGAATGCGTGCGCTTCGCCCGCCAGGCGGGCTACCGCAAGCTCGTGCTCTGGACCCAGAGCGAGCTTTCCGCCGCCCGGCGGCTGTACCAGGCGGCCGGGTTTCGGATCGTGCGCAAGGAGCGGAACCACAGGTTCGGCAAGGCGCTCGTCTCGGAGACCTGGGCGCTCGAGCTGCGTCCTCACCCCCTGTCCCCCTCTCCGCATGCGCGGAGAGGGGGAACGACGGAAGGGAGAGGGGATCAAAGGGGTGAGGTTACAAGAGAAGGACCGGCTGTGGGTCAGCGTCTTTTTCGTAAGTAGTGCTCGTCCCAGGCGAGCCGGAACGCGCCGCCGCAACGCGCGCAAGGCAGATCCATGGGATGACCGCTGAGTGGCGCCCGAGCGTGGCACGCGGGGCACACGACGTAGCGCCCACCCCACTCGCTCGGCACGTTGACGGCGTCATCGGGGAGCGGCACGATCGACCACTGGAGCGGCGCGGAGAACACCGTCTGCAGCAGGCGGCGCGGCACCGGGACACGATCGTCGGTCACGTCCAGCACGGCGCGGTCTTTCACAAACCGCACCACCGGGTACCACGCTCCCCGGCGCAGGCCGCAGTTGACATCCACGCGCAAGCGGGCCCATCTGGAGTGAGGATGCAGCGACTGTCCCATGCGCCGTCGCGGGTGGGGTCGCCCGCAAGGTCGACGGGCAGGAGCGACGTGTCAATCTGAGGAGCGGACTCCACACGCATGTTGTCCAACGGGCGACTGTCGCGCGTGCGTCAGATCCGCGGCGGCGGTTATCTTGGTCGGTGCAATGACGGCGTTCCCGTCCCCCTCCCCGTGGTCGCGGCCGGACGATGCGGTCCGACAGGCGCAGCTCGACGCGATGAAGCGGCAGGCCACCGGCCTGCTCGCGCTCGCGGCCGTGGTGTTCGTGGGGGCGAGCCTGTACGAGGGACAGTTTCCGTGGCTCGGCTACGTGCGCGCCACGGCGGAAGCATCGTTGGTCGGCGGCCTCGCGGACTGGTTCGCCGTCACCGCCCTGTTCCGTCATCCCCTGGGGCTCCCGATCCCGCACACCGCGATCGTGGCCACCCGCAAGGAGCGCATCGGCAGGATCCTGGGGACCTTCGTGCAGAATCACTTCCTGTCGCGCGAAGTGGTCGCCGCCAACCTGCGTGCCGTGCGTCCCGCCGAGCGCGCCGCTCGCTGGCTCGCCGACCCCGAGCACGGCCGTCGCATCGCACGCCAGGTCGCGGGCGGGGTGGCGAAAACGCTCGACACGCTGCCCGACGCCGAGGTCCGCGCCCTGGTGCAGCAGGTCGTGAGCGCCCGACTCCAGGCCACGCGCGTGGCGCCCGCCCTCGGCAAGACGCTGGCGCTGGTGCTGTCGGACGACCGCCACCAGGGGCTGCTCGACGAGGCGGTCCGGTTCGCCGCTCAGGCGGTGCACGACAACCGCGACGTGATCCGCGACAAGGTCCGAGCCGAGAGTCCGTGGTGGGTGCCCGGCGTGGTGGACGACCAGATCTACCAGCGCATCATCGTGACGGTCGAGGGAGTCCTCCGCGATATCGCTGCCCGGCCGGATCACCCGCTACGCTCGGCGTTCGACACGGCGCTGCGGGACTTCGTCGACCGCCTGCAGCACGCCCCCGACGTCATCGCCCGCGCGGAAGCGCTCAAGCAGGAATGGCTCGCCGATCCCGCGATCGCCGACCTGTCCGCCCGCTTGTGGGAAGCCGTGCGGCGCGCCATCGTCGCCTACGCCACGCGGGCGGACGGCGCCGCGCCCGGGCCGCTCGAGCGGGGGCTCAGCGAGTTCGGCGCGGCTCTGCTCGCGAACGACGCCCTCCTCGCCGAGCTCGACGACCTGGCGATCGACCTGACGGCGTCCGTGGTCGAGCGATACCGGCACGAGATCGGGGACCTGATCGCGCAGACCGTCGCCGGTTGGGATCCGGAGGCGACGGCGCGGCGGTTCGAGCTGGCGGTCGGGCGGGACCTGCAGTTCGTGCGCATCAACGGCACGCTCGTGGGCGGGCTGGTCGGGCTGGTGATCTACACAGTCTGGCACCTCTGGCACTGACGGGTGCTCACTGCGGCACCGGCAGCCCGCTCGGCACCGCGGCCGGAACGAGGGCGCTCAAATCCCGGGCCGATGGATCCGTCAACGACTTCAGGAATGCCACCAGGTCGGCCAGCTCGGCGTCGCTGAGGTGGAGCGGTGTCTGCAACCGGAAATCCAGCGTCCTGATCACGGAATCGGTGGTGGCGGCGTCGCCGTGGTACGTGGAGCGCAGCGCCGGATCGAGCTGCGAGGCGTCGTACGTGGTCAGTGTGAGCGGTACGTCGTTGTAGTGACGCACCACGGCGTCGAGCGTCGAGAAGGCGCCGTCGTGCATGTACGGGGCTGTGAGCTCGACGTTGCGCAGCGGCGCCACGCGGAAGGCGAATTGGTAGAACTGCTGGTCGGGGAGATCGGCGCGCCCGCGGTCGAGCGGCGGCGTCGCCGGGCTCCCGGGCCCGAGTTGCGGCACGCCCGCGTTCGCGAACCCATTGCCCCCGAGCAGCGGCCCGTTGTGGCAGGACGAGCACAGCGCCGTGCCGAAGAACAGCTGCGCCCCGCGCTTCTGCTGCGTGGTTAAGGCCGCATCGTCGTGGGTCAGGTAACGGTCGAACGGCGAGTTCGTTTTGGTGAGCGCGGCGACCTGGAAGGCCGCCAGCGCCTCGGCCGCCTGCTGGAAGCGGAGCGCGCTGGTCGGGGTGTTCGGGAAGGCGCGGTTGAACTTCGCGACGTACTCGGGGATGGCGAGCAAGCGCCGCATGAGCGCTTGCCAGACGGCAGCCGAGTCGCTATCGGCGATCTGCGCCAGCTCGTTCGGCGCCCCGAACACGTCCCGATCCCCCGGCTCGCCCCGCATCTCGCGCCGGTCCAGCACGGGGAGCATCGCCTGCGCGCTCAACAGGTTCGGCACATCTCCGGGGACCGGGGGCCCGCCGTTAAAGCTCGACAGGAAGCGCGCCACCCGGCCATCCCAAAACAGATAGAACAACCCGAGTCCGTCGTTCAGCAGCGACGGCGCGTTGCGACGTACGAACTGACGTCCCGGGCCGAGGGTGCGCGAGGGCCCCAGACCCGTGCCCCCGGTCCCGATGGACAGGGACAGGCCATCGCCCTCATGGGTCGACGGGTGGTGGCAGGTGGCGCACGCTACGTCGCGATTGCCGCTCAGGATCTTGTCGAACATCAGCGCCTGGCCGAGATCCACCAGCGCCTGGGGCTGGGCGGGCACCGGCCCGATGGGGATCACTCCCCAGCGCCCGATGTCCTGCCGCAGCTGGGCGTCGAGCGTCGGCTCGGTGGGGGTCTCGGTTCGCTCGCATGCCGCGGCCAGCGCGAGCAGGCTGAAGCAGATCGCAATGATAGTCCGTGGCACGAGTCCCTCCTCGACGTGCTCGCTCAGTGCAATGGCAGCGAGAGCGAGATCTGATGCGTGACGACGCTGACTCCCTGCAGCGTGATCGGGCCGCTCGGGGCCACCAGGAGGTCGCCAGAGCGCACACCCGCCGCATCCGCCAAGAACGTCGGCGTGCTCTGCGTGCTGGGACGCCCGGTGCCCTTGGTGACCCGCCCGTTGTAGCGCAGCTCCAGCTCCGGAAACCGCAGGGTGAGGCCCCAGGTGGGCGTCCACTCCACCCACCACTCCTCCTGCGGGCGGACGGCGCTCTGCACGAAGTCGCTCTGGACGAGCCAGTAGTGCACCGTGTGCGCGGCGAGGCCCAGCTGCCACGTCGCCCCGCGCGGCCGGCCGCCGAGCACGATGTCACGACCGATCCCCATGCGAAACTGGAAATTGGAGAAATGGAACCGGTTCTCGATCGTCTTCCCGCCCACCGGGATCGTGTCGCCAGCGCCGGTCGCGGTCGGCGCCGCCGCGGCCGCCCAGGTGTCGCTCCAGATCGGCTCGTACACGGCGTCGAGCCCGAACGTCGCGGGGCCGCTGACGCGTGCCACGCCGACGCCGACCTGGTAGGCGTGCGAGTGTCCGGGGTCGCGGGGGATGTTCATCAGCTCGTAGTTCGGGATTTTCGGGTGTGACATCAGGTTCCCTGTCGCGAGCCAGCCGATGCGCCAGCCCGACGCCGTGAGCGGGCGCGCATACTGCAGCGCGAGTCCCCAGGTGTCGGTCCGATCGAGCTCGTGGTCGACGCGCCCACGCTGCTGCACGCTCTGCGTCCCCGGATCCCAGAACAGGTCGAGATAGCTCACGTCCTGCGACATACCGACGTGGTTATGGAGCACGACCGCGTCGAGCGCGCGGTCGCCGGCCCATTCCTTGAGCAGTCCCGCCCGCACGTCCACCTCGTGCCCGAACTGGTTGATGCTCTGACTGCCGGGGTAGAGGAGGTCGACGCCGTCCATGGCGTTGAGCCGCGCCCAGGAGAAGCTCGCCGCCAGCGAGACCTGCTGCTTCGGTAGCGTCTTGCCGACGAGGGCGAAGACGTACGCATTGCCGTGTGACTCGGGCGCGGGCGGCGTCACGACGATCGGAAGCGGACCTCGTACCACCACCCCGGGCGGCGGTGGCCCCATCAGCACCGACCCCGGCGGTCTGCTCGGGTCGACCTCCTGGACCGCGAGCGACAGCGCGCCGAACCAGGAGCCCAGGGGTGCGATGGCCGCGACCGGCAGCGTGCGCCCGCCGCCGGCGTCGTTCGAGACCCCGTATACCATGGGCGACCCGAAGAAGCGCGCGATCGAGAGGCGGCCCCCCTTGGCGGGGTTGCGGAACGGATCGAGCAGCGTGTCGGGGAGTCCGATCGCGACGCCTCCCATGCCCTGATTCAGCGAAGGGAAAACGTTGAACTGATCGCCCTGCGCGATGGGGACCGTCTTGATCGAGATCAGCTGGGCTCCGAGCGTCGGGGCGGTCATGAGAAAAAGCGCCGACAGGGCAAGCGCGCCGGGGACGGTCATTGGGCACCTCGCTCGAGATAATGAGGAAGGCTTTTAGAAGGGGATACCCCGCGGGGAGGGCGGCGCGTCACACGCCGCCGGGACCCTCTCGGCCTCTCTTGCGTGGTATGGCTGCCACAGGCGAATCTTGCAGTACTCAAACCCGGCCCCGACCGTGAGCCCCTGGCAAGAGACCATCGCGCAGTCGCTTCGTGCCGTGCACCTGAACAGCCTGCGCTCGAGGCTCCTGGTGCTCGCCCTGGTCGCGACGCTCATTCCCACGGTCGCGATTCTCTCCTCGTTCCGGCACGAGCAGCCATCGCTCAGCGACACCGCGGCCCAGGGGCTCCGCAGCGTGAGCTCCGAGGCGGCCCGGCAGGCGGACGTGTGGCTGGACGAGCGCCTGTCCGATCTGCGGGTGGCCGGGGGCTCGTTCGTCCTGTCGGAGAACCTCGCCAGGATCCGGCCGGGCACGGGGGGCGGCCAGGCGTCGGCCCGGCTGCGCGACTACCTCAACTCGGTGCGGGAGCGCTGCACGGGGTGCGAAGCCCTGCTGGTAGCGGACGCGCGGGGACGCACGGGAGCAACGAGCATCGGCCGAACCAGCGCGATGCAGGTTCCGGAGGAGCGGCTGAACGGGCTCCGCACCGGCGATGCGTTCGTGGGTGACCCCTACTGGGACGCCGGGGTCGGCAAGGCCGCGGTCGTGCTGGCGGTACCGGTGCGCGAAGCGGACGGGCGATTCCTCGGCGCCCTCGTCGCCAAGGTGAACCTGCGCTCGGTGGCGGATATGCTGCAGCGGCTCGCCGCCGACGATCCGAAGACCGTCTATCTCATGACCGACGAAGGCAAGCTGGTCATCAGCAGCCGGGGCAGCTCGGCCGAGCTGATGCGCACGCGGCTCCCCAAGGCGATGGTGCAGACCCTGATCGACAAGGAAGGGCAGGTCGTCGAGTACAAGCGCGCGGACGGACAGGACGCCGTCGGGACGTTGCGGCGCGCGCCCCAGCTCCGGGTGGCGGCGGTGGCGGAGCTGCCGCGGGCGTCCGCCATGCGCCCCGGTGGCCAGCCGCGGCACGGCGCCGGGTTGATCCTCGGCGCGCTGCTCGCGGGGGTGGCAGTGATGACCGGCGGTGTGGGCCTGCTCGTGGTGCGGCCGCTGGGACGCCTCACCCGCGCCGCGACCAAGGTGGCCGCCGCCGATCTGTCGGTCGAGCTGCCGACAGGGATTGGTGGCGAAGTCGGCGACCTGATGCGTGTGTTCAACAACATGGTCGTGCGGCTGCGGGAGCGCGAGGCCGAGGGGGAGCTCGAGCGTCTGTCCGTCACCGACGCGCTCACGGGTTTGTGGAACCGCCGGCACCTGATGGGCACGCTCGCCAACGAGGTGCAGCGGTCACGGCGCCTGCGGCGCACGTTCTCCGTGCTGCTGGCGGACGTCGACCACTTCAAGCAGTACAACGACACGCACGGCCACCTCGCAGGGGACGCCGTGCTCGTTAAGGTGGCGGAAATCTTCCGGAAGATGACGCGGTCGGTGGACTCGGTGGCGCGTTACGGCGGGGAAGAGTTCGTGGTGATGCTGATCGAAGCGCCGATCGCGATCGCGGCCACCGTGGCCGAGCGCATCCGGGCACGGGTGGCGGGCGAAGCATTCCCGGGCGGCAAGATGTCGGTGAGCATCGGCGCCGCGGAGTATCCGGCACACGGCGACACACCCGAAGAGCTGATCGCGAGCGCCGACGCCGCGATGTACCGGGCCAAGAGCGAGGGGCGGGACCGCGTGAAGGTGGCCGTGGGCGGCCCGCCGTCCGATGAGGAAAAGAAGGGGCGGCGCAAGGACGACCGCTGATGCGATCGCCTCAGAAGAGCACGAGCCTGCCGCCCCCCGTCGTCACGATCACGAGGTTCATGACGAGCAGCATCAGGTCGTAATGCCAGCCGTACGCCCGCCCGCCCCAGAATCCGATCTTCCACACGAACATCTTCTTCTGGATCGCGCCGAGCATGATGAGGATCAGCCCGATCGCGGCGAGCTGGGTGAGGATCCCGAGCGCCACGCCCACGCTGCCCGCCACTTCCGCGGCGCCCAGAAACACCGTGAACCCGGTGCTCGCCCCGATGCTCTTGGATCGCTCGGCGGGGTTCCGCAGATGATTGCGCCCGCTGTCGAAGAACACCAGGGCGACCATGAGCCGCAACAGCAGCAGCCCCACGTCGCCCAGCCGCAGCAGAGCGGGGAACGGAACGTGCACGGCGGTTATCGAGCGTTGGCGGTCTGACGGGACCCGGGAGTCGCCGTGGCGGCCGTGGCGCCGTCGGCGTGCGCCTCGACGAACCACAGCCACTTGTCCACGCCGCGCGAGATCTCGGTGCAGATGTCGGTCGCGTCCGTGTCTCCCAGCTCGTCCGTCTCGTCGATCGCCCGGCGGATGCGCTCGCCGAAGCTCGCCAGCGCGTTGGACAGCGCCCAGACGTGCTCCTCGCCGCTCGAAATGTTGATCGGGTACTGCGGCAGCTCGGAGCGCTCGGCGACGATCGCGGTGACGCCTTCGGCGACCCCGCCCAGCTGCACGATGCGCTCCGCCAGCAAGTCGACGTATTCGTCGGCGGCGGCGTGAATCTCGTCGAACAGCTTGTGCAGGGCGATGAACTGGGGCCCCTTGACGTTCCAGTGAGCCTGCTTCGATTGCAGCTGCAGGTCGATCGCGTCGGCCAGCCGCTGGTTCAAGAGGTCGATCACCTGGCCGCGGGTGGATTCGGGGAGGTCGTTGAGCGTTGCGTGCGTGGCGCCTGCCATGGTCGGCTCCGGTCTCGAGAGTATGTGATCAGCGCTGCTTGATGAACGTGCCGTCGCGCAGCTCGGCGTAGGCGCGCCGCAGCTCCGCCTCGGTATTCATGACGATGGGCCCCTGCCACGCCACCGGCTCCGCGATCGGCCGGCCGGAGACGAGCAGAAACCGGATGCCCTCCTCACCCGCCTGCACGGTGATCTCGTCGCCCGAATCGAACAACACGAGCGAGCGATTGCCGGTGAGCTCCGGCGTCCCGGCGGCGTCTCCGACCCATTCGGTGCGGACCGCTTGGGGCGCGGACGCGTCGTGGAAGCTCCCGCTCCCCTCGAAGATGTAGGCGAAGGCGTGGGCCGAGGCCTCGACGGGAAGCGTCTTGCGCACCCGCGGCGGCACCCAGACATCGAGGTAGCGCGGATTGGCGGCGACGCCGTCCACCGGACCGGACTTGCCCCAGAAGTCGCCGCACACCACCCGCACGCGCGTGCCGTCGTCGTCCACCACCTCCGGGATGTCGGCCGCCCCGATGTCCTGGTAGCGTGGCCGGGTCATCTTGAGAGAGGACGGCAAGTTGGCCCACAGCTGGAACCCGTGCATCCGCCCCCGCGGGTCGCCCTGGGGCATCTCCTGGTGGAGAATGCCGCTCCCGGCGGTCATCCACTGCACGTCGCCCGAGCCCAGCGTCCCACGGTTGCCCAGGCTGTCTCCGTGCGCGACGCTGCCCGCGAGGACGTACGTGATCGTTTCGATCCCGCGGTGCGGGTGCCAGGGGAAGCCCGCGAGATAGTCCTGCGGGTGCTCGTTGCGGAAGTCGTCTAATAAGAGGAAGGGGTCGAAGTCGCCCGTATTCCCGAACCCGAACGCCCGGCGCAGCTTCACGCCCGCGCCTTCGAGGGTGGGCTGCGACTGCACGACCCGCTTGATCGGCCTGATGGACACAACGCCTCCTGGACGTGGAAAGAACATAGCCCAAACCGCGCCGTGGCGCCGGAAGTTCCCGGGCGTCCGGATCGCGGGCCTGGCGGCACGTTTCCCGCCGATCTAGCGTTCTAGCACACGACATCGCGGAGATCGACGCATGCGCACCTGGTACGGATTGGCGATGGCCGCCGTGCTGCTCTCACTCTCGCCCCACAGCGCCACCGTCAAGACTCGGGAGCTCGAGTACCGGCAGGGCGAGACGGTGCTGCAGGGATTCGTCGCCTGGGACGACGCCGCGCGGGGCCGGCGGCCCGGCGTGCTGGTCGTGCACGAGTGGTGGGGTCACAACGAGCACGCGCGCAACCAGGCGCGGCGCCTGGCCGAGGCGGGCTACGTCGGGTTCGCGCTCGACATGTACGGCAAGGGCAAAGTCACCACCCACCCGCAGGACGCGCAGGCGTTCGCGAGCGAGGCGACCAAGGACCCGGCGGTGCTGGCGGCGCGGTTCAACGCGGCGCTGGAGCAGCTGAAACGGGACCCCCACGTCGATACCACGCGCATCGCCGCGATCGGGTACTGTTTCGGCGGCGCGGTAGTGCTCGGCATGGCCCGCGCCGGGGCTGACCTCGCCGCGGTGGTGACATTCCACGGTGCGCTCGCGACGACCTCGCCCGCGCAGCCCGGCAAAGTCAAAGCCCGCATGCTCGTGCTCGCGGGCGGCGCCGATCCGTTCGTGCCGCCCGAGCAGGTGGAGGCGTTCAAGCGGGAGATGCAGACGGCCGGCGCGCGGTTCGAGGTGATCACCTACCCGGGGGCCAAGCATGGGTTCACCAACCCGGACGCCGCCAAGTACGGCATGTCCCAGCTCGCCTACGATGCCGCGGCGGACCGCGAGTCGTGGGCGGCGATGCTGAAGCTGTTCAAAGAAATGTGGCCCGGCTGAACGGGCCACTTGCGGAGGCCGGGGTGCCCGATGTCGATGCGCGCCTCAGGGCGGCGCTCGCCGGTCGCTATGCGATCGAGCGTGAGCTGGGGCGCGGCGGCATGGCGACGGTCTACCTCGCGGACGACGTCAAGCATCGCCGGGTCGTGGCGGTCAAGGTGCTGCGGCCCGAGCTGGCCGCCTCGCTCGGTCCCGAGCGCTTCCTGCGCGAGGTCGAGATCGCGGCGCGGCTGAACCATCCGCATATTCTCGCGTTGTACGACTCGGGGGAGGCCGACGGCTTCCTGTTTTACGTCATGCCCCACATCAAGGGGGAGTCGCTGCGCGCCAAGCTCGAGCGCGAGCAGCAGCTGCCGGTGGAGGAGGCCCTCGCCATCACCCGCCACGTCGCCTCCGCCCTGAGTCACGCCCACGCCCACGATGTGATTCACCGCGACATCAAGCCGGAGAATATCCTGCTGCACGAGGGCGAGGCGATGGTGGCCGATTTCGGGATCGCGCTCGCGGTCAACGCGGCGGCGGATCGGCGCGTCACCCACACCGGATTCGCCGTCGGGACTCCGGAGTACATGAGTCCGGAGCAGGCGACGGGGGATCGCACGCTCGATGCGCGGAGCGACGTCTACAGCCTGGCGTGCGTGCTCTACGAGATGCTCGCCGGGGAGCCGCCCTACACCGGGCCGACCGCCCAGGCGTTGATCGCCAAAGTGATGGTCGATCCCGTGCCGGCGGTGCGCCGGCTGCGCCAGGCCGTGCCGCCCGGGGTGGACCAGGCCTTGCTCAGGGCCCTTGCCAAGGCGCCGGCCGACCGGTTCGCCTCGATGGCGGCGTTCACGGACGCCCTCGCCGCGCCCGCCGCCCCCGCCGCGCCCCGGCCGCCGTCCGTGGCTGTCTTGCCGTTCCGGAATCTGAGCGCCGATCCGGAGAACGAGTACTTCGCCGACGGGATCACGGAGGACGTGATCGCGCATCTGTCGAAGGTCCGCGCGCTCAAGGTGATCTCCCATACGTCGGTGATGCCGTTCAAGCAGCGGGAGCAGAGCCTCAAGGAGATCGCGGCGCGGCTCGAAGCCGCGACCGTGCTGGACGGCAGCGTACGGCGCGCGGGCGATCGCGTGCGCATCGTGGCGCAGCTCGTGGACGCCGCAACCGACCGGCATCTCTGGGCCGAAACCTACGACCGGCAGCTGACCGACATCTTCGAGATCCAGACCGACGTGGCGTTGCACATTGCGGACGCGCTCAAGGCCGAGCTGTCCGTGGACGAGCAGACGCGCATCCGCAAAGAGCCGACCAGCGACCTCCAAGCCTACCAGTTCTATCTCCAGGGCCGGCACTGGCTGGTCGGTTATTCGCCGGTGGGCCTGGAGCGGGCCATCGAGTTCTACCGGCGCGCCATCGCCCGCGATCCGGCGTACGCCCTGGCGTACGCATCCGTGGCCATGGCGTACGCGGAGCTGGCGGAGAGCGGGGCGCTGGCCCCGGACGTCGCCGCGCGCGAAGCCAAGCAAGCCGCGGCCAGCGCCCTTCGAATCGACCCGCAGCTCGGCGAGGTCCACTGCACCGTGGCCTACCTCAAAGCGATCTGGGATTTCGAGTGGGCCGGCGCCGAGGTGGAGTTCAAGCGGGCCCTCGAGCTGAGCCCCAACAGCGCCGACGCGTACGACCTGTATGGACGCATGTGCTCGGGGCTCGGGCGCTACGACGAGGCGATCGCGCTGCAGCGGCGCGCGCAGGCGCTGGATCCACTGGCGCACCGGCTCGATGTGGCGACGACACAGCTTCGCGCCGGGCGGTACGAGGAGGCCGCCCGCGGCGCCACACGGGCGCTGGAGCTCGATCCCGACCACGCCCGGGCCCTCGCGACGCTGGGGTGGGCACTGTTCAAGCGGGGGATGACCGACGAGGGGCTGGCCAACCTGGAGCGTGCCGTCGCGCTCACGCCGGGGAATACGCAGTGGCTGGCGCAGCTGGGCCAGGCATACGGCCTGGCGGGCCGGGTCGATCGGGCCCGCCACGTGCTGCGACAGCTGGAAGAGCGCGCACGGGAGGGCTACGTCTCGCCCTATCACGTCGCCTACGTCTATACGGGGCTCGGCGAGCGCGATCGGGCCCTGGATGAACTGGAACGGGCCTTCGCGCAGCGTGCCGGGGCCGTCTACGGCATCAAGGGCGCGTTCCTGTTCGAGCCCCTGCGGGGGCACCCGAGATTCGACGCGCTGCTGGAGCGGATGAATCTGAGATCACAATAGGCTACAGGGCGCGCCGGAGCGCGCCTGCGAGCGTCCGCGCGTCCCCCGGCTCTTCGTGCGGGTGGCCATTGATGAAAAATCGCGGCGTGCCGCTCACGCCGCTGCGCACGCCGCTCAGAAAGTCCTCGCGCACCCGCGCGGCGTGCGTGTGGTCGGCCAGCTCGCGTCGCACCCGCTCCGCGTCGAGCCCGAGCTCGCGCGCGTAGCCTACGAGGTCTTCGTCGCCCAGCGCCGCCTGCCGTTGATACAGCAGATCGTGCATCTGCCAGAACTTGCCCTGCGCGGCGGCCGCCTCCGCGACCTCCGCGGCGTGGGGGGCGTGGGGGTGCGCTTCGCCCAGCGGGAAGTGCCGGAACACGAAACGGACCTTGGGCCCGAGCTCGCGCAGCACGCCCTTCAGCTCGGGGTAGGCGGCGCCGCAAAACGGGCATTCGAAGTCGCCGTACTCGACCAGCGTCACGCGCGCGTCCGCTGGTCCCAGGACGTGGTCGCGCGGGCCGACGGGCGGCGTGAGCAGCGCCCGCGGCGCCTTCATCGCTTTGCTGGCGCCAGCGGCCCCAAGGTGCGCGCCGGTCCGATGCGGCGGGCCTCGATCGTCTGGAAGCTCGTGGTCCACGTCCGGCCGTCGTCGGTGGAGCGGTCGGCGCTCCACGAGAAGCGCTCCGGCCGGATGTCGTAGTAGCGGATGCGCCAGAGCGATGGGTTCGGGCTCATCGCGCCGAACTTCTGCTCGATGTGCATCTCCGCGCCGACCCGTTGTCCGGTGCCGACGTTCTGCAGCCCCGTTCCCCCTTCGGTCGAGACCAGCTCCCAGCGATCGCGCACGGCGTTGTAGGCGCGCAAGGTCCTGGTCACGTAGTACGTCTGGCCGCTGTCGCCCACGACGCGGTACTCGTCCAGGACCTGCCCGTCGTCGAGGCGCACGGCGCTCCAAAAACCTCGGATCGTCCCGTACTGGCGATTCACCGCGGTGAACTCCCAGTCGCCCAGCAGGTAGTCGAAGTCGGCGTGATGCGCGTCGTACGAAGCGCGAATCTGCTCGGCGGTTCGCCCGCCAGTGGCCTGCGCGGAGAGCGCTGGGGCGATGATCACGCCGAGCACGATTCCGGAACAGAGAACCAATGTGGTGTGGCGCATGGGACTAAGCTGCATGCCGGCTCGGACCCCGGCAACCTGCCATCCCGGCACGCCCGAAGGGCTATCATCGACGCTTCGAATCCTGTACATATCCTTTGTGAGAAATGACATAACCGCCGCGCCGGAGGACTTTCAGAGTCGATTGCGCACACTGCTGGGGCTGCGAGGGGCGGTGCTCACGGACGACGAGTTGTCCCAGATGGCCGAGTCCTACGCGCGCTGTGGGGGCAAGGGGCCGTGGGACGTGCGGCAGTATGTGGCGCGCGGTGGGGCGGGTGCGCGGGAATACCGCGTGGTGCGGGGCACCAGCGTCCAGGACGTGTTCCGCAGTGCCGAGCGCCTCCAGGCGGACGCGGTCGGCACGGCGCTCAACGAGCTCGAGGCGGAGCAGCGGTCTCCCGATTTGAGGTGACGAGATGGCGAAGGAAGAAGCGATTGAGATCGACGGCATCGTCGAGAACGTGCTGCCCAACACGACGTTTCGCGTGCTGTTGACGAACGGCCACTACGTGCTCGCTACCATCGCGGGCAAGATGCGGCGGTTCCGCATACGCGTGCTCGCGGGGGACCGCGTCACGCTCGCGGTGTCGCCCTACGACCTCACGCGCGGACGCATCACGTTCCGCCACAAGTGAACCGCTCCCGACGGGAGCTGGGGCGCGCCGGTATGGTGACGGACGGCGGGGCCCCTCGCTGCCCGGGATGTGACGACCAGCTGCAGTTCGGCACCGATCGCCAGGGTCGCACGATCGAGTCGTGCGCATGCGGGTATCGCGGATTTCTGGAGACGCGCGGCAGGGGAGCGGTGTCGCCCCCGGACGCCCCGATCAGACCTCACCGGGCGGGGTGACGGCGCAGCAGGTCGTCCACCGCCGCTCCCCCTTCTTTGAACTCCCTCAAGCCGCGCGCGGAACGCGCGCGAGGCGAAGGACGGCTATTGCGCTCTGGCGCCTCCTGGGGGGATATAGGGGGCCACCGGAGGATGGCCATGATCGTCCTGTCGCCTCGTCGCACGCTCCTCTCGCTCTCTCTGGTCGTCGCTCAGTCCGCGACCTCGTACGCGCAGACCGCTGCCCCTGCCGCCGCCCCCGCGGGCGCGACCGCGGCGTGGACGATCAAGACGAAGGGAGAAGTCCGCTGGCAGCAGGTGACGCCGGCCGGCGCGCTGCTCATCTCGACCGACGCCGAGCTTGCCGGCGTGGACATCGAGCGCGGCCAGGTCACGTGGGAAAAGCCCGAGCTCGGCGGCCTGCCGCCCGACAGCGTCCGCATGGTCGAGGGCTCCCTGCTCATGGAGGCGGCGCGGCCCGGCCTGCTGATCGTATTCGATCCGGTGACCGGCGCCGTCGTGTTCGATTCCCGTCGCTTGAGCCTCGCGCAAGTCGTCACCCGGCGCGTGCTGCCGCAGAGCGGCACGCTGCTGGTCCACGGACGGCGCGCGGCCGGCCCGCCCGTGGTCGCCCTGTACGATCTCGTGACGGGGGACCAGCGCTGGGCCAATGAGGCCCTGTTCCAGCAGACCGAGCCTCAGAAGAAAGGGCTGGGCGGTCTGATGCAGCGCCTGGTGACGGCCGCCTCCGAGGCCACGGCGCTGGAGGTGCTGCAGGCGGGGCCCGACATGATCGTGGTCCACACCCTGATGGGGCTGCGGGCGCTCGACGCGCGGACGGGAGCGGTGCGCTGGTCCGCCACGCTCCCGACCGCCCGTGCGGGCAACCCCGCGCGCCACGTGCGGCTGTTCCCGTCGCTCGACAAGAGCGACCGCATCTACGTGGGCTTCGACGACCGCCTCATGGCCTACCGCCTCGCCGATGGTCAGGCCCTGTGGGCCAAGCCCGCGACGATCGACGGCTGGGTACACGGCATCGTGCAGCACCCCAACGGCATCGTCATCCTGCCGGAATCGCCGCCGGCCAATCAGGCGACCGGTAACGTGCGCATCGTGAACGGCGTGGTGCAGACGGGTCTGAACGTGGCTCGTTACGACGACGGCACGACCATCGCCGAGAAACCGCTGCGCATGCGCGGCACGGTGACGGACGCGCTGATCACCGGCGGCTCCGCCGTGCTCGCGGTGGATGCCGAGTCGCGCACGTTCGTGAACGTGCTGGATGTGGCCACGGCGAGCGTGCGCCTGAAGAAAGACGTGAAGATCAAGGGCCAGCTCGATTACGCCGAGCTCGGCCCTGCGGGCCTGCTCTACATCTCGCGGCCCGACGCGTCTACCAACGCCGAAGTGAACGTGATCGATCTCGCGTCGGGGGAGCCCAAGTTCAAGGATGCGATCGAGAGCGGCAAACCGCTCAGCTCGGGCGACTACAATGCCGCGCGTTACTCGCTGCACCATGCCGTCGAGGGGACGACGCTGTATGTGTTTGCGAGTCACGACCACCGGCTGTACGCGGTGGATCGCACCGCCGGGACCTTCAAGGCGCTGGGCGGTGAGATCAAGCTGCAGGGCGACGAGGATCCGGTCGACATGGAGATCCGGCCCGCCGGAATCGTGCTGATCGCGCCGCAGAACCTCGTGGTGGTGGCGCGGGACGGACAGATCAAGCAACAGGTCTACTATCCCGCGCCGCAGCTGCCGGGGCTGTTGCGGGCGCTGTACCGCATCAACGCGGTACGCGCCGGCCTGTACGGCGCGGCCGCGTCGGCCTACGGCGACGCCTTCGCCCAGGCGTCGCGGAACGCCGCGGACACGACCGCGCGTCGCATCACCGGGCAGCTGGCGACGGCCTACTCGCAGGGCGGCGCGCAGCTGGCGGGCTATTCGCACCAGGCCGCGAGCCTCGCGTCGAAGCGCTTCAAGGCCTCGCTCGCCGTGCCCGGGTCGGTCTTCATGTTGACTCGCGCGCCCGAGGGGAACGGCAACGTGCTGCTCCAGATCGACAAGGACACGGGGCTGCCGCGCTCGCGCGTCGATCTGGGCAAGGAGCGCGAGCCGGTGTACGCGGTGGACGACGTGGCCGGCATGTTGTTCCTCAAAACGGCGGCGGGGACGCTGGTCGGCTACCGGCTCTGACCCGCGACGGCAGGCTGCTGTTCATCACGCGCTCCGTGCGCTTGTTCGCGTACGGGGCGCTCGCCGTCGTCCTGGTGGTCTACCTCACGAGCTCCGGGCTGAGCCCGGCGCAAACCGGCCTGCTCCTGACGCTCACGCTGGTCGGCGACACGGCCGTGTCGCTGTACCTGACGACTCGCGCCGACCGGCTGGGGCGGCGGCGCATGCTGATCGCCGGCGCGATCCTCATGGTGGCCGCCGGTTTGACCTTCGCGTGGACGCGCGACTTCCTGCTCCTCGTCGTGGCGGGGACGATCGGGGTGATCAGTCCCAGCGGGAACGAAGTCGGGCCGTTCTTGCCGATCGAGCAGGCCGCGCTTGCCCACGTCGTCCCCTCCGATGCGAGGACCGCCGTGTTCGCCTGGTACACGCTCGCGGGCTCGCTCGCGACCGCCGCCGGCTCGCTGTGTGGCGGCGTCCTGTCGGAGGGGCTGCAGCGCACGGCTGCGACACCGCTCGCGAGCTACCGCGTCGTCGTGCTGCTGTACGCCGCGTTGGGCGCCGTGTTGGCCCTGTTGTTCACGCGACTCTCCCCCGCGACCGAGGTCGCCGCGCCGGACGCCGCGACTGCTCGCTTTGGCATCGGCCGCTCGCGCGCCGTCGTGCTCCGCCTGTCGGGCCTGTTCGCGCTCGACGCGTTTGCCGGGGGCTTCGTGATCCAGAGCTTCGCGGCGTACTGGTTCTATCTCCGGTTCGGCGTGAACCCCGCCACGCTCGGCATGATCTTCTTCTGGGCCAACGTGCTCGCCGGCGTCTCGGCGTTGCTCGCCTCGCGGCTCGCGGCGCGCTTCGGCCTCGTCCGGACCATGGTGTTCACGCATCTGCCGTCGAACGTGCTGCTCGTGCTCGTGCCGCTGATGCCCAATCTCCCGCTCGCCATTGGGGTGCTGCTGGCGCGTTTCAGCATCAGCCAGATGGATGTGCCGACCCGGCAGTCATACGTGATGGCCGTGGTGCGTCCCGACGAACGATCGGCTGCGGCCGGGATCACCGGCGTGGCCCGAACCACGGGCGCCGCCATCGCGCCCGTGCTTGCGGGGTGGATGTTTGCCCGACCGTCGCTCATCAGCCTGCCGTTCTTCGTCGCCGGCACGCTGAAAATCGTCTACGACCTCTTGCTGTACCGCGGATTTGTGTCCGCCCCGGAGCGCGGCGAGTAGCGATCCCTTGACGCGGACCTCTAACCCCGGTCGTAGGCCTGCTGCAAGCCTTTGATGTCGAGCTTCTTCATCTGCATCATGGCCTGCATGACCCGGTTCGCCTTTTTCGGATCCTTGTCTCCCAACAGCGTGCCCAGTACGGTGGGAACGATCTGCCACGACACCCCGAACTTGTCCTTGAGCCAGCCGCACTGATCCTTGGATCCGCCGGCGGACAGCTTGTCCCACAGCTCGTCGACTTCCTGCTGCGTCTCGCAGTTCACGAACATGGAGATGGCGGGGGTGAACTGGAATTGCGGGCCGCCGTTCAGGGCATAGAAGTCCTGACCCTCGAGCTGGAAGGAGCAGGACATCACCGACCCCTTCGGCCCCGGCCCCGCATCGCCGTAGCGCGACACGCGCACGACCTTGGACTTCTTGAAGATCGCGACGTAGAAATTCATCGCCTCTTCGGCGTTGCCGTTGAACCACAGGAACGGGACGATCTTTTGCATATGCGCCTTTCTATGGGTGAACGGGCGGGCGGTACAGCACGCCGCCCAGCCAGGCACAGGGCAATCCCGTGACGGCGAGGGCGATCGGGTACCACAGCGGGCCGAGCTGAGGCTTGGCGATCGCGACCATCACGCCGAGCACGCCTGGCACGAGACCGATGAGTCCCAGGATCACGGCGTGGCGCAGCGGTGCATAGGGGGCGAGCCGGGCCGTGATGTAGCCCCCCGCCACGCTGTACACGATGCGGTACGCCGTGGCCAGTCCGAACAGGCCGTCGGCCATCCGCTGGCCCCAGGGCGGGTACACCTGGGCGAGATGCAGGATCTCGTCGGTGCCGAGCGACAGGACGATCACGGGGACGATCCCCGCGACCACCGCGCCCACGCTGCGCCAGCGGCGGCTCAAGAGGATCGCCGGGCAGGCGTCGCCGCCAACACGTCGGCCAGCCGGTCGTAACTCGCCGCCACGCCGCTCTCCATCCCGGACTTGAGCACCGCGTCGCGCGCCTGTCGCGACTCGTAGCGCATCGTGAGGGTGAGGGTCGTCTTGCCGCCCCGCTCGACCAGGAGCAGGGTCCCCACGGCCTCGCCCGGATACCACGCCTCGTCGAACCGCTCGGTCGAGACGATCCGCTCCGGCGCCACGATCTCGCGGTACACGCCGCCCATGCCCATCTGCGTGCCTTTGGTGTCGTGGCGCCACACGTAGCGATACTTTCCGCCCACGCGCAGGTCGATCTCGCACACGGGCATCGACCAGCCGGGCGGCCCCAGCAGCCAGCGCTTGACCAGCTCGGGCTTGGTATGGGCGTCGAACACCAGCGCGCGAGCGGCGTCGAATACGCGCGTCATCACGATGTCTCGCTCCCCCGGTGCGGTGAGTTGCAACGTGCTCATCGGTGGTCTCCTGGGTGCTTCGGGGTTCGCAGCTGGTCGAGCAGGGCGTCGAGGCGCCGGTAAGTTCCCCTCCCACAGCCGGCGGTAGCGCTCCAGCCAGCGCGTGGCGTCGCCGAGCGGCCGGGGCTCGAGCCGGCGCGGCCGTCGCTGCGCATCGCGTCCGCGCGTCACCAGACCGGCGCGCTCCAGCACCTTCAGGTGCTTGGAGACCGCCGGTTGACTCATGGCGAACGGCCGTGCCAGCTCCGTCACCGACGCGTCTCCCGTCGCGAGCCGGGCGAGGATCGCCCGCCGGGTGGGATCCGCGAGGGCCGCGAACGTCGCGTTCAGACGGGATTGTTGCATAACTATGAGGTTATATACGTGACGGCGCCGCCGCCGTCAAGGCGCGCGTCACCAGGCCCCCATGTTACGCCACATCCGCGACCGAGAGGCCGAGCTCGGTCAAGATCGTTTCCTTGAGACCCACCAGCTCGGGGCTGGACATGCGTCGCGGCCGCGGCGCCGCCACCTCGACGACACGCGCCACCTTGGCCGGGCGGGGCGTCATGACGAACACGCGGTCCGCGACGTGCAGGGCTTCCTCGACATCGTGGGTGACCAAGAGGCAGGTGGGGCGATCGCGCGTGAGGATGCGCAGCAGCTCGTTCCGCACGCCGAGGCGCGTCAACGCGTCGAGCGCCCCGAAGGGCTCGTCCATGTAGAGCAGGTCCGGCTTGGCCACCAGGGCGCGGGCGACCTCGACCCGCTGGAGCATCCCGCCCGACAGCTCGTGCGGGTAGCGTTCCTCGAACCCGGCCAGCCCGACCAGGTCGACGTGCTGTGCGATGATTTGGTGGCGGTCCCGGTCCGGAGTCCCGTCCAACGCGAGATCCAGATTCTGTCGGACCGTCATCCAGGGAAACACCGAGCCGCGTTGGGCGATCATGATCCCCCGGCGGCTGGGCGCGACGATCGGGCGTCCGTCGATCAAGACGTCGCCGCGGTCGGGCTGTTCAAACCCCGCGAGCACCTTGAGGAGCGTCGACTTGCCGCACCCCGAGGGCCCGACAATCGCGACAAACTCACCGGCACCGACCGTGAACGACATGTCTTCCAGGGCCGACACCTCGCCGTCGCCGGTTCCGAATCGCTTCCAGACCCCTCTGACCGCAACCTCAGCGCCCACGGGCGTACCTCCAGCGGACCTCCTTCAGGTTCTCCAGGCGTCGCATCACGAGGTCCAGCAGCAATCCGATGACGCCGATCATGACCATTCCCGCCACGACGAGGTCGTACCGCATTCCGGCATTGCGGGAATCCATGATGAGGAAGCCGAGTCCGGAGTTGATCGCGACCATCTCCGCCGCGACCACGACCAGCCAGGCGACGCCCAGCCCCACCCGCATGCCGGTGATGATGGTCGGAAGCGCGCCGGGGATGATGACGTGGGTGAACAGCTTGAGCCCGGTGACCCCGAAGTTCTGCGCGGCCCACAGGTACTCCCGCTCCACCAGGTGCACGCCCGAGCTGGTGGCAAGAACCATGGGAAAGAACGATGCGAGAAAGACCAGGAACATCGGCGAGAGGTCGCCTACTCCGAACCACAGGATCGCCAGCGGGATCCAGGCGATGGGGGAGATGGGGCGCAGCATCTGCACCACGGGGTTGAACGCCGTGAAGGCGGTGCGGGACCAGCCCATCAGGATTCCCAATGGCAGCGCGAGCAGCAGCGCGATCCCGTATCCGTAGGTGACGCGGTAGAGCGACGCCGTCACATGCCGCAGCAGGGTGCCGTCTTTCACCAGACTCGCAATGCCCAGGAGCACCGCCCCCGGGGTGGGGAAGATGGGGCTGCCGCTCGCGGCTAACCACCACAGGGCCGTCAGCCCCAGGCACACGCCGACGGGAAGGAGTCTGGTCATCGCGCCGGAGGGTCGATCGCGACCGGGTGAGCCCGCTGCATGAACGATTCATCGACGTACGTGTGATAATCGACGGGCCGGTGGAGAATCTTCGCGTCGAGTGAGAGTCGCATCAATTCATCGAACTCGGAACGCATCAGACGAAGATCACCGTACGTGACGCGATCGGCCGGGCGCTCCATGACCCACTTGATGAGCTCGAACGCCTGGTTGAACATCGATTGGTGCGATGCGATTCGGGCGGCTCTCGTCCGGTGCTCCGGGCTCGTGTCCAGCCAGCGCCCGGCGGCCAACACGTGGTCCACCAGGCGCTGCACCGTCTCACGGTGCCGGTCGATCAGTTCCTGCCGGACCGCGAGCACGCAACAGATGTAGGTCGGCCACACGTCTCGGGTCATGTACAACACCCGCGCATACCCATCCATTTCGGCTTTGGCCCCGAACGGCTCCCCGGTGGCATAGGCGTCCACCGCGTTCGCCAGCAGCGCCGCCGGCATGTCCGGTGGGGACAGCTCGACCATCTTGAGGTCACCGTCCTTGAGCCCAGAGGCGGCCATGAGTTTGCGGACGAAGAGGTGGTCCACCGCGAAGCGGCTGGGGATCGCGATCCGTTTCCCCTTGAGATCCGCGAACGTCTTGTAGGGCGAGTCCTTTCTGACCATGATCACCGCGCCGGACCGATGGCCCAGGGCCACGACCTTCACGGGCACACCCTTATCGGCAAGGTCCATGACCATCGGCGCCAGCACCATGGCGGCTTTGACCCTGCCCGCGACCAGCGCTTCCTTGAGCTCGGGCCAGCCGCTGTAGCGCACGTATCTGGCGATCTGGGGAGCGGCGAGCGATTCGGCAGCGACCGTCGGCATGGTCATCCCCGACATCCCAACAGACAGTCCGGACTCGTCCATTCCCTGGGCCATGTCGATCCGCTTTCCCTCTGTGCTCATCGCCTTACAGGCGACCGGAATCGTGAGGTTTCAGGTAACGGGCAGAGCGCCGATGTCGAGGAGGTCCCTGGCCCCCTTGCCGCCTCGGGGACCGGTCTCGACCCGCACGTGCACGTCGCGGATCAGGAGTGCCCATCCGCAATACGCCGCGAGCAACAGCGCGCCACGATATCTCACGCCGCGTCCGCGCCGAGTGGAAGCTGGCGACCGTCCCGGCGTCTCGGGCGCCGCTTGACATCCCAGATGATCCCGAGCTTCTCCAGCACCAGCAGCACGAGGTACACCACGTCCAGCTCGTACCACCGATGGAATCCGTGGTGGGCGTACGTCGGATGGGTGTGATGATTGTTGTGCCACCCTTCGCCCAGGTTGAGGAAGGCGATCAGGGCGTTGTTGCGCGCCTCGCACGATCCCTTGGGCGGACACTCGGTGGGGTGCGAACCGAACGTATGGCAGAAGGAGTTCGTGGCCAGCGAGGTGTGCCAGCACAACACCACGGGTACGATCCAGTAGGTGAGGATGCCGTACCATCCGAAGAGCAGCGCCAGCGTCGCCGCATAGGCGATCTTGATGCCCGTGTCGTTACGCTCGACCCACAAGAGGTGTGGGCGGCACAAGTCTGGAATCAGGTGCCACTTGATGCGATCGTCGATGTCGTCCCGGAGCAGCCACCCCATGTGCGAGTGCCAGAAGCCGTCACGCGGCGAATGGAAGTCCGCATCCGTATCGGCGGTCCGGTGGTGATGGCGATGTTCCGACACCCACCAGAGGAGCCCGCCCTGGTTCGCGAGACACCCCAGCACCGCCAGGACGGACTCGAACCAGGGATGGGTCTTGTACGATCGATGGGCGAAGTAGCGATGGAATCCGGCGAACACGCCGACCTGCAGGATGAACCAGGCCAGCAGGGCTCCGAACACGTCCGGCGTGCCCACGAACCAATATGCGAGAAACAGAGCATGGGCGATGAGAAACGAAACTCTCGTGCTGGCCGCACTGCGTCCTTTGTGCCGGGTGCGGTCTGGTTCGCGAGTCGGTAAGGTCATTGGTCCGTTCCTCAACTTCCCGTCTGTGTGATCAGCGACGCCGCTCGGCGCTCCGCCGCCGGGCGCGTCCCGGTGTTGTGGAGGAGGTGCTCCCTGAGGAAGACCTTCAGGTAGCGCCGCAGCGTGAGCAGCGGGAGAATCGGCGCGAGCAGCAGCCAGAGGTAGGCCTGGGCCACGCGGTCGTCGCTGTAGCGCCGCAGCGTCTCGAAGATCCGATCGTGCTGCGTGACGTCGTTCAGCCAGAATTGACACCCGTGCCACGGGGCGGTCACTGCTTGCCACCACCGTCGCGGACTCGTGAGGAACAAGGCCGCGAAGCGCGGGCGGCAGCCGATCAACCGGGCGAGCTGGTCCGAATAGATGAAATGATCCACCAGGCCCGCGATCCGCAGGGACGTGTCGCGAAAATGATGATTCCAGAAGTTGGCGTCCCGCTCGATGGTGGCGCTTCGCTCGGCGAGCTCCGGAAGGCGACACGCGCCCGAGAACACCTTCGCGACATATCGGCTCTGGAGCTCCGCCAGGCCCGGGATCGAGCCGAAGATCGGACGGGCGAATCCCACGAAGGCGAGTGACGGGTCCTCGTTATGGAAGATGTACTTGAACCACCTTCGGGGATCCGTGCCCGCCGCGACTGACTCGTCGAGAAATGGGAACGAGGTACGGTACCCGGTGCACGTGATGATCGCGGCGGCATCCGCGGACGTCCCGTCGCTGAAACGCACGGTCGTCCCCCGACAGGAAGCGATGTCTCGCTTGGGTACGACGTGGCCGGACTTCACGCGGGCAAGGACCTCTGCACTCTTGTTGAAGAACGAGCGATTGTAGGGGGCGTCCGTCCTCCACGCCTCCTGGCCGTGGCCGTTGAATCCGAACGCCCACTCCAGATATTCGGCGATGAAGGGCGAGTACCGATGCGTCGGCGACAACCGCAGTCGCACTCGCGACGAGATGTGATCCAGGATCTTGGGCCCGGATCCCGGAAACCCCGGCAAGCGATCGACCCGCTTCGGCACGAACCACACGCCGTTCGGGATGCAGAAGTAGACGCGTGCCGCCACCCGGCTCGCCTCGAACGCGGCGTCACTCGCGCTCTCGCCCCCTCCCCACACGACGACGTTCTCACCGGACCATTCGCGTGGGATGTTCTTGACGGCGGCGCTGTGCACGAGGGTGCCTGCGTAGCCCTGAAAGCGATCGTCGCCCCTCGCGTCGTTGGGCAGCTGATGCACTCCGGAAGACACGATCACGCGCGGCGCGAGCCAGTGATCGCCGTCCGCCGTCGTGACCTGCCAGAGGCCGCCGCGCTTCGCGACGCGAGCGACACGCTGGTTGAAGCGAACGTGGTCGGTGAGTGAAAACCGCGTGCAATACGCCTCGAGGTAGGTCCGGATCTGCTCATGAGAGGGGAAGGACGGGTAGTCGTCGGGCATCGGAAAATCCGACATCTCCGTGACGCACCGCGAAGACGTCGTGTGCGTGGTCTTGGTGACCCCCCCATACCGCGGGTCATCGGTGTACGCCCACACGCCGCCGATGGTGTCGCGGGCCTCGAGCACCACGGTCCTCAGGCCCTCCCCGACGCAGTACTTGCACGCCATGAGACCGGACCATCCGGCCCCGATGACGATCACGTCATATGTTCCGCTCCGCGTGTCCATAACCGCCCCGTCGTGAGTACCTGAGCAGCAACTTGCTCGGGGCAAGAGACGGCGGGTATTGGCGGGCGTCTGATTGTTGCGGCGGAGTATCGCCTACGCGGGCTGACGGGCGCCGTCCGAGGGTGCTGTCGCCCGTGGTCTCACAGCGACGCGATCAGTCCACCAGGCCGTGGGTGATCGCGTAACGCATGACCTGCGCGGTGGTCCGGAGGTTCAGCTTCGTGAGCACGCGGGCCCGGTAGGTGCTCACGGTCTTCACGCTGAGGTGGAGCTCGGCCGCGATCTCGGAGACGCGCTTCCCGGACGCAAGCAGACGCATGATCTCGAACTCGCGGTCCGAAAGGCCCTGGTGCGGCAGCTCGTCGGCGGGCCGGCTGAGGTCGGCCGCCAGGGTCTCTCCGACCGACGGGCTGACGTAGCGCCCACCACGGACAATGCGGCGGACGGCGGTGAGCAGCTCCTCCGGCGCGCTCTCTTTGGTGAGGTATCCGGACGCCCCGGCCCGGAGCACCCGAACGGCGTACTGCTCCGCCGGGTGCACGCTGAGCACGAGGACCGGAAGGTTGGGGCGCTCCCGTTTGAGGTCCTTCAAGAGCTCGAGGCCGCTGCGACCGGGCATGGTGATGTCGAGCACGACGGTGTCCCACGTCTTTTTCCGGGCGAGCTCGAGAGCCGCTTCGGCGCTGGCGACCTCGCCGATCGTAACCCGCGTACCCTCTTGTTCCAGGATATCCCTCAACCCTTTCCGCACAATCGGGTGGTCGTCGCAGATGAGGACGCGCATCGTCGGGTCTCCCGTCATTCGCGGCGCGGGATTCTGACCTTCACGAGGGTGCCTGCCCCGGGCGTACCCGTGATCGCGACGTCGCCGCCAAAGGCTCGCGCCCGTTCGCGCATGCCGAGCAGCCCGAGGGACTTTACGTTGGTGAGGGCTGCCTGCGAGATGCCGGCTCCGTCGTCGCGGACCTCGAGCGCCACGTGGTCCCGCGTCCTGGCCAGGACGATCCGCGCGGCGGTTGCGCGCGCGTGGCGCGCGACGTTGGTCAAGGCTTCCTGGCAGATGCGGAACAACGCGATCCGGAGGTCCGGACCCACCTCGAACGGCTGATGGGGCGCCTTGATCGTGCAGGCGATCCCCGTGCGCTTCTCGAACTCTTCCGCATGCCACTCCAGGGCGGCGACGAGACCCAGGTCGTCCAGGATTGCGGGTCGGAGCTCGCTCGAGATGCGGCGCACGTTGTGGATCGTCTCGTCCACGACGCTGCCCAGGGCGGTGGCCTTCTCCGACGCCCCGCCGGGGACGCCGCGCAACTGCTGGGCGAGCCTCGAGAGCGCGAACTTCAGGCCGGTCAACGCCTGGCCGAGCTCGTCGTGGATCTCCTGGGCGATGCGGGCCTGCTCCTGCTCCCGCACCGACTGTGAGTGCGCCGAGAGCGCCTGGAGGTGGCGGTACGCGACCTCGAGCTGCGCGGTGCGTTCGGCCACCCGGCGCTCGAGCTCTTCGTTCACGCGCCGGACTTCATCTTCCACGCCCTTGCGTTCGGTGATATCGATGGCCATCACCATCCCCATCGAGATCCCACCGACCTCGCCCGGGACTGGAAGGGTGTAGACGAAATAGGTCCGGCCGCGGGACGGCACCTCGGCGCTGGCCGGCCGCCCGTCGAGCGCCGCACGACAGAGCGGCTCGAGCAGCGCCCACGTCCCGGCGGGGAGACCCTCCCGGATCGTCTTTCCCGCCGCGGCATCCTTGGGGACTCCGGCGGCGTCCAGCACCCCGGCTCCGTCCGCCACGATGTAACGCAGCTCGCGATCGAACAGCGCGACGGCGCCGCTCGGGATGTTGCTGGCGACCGTGCGGTAGAGGTACTCGCTGCGGCGCAGGGCCTCCTCGGCGCGCCGCCGCTCCGTCACATCGATCGCCAGCACGAGCCGCGCGCGTGTGCCGTCGACCAGGATCTCCTGAGAGAAGATCTCTACGTCGATGATGGTGCCGTTTTTCTGCCGGTGCCGCCACACACCGGCATGTACGAGCTCAGGGTGAGGCGACGACGCGTGCTGCCGCAGATCCGGCACGTCTTCCGGCACATGCAGGTCCGCGAAGGTCAAGCGCGAGAGCTCGTCGGGAGCGTAGCCATACTTCCGCATCGCGGCGTCGTTCATGGCCAGAATGTGGAGCGTCTCCGCGTCGTACATCCACAAGGGGTACGGGTTCTTCTCGAACAACACCCGGTACGTCTCGTCGGACCGGCGCAGGACGTCCTCGAAGGCCTTCCCCGCCTTCATGTCGTGGTACTCCGCTTCCAGACCATGGTTATGTTGGCCGACCGGGTCTCGCTGGACCATCAGCGTGCGTCTGATCGGTGCGTCGGAGGACAGCGAGCCGGTCTGCCCTCGTTCGTCCTACACGAGCCCAGGCGCGGCCGACGCTGGGAGCGCCGGCCGCGGCTCGGGCAGTGGGTCAGAACGAGAGGGTGAGGCCGCCCTGCCAGGCGACCTGATTCTGGGTCTGGTGGTAGCCGTACCGATCGAACTGGTACACGTAGTCGCGGGCTTCGGCGCGGAGGCCCCACCGCGTGAAGCGGTATTCGACCCCGGCGCCGGCGTTCCCGGCGGGCTTGCTCCAGCTGTCGCCGGAGCCGATGTGATGGATCGTGATCCCACCGGCGCCCGCGACCACATAGGGAATTACCGTGCCTTCTCCAGCGGGGCGGGGGACGCGCAGCACCACATCGGCATCGTAGGTGAGCTTGTTGAACGTCGCTCCGCTGAGGGTGGCGCTGCGGGCGCGGTCCTGTGCCAGCGTACTCCCGGCCCGCAGGCCCACGTTCCGGCCGAGCCAGTACGTGCCGTCCACGGAGCCGGCCCAACCCTGCCGCCAGTCAGGAGCGCCGGCACCGTTCAACCGGTCGGGACCCGACAGGCCGCCGAAGGCGCCCGCGACCGTGTAGCGGTCGGAGGCGGGACGCTCGTTCTCCTGCGCATGGAGCGCGACCGGCGCCACAGCCAGGGTGAGCGTCGCGAAGCAGCTTGCGATAAAGCGCAACATAAAATCCTCCACGGCGAATCCTCGCCAAGGGAATGCGTTGTCAATACAAAGCGGTACACACGTGCAGTTGGACGAACCTGCACGGTTTCATATACGAAGGTTCTTGGGGGGGAAGTTCCCACGCCACCGCTGTGTCGGACGCGCGCCACGCCGACGTGGAGACGGCGCGGCAACGCCGCGTCAATATTCGGCGAACATGTCGTCCGGATAACAGTACAGCCACCGCTCGCCCGTTTCCTCCGACGTCACGACCGGGTGTTTGGTGGCGCGCGCGTGCTTCGAGGCATGCTGGTTGGGCGAGCTGTCGCAGCACAGCGTCGCGCCGCATTGCTGGCAGGTCCGCAGATGCACCCATTGCGAGCCGATCTTCACGCACTCGGCGCACTCCCGCCGCTTGCCGTGCCGCACGGTGGTGATCGCCTCGAGATGAACGCAGCTTGCATCGGCCATCGTGAGCCTCGCTTACTCGTGCAGCACCTGGTGGATGGCGGCGATCGCGATCGATCCCTCCCCGACGGCGGACGCCGCCCGCTTGACGCTCCCGCTGCGGACGTCGCCCACCGCGAACACGCCGGGCAGACTGGTTTCCAGGAGATACGGGGCGCGGCCCAGCGGCCAATGCGCCGCGGCCAGGTCGTCCGGAGAGAGATCCGGGCCGGTCTTGATGAATCCGCGGGCATCGAGCGCGAGGCAGCCCTGGAGCCACGCGGTACTGGGTCTGGCGCCCGTCATGGAGAAGACGTGGCGGATGCCCTGCGTCTCCTCCCGGCCCGACCGGCTGTCCCGCCAGGTCACCCGCTCGAGATGGTGGTCCCCCTCGAGGCCGACGATTTCGGTGCGGGCATGGAGCACGATCGCCGGGTGGTCCTCGATGCGACGGATCAGATAGCGGGACATCGTGTCGGCGAGCCCGTCCGACCGGACGACCATGTGGACGCGCCTGGCGGTCTGCGCCAGGAACACGGCGGCCTGACCGGCCGAGTTGCCGCCGCCCACGACCACGACCTCGTCGCCGCCGCACAGCTGCGCCTCCATGAAGGTCGCGGCGTAATACACGCCCGTGCCCTCGAACTGCGCCAGGTTGGTGATGGCGAGCCGGCGGTACTCGGCCCCGCTGGCGATGATGACCGCGCGCGCCGGCACGCGCGGTCCGTCGTCCAGCTCGATGCTGTACGGTTTGCGATCGCAGGTCAGGCGCTTGGCGTCGCTCCCGACCATCAGCTGGGCCCCGAACTTCTGCGCCTGGTTGTAGGCACGGTCCGCCAGGTCCTGGCCGGCGATCCCGGTGGGGAAGCCGAGGTAGTTCTCGATACGGGAGCTCGCGCCCGCCTGGCCACCGGGGGCGGTGGACTCGAGCACGAGGACGTCGAGTCCCTCCGACGCGCCGTACACCGCCGCCGCGAGCCCGGCGGGTCCCGCGCCGACGACCACCAGGTCGCGCAGCTGGGTGCGATCGATCGCTTCGTTGAAGCCCAGGCAGGCGGCGAGCTGGCGATTGGTCGGATTACGCAGCACGACCGTACAGCGACAGATGGCCACGGGGATGTCGGCGATGCCGACCTGGAAGCGATCGAGCAGGTCCTGGACACCGTCGTCGCGGTCCAAGTCGAGGTACGTGTGCGGATGGCCGTTCCGGGTCAGGAACTCCTTGATGCGCAGCGTTCCCGCGCAGTGCATCGAGCCCACGAGCACGACGTCGCCCAGGCCGCGCGCGAATAGCTGCCCCCGGCGCAGCAGGAAGGCACGCATCAGGATCTCGCTCAGCTCGCCGTCGGTCTGCACCAGCGTGAGCAGATGGTCGCGATCGACCTCGATCACTGCACCCGGCTCGGCGGCGCGGATGCGCCCGAACCCGCGACGGCCCGAGAGCATGCTGACCTCACCGGTGAACTGCCCCGGTCGAAACAGGGCCACTGACTCTTCGGCGGTGCCGACCGGTCGGACGATCTCGATCAGGCCCTCGGTGACCACGAAGAAGCGGGCCGTCTGCTCGCCGGCCTCGACCAGCACCTCGCCCTGGCCGACGCGGCGCATGCGTCCATGCGTGGCGACGCGCGCGACCTGCGCCGGCGTGAGCGTGGGAAAGACGTGGTCGGCCCGCGCGTCGGGCGTCAGCTGGAGGGTGGGCGTGACGGTGGTCATAGACGCGGTAAGGTGCAGTGCCGGTCGGGGCCTCGCCAGGGTCGCTGGCGGTCGGGTATCATGTTCCCACGTCGAGGGTTCCCATCCATGTCCGCCGCGGTGCCCCTGAAACGTCTTAATGGTTGGAAGCGTTGAATGACGGACCACACGAGGGGCGAGCCCCAAAGAGGAGTCACGATGAGCGAGTTCATCTACCTGTACCGCAGCACCAACGAGGCCAGTCGCGCCGCGATGGGATCACCGGAGCAGATGCAGAAGAGCATGCAGACCTGGATGGCCTGGATGCAGCAGCTGGCCGACAAGGGCCACATCAAGAACCCCGGTCATCCGCTCGAGCGGACCGGCAAGCTGGTCAAGGGCAAGCAGCGGACCATCACCGACGGCCCGTACGCCGAGTCCAAGGATATCGTCGGCGGCTACACGCTGGTCGAGGCGAGGGATCTCGCCGAAGCGGTGGAGCTGTCGAAGGGGTGCCCCATTCTCGAAGGCGGCGGCGTGGTCGAGGTACGCCCCGTGCTGCAGACCGGCATGTGACCGACCTGCACGAGCATCTGTTCCGGCGGGAGGCGGGGCGGCTGGTCGCCACGCTGACGCGCATCCTTGGCGTCGAGCACCTGGCGCTGGCGGAAGACGTCGTGCAGGACGCCTTCTGCCGCGCCCTCGAGGTGTGGCCGTTTCGGGGCGTGCCGGACAATCCGTCGGCGTGGCTCATGGCCACCGCGAAGCACCGCGCGCTCGACGCGCTGCGGCGCGAGCGCACCGCGCGGACGTTCGCACCCGAGCTGGCCCGGGCGCTCGAGTCGGACGAACAGCTGTTTACGGAGGAATCACTTAGAGACGATCAGCTCCGCATGATGTTTTCGTGCTGTCATCCGCGCCTGACCGAAGCGGCGCAGGTGGCGCTCATGCTGCACATTCTGTGCGGTTTCAGCGTCGGCGAGGTCGCCGGCGCCTTCGTCAGCACGCACGCCGGCGTCGAGAAGCGCATCACGCGTGCGAAGAAAGTGCTCGCCGAGTCGCAACGCTTGTTCGAGATCGCGGACGCGCGCGACTTCGCGACCCGCCTCCCGGCGGTCCATCGGGCGCTATACCTGCTGTTCAACGAAGGTTATCACGGGGCGTCGCCCGAGTCGGCGGTGCGGACCGAGCTGTGCCGCGAGGCGCTGCGGCTCACGGGCCTGCTGCTCGAGCATCCCGTGGCGGCGACGCCGGCCACGTATGCGCTCGCGGCGCTGATGTGCCTCGATGCAGCGCGCCTGCCGGCGCGGCTCGATGCCGCGGGCCAGTTGAGCGTGCTCGCGGGGCAGGATCGCTCGCGCTGGGATGGCCACCTGATGGCCGAAGGGCAGCGACTGCTCGAGCGCTCGGCCAGCGGTCCCGACTTGACGGAGTATCACGTAGAGGCCGCCATCGCGGCCGTGCACGCGTCCGCGCCTCGCCTCGAGGACACCAATTGGGCGCAGGTGGTTTCGTTGTACGACACGCTGCTCGCCATCCGGCCCTCGCCCGTCGTCGCGCTCAACCGCGCCATCGCCATCGCACAACGCGATGGCGCCGAACGCGGGCTCGCGGAGATCGCCGCGATCGCGGACCGGGAGCGGCTCTCCGGGTATCCGTTCTACCACGCGGCGCTGGGCGACCTGGAGCTGCGCCGCGGGAACGGTGAGACTGCCCGCCGGCACTTCGCCGCCGCGCTCGCCCTGGCGCGCAATGCCATGGAGCGGCACTTTCTCGAGCAGCGCATGGAAGCGTGCGATGCCGGAAAGGCGGATCTCGCGTGGCAGCCTGGCCCCAATTGGCGTTGAGCGACTGGGCGGACACTCAGACGACGCTGCATCGCTGGACCCAGATCGTCGGCAAGACGCGCCTCGCCCTGGCGCCGATGCAGCATCACTGGTGGCACGTGGCGCTCTACATCACCGCGCGCGGGCTCGGCACGTCGCCGATGCCATATGCCAAGGGCAACGTCGAGCTGGAGTTCGATTTCCTGGACCACCGGCTCCTGGGACGGACGAGCGACGGGGCGACGAAGAGCATTGCCCTCGCCCCGCGATCGGTCGCCGATTTCTACCGCGACTACCTCGGCCTGCTGGCGGCGCTCGGCGTCGACGCCAAGATCTGGCCCGTGCCGCAGGAGATGGCGGACACGGTGCGCTTCACCGCCGATCGGGAACATGCGTCCTACGACCCCGACGCGGCGCAACGCTGCTGGCGTATCCTGGCCCACGCGGACCGCGTTTTGAAACGGTTCCGTGGGCCCTTCCTCGGCAAGTCGAGCCCCTCGCACTTCTGGTGGGGTGGGTTCGATCTGGCGTGCACGCGCTTCTCGGGACGCCCCGCACCGCCGCACCCCGGGGGGATACCGCATCTCGCCGACTTTGTCACGCGCGAGGCGTACTCCCACGAGTGCATCAGCGCCGGATGGTGGCCGGGGAACGTGGGCGGTCCCGTGGCGGAGCCGGCGTTCTACGCATACGCGTATCCGGAGCCGGCGGGCTGTCCGGAAGCCCCGGTGCGCCCGGCGGCCGCGCGCTACCACCTGGCGCTGCGCGAGTGGGTTCTGCCGTACGAGGCCGTCCGGGCGGCGCCCGATCCCGAGGGAGCGCTGCTCGAATTCCTCCAGAGCACCTACGCGGCCGCCGCCGATCGGGGCGGGTGGGACCGCGCCCGGCTCGAGCGGGCGTAACCGCTACGCGTGGAGTTTCGGCGACGCCGCCTCGGTGAGCCCGCTCGTCCCGGCCTCGAGCGCCGCCACGATGCGATCGACGTCGTACACGCAGCCCGCCCACGTGCCGCCGCTCGCCCGCTGCAGCGCCGCCCACAGGCGGGTGTCGGCCGGCAGGGCGGGGTGGGGCGCGAGCCCGGGGTGAACCTCGCGTTGCGCCAGCAGCGCCGCGCACGCCGCCGCGTCGAGCGGCACTCCGGCTGCTCCCACGAGGTTGACCGAGCCCGTGAGCGTGCCGCGGTTGATCACGATCTCCAGCAGGTCGTCGTCCCGTACCCGTCCGATCGGACCGCCCTGCAGTGCCTCGGGTCCAATGTGACCCACGCAGGCACCGCTCGAGAACCCGGAAAACCGGCCGTCGGTGAGCAGCGCGACATGCTTGCCCCAGGGGAGATAGCGGAGCGCGGTGGTGATCTGCGCGGTCTCCTGCATCCCCGTGCCCGACGGCCCGTTGCCGATCAACACGATCACGTCTCCCGCCCGAATCGGCCGCTCGGTCGTGCCTTTCACGGCCCGGATCGCGTCGCGCTCGTCGACGAACACCCGCGCGGGGCCGCGGTGACGGTAGACCTGATCGGCTCCCACGACCGAAGGGTCCATCGCGGTGGCTTTGACCACCGCGCCCTCGGGGGCGAGGTTGCCGACGGGGAATACCACGGTGCCGGTCATGCCGGCGCTGCGCGCGGCGTCGGGGCCCATGATGACGTCGTCCGGTGACACCGCGGCGCCCGCGGCGAGCCGCGCCCGGGCTTCCCGCCGGCGGTCGCTCGTCTCCCACCAGTCGAGCGTCGCGTCGAGGGTGTCGCCCGTCGCCGTGAGCACGTCGCCGTGCAGCAGGCCCATGCGCCGCAGGTGCAGCATCACCTCGGGAACCCCGCCGGCCATGAAGACCTGCACGGTGGGATGGCCGCGCGGGCCGTTGGGGAGGGCATCGACCAGGCGCGGCGTGGCGCGATTCACGCGGATCCAGTCGTCCACCGTAGGCGGCCGCAGTCCTGCCGCGTGCGCGATGGCCGGGATGTGCAGCAGCAGGTTGGTCGACCCGCCGAACGCCGCGTGCACCAGCATGGCATTCTCGAGCGCGTGCTGCGTGAGGATCCGCTCGATCGGAATCCCCAGCGCGTGCAGCCGCAGCAGGGCGAACGCCGAGCGGGGCCCCAGCTCGAGCCACGCCGGCTCGCCCGAGGGCGCGAGCGCGCTGTGCGGCAGCGCCAGGCCGAGCGCTTCTGCCACGACCTGTGACGTGGCCGCGGTCCCGAGAAACTGGCAGCCGCCGCCGCTCGAGCCGCAGGCGCGGCAGCCCATCGTGGCCGCGTAGTCGAGGCTCACCAGGTCCCGGGCGAAGCGGGCGCCCAGGCTCTGCACCTGCCCGGCGTCCTCGGCACCGACCGCCGGCAGCGTCACGCCGCCGGGCACGACAACACCGGGCAGGTCGCGGCATCCGGCGAGCGCGAGCATCGTGGCGGGCAGACCCTTGTCGCACGTGGCGACGCCCATCATGCCCGATGCGGTGGGGAGCGAACGGATGAGGCGGCGCATCACGACGGCCGCGTCGTTGCGGTACGGCAAGCTGTCGAACATCCCGGTGGTTCCCTGGGTGCGGCCATCGCACGGGTCGCTGCAGTACGCCGCAAACGGGATCGCACCCGCCGCGCGCAGCGTCTCCGCCGCCGCCCGCACGAGCAACCCGATCTCCCAGTGCCCCGTGTGGTATCCCAGCGCCACCGGCCTGCCGTCCTCGCCGCGCAGGCCGCCGTGCGTGCTCACGATGACGTACTGCGGGCCCTCCAAGGCGGTGGGGCTCCAGCCCATGCCCACGTTCTGCGTCAGGCCGAAGACGTTGCCGCTCGGCTCCTCTCGCAGCATCTCCGGGGTGACGGGAAGCCGGCCCGCGGGCCCGTCGCCGGCGAGCCGGCCGGCGGCGACCGCGTTGGCCGAGCCGAGCACGGCATCGAGCGGCGGGGGATCGAGTTTCCTGTGCATGTGAACAAGGTTGTGGCGGCGGACGGCGGATCGCCAGCGACGTGTAGGGGCGCAGCATGCTGCGCCCCTACATCGACGAGGACTGGACCCTACGCCGCCGCGGCAGGCGCCGGGCCCGCGTCCACCAACCGCTTAGTGACGGGCTCGATCCGGAAGTTCAGCCCTTCCAGGGTGCGCGATCCGAGTATTAGGAGATCACCGGGCTCTCCGAACACGACATCGTCGGTGGTGCGCTTGCCGGCCACGTGGATGAACGCCGCACCGGTGCGGCGCTCGAGGATCGTTCCGTCGGCCTGGCGGAAGCGCCAGGTGGCGTACCGCTCGATGCCGAGGGATTCGAGAACCTCGGCCGGAACCCATGACAGCTCCGCTCCGGTGTCGACCAGAACCGATCTCAGATTGCGTCGCTCACCCGGGCGGGCCGGGTTCTCGATCTCGACATCTACGCGGAAAGTTCCCATACCGTCCGGCATAGTAGCTCCTGAGGCCGTGCCGAGTAGTACCATCTTGTTGCAGCGGGTGTCAATCCTCGCTACCGAAGGGGCACCAGCAGCGCTAGCACGACGGTCGTCACCATGCTCGTGAGGCCGACCGCCGCGAGCACGGGAGTCCAGGACTTGAAGGTCTCGAGCTCCGACACTCCGCCCATCTTCGAGAACAGCCAGAAGCCGCTGTCGTTCATCCATGTCCCGACCAGCGACCCGCTCGCGATCGCGGTCGCGATGTACACAGCGTGAAAGGGGAGCCCACGACCGTTCGCCGGCAGCATGGCCGCGAGCATCGCCGCGGTCGTGATCATCGCGACGGTGCTC
>Ga0209156_10000232_pt1 | contig 45851 bp, 37 predicted proteins | sample GraSoiAngelo_124_FD_185881 | JGI IMG/M metagenome (GOLD analysis project Ga0209156, IMG submission 185881) | Grasslands soil microbial communities from the Angelo Coastal Reserve, California, USA - 14_0927_05_20cm (SPAdes) (version 2) | ecosystem: Environmental > Terrestrial > Soil > Grasslands... | reverse complement strand
GCGGGGCTTGCGGGAACGCGAGGTCGATGACGAACGGGCCCGAGTCGATGAAGACGAACCGCGGCTCCATGCTCTGAACTCCTCGTAGGATGAGAAGGGCAACGGGCGCCTGCGGGCGTTGACCCGAAGGGTCTCGAGCAGCGCATCGTCTTCAGCCTCTCGTGGCGCCGCGGTCGCCGGAACGACGAGAGCAAACGGCTTGCCCCTGCGCGTAATCAAGACCTGCTCACCCTGCCCCACCGCGCGCAGAGCGTCGCCGGTGCGGTTCTTCAGCTCCCTCGCGGTCATCGTTCTCATAGCTACTTCACAGTAGCCCTTTACTCAACGCCGGGCAACCGCTTCGCTCCCGGGTCGCCGCTGCCCGCGCGATCCGCGCGCCGGTCGCGCTGGCGCCATCGGACATCGGCGCAACGCCGTCTTTCGGATTCTCGCCCGGCAACCTGTGCCGGCTCACCCCGGTGAGGCCGAGCACGTATGGAAGGATGGAGACTCCCGGCGCCGCGACGTCGGGGACCAGGCGATCCATGATCTATGTACGGGATAGACGCATCAGGGCCAACCCGACATCCAGAGTTCATTCAGACCCCCCGCAGGACTGGCGTGAACCAAAGCGCGGGCCGAGACGTGTACCCGTCTGCCGGTGCACGAGAGCGCCGAAGCCTCGCCCGAGGGAGGAGCGCACGGGATGTGCGAAGTCACCGAGCGCGCCGGCTAGCGGTGGCGACGGTCGGGGCGGTCCTGATGCTCGCTGGGGGAGTGGCGGCGAAGCCGAGCCACTGCCGCAAGGACTGCAGGCTGGAGATCGCAAACTGCCTCGCGCTCGTGCCGAAGAACGAGGATTGCACGGGGACAAGGGTGGAGAAGAGGGCCTGCCGGAGGATGCACGCGGCGGAGCGGGCGACCTGCCACAAGGTCGTGAAGGTGTGCAAGCAGCAGGACCCCGGCACGAGCGGCATCTGCCTGCCGTCCAGCACGACCACCACGCCGCCGACCACGACCTCCACGACCACCAGCTCGACCACCACGACGACCTTGGCCGGGAACAGCGGGCCGGTCACAGGCCTTCACTATGCTCCCAACCATAACTTCGATTCGAGCAGCCACTATGTGCCTGCCAAGGCGGGATTCAATCTGGCCGACGTGAGCAGCGTCAGTCAGCTCGATTCTCTCCCCAGCGGTGTCAAGGGACTGGTCTACCTAGGACTGTGCAATGGCGCTGATCCGTCGTTCATCAGCGCAGTACAGCTCTTCATTGGTGATTCGAAATTGTTCGGTTTCTACCTGATGGACCAGCCGGACCCCACTGGTCGGTTCGCTCCTCTGTGCCCGGCCGCCAACCTGATGGCCGAGTCGGACTGGATACACGCCAACTTACCCGGCGCCCAGACCTTCATTGTCATGATCAACGTCAATACATCGACCGCGCCGGTGTACGCGAACACCTACAATCCGGGCAATTCGCATATCGACCTGTATGCGCCCGACCCCTATCCCTGCCGCACAGAGGTCGGCGGTTGTGATTACAGCAGGATTACCAGGGCCGTTGCTGCCGCAGAGGCGGCGGGAATTCCGCGTGGCAGCATCGTGCCGGTCTATCAGGCGTTCGGGGGTGGCAACTGGTCGGACGACGGCGGGGGGCAATACACCCTCCCGACCGCGAGTCAGGAACAGCAAATTTTAGCGACCTGGGCGTCAGTGGTTCCCAATCCTGTGTTCGACTACGCCTACTCCTGGGGTACGCAGAATTCAGATCAGGCGCTGGAAGGCTCGACGGCTTTGCAGGCGGTCTTCTCAGCCCACAACGCCACGTCGGCGGGGCCTCGAGATCGGTGAAGTTGACTCGTGCCCGACCGATCCCGGAAGTTCGGCGGCACCTGATCCTTCCGCGTCGCTCACCGATGTCCCGGCCGGCCGCGGCCTGGAGGGATAGCTTCGATTCTCTCGCCCTGCTAGGGCCATCCCATGCGCCGTCTCATCCCCGCGCTGCTGTTGCCGGTCTTCGCGGCGACCGTCCTCGCCTCCGACACCATCGGCCGCGACGCACTCGGGCCGCGCACCATCCGTCTCGCCTACGAGGCGCGCGTCACGCCTCCGCCCGGCACGGAACGAGTCGAGCTCTGGTTGCCCCTGCCGCGCGAGGAGAATCAGGCGGTCCGCGAGCTCAAGCTGAGCGGGAGCGGCCACGTGACCGTGGTTCGCCTGCCCGAGTCCGCGGATCGCGTTGCGTGGGTGCGTGCCGAGAAACCGAGCGAGCCGGTGGTGCTCGGCGTGACCGCCTTGGTGACACGCCAGGAGTTGCGCGCCCCCGTTTCGGCGAGCCGCGCGCGGGTCGCCGATGTCGATCTGGCGGCGTACGCCGCGGAACTCGGCCCGAGCCCGTCGGTCCAGATCAACGACGAGGTGCGCGCGATCGCGCGTCGCGAGACGGCTGGGAAGCCGACCGTCGTCGCGCAGGCGCGCGCCCTCTACGACTGGGTCTTCGACCACATGCAGTACGACAAGAGCGTGCCCGGCTGGGGACTCGGCGACATCCCCTACTGCCTGAAGGTCGGCAAGGGGAACTGCACCGACTTCCACACGCTCTTCATCGCGCTCGCGCGAGCAACCGGGATCCCCGCCCGCTGGAACATGGGCTTCCCCGTGGCCTACGGCGACGGCAAGGCCGACACGGGCGACCAGACGGTGGCCGGATACCATTGCTGGGCCGAGTTTTACGCGCCCGGCGCCGGCTGGGTGCCGGTCGACATCTCCGAGGCCCGCAAGCACCCCGAGCTGAAGGACTACTTCTTCGGCAACCTCTCGGGTAACCGCGTGCTGTTCACGCGCGGGCGGGATCTCGTGCTCGACGGCCGCGGGAAGGTGCTCAACTACCTGATCTACCCGGTGGCGCGCGCGGACGGGAAGGAGACGTCCGGCGTGGAGTGGAAGTTCAGCTACCGCGACGTCCCCGACACCGAGCTGACGCGGACGGCCGCCGACTACGGCAGCGGGTCTCAACCAGCGGCGACGCTCGCGCTGCTTCACCCGACGCCGTAGGCTCCGTCGTCCTCGACGACGACCACCGCCGGATCCGGTTGGCCTTCCGCCTCGCGCGACGCGCCGTCTCGGTTCTCCGTCGTACGAAACCGGAACGGCATCGCGCGTGAACATGCCAAGGCGATGAAGTAGGGCCCGGGCGTTGCCGCCCTTCGATATCAATGCTATCAAACGGACCGATGCCCCAGCTGATCGTGAGGAACATCGAAGCGCAGGTGGTCAGCGAGCTGCGACAGCGCGCCGCTCGGCGCGGCGTGTCCATGGAGGAGGAGCACCGCAGGATCCTCCGCGAGGTGTTGGTCCACGGTGGAAAGAAGCGCCGGACGCTGAAAGAGCACCTCGCGGACATGCCCGACGTGGGGATCGACGCACTGTTCAAGCGTCCGCCGGCGAGGATGCGTCGTGTTCGGTTCTGATGGCGTTTCTGCTCGATACCAACGTCGTCTCCGAGCTGCGCAAGCGCGACCACTGTGATGCGGGCGTGCGGCGATGGTTCTCGGCCGTCGATGACGAGGAGCTGTTCCTGAGTGTGCTCGTTGTCGGGGAGATCCGTCGCGGCGTCGAGCTGATCGGCCGGCGCGACGTCCGGGGAGCGCGATCACTCGAGCGGTGGCTGCGAGGACTCGAACGGCTTTACGAACACCGAATTCTGCCTGTCACGATCGAGATCTGCCGCCTCTGGGGTGGCCTGAGTCTCGACCGTCCGCTCGCGCCAGTAGACGGGCTCATCGCTGCAACCGCGCTCCATCACGGGCTCACCTTGGTGACCCGCAACGTCGCCGATGTCGAGCGCTCGGGCGTCGAGGTTCTAAACCCTTTCGCAGCGGCGTGACGCAGCCGGGACCGCGGGTGGCGTTCCGACGAGCCGCAGGGACCGCAGCGCGTGTGCCGGCACCACCAGCTCGACTCGACCGCCGTCGACCGCGCGCGCCTCCCCGTCGGGCGTCTCGTCGAGACGCGCCGGCACGACTTCCGACACCGGAAAGCCGAGGGCGATCCGCGTTGCGACGTCGCCGTCGGTGGGATTCAGCAGTCGGAGGATCATTCCCGGGCCGCTCGCCGCCGGCTTGAGTGCGCTCACCAGGATATCGCGCGGCGACACCTCGAGCAGCGGCCGATCGGGCGGGAGCAGCGGGGCGTCGCCCGCCGCCACGGCGCGCAGCCCGAGCTCGGCGTCGCGCGCCGCGCGCGCGTCGGGGCCAGCATACAGAGACAGGACCGCTTCGATCGTCCCGAGACACTGCGCCCCGGGTGCCGGCATCAGCGGGCCCGCAGGCCGCGGACGGCTCCGGAGGTCCATGCGCGCGAGCCAGCCGACGGCGCGCACCAGCGTCACGGCGATGATGCCGTCGGGCGTCACCTCCGCCTCGGGAAGCCCGGGCGCAGCGACGGTCAGGCCGTTGGCGGCGACGAACCCCTGGTGGGGAAACGTCGAGGGCGCCGGATGCACCCAGCGACTCGCGTCGCGCCGCTCGGTCCGGCGGCACGCCACGTCGAAGGTGGTGGAGGCCAGGAACGAGGTGACCGGGCTGCTCGTCGGGAAGAGCAGCCGCAGCCGGTGGTCGCGCGCCGCGTTGGTCACCCGTACGAGCAGGTCGACGCGCGCGGTGCCGGGCACGAGGCGCACTTCGGTGTCCACCACCAACGGTACCCGCTCCGGGCTTCTCGCCCGGCGGCCGGCGTCCAGGCTCGCGGGGACGGCGAGCACGCGGCTCACCAAGAGATGCCGGATGCCGGTGGCATCGATCCGGCGCCGGACGCGCACCTCGGCGAGCGTCGCCTCGCCCTCGCGCACGGGATCGAAGTCGTAGGCGTCGCCCCGGTCGCCGACGTCCTCGAGGCCGGCGAGGCCGTTGTAGGTCCGATCACCGAGGCGAACGGCGAGCGTTCCGTCCTCGCCTGCGGCGACGCCGATCGCATCGCACGAGATCTCCCGGGCCTCGTCCTCCAGGTCGGGATGGCGGCCGGACGGCGCCAGCCGGAAGCGCCTCCAGCCGAAGGCCGGCACAGCGGCGGCTACGAACTCGATGGTACGCGCGGGGACGTCGGCGAGGAGCCGGATGCGGTCCGTCCCCTCGTCGGCGACGAGGCGTGCCGGCTGCCCATCCACCGTGTAGCCCTCGGCGGTGAGCCCGATCTGGAGCCAGGGATGGACGCTCACCTCGTTGCCGACGCCCAGCTCGATCCAGCTGCGAGGGACCGGCGCGAAACGCACGACGTCGGTCCGCGGATGCGGTGAGGGGTTGAAGACCGCCAGGTCGAACGCCTCGCCCCACGGCGAGCGGCGCTCGGCGCCGAGACCGGCGATGCGCTCGAGCGCGCGGGTGGCCGTCTCGCTCGCGAGCTCCTCGGCCGCGTCGTACCGCGCCTGCATCTGCTCGTGGACCCGATCCTGCGAGCAGCCGCCGATCGAGTCGTGCGCCTGGTTCTGGAGGAGAGCGCGCCAGGCCGCACGCAGCGCGGGCCGCTCGTCGGGTGCGCCGAGGGCCGCGCCGAGAGCGGCCCAGGGCTCCGCCCAGCCCTCGAGGAGCGCCTCGATCCGGCGGTTGCGGAGCTTGAGCGGCAGGCGTGCCGACCACACGCCGGGCAGCAGGTTCGCCGTGCGCGCGCCGAGCAGCTCGCCGCGAAAGCGCGGGGCATCGGCGGGCAGCAGCGCCGCGAAGTCCTCGAGCAGGCCGCGCACCACCGTCCACCCCGTCGCGCGGGCGAGCGTCTCCGCCACCACCCCCGCGTGCGGCTCGGGCAGCGCGTGGTCGAAGCCGTTCATGAGGAGGACCGCGTCATCGCCCGCGGGCGCGAGCGAACGCGCGATCTCCGCGAGCCCGTGCGCCGCGGCGGCGGGGTCGAGGGGCAGACCCGACGCCGCGAAGTAGCCCTCCGCCAGGCGGTGCGCGAGCACGGCGCTGCCGTCGGGGGCGGTCCACAGATACGCGGCGGGCAGGGCCTCGACCTCGTCGCCCCCGCCACGCCAGTAGATGAAGGGCCCGAGGCCGAAGCCGTGGAAGAGCTGCGGGAGCTGCGCGGGATGGCCGAAGGAGTCGGGACAGTAGGCGACGCGCGACACCGGGCTCACCGCGGCGCCGACGCGACGTCCCTCGAGCAGGTTGCGGACATGTGCCTCGCCGGAGGGGAGAAGCGAGTCGGGCTGGACGTACCACGGCCCGATCGCGAGGCGCCCCGCGCGGCACGCCGCCTCGAGGTCGGCGCGCCGGCCGGGACGGATCTCCAGGTAGTCCTCGATCACGACCGTCTGTCCGTCGAGCAGGAAGCGGAAGCCGGGATCCTCGGCGACCAGCTCGAGCACGCGGTCGATCAGGTCGACGAGGCGGGCACGGAAGGACTGGAACGTCCGGTACCACTCGCGGTCCCAGTGCGAGTGCGAGACGAGGACGCACTTCATCGCCGCGCGGCGGTGTACCAGAGGGGGATCGGACGCTTCCAACGTCGCCGGCGCAGCGCCTCAACCGGCCGCGGCGACCCGGCTCGGCGCGACGGCCGCGGCGCGCCCGCGGCGCAGCACGTGATGGTAGACCTCGACGAGCCGCGCCGCGCTCGCCTCGAAGGCGTAGGCCTGCGCGGCCGCGTGAGTGCGCTCGCGCGCGGCCGCGAGCTCGCCGGCATGCTCGACGTGGTGGTCGATGCGGGCCGCGAGGTCGGTCGGGTCGCCGCTCGTGAAGCGGAACTCCGGACCGAGGGCGAGCCGGGCGGCGGCGCTCTCCGGGCTGTCGGCGACGAGCACCGGCAAGCCGCAGCTCATGGCCTCGAGCACCGCCATGCCTTCGAGCTCGACCTCGCTGCAGTGTACGAAGAGGTCGGCGGTGTTGTACAGCCGCTCGAGCCGCTGGTCCGAGACGAAGCTGATCTCGGGCGGGTGCGGGAGCCGGAGCGCCCGGCGCCTGAGCTCGCGCTCGCGCGGCCCCGCCCCGGCGACGACGAGGCGGATGCGGTCGCGGTGCCGCGCGCGCGCCAGCGCCTCGAACATGACGTCGTGCCGCTTCTCGGCCGCGAGCCGGCCGACCATCAGGACGAGGAAGGTGCCCTCGTGGTGCGGCTCCCGGGGGAGGCACCGGCGCCGGATCGCGGGCGAAAGGCCGTTCGAGACCACGAACGAGGGGACCGCGAGACCCTGCGAGCGGAGCTTCTCCTCGGCGAACGGGCTCGGACACACGACGGCGTCGGCGCGGTTGTAGAGGCGGCTCACCCAGAAGCGATAGATCGCGTGCGAGAGCCGCCGCGACCTGAGACCGACGTTGAGCAGCAGGTTCTCGGGCTGGACGTGGAATGCCGCGACCACGGGAGTCCCCGCGCGCCGGGCACACGCGAGCGCGGCGAACGAGAGCCAGAACGGGAACTGCAGGTGGACGACGTCGGCGTCCGCGAGCACCGCCTCGAGCGTCGAGCGTCGCGGGAACGCCATCATGAACCCACTTCCCCGCATCGCCCGCACCGGCAGCTGGAAGCCGGGCAGCACCACCCGGTCGGGCTCGTCCCTGCCACCGGTGGCCAGCACGACCACCTCGTGCTGCCTGCGCAGCGCATGCACGAAGCGGACGGCCGAGCGCGTTCCGCCGGTGACGGCCCCGTCGAAGGTGTCGGCCACGAAGGCGATGTGCAGCGCGTCCATATCAGGCAACGGCGCGAGCGCGCGCAATCCGCCTCCCACCACCACCAGCCTCCCCCGCATGCATGCTAGCGAGGGGCAGCTTCGAATGCCAGGCCTACCGGCGGGCCTCTGGACGAGTCTGCGACAAGCGCGCGTCCAGGAGTCGCCGAAATGCCGCCGCGCAGGGAGGCGACAGGGTGCCGTCACGGCCGGCCCGCTCGACGGCGGCGCCAGCCCTGGCAAGCACTCTCTCGGCTCTGCGGACGGATCCCCGAGCCCGCCGCTGGCTGCTCGTCTTCTCCGTCCGTGCGAGCCACGCATTCGCCAGCCGCAGTCGTCTCTCGACGGTCGAGATGTCGGTGGTGACCTGACCGCTCCGGCCGAACGTGAAATCGAGATCGCCGGCGACCGCGGAACGGCGAGCCGGCGGCGGGGCGCCCGACGACGCCGCGACGGCGGCCAGCGCGACGAGCCCCGAAGCGGCACGGAGGACTGGAACGGCGCGCGAGGCCATGCGCCCGCGGGCCGCTACCCCGGCTCCGGCTGTCGCGCCGTGACCAGACGCGTCACGGCCTCGGGACTGATCTCGGGACCGAACTCCGCAAGGCCGGCGCCCATGAGCGCCAGGTCGGCGGTGTTTTCGCCGGTGACGCGCACGAACACGCCGGCCGCTCCGGGCTGGAGGTTCGCATGCACCAGTCCGCCGCGGACGTCGTGCAGCCAGACCACCGGCCCGTGGTCGCGTCCCGAGGCGCCCGAGACGCCGCCCACGCGCAACCCGACCGCGTCGTCGACGACGAGTGCCGATCGCGCATCGGGATGGTCGACGAGGAGCTGCACGTTTCCCAGGGTCACGTCTCGCGCGTGACGCACGTAGAGTCCGAACGCGGGCAGCGTCTCGAACATCGTCACCTTGGGGTAGGCGGCTTCACGCTCGGGAACCTCGAGGCCCCGGGGCGGCCGCGCACCTCCGGCGGCGATGATGCGGATGTTGTCGAGCGTGATGCCCTCGACGGGGCAGCCGGGGAGACCGGTGATCGACCCCGTGCCCGTGGCACCGGTGGCCACGACGCCGGTCACGGACACGTTGCGCAGCCGCCCGGGGCGCCGCGTCCGCTGGTCGCGCCCGCGATTGCCGAGGCGGAGGAACAGCGGGACCGGCACCCCCGTCATCACGATGTTCGAGATCATGACGCCGTCGACGGTGCCGCCATCCACGGTCTCGAGCGCGACGCCGCCGCCTTCGGCGGCCGCTGCCGCGGCGGCGTCGTGCGGCACGAGCCCGTTGAACACGCAGTTGGACACGACGATCCGCCGGAAGTCGCCCGTGCTCTCGGTGCCGAGCTTGAAGCAGTTCGACGGGCTGCGCATCCGGCAATTGGCGACGAGCACGTCCTCGGTGCTGCGCTCGTCGCCCAGCGCGAAGCTCGCCTTGAGACACAGGGCATCGTCGCGGGACTCGATGTCGCAATTGGTGATTCGCACACGGCGACAGCAGTCCGGATCGATGCCGTCGGCATAGGCGTCACGAATCGTGACGCCGTCCACGACGACGTCGTCGCAGCCCGCGAGGCTGACACAGTAGTTGGGCGAGTGGACGATCGTGATGCCGCTCACGTTCACGAAGCGGCACCGTTTCAGGGCGATGGCCTTGGGGCCCGAGCGCTTCGCGCGTCGCATGTCGATGACGCCGCCGCCCGTGATCGTGACCCGCTCCAGGTCGCGTCCCGCGATGAGCGCGTGGGCGAAATCGGTCGTCTCGGCATCCGAATCGGTGTCGAACGGGAGCGGCTCGCGGGGAGCGAAATCGTCGTCGTCGGGACTGGCGAGCAGCACGGACCCCGCGGCCAGCTCGAGGGTGACCCGGCTACGAAGCCGCAAGGTGCCGCTGCGCCAGGTGCCGGGAGGCAGCCGCACCACCGCGCCGCCCCGGCCGGCCCTCGCGTCGATCGCGCGCTGAAGCGCCCCCGTGTCGTCGGTCTCGCCATCGCCGGCGGCGCCGAAATCGCGCACGTCGAGCGTCGCGCCGCTCGCCGCGGCGGAGCGGCGCTCGCGCCCGGGCTCATCCGAGCAGGCCGTCCCCACGCCAGCAGCACCGACCAGGCCGCCGCCGCCCAGCAGCACCGCTCTCCGGATGAACGCGCGTCTCGATACTGCACTCCGCGGACTCGAATCGGCTGGTGTACGGGCCATCGTCCTGGCGGGCCGGCCGCGGTCCTTACCACCCGTTGCCGCTCGGCGTCCACAAAAATGTCGCCACGTCTGCCCTGGCATCGACGTTGCTCGGGCTCCGTCCCGAGCGTCTGCGCGGCGCCTGCACGCTGACCGTCAACCTCTACCGGGGAGCCGGCGTCGAGAGCGGAAGAGGCCGCGGCCCGACCGGCCCGGAAGAGCCGTATGAGAATGAGAATCCGCGTGCTCGCACTCGCCGCCGCCCTCGCGGCCTCGGCCGGCTCCGCGATCGGTGACGAGCGCTGGCCCGAAGACATCGTCGACGACGCCGGTGCGCTCGCGCGCCCGAGGGGAGGGCCGCGCGACCCCGTCCCGAACTTCGGCGTCGTCTGGGAGAGGAAGCTCACGCGCTCCGGGCAGCCGCGGAGCCCGGCGGGATGGACGTGGCTGCGGAGGCAGGGCGTCAGGTCCATCGTCAACTTCCGCACCGAGAAGGACGACTACAGGGGCGTCGGTTTCGAGCACGTTCTCTGGCTACCTTTCAAGAAGTCACAGCCGCCAAAGGACGCCGACGCCGGGAGATTCCTGGCCTTCGTACGAGACCCGCAGAATTGGCCCGTGCACATCCACTGCCGAGCCGGCAGGAGCCGAACCGGGATGATGGCCGCGTTCGTGCGCTATGCGATCGACGGCTGGCCGCTCGAGCGGGCGCTGGCGGAGGCGAGGTCGTACCGCAAGGGGTCGAAGCTGGCCCCGCAGTACATCGCGTGGCTCCGGCGGTGGGCCGCCGGCCACGAGCCCGGCAGCCATCGTCGGGGGACCGGGCAGGCCGCCGGGCCGGCGGATGGCATGCCACCCGCGTCGACGCTACCGTAACGGTGGAGATTCGGGCTCCGCCGGCGTCCGACACGCCGCCCGCGTCGTCAACCTTCCCGGCTCTCCGGTCGTCCAGGCATGGTGTGACCCGCGAATGGGAAGCGGCGACGAAACCGCGCGGGCGGTCGACCGGGCCGCCGAGACGGCCAGGCTCGTACGCGCGGCCCGCGCGGGAGACCGGGAGGCCTTCGGGCGGCTCGTCGAGCTGCACCAGCGATCGGTCACCCGGCTGGCGTACCGCATCCTCGGCGATCGCGACGATGCCGACGGCGCCGCGCAGGACGCCTTCGTCAAGGCGTGGCGAAGCTTCGGCAGGTTCCGGGCGGAATGCCCGTTCGAGGCATGGCTCTCCCGCATCGTCGTCAACCAGTGTCGCGACCGGCTCAAGCGAGCGCGGCGCAGGGTAGTGGAAATGCCCTTCGAGCTCGAGACGGCGATCCCCCGCGGCACGGGCGCGCTTCAGCTCGATCAGCCGATGGACTCCGGCCCGGAGGCGCGGACCGCCGGCCGCGAGATCGGGCGGAAGATCGCCGAGCAGATCGGCGCCCTGCCCGAGATGCAGCGCGAGGTCTTCGCGCTCCGCTACTACGAGGACCGCTCCCTGGCCGAGATCGCCGCGCTCTCTCGCGTCAGCATCGGGACGGTGAAGACCCATCTCTTCCGCGCAACCCGCCGCATCCGGAAAGCAGTCGAGGCGCTCTATGGAACACGGTTCCCCTGGTCCTGAGCATCCGGACGATGCCGATCTCCTGGAGGCCCTCCTCCGCCGGGAGTCACACCCGCACCTCATGCGCTGTCCCGGCTGTGCGGAGCGCGCCGAAACGATCGCGCGGGAGATCGACCCCCTGCGCAGCGAGTCGGCACGGGAGCCGTTCGACGCGTCCTTCTATCGCCGGCAGGCGGCCGCCATCGAGGCCCGCATCGCTGCCGCGGAAAGGACCCGGCCGTCGCCGCTGCCCAGGGTGGCCTGGGCCGCAGCCGCCGTCGCGGCCGTCCTGACGGTCGCGGTCGGGCTCAGCAGGCTGTCGCTCGTGGGCGGCGGTCCGGCCTACCAGGGAGTGCACCCCCTCGCGGGCTCGGCGGACCGCGCGCGGCGGGCACGAGATCGGGCCGACGATCGGCTTCTGCGCGATATCGACGACATGCTGGACGAGGATCCGTACGACGTCGATCTGGGCGACGGATGAGGAGAAGACAGATGAGGCTCGAAAAGCTGTGCCTGCTCGCACTCACCGCCGCTCTCCTCGCACCGGCGACCACCGCGTTCGGAGACGAGCACTGGCCGGGCGGCGGGGGGATGCACCACGGGAAGTTCTGGCGGCGGGACAAGGTCCGGCACCGGCTCAAGCTCACCGATGACGAGATCGAGAGGCTGGAGGACGTGCTCGCGAGGAACCGCCAGCCGCTCGAGGACATGGAGGCCGACGTCAAGAAGAAGCGGGCCGCGCTCGATGCCCTGCTCAGCGACGATCAAACCGCCGAGGCGACGATCCTGGCGCAGGTCGACCAGATCGAGCAGGCCCGCGCCACGCTCGGGAAGGCGCGCGTCAGGATGCTGCTCGAGATGCGAAGTATCCTCACCCCGGAGCAGCGCCGGCAGCTGGTGCAGCTCCGCGAGAAGCGCAAGGGCAAGGATGGTGGCGACCGCGCCAGCGCAGACGAAACGGAAGAGAACTAGGATTGCGGAGCGAAAGCTGCGCGCTGCTGCGCCCGTCGCGACCACATGGTGCCGCGATCTGACGTCTATCCCCCCGCGCCGACGGCTGGACTCCCGCATCGGCGACACCGCCGAGGTACTTCCGCAACCTCCACGTAGCCTGTTATGCACATTCTGCCGTAGGGAGTCCTGGACGGACCGGTCAGCACCCTGGGATGGAACCCGTCACGGCTCAGTGCCGCGATGGTCGAAGGAAGTGTGGTCACGCGAAGCACGGCGCCGATCGCCGCCGTCGAGGTGGCGGTGCAGTCGTCCCGGGCGATCGGACCCAAGATACTCCTCTACTCGCACGATACCTTCGGACTCGGGAACATCCATCGCACGCTGCTCGTAGCAGAGGCGCTCACCGGGGCGCTTCCGGCTGCGGCCGTCCTCATCGTCACGGGCTCCCCCGTCATCCACGCGCTGCGCATCCCGGACGGGATGGATTACGTGAAGCTCCCGTGCCTCGACCGCCTCGCCGCCGAGCGGTGCCAACCGCGTTTCCTGTCATCCTGGTCTGACGACGTGAAGCGCATGCGCCGCGACATCCTCCGCAAGGCGGCGCTCGGCTTCGACCCCGACCTGGTGATCGTCGACAAGCGAGCGACCGGGGTGGACGGCGAGCTGCTCGGGACCCTGGCGGCGCTCAGAAGGCTGCGCCGGTCGCCGCGCATCGTGCTCGGGCTGCGCGACATCCTGGATGAGCCGGCGCGCACGCGCCACGCGCTGGCGAAATCGCACGCGTTCGCGACCATCGAGCGCTACTACGACGAGGTGTGGGTGTACGGCACCCCGGTGGTCTTCGACCCGGTGCGCGAGTACGGCTTCCCCGAAGCCGTCGCCCGCAAGACGGTCTTCTGCGGCTATCTCCGAACCGGTACCGAGGGGCGCCCGTCCGACGGCGGGCCGCCTCGGGTGCTCGTGACAACAGGCGGAAGTGGGGACGGCAGCGACGTCGTGGAGGCCTACCTCGAGGGGCTGCTCGGGCTTCCCCGCCGGTTCGCTCTCCGTACGACGATCATCTTCGGCCCGCAGATGCCCGAGAGCCGCCGCACCCGGATCCTCGAGCGGTTCGGCGTCCTCCCGGACGTCGCCTTCTTCGATTTCGAACCCGACCTCGGCCGCCGCTACGCCGAGGCCGACGTCGTGGTCTCGATGGCCGGATACTCGACCGTATGCGAGCTTCTCTCGTCCGGGCGCCGCGCCATCCTCGTCCCCCGTACGGAGCCGGTGCGCGAGCAGCTCATCCGCGCCAGGCGCTTCGCCGAGCTCGGATACTTCGACCTCGTCGAGCCGAGGCATCTCGAGCCCGAGCGGCTGATCAGGAAGGTCCTCGCCGCTCTGCGGCGCGATGTCGCGTCGGTTCCCTCCGTCGACCTGGGCGGGCTGCCGCGGATCGTCGAGCGCGCACGGGTGCTGCTTCGAGGAGGGAACGCGTGAGGCGGGGGTACGACGTGGTCGTCACGAGACCGCAGCGCGTGATGTTCGTGCTGAGGAAGCACTTCGCCGGCGCGGCGCGCCGAGCGCGGCCGGGGATCTTCCCGATCAACCCCGGCGGTGAGTGGATGCTCCGGCGCCTGGAGACGGACGATCGGGGTGGGCGACCATGCTCCCTTCGTCGTCGAAGAGGCCCGCATCATCGCGATCGAAGGCGACAGCTCGCGCCGTCGCGGAGGAGAGCCAGTGTCGGCGGCGCGCCACACAGCCGAAGACTGATTTTGCGCACATCCTCAGGTCCACCGACGCCCATCACGACGAGGAGGGCGTCGAATCGTAGCAGGCCGAAGCATGGGGGCGCGTCACCCTCGACCTGAACGTTCACGGCATCGTCCCGGACTACCAGTATCATCGTGATGCGTGGTCCCAACGCCATGTGTGACGTACTCTCGTACGAAAAACATGGCTGGGCGCGCCCCGTGCTCGGTGGCAGGAGGGGGGAACTACGAACATGTCGGCCTCGGAGTCGCTGCGCGTAGGCTACGTGCTGAAGCGGTATCCGCGCTACTCAGAAACCTTCATTGTGAACGAGCTCATTGCGCACGAACGGGCCGGCCTGGGGCTGGAGATCTTCGCCCTCCGCCCTCCGAATGACACGCACTTTCAGGATATGATCGCTCGAGTGCGAGCGCCGACGAATTACCTGCTCCTGCCGGCCGAAGGCCTCACGACCGACACCCTCACCGCTGATGCGCTGAGGGCCGCCAGCTTCTGGGAGGTGCTCGAGAAGGCAAGCGACGTCTTGCCGGGCCTGTGGAAGGCGCTGGAAGCAGCCCATGGGGAGGAAGCCCGCGACGTCTGCCAAGCGGCGCTGCTTGCTCGCGAGGCGCTGCTGAAAGGCATTCGCCACCTGCACGCACATTTCGCCAGCGCAGCAACAACCGTGGCGAGGCTCGCCGCGCGCTTCGCCGGACTGTCGTACAGCTTCACTGCACACGCCAAGGACCTCTTCCATGAGAGCGTCCGGCCGGACGATTTGCGACGGAAGCTGAGCGATGCAGCGGCCGTGGTCACGGTGAGCGACTACAATCTGCAACACCTGCGCAGGGTGTTCGGTGGCGCGGCAGGACACGTGCAGCGCATCTACAACGGCCTCGATCTCGAGCGGTTCCCATACGAATCGCCAGAAGACCGTCCCCCACGGATCGTGGCGGTCGGCCGCCTGATCGAGAAAAAGGGGTTCGCGGACCTGATCGACGCGTGCGCAATCCTTGCCCGTGGCGGCGGAGAGTTCACTTGCCAGATCATAGGCCCCGGGCCGCTCGCGGAGGCCTTGCGCCGCCAAGTCGAGGACCTTGGACTCCGGGGATGGGTCGAGCTGTTGGGCCCACGCCCGCAGGGCGACGTCGCCAGGTGCGTTCAGAGTGCGGCGGTGTTGGTGGCGCCCTGCGTCGTGGGCGCCGATGGCAATCGCGACGGTCTGCCGACGGTGCTTGCGGAAGCGATGGCGCTCGGAACCCCCTGCGTTTCGACGAACGTGACCGGCATCCCGGAAGTGGTGCGGGACGGCGAAACGGGCTTGACGGTGGCCCAGCATGACGCAGCCGCGCTGGCAGGAGCCATCGAACGCCTCCTCGTAGACCGTGCGTTGCGTGTCGACGTCGCGAATCGGGCGAGGCGCCTGATCGAGGCCGACTTCGACATTGATCGCAATACGGCTCGCCTGCGTGCGATCTTCGAGAGGGTGCACGAGTCGGGCGTTTCGGATCGTGCGGCGATCGGATGATGCGCATCGCCTACATCTGTGCCGACGCGGGCGTGCCGGTGTTCGGCTGGAAAGGCGCGAGTATCCATGTGCAGGAGTTCATTCGGGCCTTGGTGCGGCGGGGCGACCGAGTGGAGCTGTTCGCCACGCGGGTCGAGGGTGACGCGCCGCCAGATCTGGCGGACGTTGGCGTTCATCGGCTTCCAGCGCTTCCCAAGGGTGCGCGGGCGGCGCGCGAGCAGGCCGCACTTGCGGCCAATCACGGGCTGCAAACCGCGCTCCGGCAGGAGGGGTCCTTCGACCTCGTGTACGAACGCTACTCGCTGTGGAGCTACGCGGGAATGGAGTATGCCCGTGCCGCCGGTGTGCCGGGCGTGCTCGAAGTCAACGCTCCGTTGGTCGAGGAGCAGGCTGAATTCCGGTTGTTGGTGGACCGTGGTAGCGCCGAGTCGGTTGCGGAGCGGGTGATCGGTGCCGCCACGGTGCTGATCGCCGTGTCGAAGGCGATTGCTGCGGACCTGGGCCGGCATGCGAACACACGGGGAAGAGTACACGTCGTACCGAACGGGGTGAATCCGGACCGCTTTCTCGAGGGCGTTGTGCCCTTTTGCCGTATTCCACCGGGGGTATTTACGGTCGGCTTTGTCGGAACCTTGAAGCGGTGGCACGATCTTTCCACTCTGGTGGAGGCGTTCGGCATGCTTCATCAGGCGCACCGAGAGACACGGCTGCTGATCGTGGGCGATGGCCCGGAACGGGAGAGCATGGTGAGGAACCTGTCGGCGCGTGGACTGCTCGAGGCGGCTTACCTCGTCGGTTCAGTGCCATGGAGCGAAGTGCCGGGGATGTTGGCGTCGATGGATGTCGGCGTGGCGCCCTATCCGAGGCTGGCGCGATTCTACTTCTCGCCACTCAAGGTCTACGAGTACATGGCAGCAGGCCTGCCGGTGATTGCCAGTAAAGTTGGGCAACTGGCGGAGCTGATCGAAGACGGCGTCAACGGCTTGCTCTACCCGCCGAACAACCCGAGCGCTCTCGCTACGGCATTGGATCGCCTTCGGTGCGCGCCTGAGGTCCGTGCACGTCTCGGGCGGGCAGCGCGAGCGACCGTGCTTCGGGACCACACGTGGAGTGCCGTGGTCCAGCAGATCCTCTCTTTGGCCCGCCTCGAGCCGGCGGCTGAGAGAGTCGCTACGTGACGGTGGACTAGATGGACCGACAACGAACAGCCCAGAGCGTGGGCGGGAGCGTGGGAAGATCACCGGACGGAGGTGGTGCCCGGACCGCTGAGGGGCATGCGAACCTTCGCCTTGCGAAGAGGAGAGCACGGGAGAATGCGCTCGGCGCCTGGCGGGCCGTGGCACGGTTGCGCACGTTCGTCCTGCCCCACTGGCCCGCCATAGGCCTTGCCCTCCTGCTGATGATGGGCGAAGCGGCGATGGACCTGCTCAAACCGTGGCCGCTCAAGGTGACGTTCGACATGATCCTCAAGCAGCAGAACCTCGCCGGGAAGACGTTGTACCTCCTGCTGGGCGTCTCCGCCGTGGTGGTCGCAATTGCCGTGTTCGAGGGGCTATTGGGATACCTGGCGGCGTACTATCTCAACCGGGCTGGCCGAACCGTCGTATTCGACCTCCGCACCGCGCTCTTCGACCACATCCAGCGGTTGTCCCTTCAGTACCACGACCGCCGGTCAGCCGGCGATCTGATGACGCGCGTGACCAGCGATGTGAAGGCGATGCGGGATGCGATGACCGAATCCATCGCCGAGATACTCGAGAACAGTATGTTCCTCATCGGCATGGGCGCCGTACTCCTCTGGCTGGACTGGCAGCTCGCCATGGTGCTCATCGCCGCCGCACCGGTGCTGTTCGTCGCCCTGTCGGTCTACAGCTCGCGCATTCAAGAGCGTTCGCGGGCGGAGCGAAAGCGCGAAGGCGCACTCGCTTCGGTGGTGCATGAGACACTGGGAACCATCCGTATGTCGCGCGTCTTCAACCAGGAGGAGGAAGCGAGAAGGCGATTCCACGCCGAGAGCGCGGCCAGTCTCGAGAGCGGCTTGGCCGCGACCATGACCGGTGAGCGGTTCTCCTGGATGATGGATGTGCTGGGCGGTATCGTCACGGCGACGACACTCGGGTTCGGTGTCCTGCGCGTGATGTCGGGCGCCATCACCCCCGGCAGCCTGATCGTCTTCGTGACCTACGTCCGCAACTTGTACAAGTCCCTGCGGACGACCATCAGGCACACCACCCGAATAACCAAGGCCGGCGCTCAAGTGGAGCGAGTGGTAGAGCTGCTAGAAGTCAAGGAGGGCGTCACGGACCGCCCGGGTGCCCGTCCGGCACCCCGGTTCCGTGGTCAGGTCGAGTTCCGCAACGTGAGCTTCGAGTACGAACCGGGGCGACCCGTGCTCAAGGGGATCGATCTCACGATCCCGGCCGGGAAGGTGACGGCCATCGTGGGACCCACCGGCGGCGGCAAATCGACACTGGTTTCACTGATATCCCGACTATACGACCCCACAGAGGGAAGCATTCTGATTGGTGGCCACGATATCCGAGAGTACACTCTCAGGTCGCTACGCTCGCAAATCAGCGTGGTGCTCCAAGAGTCGGTTTTGCTGCAGGCCAGCATCGCCGAGAACATCGCTTACGGACGCCCCGCCGCCCACTTGGAGGAAATCGAGGCAGCGGCGCAGGCGGCGAACGCGGACGAGTTCATCAGGGAGCTCCCTGAAGTTTACGACACGGTGCTCGGTGAGCGGGGAGCGACGCTGTCCGGCGGGCAGCGCCAGCGGATTGCCATCGCCCGAGCGATCGTGCGTGATGCGCCGATCGTCATTCTCGATGAACCCCTCACCGGACTTGACGCCGCTGCGGCAGCAGCAGTCATGGAAGCGCTGGAACACCTGATGACGGGAAGGACAGTGGTCATCATCACTCACCAACTGGCCGTCGTGCAGCGTGCCGACCAGATCGTGGTGTTGGCGGATGCTCAGATCAGGGAGCAAGGCACTCATCAGGACTTGATGGATATGGACGGGATGTACAGCGGCCTGTTCCACGCCCAATTCAGGGACGTCATGACGGCCTCCTCGTGAGGAACTCCGGCAATCAAGGCGCCGTTGTGCATCAGAACCCGTGTCTGTTCATCGTCGGCTGCCCTCGGTCGGGCACCACGCTCCTACAGCGGATGCTGGATCATCACCCGCAGCTGGCTGTAGCAAACGATACGCATTTCATCCCGCGCGCCCTCGAACAAGTCGTCCCTCAGGCCACCACCGACGTGACCGATCAGATCGATCCGCCACTCAGCCCCGAGCTCGTCGAGTGGGTGCTGAGTTACCGCCGCTTCGCTCGACTCGGCCTCGCTGAAGCCACCGTGCGCCAGACCGCGGCGAAGGTGACGACGTACAGGGGGTTCGTGAGCGCGCTCTATTCGGCATTCGGTATGCTTCATGGAAAGCCCCTGGCCGGAGAGAAGACTCCAGATTACGTGAGGCGTCTGCCCGTCTTGCACGCCCTGTTTCCCTGGGTGAGGACCGTCCACATCATTCGGGATGGCCGGGATGTGACCCTGTCTACGCGCGAATGGGCCCGCGAGGACAAGGGGCCCGGCAAATTGGCGCTATGGCGGGAGGAACCGGCCGCCGTTTGCGCGTTGTGGTGGCAGTGGCAGGTCAGTACCGGCATGCGAGATGGAGTGGTGCTCGGTCCGAGCCGGTATCTCGAGGTGAAGTACGAGCAACTGGTCACACGGCCCGAACAGACGCTTCACAGCATCGCCGCCTTCCTGGGGTTCCCCTTCGCTCCGGAGATGTTGGACTATTACGTGGGCAAAACCTCTCTGGAGCCGGGACTCTCGTCCAAAAAGGCGTGGTTGCCACCGACTCCGGGACTCAGAGATTGGCGGACCCAGATGGCGGAGCGGGACGTCGAGGTGTTCGAGGCCATTGCCGGGGACTCCCTGTCTGCACTGGGTTACGAACGGGCAAGTCGTGCCATCTCACGCGCGACCACCCTCGTGGCTGACCGGTGTCGGCGATGGTGGGACGCCGAGGTGGCGCGGCGGCAGACGAGATTCGCTGAACGTGTGCGATCAGCCATGGATGCACTGCCTTAGCAACGCTCAGGCACGTGCCGGCCGAGTCTCGCTGCGCACTCGATTGATGGAACCGCTCCTTCAGGCGCTACGTAGCCGGGGGTACGAGAGCGAGGGAGCCGGCTTCCCAACCGGCCGCCCCGACAGAGTGACGCTGGCCCTGGTGACGCGCACGGGCCTTCCGGTGGTGGCGAAGCTCTATTCATCGGGCGGAGGGGCAACCACGTACGCCAACATGCAGGAGTTGTGGCGATCGTCATTCGGCGAACGACGACGGCCGCCGGGACTCCCGCGACCGGTCGAGTATCTCCCGGACGTTGGAGCGGTCATCATGGAGCGGCTGCCAGGCCGTCCGTTCGTCGAGCTGGGCGCTTCGGACCCGGACGTCGTGAACGATGCGATCGGCCTTCTGGCCTCTCTCCATGGGTGCGAGGCCCAACCGAGCACGCAGCGTCCCGTCGGTCGGATCGTGCGGTCGGTCTGGCGGAAGGCGGACACCGTGGGCCACGTGGCTCCTCAGTTCGTCGATTCGTTCCGGGAGGTGGCCGAGGCTCTGGAGGCGGCTGAGGTCGAGGATCCCGAGCTGGTGCCTTGTCATGGGGATTTCTCGCCCAGAAACGTCCTGGTGGGATCAGACGGAGTCACCCTGATCGACTGGGATCGCCTCCAGCGAGCCGACCCGGCAAGAGACCTCGCCTATTTCGGTGCCTGGTGTTGGACGTGGGCGCTGCGCCAGGGGAGGCCGGCATGCTGGTCCATGCTGGACCGAGTGGTGGCCAGGTATGAGTCCTTGCGGCCCGGTGCTTCGATCGAGGCTCGGCTCGGCTTCCACCTCGCCGCCGGACTCCTGCGAATCGCCCAGGGCCTCGTCACATTGTGGTCGGATGACGCCCATCTCGTGCCTCAGCTCACGGCGGAAGCGCTCCGTCGGTTACGATGAAAGTCACGATCCTCAGTCACGATCTCTCCTCGAATGCGGTCATGCGGGCCCATCGGCTGGCCCAAGCCGCCAGGACCTTCGCGGAAGTCAATCTGATTGGTCCGATGCGCCGCCAGGGAGGATGGCCCGCCCTGCCGCAGGAGCCGTGGATCAGGCCGGTCCGCAAGCGACGTTTTCCAAGGTTCTACGAGTCGTTCATCCAGCTGGTCGAAGCCGCGGACGGAGACGTGCTGATCGCCGTCAAGCCGTATCTGGCTTCCTTCGGGGTGGCCTTGGTGGCGGCAGAACGCCGCGAGGTTCCCGTCGTCCTCGATGTCGATGATTTGGATGTGGCCCTGGCCCCTCGGTCGGCGTGGGCAGCAAACCCATTGATGGCGGATCTCTCGCGACCGGCATCGTCCGTTTACGTTTCGCTGCTCACGAAGGCGGTGGGCGCGGCGTCGGCGATCACGGTGTCTTCAACCGCTCTCCAGCGGAGGTTTGGCGGCACCCTGATCCCGCATGCACCCGATACCGAATTGTTCGATCCCGTTGGAATAGACCGGGAGGAGGCTCGCCGCGCTTTCGGCTTCACCGGGCCTACCGTGTTGTTCCCCGGAACTCCGCGACCTCACAAGGGCATGGAACCACTGGCGCAAGCGGTCAGCAGGCTGCCGGGCGTCCGCCTGGCGGTCACGTGTCGCGCGGAGGATCTCACTGCGCCGGAGTGGGGGCGGTTCGCTCTGGATAGGATCCCGCTGGTCCCGTACCCCGCTCTTCCCAGGCTGCTTGCGGCGGCCGACGTTGTTGCCATCCCCCAGTTGAGCAGCGAGCCGGCGCGCTACCAGATGCCCATGAAGGTATTCGAGGCCATGGCGATGGGAAAGCCGATCGTCGCCAGCTCGGTGTCTGACCTCCCCGTGATCCTGGAAGGATGTGGCCGGCTGGTGCCGCCAGGGGACGTGGATGAGCTGGCTGCGGCCATCTGCGAGCTGATCAACGATCCCGAGGCGGCCCGCACCCTGGGAGAACGCGCGCGGGCTCGCTGCATGGAGCATTATTCGCTGCAGCGGATCGGAAAAGGGCTGCTCGCGGTTCTGAGCCGCGTGGGCCATGAGATGGGCCGTTGAGCATCCCGGTGATTGACCCGTTCGGCGTTGCGGACGACCCGACGATGCCCTTTCTGGCGCGTGCGCTCGACCCGCACGAAGCCCAGCGACAGTTCGAAGGTCGCCTCCCACGCCTGAGCCGAGGGAAGGGGAGGGTCCAGATCCGCGCGATCCGCGTGACACGATACAAGCCTGGGCGGCGCTGCCTGATCGAGTACGACGTCGAGGTGGGCGAGCCCAATGCGCCGCTCCAGACCGTGGTGGGCAAGGGAAGGGCCAAGGGGCTGGATACCTCGAGCTACGAGGTGGTCGAGGCGCTCTGGAACTCCGGCTTCACGTCCGATAGCGAAGACGCGGTCTCCGTCCCTCAACCAATCGGGGTCATCCCGGAATTCCAGATGTGGTTCCAGCACAAAGTTCCCGGGGTGGCAGCAACCCGCCTGCTGGGCGACGCTGGGGGGGTTGCGCTGGCGAGGCGAATTGCGGAGGCCATTCACAAACTCCACCAGGCACGCATTCCGGCCCACCGTCGCCATACGATGGCGGATGAAGTGCGCATCCTGCACGAACGGCTGTCGCTCGTGGCTCAGATGCAACCGCAGTGGGCGCAACGCCTCGGTCACCTGCTGGTCTCCTGCGACCGACTCCGTGCCTCCGTCCCTGATTCGAGTCCGTGCGGGATCCACCGAGACTTCTACCCGGACCACGTGATCGTAGACGGACCCCGTCTCTATCTCCTGGACTTCGATCTGTACTGCGAGGGTGACCGGGGGCTGGACGTCGGCAACTTCTTGGGACATCTCCTGGAACAGAGTCTGCGCATGTTCGGAGATCGGACCGTGCTGTCGGATCGCGCAGAGGCGCTCGAAGAACGCTTCGTGGAACTCTCCGGTGATGGGACCCGCGCTGCCGTCCGGGCCTACACCACGCTCACGCTGGTACGGCACATTTACCTGAGCACGCAGTTCGCGGAACGCAGCCCGTTCACCGAGAAGGTGCTGGAACTGTCCGAGGACCTTCTCGCGGCCGAGCCTCACTCGTAGCGGAGCGCGGCGATCGGATCGAGCTGTGCCGCGCGGCGGGCCGGGTAGAAGCCGAAGAAGATGCCGACCGCGCCCGCCACGAGGAACGCGCCCGCCGCGGCCGGTACCGAGAGGAGGGTCGGCCACGCCGCGAGGTACGCGATGAGCCGCGTCGCGGCGATGCCGAGCAGGAGGCCGGCCGCACCCCCCACCAGGCTGAGCGCCGTCGCCTCGACCAGGAACTGGAGCAGGATATGGCCCGTCCGCGCGCCCACGGCGAGGCGGACGCCGATCTCGCGCGTGCGCTCGGTCACCGACACGAGCATGATGTTCATGATCCCGATGCCGCCCACGAGAAGCGACACGGACGCGACGCTCAGGAGCAGGTTCGTCATCACCTCCCTCGCCTTCTTCGAGGCCTCGGCGATCTCGTTGAGATCGCGGACGGTGAAGTCGTCGTCCTGGCCGGGCGGGATCCGGTGGCGCTCGTGGAGGAGCCTGCGGACCTGCTCCTCGACCTGCGGGAGGGCGTCGGCGGTCGTGGTCGAGACGACGATCATGTCGACCGTGCCCAGGATCTTCGTGCCGAGGACGCGCCGCTCGGCGGTCAAGAACGGCATCAGGACCACATCGTCCTGATCCTGGCCCCACGCCGTCTGCCCCTTGCGCACGAGCACGCCGATCACCGTGAAGGGCACGTTCTTCACGCGGATGGTGGCGCCGATCGGATCCTCGCCCGGCTCGAAGAGCTGATCGACGACCGTCTGCCCGAGGACCGCCACCGCGTTGGCCCCCGCGTCGTCCCGTTGGTCGAAGGACCGTCCCGCGCTGAGGGGCCACTCGCGCAGCGACAGATACGAGGGCGGTACCCCGTGCGCCGCCGTGGCCCAGTTCTGGTTGCCGTAGACGACCTGCACCACCTGCCGCTTGGCCCACGCGATGTCGGCGACCGCTGGGCATTCCTTGGCGATCGCCGTCGCATCCGCCATGGTGAGCGACATGGCGGCGCCCGAACCCGAGTGCACGCCATTGGCCGTGGTGGTGCCCGGGATGATCATGAGCAGGTTGTTCCCGAGGCTCTGGATCTGCCGCTGCACGGCGGCGTTGGCGCCGCGCCCGATGCTCACCATGGTCAGCACCGCGGCCACGCCGATGATGACGCCGAGCATGGTGAGCGTCGAGCGGAGCACGTTCCGCCGCAGCGCCCGGAGCGCGGTGACGACCGTCATCCAGAGCAGGCTCATGCGCGTAAGGCCTCCGTCGCCTGCCGGGACGGCGCTTGCGGCACGTCCGACACGATCCGTCCGTCGCGGAAGGTGACGATGCGCTCGGCGTAGTCGGCGACGTGGGGTACCTTCCACACGTCGCGGAGGTGGATGAGCGGCCGCATACCTAGAGCCGCTTCAGCCCGCCGAGGCCTGGCGGCCGCGGAGCAGGAGCGCCGTCCGTGCTGTCGCGCCGCAGGCCGATGACGGTCGGATCCCCCTCGTGGAGGTCGCCCTTCAGGACCTCCGCATGCTGGTTGTCGCGGATGCCGGCTTCCACCTCGACGCGACGGAGCGTGCCGTCCGACGCGAGGACATAGACGGCGCTCTCCTCCTTCGCGTTGGCGTTCGGCGTCCCGGGTCCGGCCCCGTCCGGATGGAAGCGGAGCGCGCGGACGGGGATGCGCAGCGCGTGGTCGCGCTTCGCGGTCGTGATCGAGACATTGGCCGTCATGCCGGGCTTCAGCTCGAGCCCCGGGTTGTCGACCGCCACGACGACGTCGTAGGTCACGACGTTCTGCACGGTGATGGGCGCGTTGCGCACCTGCGCGACCCTGCCGTGGAAGGGCTGGCCCGGGTACGCATCGACGGTGAAGGTGGCGGGCTGCCCCTCGCGCACGCGCCCCACGTCGGACTCGCTCACGTTGGTGTCGACCTGCATCTTGGCGAGGTCCCCGGCGATGAGGAAGAGCGTCGGGGTCTGGAAGCTCGCGGCCACCGTCTGCCCGACGGCGACGTTGACCGAGACCACCACGCCGTCAACGGGCGAGAGGATGTCCGTGTAGCGGAGGTTCACCTGCGCCTCCTCGAGGGTCGCCCGCGCCTGCGCGACGGCGGCCTGGTCGAGGGCGAGCTGCGCCGACGACTGCTCGTAGCTGGTCTCGGCGGTGTCGAGGTCGTTCTGCGCAATCAGGTTCCGCCGGAGCAGCACGCGGTTCCGCTCGAGGAGGAGCTTCTTGAGCTTCAGGTCGGCACGGTTCCCTGCGACCTTCGCCTGCGCGTTCTGGAGGTTGGCCTCGGCCTCGCGGACCTTCACGGCGAAGGGCGCCGGGTCGATCTTCGCGATGCGCTGGCCCTTCTTGACCGTCGAGTTGAAGGTAGCGTCGATCGCCTGGATCGGGCCCGAGACGTAAGTTCCCACCAGCACGGCAGTGACCGGGTTCACGGCGCCGGTAGCGTTGACGACACGCTCGATCGGCCCGTGGTCGACGGCGACGGTCACGTAGCCCAGGGGCGCCGTGCTGCCCGCCGGCCGGAGGTAGTACGCGGCGGCGCCGGCGAGCAGCGCGGGGGCGAAGAGGGCCGCGCGCGGGATGCGCCGTCGCGCGCGAACCGGGGGCGGCGCTTCGGGTTCGTCGCGGGGTCCCAGGTCTTCTGCGTGTGTGCTCATGGTGTCAATCGGTACTCGTGGCGACGCCGCAAGCATCGGCGACCTGGTCCAGCTGCACCTCGTCGTAGACGTGCAGCGTGAAGGCGGACTCCGCGGCGCAGACGATCGAGTCGCGCAGGCCGGAGGGCGGCCACGTCTGCACGGGAAGGGCTAGAGGACAGGAGAAGTCGAGGTTCAACTACTGCCCCCCTTGCCGGAAACTGATGGGCAGGCGCGTGCGTGTCAATGGGGGAAATGCGGGAAGAGGGCGGCGCTTGAACTCAGGCTGCGCTTCCACCCCGTCGTGACCGCCGCGGTGCGCGCCCCCGTGGATGCAGTCGAGACCGGAGCGCATCCTGCGCGATCTCCTCCACCGGCCGTCGCCCCGACGCGGCGGCGAGCGGGGCGCCGGTCATCGCGCTCGACGCCTGCGGCAAGAAAATCGAACGGATCCGAAGGGCTACACTGACGAGTTTCCGGGGGACAGGTCTCGCCTCGGACGGTGCGCGGTCGAGCGTCGACGGCTTGCGCCGGGGACGCCAATACCGCGGTGCGATACCGCTGGGGCATTTCACCCAGAAACGCGTGACGCCGACGTCGTCTTCGATCCGCCGCCATCCCCTCGCGACGGCTGCTAGAATACCGCACTTGCGATACCGCTAGGGTACTTCCGTAACCCTCATGTATCCTGGTATTCACAAACCCGTATGTAGTCTGGTATCGACACTATGCCGTAGGGCGCTGGGACGGACCGGATAGCCCCCGGGATGGGGAACCCGTCACGGCAATGAGTGCCGCGATGGTCGACGAAAGCACAGAGATCACGAACAGCATGGCGCCGGTCCCCGCCGTCGAGATGGCAGTGCAGCCGTCCCCGGTGATCGGTCCCAAAATTCTTCTCTACTCGCACGACACCTTCGGCCTCGGGAACATCCACCGCACGCTGCTCGTTGCGGAAGCGCTCACCGGGGCGCTGCCGGGTGCCGCCGTCCTCATCGTCACGGGCTCCCCGGTCATCCACGCGCTGCGCATCCCGGACGGGATGGATTACGTGAAGCTCCCGTGCCTCGACCGCGTCGCCGCCGAGCGCTACCAGCCTATGTTTCTGTCCTCCTGGTCAGACGACGTGAAGCGCATGCGCCGCGACATCCTGCGCAAGGCAGCGCTCGGCTTCGACCCCGACCTGGTGATCGTCGACAAACGAGCCACCGGGGTGGACGGCGAGCTGCTCGGGACCCTGGCCGCGCTGCGCCGGCTGCGCCGGCCGCCGCGCATCGTGCTCGGGCTGCGCGACATCCTGGACGAGCCGGCGCGGACCCGCCGCGTGCTGGCGAAGTCGCACGCGTTCGCGACCATCGAGCGCTACTACGACGAGGTGTGGGTCTACGGGACGCCCGCGGTCTTCGACACCGTGCGCGAGTACGGGTTCCCCGAGGCCGTCGCCCGCAAGACGGTGTTCTGCGGCTACCTGCGAACGGGGACCGAGGGGTGCCCGTCCAACGGCGGACCGCCACGGGTGCTGGTGACGACGGGCGGGGGCGGGGACGGCAGCGACGTCGTGGAGGCCTACCTCGAGGGACTGCTCGGGCTTCCCCGCCGCTTCGCGCTCCGCACGACGATCGTCTTCGGCCCGCAGATGCCCGAGCACCGCCGCGCCCGGATCCTCGAGCGGTTCGGCGTCATGCCGGACGTCGACTTCTTCGATTTCGAACCCGACCTCGGCCGCCGCTACGCCGAGGCCGACGTCGTGGTCTCGATGGCCGGATACAGCACCGTGTGCGAGCTCCTCTCGTCCGGGCGCCGCGCCGTCCTCGTCCCCCGCGCCGAGCCGGTGCGCGAGCAGCTCATCCGCGCCAGGCGCTTCGCCGATCTCGGGTACTTCGACCTCATCGAGCCGGGAGAGCTCACACCCGAGCGGCTGATCTCCACAGTGCTGTCCGCCCTTCACCGGGATCCGGCGCCCGTCGCGCCGGTCGACCTCGGGGGGCTCGTGCGCGTGGTGACGCGCGCGCGGGCGCTGTTTGATGGAGGGGCATGATGCCCGGCGGCATCGCCGTGGTCACCAGCGGCTTTCCGCGCCGGTCGGAGACCTTTCTCCTGAACGAGCTGCTCGCCCTCGACGCGCGCGGCACCCTCGCCGCCGTGTTCGCGACCAAGGCAGGTGACGGCGGGCCGCTCCACCCCGGCTGCGCGCGCCTCCTCGGCCGAGTCGAGCTGCTCCCCGCGGGGAGCGCGAGCACGCAGGCGGCGCGTCTCGCCGAGCGCCTTCGCGGACGGGAGGTAACAGGCATCCACGGCTACTTCGCGCACCGCCCCGCCGCGGTCGCGGCGCACGCCGCGCGGCGGCTCGGCGTGCCGTACGGCTTCAGCGTCCATGCACGTGATGCCCGGAAAGTCACGCCGGCGGCACTCGCCGCGCGCGCCCGGCGGGCGGCCTGTGTCATCGCCTGCAACCGCGACATCGCCGCCGAGCTGGCGCGGGCAGGGGCGCCGTCTCGCGTCCTCCCGCACGGGGTGGACACGCATCGCTTCCGCCCCAGGCCGGAGCCGCGCGGGGTCCCGCTCTGCCTCCTCGCGGTGGGCCGGCTGGTCGAGAAAAAGGGCTTCGAGACGCTCATCGAGGCGGTCGCGCGCCTCACGATCCCGTTCCGGCTGCGGATCGTCGGCGAAGGGCCCCGGCAGGCGCGGCTCGCCCGGGCGGTTGCTGCCGCGCGCCTCGGCGAGCGCGTCACGCTCGCGGGCCCGGGCACGCACGCCGATCTCCCGGCCGAGTACGCACGCGCGCACGTCGTCGTGCTGCCGTCGGTCGCCGACCGCAACGGCGACCGCGACGGGCTGCCCAACGTCGTGCTCGAGGCGCTGGCCAGCGCCCGCGCCGTGGTGGCGAGCGACGTCGGCGCCGTGGCGACCGCCGTCCTGCCCGGCCGGACCGGCGTCCTCGTTCCGCCCGGCGATGCCGAGGCGCTCGCCCGCGCGCTCGAGCTGCTCGCCCGCCGGCCGGACTGGCGGAAGCGGCTCGGGCGGGAGGGGCGGGCGTACATCGAGCGACGTTTCGAGCTCGGGCGCTGCACCGAGCGGCTCGGCAGGGTGCTCGAGCGGGCCTATGGCTGACGCCCGCCGTAGCGCGAGCCGCGCGACCGGCTCGATCGCGTACCTGCTCACCGGCTTCCCCCGCCTGTCGGAGACCTTCATCGCGAGCGAGATCCACTGGCTCGAGCGGCAGGGCCTCCGCCTGCGGCTCTTCGTCCTCAAGCTCGACGATCGGCGCGCGCCTCATCCGGTCGTCGCGCGCATCGCCGCCCGCCCCGACTATCTTCCGGTCACGGCCTCCTTCACGCACACCCCGTTCCTCCGCTGGCTCGTGCGCTCGCTGCCGGCGTTCCTACCGGGGATTCTCCGCCTCGCCTGGTGGCGGCCGCGGGGCCTCGTCCGCGCGATCGCCGCCACCATCGCCCAGGCCCGGCGCGCGCGACGCGACGGCTCGTGGCCGCCGCGGGTCGTGAAGGAGTTCCTCCAAGCCACCGCGCTCGCCGACCGCCTGCGCCGGACGCCCGACGTCCGCCACCTGCACGCCCACTTCTGCCACGGGACCGCGACGGTCGCCTGGCTGGCCTCCATGATCAGCCGCATCCCCTTCTCCTTCACGGCCCACGCGCGCGACCTCTACCAGCCGTCGCTCAACCCCGGCGGCCTTCTTCGCCGGAAAATTGCGGCGGCACGCTTCGCGGTGACCTGCACCGAGGCGAACCGCCGGTACCTGGCAGCGATCGCCGCCGGGGTCCCCGTTCACTGCGTGTACCATGGGCTGAACGCCGACCTGGCGCGGCTGCTCGCGGCGGCACCCGGCGCTCCGACCGCGAGGGATCAGTCGATCCGGGCGCTCGGCGTCGGCCGACTCGTGCCGAAGAAGGGCTTCGACGTCCTCGTCGAGGCGTGCGCGCTGGTCCGCGCACAGGGCGTCGCCGTCAAGGCGACGATCGTGGGCGACCAGGGCGCGCACGAGGCGGAGGTCCGGCGGCGGATCACCGCGCGCGGCCTCGCCGACGCCGTGCAGCTGGCAGGCCCGCTCGGGCAGGCGGCACTGCTCGACGAATACCTCCGCGCCACGGTCTTCTGCCTGCCCTGCCGGGTGGCCGAGGACGGCGACCGCGACGGCATCCCGAACGTGCTCATCGAGGCGATGGCGTGCGGCCTGCCGGTGGTCACGACCGCGGTCTCCGGAATCCCCGAGCTGGTCGTGGACGGCGTCAACGGCCTCCTCGTTCCGCCCGAGGATCCCGCCGCACTCGCCGAGGCCATGGTGCGCCTGCATCGCGATCCCGACCTCGCGCGCCGTCTCGGAGGCGCGGCGGAGGCCGCCGTCCGCCAACGCTTCGACGGCGAGCGGCTGGCGGCGCACCTCGCCCTGCTGTTCCGGCCGGCGGTGGCGGCATGAAGCGGGGCGTCGTCTCGCGGTTGAGCCGCGCCTTCCGCGGGGACCTGTGGACCCACCGCTGGGCGCTCGTGCTGTCGACGGTCCTCGAGATCGTCGCCGCCGGGGCGGCCATCCTCACCCCGTGGCCGCTGAAGCTGCTGATCGACAGCGCCATCGCCCACAAGCCCCTTCCTCCGCTCCTGCGGGCGCTCGATCCCGGGCTCTCTCCGGAGGCGCTCGTCCTCCCGCTCGCCGCGGGCTACGTGCTCATCACCGCGATCGGCGCGGCGGCGGTCGCCTGGCAGAAGATCATCGACGCGCGGGTGGCCGAGCAGGTCAACCTCGAGCTGCGGGATCGCGTGCTCATGCACGTGCAGGCGCTGCCGCCCACCATCCGCGCGACGCACCGCAGCGGCGAGCTCGTGCTGCGGCTGGTCGACGACGTGAAGGTCTTCGTCCGCCTGCAGATGAGGACCGTCCCGCTCATCTTCCGCTACGCGACGACGGGGACGCTCACCCTCGCGGTGATGTTCTGGATCGAGCCGCGGCTCGGCCTGGTCGGCCTGGTGATCGTCCCGGCCCTCATCGCGGTGGCGCTCTGGAACGGCCGCCAGCTGCACGAGGCCTCGCGCGAAAAGCGGCATCACGAGGGCGAGGTCGCGGGGCTGGCGCAGGAGATCGTGCGCGGCCTGCCCACCGTGCAGGTGCTGGGGGCCGAGGAGCACGCCCGCGAGCGCTTCGGCGCCACCAACGCCCGCAGCCTCGAAGCCGGCATGCACGAGACCCGTCTCGAGGTCGGCATGGAGCGCTCGCTGACCATCGCCAAGGGCGTCGCCGTCGCCGTCGTGATCGGCGGCGGAGCGCTCCTCGTGCTGCGCGGGAGCTTGACGGTCGGCGTCCTCACGGTCTTCGCGAGCTACATCTCCAACCTCCTGAAGCCGGTCGAGAAGATCAACGACCTGGCGTCGGCGGTGAGCAAGGGGCTCGCCGCCGGCGAGCGGCTCCTGGCGCTCCTCGAGCACGCACCCGAGGTGCGCGACGCGCCCGCAGCCGTTCAGATCGGCCGCGCGCGCGGCGCCCTCGAGCTCGAGGACGTCCACTTCGCCTACCCGGACTCCGGCGGGCGCGGCGCGGCCGTGCTGCGTGGGGCGACGCTCCGCCTCGAACCCGGCAGCTTCACGGTGCTGCTCGGCAAGAGCGGTGCCGGCAAGAGCACGATCGTGAGCCTGCTCCTCCGCCTGTTCGACCCGAGCGCGGGCACGGTTCGCCTGGATGGCAGGCCCATCACCGATATCTCGCTGCGCTCGCTGCGCGCACAGTTCGCGGTGATGATCCAGGATACGCACCTGTTCGCCGGCACCGTGCGCGAGGCGCTCACGCCGCCGGGAGCCGAGATGGCGGACGAACGGCTGTGGGAGGCGCTCGGCCGCGTCGGCCTGGACGGCTTCTTCCGCGGCCTCACCGCGGGCCTCGACACGCCGCTCGGCGAGGACGGCGTCGACCTGTCCGGCGGTCAGCGGCGCCGCGTGGCGCTGGCGCGGGCCTTCCTGCTCGACCGTCCGATCCTCGTGCTCGACGAGCCCCTCGAGGGGGTCGACACCGCGAACGAAGCGCTCATCGTCGAGGCCTTGAAGCGCATCCGGGACCGCCGGACCTGCCTCGTCATCACGCACCGCCCGTCGCTGCTCGACTGCGCCGACGCCGTCTACCGCCTCGAGGGCGGGCGCATCGTCGACGGCATGTCGATCGTGCGGGGGCGCGGGAGCGCGGCAGGAGCCGGGCAATGAGCGCGCCTCCGCAGCCGCGGCCGGTCTTCTGCATCGTCGCCGACCAGCATCGGGACCGTGGGGTGGCGGAGGCGGCGTGCGCCGGACGGTTCACGCACAACGGCGTCACCCTCGAGCTCGGGCTCGAGCCCGACTGGCTCTCGGCAGGGCTCGTCGAGGACAGGGAGTGGGCAATCGAGTGGAGCAAGTTCTACTATGGCCTCGACCTCGCGCACGCCTTCGCCGAGACGGCGGAGCCGCGATTCCTCGCCGCCTGGGAGCGCCTCGCCCGGTCGTGGATCCGGACGGTACCGGTCGGCGCCGACCCGAGCCACGTGGCCGGCCGGCGCATCCAGAACTGGATCTATGCCTGGAACATGTTCGCGGCGGCGCCGGGTTTCCCCGGCCTCTCGCCCGGCACCGCGGCCTGCATCGCCGGCAGCCTCGCCGCGCAGGTCCGTGATCTGCGGGGTCGGCTCACGCCCGAGCGGAACCACCGCACCCTCGAGCTCTACGCGCTCTTCATCGCGGCGCTCGCCCTCCCGGACCTCGACCCCGACGGCACGCTCCTCGACTTCGCCGTCACGGCCCTGTCGGAGAACCTGCTGACCGACGTCCTGCCGGACGGCGTCCACCGGGAGCGCTCGACGCACTATCACATGATCACGCTCCGGACGTTCGTCGGCGTCCGGGAGAACGCCCGGCGCTTCGGGGTCACGCTGCCCGACGGCTACGACGAACGGCTGGCGCGGGCCTGCGAGTTCGCGCTCCACTGCCACCGGCCCGACGGCGGCATCCCCGCCCTCTCGGACGCGGACGGCGGCTCGTACCTGGGCCTCCTCGAGCGTGCGGGAGGTCTGCTCGGCCGTCCCGACTTCCTGTGGGCGTCGACGGCAGGCGGCCGCGGCGCGGCGCCCGAGGAATGCAGCCCGAGCTTCCCGCTCGGCGGCTACTTCATGCAGCGCAGCGGCTGGGGGGCCAATGGCACGCCGTTCCGCGACGAGCGCTTCCTCGTCTTCGACTGCGGGCCGCTCGGCGACGGCTCGCACGGCCACTACGACCTCCTGAACGTCGAGATCGCCGCCGGCGGCCGGCCGCTCGTCGTCGACCCGGGCCGCTACAGCTACTCGGAGGCCACCCCGAACTGGCGCCGCTGGTTCAGGGGCACCGCCGCCCACAACACCGTCTGCGTCGACGGGCTCGACCAGACCCCCTACGCTCGCGGCAAACCCAACGACGCCGTCGCACAGGCCACGTTCCTCGGCCGTCACCGAGCGCCCGGGCTGGACGTCCTGCACGGCGAGGTCCGGAGCCCGTGCTACGACGTGGTCCACTCCCGCCGCGTCGTCTTCGTCGCCGGGGAGTACTGGCTCCTCGAAGACCGCCTGCGCGGCGATCGACCGCACCGCTACGACACCCGCTTCCACCTCGCGGCCGACGCCTGGCACCGAACGCAGGTGGCGGTCGGGGCGGCGAACGCCGTGGTTCGCGCGCCCGGCGTGACGCTCGTCGTCGCTCCCGCACGGACGCCGCGGCTCGAACCGGGGTGGGTGGCCGAGTCCTACGGCGTCAAGCGCCCGGCGCCGGTCGTCTCCGTCGCCGTCGACGGGATGGCGGAGGTGACGTTCACGACGCTCGTCGTGCCGCTCGCATGCGACGGGATCCCGCCGACGCTCGCGGTGCACGCGAGCGACGACGCCACCGTCGTCGAGGTGCGCGGTACCGGGCTGGACGGCCGGGCGCGTGACTGGATCGCCTGGCGTCCGACCCTGGGACACCTCGAGCTCGGCCCGCTCCGGGTGCGAGCCGTGGCGGCGTGGCTGCGTCAGTCGGAGAGCGGCGCGATCGTGGCCTTCGGCGCCTGTGATACAGACGCCGTCGCCGGCGAGCCGATGGACTCCGCATGAGCGCGCTCCTCGCACCCGATGCGGCGCTGCCGAAGCGCGATTGGCTGCTCGACACCAAGGCCGTCGCGCGGTGGCTTGCCGGGACGCTCGGCGCCGACGGGCCGTTGCCGGTCGGTCCGTGCGAGCTCCTGCGCATCCATTACCGGTTCGGCAGGCGGCTGCGCGTGCTCTTCCGGCTCAGGACCGGGAGGGGGTGGGTGTGGGTCACCGGCCGCGCTTTTCCGGAGCGGCAAGCCGAGGCGGCTTTCCACGGTGCGGCAGCCGCCGCGACGGCGGCGTGCGGCCGGCTCCGGCGCGTGGTGCACGCGACCGACGCCGCGGCCGTGTTCTGGACGTTTCCGAACGACCGGAAGCTCGTTTCCCTGAAGACCCTCCTGCGCGAGGCGCTTGCCATCGCGCGCGAGCTGGGCGGTCCCCGCGGGCACGCCCGCATCCTCGCCTACAAGCCGGAGACGTCACTGGTGCTCGTGCTGCACGAGCTCTCCGGACGCGCCACCGCGTACGCGAAGGTCTACCAGGAGGGTCTCGGCGAATGGGCCCGCCGGATCCATGGTTCCCTGGCGCGGCAGCTCGGGCCCGACGACCCTCACCTGGCGCTTGCCGCTCCGGCGAAGCGCGCCGGGAGCGGACAGATTGTCGTGCTCGAGGCGGTCGACGGCCGGCGGATCATCGACCTCGCAGACGGGGAGGCGGTCACGGGCACGGCGCGGCTGGGCACCGCGCTCGCCGCGTTCCACACGCTCGCGCCGCCGCCGGAGGTGCCGCGGTTCACACGTCACGAGCCGCCGCGCCTGGCCGATGCGGCGCGCCTCCTGGCGCGTGCGTGCCCGCGCGTCGGGCGCCAGGCCGAGGCGCTCGCCACCGAGCTCCTGCGCCGTTTCGAACCGTCCGCCGAGCCGCCCGTCTGCCTGCACGGCGACGTGCACGCGAAGAACGGCATCCTCGCCGGGAACCGGGCCGCGCTCGTCGACCTCGACAAGCTCTGTCTCGGAGAGCCGGCCGCAGACCTGGGGAGCTACCTCTCCCTGCTGCGCTACGAGCACCTGGTCGGCGGGCTTGGGGCGGCGACCGAGCGCGCCCGGGCCACGGCGTTCCTCACCGGCTACGCGCGGCGGCAACCGCTTCCCACGCCACGTGCGCTCCACTGGCACACCGCCGCCGCGCTCCTCGCCGAGCAGGCAACCCGGGCGGTGAGGCAGATCCGTCCCGCGGCCCTGGCCCGTCTCGACCTACTGCTGGGCGACGCCTCGCGTCTCCTCGCGGACAACGTCCGTGCGTGAGCCCGCCGTCCTCTTCTACTGCCAGCACGTCCTCGGCATGGGGCATCTGGTCCGTTCGCTCGCGCTCGCCCGGGCACTCGCCGACCGATTCCGCGTCGTCTTCCTGAACGGCGGTCCGGTGCCGCGCGGGCTGCCGCGGCCGGCCGGGATCGAGTTCGTCGACCTGCCGCCGCTCGGCTTCGACGCCACGGATCGGCTCGTCAGCCGCGACTCCCACCGGCCGCTCGAGGACGCGCAGCGCGAGCGGCGGGAGACGATCCTCCGTACCTTTCACCGCCTGCAGCCCCGCGCCGTCGTCGTCGAGCTCTTCCCCTTCGGGCGAAGGAAGTTCGCCGCGGAGCTCCTGCCGCTGTTCGAGGAGGCGCACGCCGGCGGGGCGCACCGCCCCCTCCTCCTCTCGAGCCTGCGCGATATCCTCACGACCGGACGCCGCGATCAGGCGCGGTGCGACGAGCACGCCTGCATGCTCGCGAACCGCTACCTGGACGCGATCCTGGTCCACGGCGACCCGCACTTCGCGCGCCTGGAAGAATCATTCGGTCTCGAGCGGGATCTCCGCGTTCCCGTGTTCTACACCGGCTTCGTGGTCGCCGACGCACCCCGGCGTCCGGACCCGCGCCGGAGGCGTCGCCTGATCGTATCGGCGGGAGGTGGGCTGGCCGGCGGGCCGCTCTTCCGCGCCGCCGTCGAGGCCCACGGGCCGCTCTGGCGGCGCGAGCGCCTGCGGACGACGGTGGTGGCCGGCCCGTTCCTTCCCGAGACCGACTGGCGGGCGCTCCGGCGGGCGGCGCGCGAGGTGGCGGGGCTCGAGCTGCGGCGGTCGGTCCCAGACCTCGGTCAGGAGCTCTGCGGCGCCGCGGCGTCGGTCAGCCAGTGCGGCTACAACACGGCGCTCGACATCGTGCGGGCGCGCGTACCCGCGCTGGTCGTACCGTGCAGCGAGCTGGGCAAGGACGAGCAGTGGGTCCGGGCCCGACGGCTCGAGCGGCTCGGGGTGGTGCGCGTGCTCGAACCCGAACGGCTCGACGGGCCGACGCTCGCCGCCGAGGTGCGCGCGTTGCTCGGCTTTCGGCCGTCGCCGCTCGTGCTCGACCTCGGCGGGGCGCCGCGCACGGTCGCCCTCCTGGACGAGATGCTCGACGGTGCGGGTCGCGCGCGCGCGCCGGCCGACGAGGGGGTGGGCGAGTGCTCCGGAGGATCGGGCTGTTGACCTCGATTGCCGATCTCGCGAGCGTGCGCACCTTCCTGCGCCGGTGGTGCGATAGCGAGGTCGCCCTCGACCGTCTGGAGGTGAGCCACCTGACGGTCGGCCCCGACGGGCCGCGGGCCGCCCTCTACGAGGGTCCGGGGCCGGGCGGGCAGGTGCTGCGTCTGGTCGCCCAGCGGGTGGAGTCCACGGAGGGCCGGCGGCTCGAGGCCGAGCTCAACCGAGACTGCCGCCGGTCCGGCGCGCCGGCAGCCGCGGGCTTCCTGCAGCCGGCGATCTATGCCCCCGAGCTCCACCTCCTCTTCCAGGTCTTCCCGGCCGACGGCCGGCTCGGCGCGCTCGCCCAGGCGGCGGACGGCAGCGCGATGGCGGCGGTGCTCGAGGCGGCGCTCGCGGCGCGCACGGGCGGGGCGCGCCTGGCGGGCGTCGCCGTCCACGTCGTGCGCTACAAGCCGGCGCGGAAGTGTCTGTTTCGCTACGAGCTCACGTGGGCGGGCGGGGCGGCAGCGGGCCGGCCGGCGGTGGTGTACGCGAAGGTGGCGCGCCGGTCGAAGTTCGAGCGCACGCGGCACATCCTCGGGCGCATCTGCGCCGCCGCCGACGGCCTCGTCTTCGAGCTGCCCGAGCCCCTCGGCTTCGTGCCCGAGCTGTGCATGGAGCTCTTCTCCCCGGTGGCCGGCGTCCCGTTTTCCACTCTCGCCGCGGCCGACCACTTCCCCGCCCTCTGCCGTCGCGTGGCCGCCGCGCTGCACCAGCTTCACGCCCTGCCCATCGACATCGGCCGGGAACACGGCGCGGCAGCGAACGCCGCCCGCGTGGCCGCGGGTGCGGCCGAGTTCGCCGCGCTGCTGCCCGCCGAGCGGCCGCGAATCGCGGCGCTCGGCCGCGCGCTCCGCGCCCGCCTCGGCGCGCTGCCAGCGTCGCGTCCCGGGCTGATCCACGGCGACTTCCACGGCGACAACGTCGTCGTCGACGGCACCCGGCTCGGGCTGCTCGACCTCGAAGGCTGTGCGACCGGCGATCCCGCGGACGACGTCGGCTCGATGTGGGCTCAGCTCACATGGCTCGGCTGCAAGGCGGGCGCCTCCGCGTCGACGGCCGGGCGGGACGCCTTCCTCGCGGCGTACCTCGCGCGGGCCGATGGCGAGGCGGCGGTGCGCGTACCCGTCCACGCGGCCATGCACTGCTTCCTCTACGCCTACCAGTGCCTCCGCCACCCGCGCCGGCGCGGCCGCCACGAGCACGCCCGGGCGCTGCTGGCTGCCTGCGAAGCAACCCTCGCGGACGGGCGAGGGTGATGGACGGCCGCGACCCGCGGCCACCGGCCGACATGACGGGCTCGATCCCCGATCTCGCACGTGTGCGTGCCTTCCTGCGCCGGTGGTGCGACACCGAGGTCGCGGTCGACCGTCTCGAGGTGAGCCACCTGACGGTCGGCCCCGACGGGCCGCGCCGTGCCCTCTACGAGGGTCCGGGACCGGGCGGGCAGGTGCTGCGCCTGGTCGCCCAGCGGGTGGAGCCCGCCGAGGGCCGGCGGCTCGAGGCCGAGCTCAACCGGGATCACCGCCGGCCCGGCGGGCCGGCAACCCCCGGCTTCGCGCAGCCGGCGATCTACGCTCCCGAGCTCCACCTCCTCTTCCAGGCCTTCCCGGCGGACCGCCGGCTCGGCGCGCTCGCCCAGGCGGCGGACGGCGGCGCGATGGCGGCGGTGCTCGAGGCGGCGCTCGCGCCGCGCACGGGCGGGGCGCGCCTGGTGGGCGTCGCCGTCCACGTCGTGCGCTACAAGCCCGCGCGGAAGTGTCTGTTTCGCTACGAGCTCACGTGGGCCGGCGGGGCGGCACCGAGCCGGCCGGCGGTGGTGTACGCGAAGGTGGCGCGCCGGTCGAAGTTCGAGCGCACGCGGCACATCCTCGGGCGCCTCCGCGCCCACGCCGACAGCCTCGTCTTCGAGCTGCCCGAGCCCCTCGGCACCGTGCCCGAGCTGTGCATGGAGCTCTTCTCCCACCTGGCGGGGGTCCATTTCTCCACGCTCGTCACGACCGACGCGTTCCCGCAGCTCTGCGAGCGGGTCGCCGCCGGCCTGCATCATTTTCACACCCTTCCCGTCGCCCTCGGGTGGGAATGGGACGTCGCGGCGAACGTTGCGCGTGTGAGCGACAGCGCCGCCGAGTTCGCCGCGCTGCTGCCCGCCGAGCGGCCGCGAATCGCGGCGCTCGGCCAGGATCTCCGGGCCCACCTCGGCGCGCTGCCTCCGCCGCCGCTCCGACTGATCCACGGCGACTTCCACGGCGGCAACATCCTCGTCGATGGCACCCGCATCGGGCTGGTGGATCTGGAGAGTTGTGCAATGGGGGACCCGGCGGACGACGTCGGATCGAACTGGGCGCAGCTCACGTGGCACACGCTCAAGGCGGGCGCCCGGACGCCGATTCCGAGCCTCGGTCGCCACGCATTTCTCGAGGCGTATCTCCGGCGCACCGACGCCGAGACCGCGGCGCGCGTCCCCACCTACGCCGCGATGCACTGCTTCCTCTTCGCCTATCAGTGCCGGCGGCATCCCCAGGACCCGGCGCGCTACGAGAATGCCGAGGCGATGCTCGCCGCCTGTGAGCAAGTTCTGGCGAAGGGCCTTCCCTGACGCGTCCCTGGCCAGAGCCCTGTCTCAGGCAGCCCGCAACAACGTTGGGTGATTTGCCCCACTTGATGGCGTATTGAGTCGAAAGCTGCGGGATCGGTTGCAGGCGGTAAAGATATTCCTTGACAACGTTGCGTGAATTGCGGTCGAACGACGGACGCCGATGGGTGAGCCCGCCGTTCTCTTCTACTGCCAGCATGTCCTCGGCATGGGTCACCTCGTGCGTTCGCTCGCGCTCGCCCGGGCGCTCGCCCGGCGATTCCGCGTCATCTTCCTGAACGGGGGTGCCGTGCCCCGCGGGCTGCCGCGGCCGGCGGGGATCGAGTTCGTCGACCTGCCGCCTCTCGGCTTCGACGACACGGGACGGCTCGTGAGCCGCGACTCCCGCCGGTCGGTCGAGCGTGCGCAGCGCGAGCGGCGCGAGACGATCCTCCGTACCTTTCACCGCGTGCAGCCGCACGCCGTCGTCGTCGAGCTCTTTCCCTTCGGGCGAAAGAAGTTCGCCGAGGAGCTGTTGCCGCTGTTCGAGGAAGTGCGTGCCCTGGGGGCGCAGCGCCCGCTCCTCGTCTCGAGCCTGCGCGACATCCTGGCGACCGGGCGTCGCGATCAGGCGCGGCACGACGACCGCGCCTGCATGCTCGCCAACCGCTACCTGGACGCGATTCTCGTCCACGCCGACCCCCGCTTCGCCCGCCTGGAGGAGTCGTTCCGCCCCGAGCAGGAGCTGCGCGTTCCCGTACACTACACGGGTTTCGTGATCACCGACACGCCGCGGCGTCGGAGCGCACGCCGCGCGCGTCACCTGATCGTATCGGCGGGAGGTGGTCTCGTCGGCGGGCCTCTCTTGCGCGCCGCCATCCAGGCGCATGCGCTGCTCTGGGAGCGCGAGCGGCTGCGAACGACGGTGGTCGCCGGCCCGTTCCTTCCCGCGACGGAGTGGCGCGCGCTCGGCCGGGCCGCACGCAAGCTCGCGGGACTCGAGCTCAGGCGCTCCGTCCCGGACCTCACCACGGAGCTCGCCGGCGCCACGGCGTCGGTCAGCCAGTGCGGCTACAACACGGCGCTCGAAATCGTGCGGGCGCGCCTGCCGGCGCTCGTCGTGCCGTTCAGCGAGGCGGGGAGGGACGAGCAGTGGGTCAGGGCCCGGCGGCTCGAGCGGCTCGGGGCGGTGCGCGTGCTCGAGCCCGAGCGGCTCGACGGTCCGACGCTCGCGGCCGAGGTGCGCGCGCTGCTCCGCTTCCGGCCGCCGCCGGTCGCGCTCGACCTCGGCGGGGCGCGGCGCACGGTCGCGATCCTGGACGAGATGCTCGACGTGGCGGGACTCACGCCAGCGCCGACCGACGATCAAGTCGCATGAGCGGGTGGCTCGATCCGCTCCGTCGCGTCCTGGACGCGGCACCGGCGCGGCTGGCGTTCTTCTTCCGCGACGACGACGTGGGACGCGCCGACGAGCGGCTTCATCCGCTCCTCGATCTCTTCTCGCAGCACACGGTGCCGATCGACCTGGCCGTGATCCCGCAGGCGCTCGCGCCGGCGGTCGCCGACGCGCTGTGCACGCGCATCGCGCACGCCTCCACCCCGATCGGCGTCCACGTGCACGGCTTCGCCCACGTGAACCACGAGCCGGCAGGCCGCAAGTGCGAGTTCGGGCCCGCGCGCGACCCCGCCGCGCAGCGATGCGACCTCGAGCTGGGCCGCCGCCGCATCGCGGAGCTCCTGGGCGACGCCGTGGCGCCGTTCTTCACGCCACCCTGGAACCGCTGCACCGAGACGACGGGCCGGCTGCTGCGCGAGCTCGGCTTCCGCGTGCTGTCGCGCGACGCCGCCGAGCCGCCGTTCGGCATCCCGGGGCTGCTGGAGATGCCGGTCCGCGTCGACTGGCTCCGCCGGCCTTCGGGCGCCCCGCGCGACCTCTCGCTCGTCGCCGCACGGCTCGCAGGCGCGGCGCACGATGGGCCGGCCGGGATCATGCTCCATCACGAGCACATGGACACCGAGGAGCTCGAGCGTCTGGGCGAGCTCCTTGCGCTGCTCGGCGGTCACGCGCGCGCACGGTGCTGCACGATGGAGAGCCTGGCGGCCGAGGGGCGCGGCTGATGGAGCGCAGCCTGGGCATCGTCGGCGCCGGCACCATCTTCGAGCAGCATGCGCGCGCCTGTGCAGCGCTGGCCGGGCGGGTGCGGCTCGTCGCCGTCGCCGATGTCGATGAGGTCAAGCGCGAGGCCGCCACGACGAAATACGACATCCCGGCCGCCCACGCCGACTACCGGCAGCTCATCCACCGGGACGACGTCGATATCGTCGCGGTCTGCACGCCGCCGTGTGCGCACGAGGAGGTGGTCATCGGCGCGCTCGAGGCCGGTAAATACGTGATCTGCGAGAAGCCGCTGGCGCCCACGCTGGCGGCCGCGGACCGCATCGTCGACGCCGCGCGGCGATTTCCGGGGCGGCTCTCGACCGTCTACCAGTCTCGCTGGCTGCCGGAGGTGCAGAGGACGGTCTGGCTGCGCGACCGGGGCCGCCTGGGACCTCTGCTCTTCGGCCGGTTCAGCCGCTACGCGCGATATCAGAGGCCGGCGAAGACGCCGAAGCCCGGCCGGACGCCCAAGCCGCGGCGAGCCGACTGGTGGGGCCGCTGGGCGGTGGCGGGCGGCGGCGCCGCGATGACCCAGCTGATCCACGAGCTGGACCTGGTCTGCCACATCTTCGGGCCGGCCGCCGAGGTCTCGGCGGTCATCGATACCCTGAAGGAGCCCATCGAATCGGAGGACACCTGTGTCGCGACCATCCGGCTCGCGAGCGGGGCGATCGCCTGCTGCTATGCGACCGTCTCCGCGCACCGGACCGCCAACGGCTTCGACGTGTTCGGCCAGCTCGGCTCGGTCCACTATCCGTGGAGCTTCGAGTCCATGGACCGCGCGTGGCGCGAGGACGCCCTGCGCGCCGTCCTGGGGGTGCACCCGCCGGCGCCCGAGCCGGAGGAGAGCGCGCACACGCCCTTCCTGCGCGCCGTCCTCGACGCGATCGACGCGGGCCGGCCGTTGCCCATCGGGCCGGACGAGGCGCGCGCGTCGCTCGAGCTGTGCGTGGCCCTCTACGCGTCCGCGCTGACGCACGAGCCGATCAGGCTGCCGTTCGAGCGTACCAACCCGTACTACGCGGGCATCACGACGAGCGACTACGATGGCCGCGGGCGGGACATTGTCGCGGCCGCGGTGGGACACGAGACGTGATCACGGCGCGCCTCGCCATCCAGGGGGGCACGCCCGCCGTCTCGCGCCGCTACCGCGAGCGCTGGCGGAGCGTCCACCTGCGCGACCTCGCAGCCATCGTCAGGTACGGCTGGCGCGACGTCAACACGATCGCCAAGGGCGACGGCCCGATTGCCGAGTTCGAGCAGAAGTTCGCGGCGCTCACCCGGACGCGCCACGCGCTCGCCATGAACAGCGGCACGGCCGCGCTCCACAGCGCCTACTTCGCGGTGGGCGTGAAGCCGGGCACCGAGGTGATCGTGCCTTCCTACACGTTCTTCGCGTCCGCCGCGCCGATCCTCCAGTGCGGCGGCACGCCGGCGTTCTGCGATGTCGACGCCCGCACACTCACCGCGGATCCCGACGACGTGGAGCGCCGCATCACGCCCCGCACCCGGGCGATCTGCGTCGTGCACATGTGGGGCAATCCGGCGCCGATGGACCGGTTCGCCGACATCGCCCGTCGCCACGGCGTGGCCTTGATCGAGGACTGCTCGCACGCGCACGGCGCCAGCTATCGCGGGCGCCCGGTCGGTTCGTGGGGAGACATCGGCTGCTTCAGCCTGCAGGGCGTGAAGGCCGTCAGCGGCGGCGAGGCGGGGATCGCCGTGACCAACGACCCCCTCCTCTTCGATCGGATGCTCGTGCTCGGGCACTACGGCCGGCTCAAGCACGGCCAGGCGAAGAGATCGTTCGCCACCGATCACATCAGCCTCGGCCTCAAGTATAGGCCTCACGTGTATGCCATCCTGCTCGCGCTCGGCACCCTGTCGCGGCTCGACGAGCTCAACCGTCGCCGCCGGCGCAACTACGAGATCCTGGGCGCCGAGCTGGCCGGCTGCCCGGCGGTTCAGCCGGTCGAGACGACGCCGGAGGCGACGCGCGGCGGTTTCCTCGAGTTCATCGTGCGCTACGACCCCGCGCACGCCGGCGGCTGGAGCTGCCGCGCGTTCATCAAGGCGGCGCGGGCCGAAGGGGTGCCGATCGCCGAGGAGCGCTACGCGCAGATCGGCGATCAGGGCCACATGCTGCACGAGTCGCCGGTCTTCACGACGCTCGACGTCTCCGCGCTCGGCGGCTGCCTGGGTGGCCGGAGCGCACAGCTCGCTCCCCGTCGCAACGGCGGCCTGCCCGTGACCCAGCTCCTGGCAGGCAGGCTCATGACGCTGCCGCCGTTCACCAGGGTGCCGGAACGCTTCGTGCGAGAGTGTGCCCGAGCGCTCCGCAAGGTGGCGGACGGGGCCGCCCCGGCGGGCGGCCACGGGCCGACATGACGCATCCGATTCCCGACCTCGCGCGCGTGCGAGCCTTCCTGCGCCCGTGGTGCGACGCCGACGTCGCCCTCGACTGCCTGGAGGTGAGCCACGTGACGGTCGGCCCCGGCGGGCCGCTGCGCGCGCTCTACGAGGGCGCGGGGCCGGACGGGCAGGTGCTGCGTCTCGTCGCCCAGCAGGTCAGGGCGGATGAGGGCCGGCGGCTCGAGGCCGAGCTGAACCGAAGCCACCGCCGGCCCGGCTCGGGCTTCGTGCAGCCGGCGATCTACGCTCCCGAGCTCCACCTGCTCTTCCAGGTCTTTCCCGCCGACCGCCGGCTCGGGGGACTCGCCCAGGCGGCCGACGGGGGCGCGATGGCGCCGGTCCTGGAGGCGGCGCTCGCGGCGCACACCGGGGGCGCACGGCTCGCGGGCGTCGGCGTCCACGTCGTGCGCTACAAGCCGGCGCGCAAGTGTCTCTTTCGCTATGAGCTCACCTGGGCGGACGGGGCACCGAGACGGCCGACGCTGGTGTACGCGAAGCTGGCGCGGCGGACGAAGTTCGAGCGCACGCGCGACATCCTCGGCCGGCTCCGCGCCGCCGCCGGCGGTCTCGACTTCGAGCTGCCCGAGCCCCTCGGCACCGTGCCCGAGCTCGCCATGGAGCTCTTCTCCCAGCTGCCGGGGGTCCACCTCTTCACGCTCGTCGACGATGCGGCGTTTCCCGAGCTGTGCGAACGGGTCGGCGCCGGCCTGCATCATTTTCACGCTCTTCCCGTCGCCCTCGGCTGGGAACGGGACATGGGCACGACCGTGACGCACGTGACCGACAGCACGGCCGAGTTCGCCGCGCTGCTGCCCGCCGAGCGGTCGCGAATCGCGGGGCTCGGCCGGGCGCTCCGCGCCGCGCTCACCGCGCTGCCTCCGCCGCGCCTCGGGCTCACTCACGGCGACTTCCACGGCGACAACATCCTCGTCGACGGGACGCGCGTCGGGCTCGTGGACCTCGAAGACTGCGCCATGGGCGACCCGGCGGACGACGTCGGCTCCAACTGGGCGCAGCTCAGGTGGCACGCCTTCAGGGCGGGCGCACGGACGCCGCTTCCGAACCTCGGTCGCCGGGCGTTTCTCGAGGCGTATCTCGAGCTCACCGATGCCGAGACCGCGGCGCGCGTGCCCACGTACGCCGCGATGCACGCCTTCCTCTACGGCTATCAGTGCCTCCGCCATCCTCAGGATCCCACCCGCTACGAGGATGCAGAGGCGATGCTCGGGGTCTGTGAGCACGTCCTGGAGACGGGGCTTCCATGACGCCGACCGACCTCGAGCGGTCCGCGCTGCTCACCGACGCGGACCGGATGAAGGACGTCTTCCAGGCGGCGCTGCCCGGGTTCGGAAGCGGCAGCCTCCTGATCGATGGCTGCCGCATCGTGCACACCCGGTACCGAACGTCGCGCGCGGAGCGGCGGGAGGGCAAGGCGTTCCTGTCGGTCTGCTATGCCCTGGACGTCCGCGATCTGGCCCGCGCGCGGCGCGGGACGCAGCTGGTGCACGGGAAAGCCTACGGGACCGCCGACAGCCGGCGGCAATTCGCCGAGGCGAAGGCGCGCCATCGGTTCGAACCGTCGTTCGGGGAGGCCGTTGCCCACCTTGCGGATCTGGACCTGGTCGTCTGGGCCTTTCCAAACGATCCCAAGCTCCCGCACCTGCCGGAGGTCATCGATCCCCGGGCCGTGAAGCGGCACCTGCCCTACGACCGCCTGCCGGCGGGGCTCGATGCGGCCGAGCACATCCACGAGGTCGACGTGGAGGTCGTCCGCTACAAGCCCGAGGTGCGGTGCATCACGCGCTACCAGCTCGCAGGCGCCGAGCGCCAGGCGTTCACGCTCTACGGCAAGACGTTCAAGCACGAGCGGGCACGAGAGATCGCTCGCCGGATCCAGAGCATCTGGAGGCGGTCCGCCGACGACCCCGACGGCTTCATCGTGCCGCAACCGCTCGGACACGACGACGCGGTGCGGACGGTCTGGCAGGCGGCGCTCTCGGGCACTCCGCTGATCGACGTCGTCCAGGGCGGCGAGCGCGCGGACTTCATCGAGCGCGCCGCGCGGGGGCTAGCGAGCCTGCACGGGATCGACCCCGGAGGATTGTCCCGAACCACGCTGGAAGATCGTCTCGCGCCCGTCCTGGCTGCCGCGGCCGAGCTGGCGGAGGCGTTCCCCCGCCTGCGAGCACGGCTCGAGACCCTGGCCGTCCGGCTCGAGCAGGAAGCCCGAAGCCTGTCGCCCGGCCGTGACGGGCTGGTGCACGGGGATTTCCTCTTGAAGCAGCTCGTCGTCCACGCCGGCCGGCTCGGGGTGTTCGACTTCGACAACTTCACGCTCGGCGACCCCGCCCGGGATCTCGCGAACTTCATCGTCGACCTGCGCTACCAGGGCTTCCCGGCAGGCCTGGTGACGTCGATGACGACTACCTTTCTCGCCGCCTACCGGGCGCATGCCGAGTGGGACATGCCCGCCGATCGCCTGCGCTGGCACACCGCCGTTCAGGGGCTGAGCGACGCGTACTACTTCCACAAGCGGCGACACCTGGCGCCCGGCTTCGAGGCCGAGCTCGAGCGCATCCTCGCGCTCGCCGAGGATCAGCTCAGAAGTTCCACCTGAGCTTCGCGCGGAGGCGTCGGTCACGACGCGTCAGGTGCGAACGCGCGCTGGGATTGACGCGTCAGCCGAACGCGCCGATCGTCACTCAACCGAGCGGGGG